>Ga0209843_1000300_pt1 | contig 9885 bp, 13 predicted proteins | sample GWRWS1_20_30_FD_187222 | JGI IMG/M metagenome (GOLD analysis project Ga0209843, IMG submission 187222) | Riverbed sediment microbial communities from areas with vegetation nearby in Columbia River, Washington, USA - GW-RW S1_20_30 (SPAdes)... | ecosystem: Environmental > Aquatic > Freshwater >... | reverse complement strand
GCCGTCTCCGGAGGGCAGCCGGCCTCGACGAGCTTCCGCGCCTCGCCGAGGTCGACGGGAGCCTTCGCCAGGGCCGCCGCATCCTTGGGCGCGAACCCGAGTGCGAGGAACTGCGCGCGCCGCCACCGACGAACTCTCGCGATCTCGGAGAGCATCTGGCGATCCGGATCGACGCGCTGCCCCATGACTCAGTGTGGGGGCGCTCGGGGCACCCGAGCGACCACCGAACGGCGTGAGCGCACTCGACGAAGGTCCAGTTTCGCCGAGGCCTACTCCGAGAACGCCGCCCGGAGCTCGTCGAGGAAGGCTCGAGGCGTCCGGACCGGGAACCGATCGGCAAGTCCGAGCAGATGCTGATCGCCCGACACGAGGACGGCGGACTCTCCCTCTGCAAGGGCAAGGAGGTAGTCGTCGCCTGGATCCGGCGAACGCGGAGGCGGGTCCGAAGGGTCGGGGGCGAGGACGGCCGCCCGCCGCAGGAAAGTGACGAACTCGACGGCATGCGCTTCGGAGATACGCGCTCGGAGCTTCGGGTAGGCCAGCGCCCGTCCGAGCTCGGCAAGCAGCAGCTCGGAGAGGACGAGCTCGAACTCGCCGCGGAGCCACCTGGCGACGATCTGCGCCGGCGCTCCACTCCGCGAGAGCAGAGCAGAGACGAGAACGTTCGGGTCGAGGACCGCCCGCACTCAGCGAGACGGCCGCGTTTCGTGCTGAGCTTCGACGGCCTGAGCGATCGCCTGGTCTTCCGGCAGTTCGTCACCTTGCCAGAGCCGCTCGAGCAGGTCCAACCCGAGCTCACGCCGGAGGGCCTCCTCGATCACCTCGCTGTCTCCCTTGCCCGTGCGCGCGGCGCGCACCTTGACCGCGCGAAGAACCTCGTCGTCGATCGTGAGCGTCGTCCGCACCTTGCGCATAGGAGCATCATAGCATCACGATGCGCTGACGGAGGAGTCTCACCCTCTTCGGCCGCCGGTCGCCTCGTGCTCCTCGACGAGCCGCAGATATGCCACGGGAGCCTCCCGTCTAGCCGAAGCCGAGGATGAACTTCGCGTCGTCCGACATCCGCTCGGGCGACCAGGGCGGCTCCCAGGTCAGCTCCGCCTCGACGTCCTCGACGCCGTCGAGGCTCTCGACGACCTCGCGGATCTGCTGCTCGATGAACGGCCCCACCGGGCAGCCCATCGAGGTGAGGCTGTAGGTGACATGCACCTTCGGACCCTCGACCTCTGCATCGTAGAGGAGGCCGAGCTCGACGATGTCCATGCCGAGTTCTGGATCCTCGACGACCCGGAGAGCGTCGATCACCTCTTCGCGGGAAGGCATGGAACCACTCTAGATGTTCGACCGGTGGCCTGGGTGCTTGTGGGGACGGTTGCGACCAAGCCGGACGCCGCGCTCGCCCGCGGGCCGTACCAGAGGGTACGGCCAAGGGTGAGCGCGACGATCCGGCGCAGCGTCGCAGCCGCCATCCACGAGTGCGCTGGCCGCCGGTTGAGCATCAACCAAGGAGACGTACCTCCTCGCGCCGCTCGCGGGCGAAGAAGTGGATGCCGTCCACGAAGCGCACCCAGTTGTGGCGCGTGCACATGACGATCGAGTGCGTTCGCGCGCTGTCCGTCAGGAAGCGGACGCCGCGCAGCAGGTCGCCGTTCGTGACGCCCGTGGCCGCGACGATGACCTCGCCGGGCGCAAGCTCGTCGGTCTCGAAGACCTTGTTGACGTCGTCGATCCCGTGCTCCTGCGCCTGCTCGATCTCCGAGCGAGAGGTCGGCCAGAGCTGTGCCTGGAGCTCGCCGCCCAGGCAGCGCAGCGCCGCGGCGGACAGGACAGCCTGTCGCGCGCCTCCGATCCCGACGGCGATGTGGTCGTTCGTCCCCCGAACTGCCGCCGTGATGGAGGCGGTCACGTCGCCGTCCTGGATGAGCTTGATGCGGGCGCCGGCCGCGCGAATCTCCTCGATCAGGTCGTGGTGGCGCGGGCGGTCGAGGACGATCGCGGTGATGTCGGCCGGCCGCCGGCCGTAGGCCTCGGCGATCGCCGCGACGTTCTCCCCGATCGACTTCCCCAGGTCGATCCGGCCGCGGGCAACGGGCCCCACGGCCATCTTCCGCATGTACATCTGCGGCAGGCGGGGGAAGGAGCCCGACTCGCCCACGGCGATCATCGACATGGCGCCGTAGTCCCCGCGGGCGACGACCGCCCGTCCCTCGAGCGGGTCGACCGCGAGATCGACCTCGGCGCCGCCGCTCCCCACGGTCGAGCCGATCGCGAGCACGTGACTCTCCTCGTCCCCGCCGACGACGATGCGGCCTGCGATGTCGAGGGCGTCGAGGCCCTCGCGCATGGCCGTCGCGGCCGATTCCTCCGCGCCGGTGACGTCGCCGCGGCCGAGCCAGCGCGCGCCCGCGATGGCAGCCCGCTCCGTCACGGCGGCGTACGCCTCGCAGTTGCAGCCCGGCTCTCGGTCGGTCATAGGCCGGTCGCCGGCCTATGCGCGGGTGGAGGGAGTGTGGGGGGACCGGGAGGTTCCGCCACCTGGTCGAAGAAAGGGGCTCGTGGGGGAAACATGGTTTCCCCCACGGGAGCGAGCCGCAGGCAAGCGACGGTCACGTGCGGGCCTGGTCCTGCGCGCGCTCGACCTCCGCGAGGACCAGGTGGATGACCCCGTTCACGGCCGGCTCGATGCGCGTGTTCTCGATGACCGGCACGCCCGCCTTCTCCGCGCGCTCGACGAGGTAGGCCTGAATGCGGCGGATCTCCGGCAGAGCACGCAGATACTTGTGCATCGGGCGCAGTCCCTGGGAGCCGGCGTCGCGGATCCAGAAGTGGCGCGCATGCTCGTCCTCGTCCTCGATGGCGAGCATGCACTGAACGACGACCGCGCCCTCGTAGGAGCGCGGGAGCGCGCCCGGGACGACGTGGACGCCTTCGACCGCGAGCGAGTAGCCCTCCTCGAGCGCCCTGGCGATGACCGCCTTCACGCCGACGAGGACGTTGCGCGTCTGCTCCTTGAAGCCGAGGAGCGCCGGGTCCGCCTCCTCCCCCTCGTGGATGCGCACGGCCGGGCCGGCGTCGAAGCTCGAGAAGTGGATGGAGGGCATGAACTTCTGCGAGAAGAAAGCGCGCATCGTCTGCCGGACGGTGTCGGTGGAGGTGACGCGCGTGACGCCGAGCCGGTGCGCGACCTCGGTCGCCACGGTTGACTTTCCCGTTCCCGTCGCCCCGCCGATCAGGAGCACGATCGGGAGGTCGAGCTCGCGCAGCGCTTGGAGCCTGCGGAGGAGGCGGACGGACTCCTCCCCCTCGTGCTCCTCGAGAACGCCTGCGGCGACGTCGTAGAGCCGCTCGGCGCTGACCGCCGTGTCTTCGTGGCCGCGCACCAGCTCGCCCTCGATCAGGCGCGCGAGCTCGTAGGCGCGCTCCGGCCGGATGCCGGTGCCCATGAGCGTCTTCGCCATCAGGCCCTTGGAGTACGGGAGGCTGCCGTCCAGGGAGACGAGCGCCTCGGGCGGCCGGCGATCGTTCATAGGCCGACCTTTGGCGCTCTTTCCGCGACGACGGCGTCGGCGAGCATACGCACGAGCTCGTCCAAATCGGGCTCGCCCGGAAGCGGCCGCACCTCGTTGTCCGCGAACACGATAGGGATGCCGCGGGTCTCGGCGGCCTCGGCGACGACGTCGATGGCGGCCGCCTTGATCTCGGTGAGGAAGACCTCGGCTTCCGCGGCCGCGGGCAAGTCGAGCTCGCTCAGGAGGGAATCCCGGTTGGCGAGGCTGCCGGAGAGGAGCACGACCTCGGCGCCGTGCTCGCGCTCGAGATGGTCGCGCAGACGGTCGTGGATCGGCGAGGGCGCGGTCGAGAAGAAGGCGACACGACGGCCCGCGACGGGCTCGACCGGACGGGGGCGCAGGACGGTCGCGATCACGGGAAGCTCGGGGTCGACACCGGCAACGGCGACGCGCAGGGCGTCGAGCTGCGCGGGCGTCGCAAGCGGCTCCTCGCACATGGTGAGGATCACGAGGTCGCTGAGGAAGAGGCGGTAGGCGCCGAGGTCGCCCGTGACCGTGTTGGGCTCCTGGTGCGCGCCGGCGACGATGATCCGCCGGCCGGCCTCGATCGGCGGGATCGTCGCCCCGCTCGCCTCGAGAAGGACGAGGTCGGGGTCGAGGGAGGCGGCCACCTGTGCTGCCTCCTCGACGTTCGAGACGAACGGCCCTCCCGCAAGTCCGCCGCCGCAGCGGCGCGCGCCCACGGTGACGACTCCGGCGAGCGCGGCGTCCTCGAGGTAGTCCGAGGCCGCGTGCACGCCGGAGCGTGAGAGCGCGAGGAGGTCCTCGAGAGTCGGCGAAGCCTCGATCACGACCGGCTCGGCCGGGCCGCCGCGGCCCATGGCGACGACGACCACCTTCCGGGAGCCCGCGAGCAGGCGGGCGACGTGGGCGGAGACGGCCGTCTTCCCCACGCGCTTCCCGGTGCCGATGATCGCCAGCGCCGGAGCCGAGAACGGGGCGAACCTGACGGGGTCGAGCCGGAAGTCGGCACCGACGTACGGTATGCCCGCAGCGAGGGCTCGTGAGGCGAGCCGGAAGCGTCGGCGCGGGCCGACGACGGGCTCGTCGGAGAGGTCGACGACGACGTCCACGTCCACCTCCGCGAGGGCGTGCGCAAGCTTGTTCCAGAGCGGGACGCCGTAGTCGTGCTCGCCGCCGCGAAGCTTCTCGGTTCCTCCGAGCATGACGGCGCCGACGACCTCGTAGTCGAGCGCCGCCAGTGTCTCGACGACGACTTCGGGGTAGTGCTCCCCGTCGACCAGGGCCAGGGCTCTCATTGCCGGCGGGTCAGCTCCGTCTCGATGCGGGCCGTGTATTTCTCGTACTCGAGCGTGTCGACGGAGAACTGGATGATCCGCTCCTGGCCGTGGAACGGGTACTTGCGCCAGACGTCCACGTGGCGATCCTCGATCTCGACCAGGTTGTAGCACGGCCTCGTCTTCCCCCGGAGCCGCAGCGAGGAAACGGTGCCGGCGTTGACGACGAAGAGGTTCTCGAGCCGCCACGCGTAGGGCACGTGCTTGTGGCCCGAGAGGACGAGGTTGACGCCGGAGTGCTGGAGCACCTCGAGAGCGTCCCCCGCGTCGTGGACGATGTTGCGCTCGCGGCCGGTTCCCGGCACCGGCAAGAGGTGGTGGTGGAGGACGAAGATGCGGAAGTCGGCCGGCTCGGCGAACTGCTCCTCGATCCACGGATAGCGGCCTCGGCCGATGACGCCGTGGTCGAGGTCGGGCTCGGACGAGTCCACGGCGACGACTGTGACGCCGTTCACGTGCAGCGTGCGCCTGCGCTCGCCGAAGAGCTCCTCGAAATGGATGTAGCCGACGTTGCGCGAGTCGTGGTTCCCGGGCACGACAACGACGTTCTCGCACGCGAGGCGGTCGAGGTAGGCCTTGGCCTCGGCGTACTCCTGCTGGAAGCCGAAGGTCGTGAGGTCGCCGGAGCAGACGACGATGTCCGGCTCGAGCTCGTTGATCTCCATGATCGCCCGATCGGCCAGGTTCGGCACGAAGTACTGCGAGCCACAGTGGAGATCCGAGAAATGCGCGATTCGGAACAGCGGGAGCCCCTTTTCTCGTCGAATGTGTGAATTCTAGTGAGGGTCGTCCGGGGTGACTGCTACCTTTCCAAGAGGATGCGCCCAGAAAGCGGCGATTTCCAGGACTATTCGGGGAGTCTTTTTGCCAACGAGGCTGAGGCGGAGTGCGCCCGCCTCCTCGACTACCACGGCATCCGCTGGGAGTACGAGCCTCGCTCGTTCCCGCTCGAGACCGACGAGGAGGGGCGCGTCGTCGAGGCGTTCACGCCCGACTTCTACTTGCCCGAGCAGGACCTCTACCTCGAGGTCACGGTCATGAAGCAGTCGCTCGTCACACGCAAGAACCGCAAGGTGCGGAAGTTCCGCGAGCGGTATCCGGACGTCAAGGTCAAGCTCTTCACGCGGCGCGACTTCGAGCGCCTGGGTGAGAAATACGGCCTGAACCTCGTCACGTAGGCGAACCGCGTCCCGGCGAGGTGTACCTCTCGCGTGACGAGATCGCCGCGCGTGTCGGCGAGCTCGGCGCGGAGATCGAGCGCGACTACGCGGGCCGCGACCTCGTTCTCGTCACGGTGCTCAAGGGTGCCTTCATGTTCGCGTCCGACCTCGCGCGGGCGATCGGGATTCCGCACGCCATGGACTTCCTCGTGCTCGCCGGCTACGGCGGGGATCTGGGCGGGCGTACACGCATCCGGCTGCTCAAGGACCTGGAGATGCCGATCGGGGGGCGCGACGTCCTCCTCGTCGAGAACGTCGTCGACACGGGCCTGACGCTCAACTACGTCGTCAAGACGCTCTCCTTGCGCGAGCCGAGGGACATTGCCGTCTGCACGCTCTTCGACCGCCCGTACCGACGACTCGTCGACGACTTGCCGATGCGCTACGTCGGCTTCACGATCCCCGACCAGTTCTTCCTCGGGTACGGCTTCGACCTGCACGAGCGGTTCCGGGGTCTCCCGGACCTCCACGTCTCCGAGCAGGACTGAGGTCTCGTGCCCGGCGAGCTGGTCGCGTTTCTCGGCCTCGCCGTCCTCGTGATCGTGACTCCCGGGCCGGACACGGCGCTCACGATCCGAAACACGCTGCTCGGCGGCCGGAGAGCCGGCATCGCCACGGCACTCGGCGTCGTCACGGGGCAGGCGGTGTGGGCGGTGACGACGAGCGCGGGCGTGGTCGCCCTCCTGCTCGCCTCGGAGCCTGCCTTCGCGGCCGTGCGGCTGGCCGGCGCCGCCTACCTCGTCTTCCTGGGCGTGCAGACGCTCCTCGCCGCCCTCCGCCCGGGCCGCTGGAGGGACTCGGCCGCGACCCTCGGCCCGCAGCCGAGCCTGGCGCCCGCGGTCGCCGTCCGGCAGGGCCTCGTCAGCAACCTGGGAAACCCGAAGATGGCCGCTTTCTTCCCCAGCCTCCTGCCGCAGTTCGCGCCGGCGGGCGAGCCGGCGTTCCTGCCCCTCCTCCTGCTTGGGCTCCTCTTCTGCGCCATGACCTTCGTGTGGCTTACGGCCTACGCGGTCGTGGTCGCCCGGGCGGGAGACTTCCTGCGCCGGGCCGGGATCCGGCGGGCCATCGAGGGCGTAACGGGGGCGGTGCTGGTCGCGCTCGGCCTGCGCCTGGCCGCCGAGCAGCGGTAGCGCAAAACAGAGGCGAAGCGGCTAGAGGTAGCCCATCGGGTCGACGGCCGTCCCGTTGACCCGAACTTCGAAGTGCAGGTGGTTGCCGGTCGAGCTCCCGGTCGTGCCCACCGCGCCGATCACCGTCCCCTGGGAGACCGGCCCTCCGCCGATGTAGATCGCCGACTGGTGCGCATAGGCGGTCGAGAGCCCGTTCCCGTGGTCGATGACCGTGAGGTTCCCGTAGCCGCCCATCCAGCCGGCGAAGATGATCGTGCCGTCCGCGACCGCGCGAATCGGCGTCCCTCCCGGCGCGGCGATGTCGATGCCCTCGTGCATGCGGCCCCAGCGCGGGCCGAAACCGCTCGTGATCACCCCGTGCACGGGCCAGATGAAGCCGCTGGACGACGACCCGTCGCCGGTCGAGCCGCCGCTCGACCCGCGGATCTGCGAGGCGAGGGCGGCGCTCGCCGCCTCGAGGTCCTCCTCCGCCTCGTGGCGGTCCTCGCGGACGCTCACCAGGATGCCGCGCTTGTCCGACCTCGCCGCGGCGATCTCGTTCTGCCGGGCGAGCAGAGCCTCGCGCGCCGCGATCTGCTCGGCCGTCTTGCGCTCGAGCGCGTTCGTCTCCTCGGCCACCTGCGCCTTCGTCCGTCGCGTCTCCTCCCGCGCGACCTTCATCTCGCCCTTGAGCCGCTGGATCTCCTGGGTGATGGCGCGGTCCTGCCGGCCGAGCGACTCGAAGTACTCGAGCTCGTCGACGAGGTCGCCGAGGCTCCGAACCTGGAGGAGGATGCCGAAGGAGTCGGTCTCGTCGCTCTGGTAGAGCTCGACGAGGCGCTCCTCGAGCTGGCGCTGCGCGAGCGCGAACTGGCGCTTCAGGTGCTCCAGGTCGCGCGTCTGGTCGTCGAAGCGGGCCTCGAGACGAGCGAGCCGGGCGCGATGCGCCGAGAGCTCGGACTCGAGCTTGGCGATCAAGCCGGAGAGCGAGCCGATGTCCCCGACGAGCGCGTCGATCCGCTGGCTCGCAGCCTCGATCTGCGAGGTGAGGACGCCCTCCTTCGCCTTGGCGGCCTCGATCTCTTCCCGGAGGCCGGAGATCTTCCTGTTCAGGCCCTGCGTCTGGCCCAGAGCGGCCGGGACGGCCAGGACGAGAACCGCCCCTGCGAGCGCGACACCTAGACAGATGCGGCGAGCGTCAACCACCTGAACGATTTCGGCGGGAAGGTAGACGTCCCTCCGACGTCCCCCACCGGGGGTCTTCGGTCTCGAACGGCCTCTGTTGTAGCACGTCTTTCGGCCGGTATGCAGGCAGAACCAGGCTATCCCTTCCTGACGCGCGACCTCAAGCGGCGGGTCCTCTGGGGCGCAGGCGGGTGCTCCGGCTCTTGCGGGGGATCGTCCGGCGGGGTCTCCGCCCCCTGCGCCTGCGCCGGCGCCGCCTGCGTCTGGACGCGGCGCACGCGCTCCTCCATCTCCCCGACGAGGGCGCCGATCTCGGCCTCCTTCTCGGCGATGCGGGCGTTCACGTCGTCGAGGTGCGCCGCAGCCGCCTCGGCGGCCGGAACGTCGCCCGCGTGCGTCGCCCGGCCGAGCTCGTGGTAGCCGCGGCTCCGCTCCGCCTGGAGCTCGGCGAGCTCGCGCCGCTGCCGGAAGAGGTCGAGCTGGCCGCGCGAGCGGGCGCCGACGAGCGCTCCCCCGAAGGCGAGCCGTGTCCGCGCCGTCCCGAGCGCCGCGCCGGTCCTTCGGCGTCCGGCCTCCCAGCGAAGCACGAAGACCGCGCCCGCGAGGAGAAGGGCGACGACCGCCCAGAGCCAGATCTGCACGCCCAGGAGGGCGAGCCCGGCCACGGTCAGGAGAAGGCCGACCGCGAGGCCGGCATCGAGCGGCCAGTGCTTCCGGAAGTCCGGCTCGATTCGCCGCGAGGATCTATCCGGAGACATCGGCCTCTTCTCGTTCCCGCTCCGGGCGTTCTTCATGCTCGAGCGCGCGGAGCGCCTCGCCCGCCTCTCGGCGGAGCGGGCCGACGAGCGCAGCGTAGTCCTCATCGGAGATCTTGCCGGTGCGGTGGTCGAACTCGAGCTCCTTGAGCGCCGCGAGGGCCCGGTCGCGCTCCTCGAGACGCCGGAGCCGCGCCTGCGCGTCCGGGCTCGGCGTTGCCAGCGCGTCCTCGCGGCTCCGCGCGGGACGCAGGAGAGGGCGGGCCACATAGGCGACGCAGAGCACGGTCAGGAGCGCGCCGAGGACAAGGGCCGCGATCTCCACCGGCTACGCGCGGGCGACCGCGCCCTCGCCGGCGAAGCGCGCCGCGAGCCGGCGCTGCTCCCGCGCGTCCGGCCACATGGCGACGACCGCGCCGAGGACGAAGACGAGCCCGGCGAGCCAGATCAGGTTGACGAGGGGGTTGACGATCACCTTCAGCTCGACGGAGCCGTCTCCGTAGAACCGGTCGGCGATGACGAAGAGGTCCTCGCCGCGCAGCCAGTCGGTGCGGATGCCGACCTCGTTCGACGTCTGCTCCTCCGCGAGGTAGCGGTTCTTGCCCGCCTCCGTCGTCCCAATGCGCTCGTCGCCGCGGTAGACGTCGAGCTGCGCGCGCACCTCTTGGGCGTTGGCGCCGCGCTGCTCCTGGGCGCCCGTGTAGAGGAGCCGGTAGTCCCCCACGTCCATCGACTCGCCCGGAGCGAGC
>Ga0209843_1000299_pt1 | contig 9889 bp, 11 predicted proteins | sample GWRWS1_20_30_FD_187222 | JGI IMG/M metagenome (GOLD analysis project Ga0209843, IMG submission 187222) | Riverbed sediment microbial communities from areas with vegetation nearby in Columbia River, Washington, USA - GW-RW S1_20_30 (SPAdes)... | ecosystem: Environmental > Aquatic > Freshwater >... | reverse complement strand
GGGGAACCGCCTTGGGTAGCGGTCGGTTTGTGGTTGAATGACACCGTTGTAACTCTCTTCGCTGGAGGTGGCGGTGCTCCGCGAGACCGATCCCCAGACCACGTTGTGGGAGGCGCTGCTGCCCGAGGAGGCCAAGCGGCTGCCTGCCGAACTCGTCCAGGTCGATGGCTACCTGGACGACGAGCGGTTCATCGCCCCCTGGCGGGCGCTGTTCTCCGCCCGGCTTGGTCGCCCGTCGGTCCCGGTCGACACGCTGCTGCGCCTGCTGTACCTGAAACACCGCTACGGGCTGGGCTACGAGAGCCTGTGCCGGGAGGTGGCCGACTCGATCTCCTGGCGGCGGTTCTGCCGCATCGGTCTGGACCGGCCGGTGCCACACCCGACCACCCTGGTCAAGCTGGTCGGTCGTGCCGGCCCTGAGGTGATCGAGCAGTTGAACGCCGCGCTGCTGGCCAAGCTCGCCCAGGGCAAGCTGCTGCGGGCCCGCAAGCTGCGGGTCGACACCACCGTGGTGGAGGCCGACATCGACTACCCGACCGACGCCGACCTGCTGGAGCAGGCCGTGCGCAAGCTGGGTGGGCTGGTGCGGCGGGTCAAGGCACGTGGGGCGGCCCCCAGGACCCGGTTCCGCGACCGGGGACGGGCCGCCGGGCGGCGGCTCAAGCAGCTGGCCCGGACGCTGCGGCGGCGCACCGGGGCGGCGATGGCCGAGGTGGACCGGCTCACCGGCGAGGTCGCCGGCATCGCCAGGCGGTCGCTTCGGCAGGTGCAGGTGGTGGCGCGCAACGCCCGCCGGGCGCTGGCCCGCCGACCCGGTGATGGACGGCTTGGCCGGCTGGTGGGTGAGCTGGACGAGACGATCGGCCACACCGAGCGGCTGCTGGCCCAGACCAACCAACGCCTGGCCGGCAACCGGGTGATCGCTGACCGGCTGGTGAGCTTGAGCGATCCGGATGCTCGCCCGATCCGCAAGGGCAAGCCCCAGCACCCAACCCAGTTCGGCTACACCCTGCTGCTGGCCGAGGACGAACGCGGGTTCATCGCCGACCATCAGCTCCAGCAGGGCAACCCAGCAGATGCACCCCAGCTGATCCCCGCCGTCAGGCGGGTGGCCGAGGTCACCGGCCGGGTGGCGGCCACGGTGGTCGGCGACCGCGGGTTCGGCACCGCCGCCAACGACCGCGCCCTGGCCGAGTGTGGCGTGGCGCGGATCGGGCTGCAGCGCAAGGGACGGCTGAGCCCGACCCGGGCCGCGGTGGAGCGGACCAGAGCGTTCCGGCGGATGCGCAACTGGCGGGTCGGGATCGAGGCCCGGATCAGCCACCTCAAGCGAAGCTTCGGGGTGCGGCGCACCCGGCTACGGCGCCTGCCGGGTGCCACGACCTGGGTCGGGCTTGGGATCTTCGCCTACAACCTGCAGCGCATGACCGTGGTGGCTGCCGAGTGATCCAGCCGCCGGCCGCCCGGCGAGGCACCAGCCCCTCGGCCCACCCGATATTGGGCGCCCGACTGCTCACAGACCCTTCTTCAGGGGCAAGTAGCTAGCGGCCACGGCGGCGGAGCAGCCAGCGGTCAGGTCGTTGAGGACGAACTCCCCACTCGTGCGCATCTGCAGCATGTAGTTCGAGCCATGACCGGCGCCGATCACCTCGCCGTAGGATGACACGCTCGCGGCGCAGTCATGTCCCTTGACGATGAGCCGCTACGCGGAGGTGGCCGTGAACCGTCGGCCAACCGCAATCTTCTCGGATTCGCCACCACGCAGGCGCAGCGTGCCGAGCAGAGCGGCGATCAGCAGCGCGGCCACCAGCAGCAGGATCATCGGCCACCGCCCGGTGGGCGGGCGCCTCGCCAAGAGCTTCCAGGCCGGCTCCCCGGCTTACGGGCCCGGTGGTACCGGCAATCCCGGTTTGCGATTGGCAGGCCCTTGGCCGTCGGCTGCCAGAGCCGCGGCCGCGGCGGTCGATACGCGCTGGCTGTCGTCCGACTCAGGGTCCGCAGCGCGGCGGCGGCAAGGTCATCGGGCTCATCTCCTACTCGACGCTCAACCAGCAGGCCGAGCGCAGGACTTCGTCCGCAGCGTGGACGACATCCGGGTCACGCAGAAGGCCGCCGGGAAGGAGGCTGAATGTGGCGAGCTCGACGCCCGCTTCGAGCGCGCGATGGGCTACTTCTGGTCCATTACTACGGCGCCGCGGTGCCCCTGTACCAGAAGGTGCTGAACCTCTACGACGGACACCCGCTGGCAAGGAGTACCGGGCCAAGGCGCAGGGCAAGGCGAACGGGCCCGACGACGTCCCCCTGACGCCCGAGAACCCCTCCACCGGGCGCGTCGACCTGCTCCGTGTCGGTGCATTGATCGGCGTGGCGCTGCTCGTCCTCATCGTGCTCCTGCTGGTCCTCTTCCGCCGGCGCCGCGCCAACAGCGCGGATGGCCGACGCGCGGCGGCGCCGACCGGCGGCCGCAGGGTCGACACGGCGGACTGGTCGATCCCGCACGGCGGTGCGGCGGAGGTCGGCGCCGGGACCCTGACCGGCTCCACCGCCGGCCCGGCCTCCGATGGCGGGTCGTCGGAGAGCGGGTCGGCCTTCCGGGCCGTCGGGATCGCGGTGGCCGCGCCAGAGCGGTCCGACGCCGACGGCTTCGAGCCCGTGGCCCCGGAGACCCGCCGGTTCTGCGCGAACTGCGGCAGCAAGCTCGGACAAGGAAGCCGCTTCTGCAGCGCCTGCGGGCAGCCGGTGCGCTGAGCTGAGCCGCCCATCCAGCGCCTGTCGGGTGGGCGGCTACCGGCCCCGGTACTTCAGGCCGCTCCTGGGATCAGGTTCCACGAGCGGGCCGCGCTGGAGTTGCTCGCCCTCCTTGCCGCGTAGGTCCACCCGGCCGGGCACGGCCAGCAGCCGGTTGATGGCACCCCAGGGGTCGACCCATGCTTCTTCTTCTTCTTCTCCCTCCTCCATGAGGGCTGCCACGCGTCCGGTGACGATCGCGGCGGCGAAGGACGTGCCATACCATTTGGCCCAGGAGAGCTTCTTCTTCTTTTTCGCGTTGTCGTTGGGGAGGTCGACGTAGGTGCTCTCCACATCCCTGCCTGGCGCCCAGAGGTTCACCCACGTGCCGTAGTTGCTGAAGTCGCTCCGGACCCAGCCGCCTTCCTTGGGATCGGGTTCGGCCGAGCCGACGGCGACCACCCTGCTCAGCCCCGCCGGCCAGCGCGGCCCGCTCTCGCCCTGATTGCCGGCCGCAGCGATCACCGGGACTTCTGACCTGAGGCCAGCCAGGGCGACCTCGACCGGGAACGCGTAGCCGACGTCCGAGGTGACCGCGGTGGCGACCGACAGGTTGATGACCTGCGCGCCCATCCTGGCAACCGTCAGCAGCCCCTGTGCCAGCCCCAGGAGGGTAGTCGAGGCGGTGGCGTCGTCAACGATCTTGTGCACGATGATGCGCGCGTTCGGTGCTTGCTGGGCGATGATGCCGGCGACGAAGGTGGCGTGCGAGGATGCCGGGTTGAGGGGTTTGCCCTCCTCGTCGACGATCTGGTCCTTGTCGTCGTAGATCGACGTCGGCGAGGCCACGACCGTGCCGAAAAGGTCGTGATGGTCGTCAATGGAGGTGTCGAGGACGGCGACCGTCGCGCCGATGCGGGGTTCCGTCTCCCGGCGCTCGGCCGCACGACGGCCCACGGGCCTCGCACCGCCTTGGGGTTGCGGAATCGGGGTTGGCGCCGGGAGTACCTGTAACTCCAGATTCCAGTCCTGACTCGGAAGCTCGAAGCCCTTGCCCACCAGGTTGAGCAGTCGATCGCGCAGCAGCGCCTCTTCGTCGTCGTCGGCCGCCTGAAGAGCGGACAGGGGCCCCATGTCCTTGCGCTGCTTCGCATTCAATGCGAGGCCTTCGAGTACGAGCTCGGCCTGCGATCGAGGGACCAGGAACTCGCGATCAGGCATGAGGACCTCCTCCTCCGAGCTGCCGTGCCGGGACACAGGTCGGATCGACACCAACTGGAGACGCGAGGATCGTCGCCGATAACGGCCCAATATTCGCCTTTGCCACGTCCGCGTGCAAGATCTCTGTTGACGGCATGGCTATAACAGAAGCAGTTCAGGCGGTGTCCCGAACTGAGCGTCATCGGGGGGTCGGTGATGACCGAGCTTGCCTCGCGGGCCGAGGAGGCGTTGCGCCTGGCGCAGGCGCGCCCGGCGGAAGGGTTGTCCCTGGCCCTCGAGGTGGCCGGCCGGGCACTGGAGGCCGGCGACCTCCCTTCGGCATCGGTCGCCGAACGGGCGCTGGGCCTCGTCGCCCTGCACACCCAGAACCTGCCGGATGCGGTCGCCCACTTCGTGCAGGCGGTCCGGCACGCCGAGCGTGGAGCCGCGCCCACCGTCGCCGCCAGGGCCCGGATCTCGCTGTCGTACGCGCTGGCGGCAACGGGAGCCACCAAGCGTGCGCTCCGCGAGGCTGACCTGGCGGCCAGCCACCTCAGCGGGTTCGACAGCGTCCGCTTGGAGGTGCAGCGCGCGCTCATCCTCACCCAGCTGGGCCGACTGGACGAAGGGCTGGCGATTTACCGCCGGACCCTTCCCGCAGTGCGCCGGCACCGCGATGTCCTGCTCGAGGTGCGGTTGCTGTGCAACCGAGGGATTCTCTACTCCTACCGCGGCCAGTACGGGCTTGCCGAGACCGACCTGCGCAGGGCGGCGGAGTTGTCCGACGCGGCCGGCCAGGACCTCATGGGGGCGTTCATCCGCGGCAACCTGGGGTACGTTGCGGCCTGCCGCGGCGACGTCCTCGCCGCGCTGCGGTGGTACGACGAGGCCGAGGCGCAGCGCAGGGCGCTCGGCGCGACCTCGGCGCACCTGCTCCAGGACCGCGCGAAGCTGTTGCTGGCGGTCCGGCTGGTGCCCGAAGGGCGACGCGCAGCCGAGGCGGCGCTGGCGGATTGGCGCAGGCAGGGAGACGCCACCTCGGCCGCGGAGGCGCAGCTGCTGCTCGCCGAAGCCGCCCTGCTCGACGGCGAGCCCGATGCCGCCTACTCGCTCGCCGAGGAGGCCAGAGCGTCCTTTGCGCGGCAGCGGCGCAGCGCCTGGCAGGCCCTGGCACGTCACGTTGCGCTGCAGGCTTCGCTTGCCGATCCGGGGGAACCGGTGCCGATCGGCCGAGCGCGCCGAGTCGCCGACGAGCTGGAACGAACCGGGTGGAGGGCCGAGGCCGCGGATGTCCGGCTGTTCACCGCGGCGCTGTACCTCTCGAACGGACGGATCCGGCAGGCACGCACCGACCTCGAGCGGGCGAAGCTGTCTCGCCGTCAAGGGCCGATCGGCCTGCAGGCACGGGCCTGGCATGCCGAGGCACTGCTGCGGTTGGCGACCGGACGGAGGCGGACCGCGGCCGCCGCGGTGGCCCGCGGTCTGCAGCTGATCGAGGAGTACCGGGCAACCTTGGGCGCCGCTGACCTCAGTACCTCCTTTGCGGCCCACCGTGTGGAGCTTGCCAACCTCGGGCTGCGCATGGCCCTCAGGGACCAGCATCCTCGTCGGGTCCTTCAATGGGTGGAGCGCGGGCGGGCCAGTCACCTGATGTTCCCACCGGTCCGGCCGCCAACCGATGACCGTCTGGCTGCCGATCTGGCGGCCCTCCGCGGCGTGGTCATAGCCATGGACGAGGCGCTCAGGGCCGGCGAGCCAACCAGGAGCCTGCTCAGGCGACAGGCGGACCTGGAGGCGCGCATCCGTACGCGCTGGCATCGGATGCCGCGCTTCGGTGACGTGTCCAGCGTCGTCGCGCCGAGCACGCTGGCGGACGCCCTTCAGGACTGGGCGCTGGTTGAGTACGTCATCATCGATGGCCGGCTCCTCGCCCTGACGCTCGTCAACCGTCGCTGCCGGCTGCACGAGCTCGGACCCGCCATCGACGCCGAGCAAGAGGTCTGGTATCTCGCCAGCGCCCTGCGGCGGCAGACACTGGCGCGCATCCGACGCACCCCGCACGCGGGGGCCTCCGCACGGCTCGCGGCCCAGCGGCTCCAGGAGCTTGTGGTCGCGCCGCTGCTGCGCGTCCTCGGCGATCGGCCGCTGGTCGTGGCGCCCGCCGGCGCCCTCCAGCTGCTGCCGTGGTCGGTGCTCCCGGGCCTTCGCTCCCGGCCGCTGTGTGTCACCCCTTCGGCGTCGGTGTGGTATCTGGCCGTGCAGCGCGCCGTCGCCTGCGGGTCCCTCCTCGCCGTGGCCGGGCCGACGTTGCCCGGCGCCGCTGAGGAGGCCACCGCGGTCGCGGGCCTCTACCCGCGGGCGGAACTGCTGACCGGCGAGGACGCCACGGTCGAGCGGGTCCTCGGGGCCATCGACGGGGTGGACGTGGTCCACTTGGCGGCCCACGGCCATCCTCGCGCCGACAACCCGCTCTTCTCGCACCTGCAGCTGGTCGACGGGCCGCTCACGGCCTACGACCTGGAACGGATCCCTCGCATGGCCTCGTTGGTGGTGGTGTCCGCATGTGACGCCGGCCGGACCGAGCAGCGAAGGGGCAACGAGGTCCTCGGCCTGGCCACCGCCTTCCTGGCCCGGCGATGCCGCACGCTCGTCGCCCCGTTGCTATCCGTCCCGGACGTGGAGACGGTGCCGCACATGATCGCCCTGCAACAGCACCTGCGATCGGGGAGTTCACCGGCGGAGGCGCTGATGCGAGCCCGTGTGGCGGCAGCTCCCATCCTGGAGGACCCCACCGCCTCGGTGGACCTGTTCGCCTGCCTCGGCGCCGGCTGACGGCGGCTAGGTCGCCACCCAGTCGGTGACCACCTGGGTGCCGGCTGGGGCGGGCGGCAGCGGAGCCGCACGGGCCCCGCAGCAACCCCGCCGACGATGAAGCGGCCGTGCTCATCGCTCTGGACCGACAGCTCGCCGCCGGGATGGTCGACGATCAGCGTGGCAGGGATGACCCGGAGCGACGGCTCACCGCTGGCGGAGACCTGGCCGACCTGCTCCCGACCGGCTCCCTGGCGAACGACCCTGACCTTGATCAGCAGATGGTCGCTCTCGAAGGTCAGCAGCAACGGCTCCTCGGCGTCCCGGAATCAGGCCGCAAGGTGTCCACCAGCGAGTCATGGACGAGGGCGGCGAGCTCGACGTCGATCGTCCGCAAGGCGAACGCGCCCCGCGCCGCCGCAACGGTCTCGGGTTGGACCGGCTCCACGAGCGACGCGATCCGCCGTAGCTCCTCCAGCAGCGGGTCGGACTCCTCGACCCCAGCCGAGCCGGGTTCCTGCTCGTTCGTCTCCGGGGCACGCCCTCGCGTTGTCCTCACATCGGTCCAGCGGCGCAGCCCATGCTCCTGCCCGGACGCCGGCCAGGCCCGCTCGAGGTCGGTGGCTCCCAGGATCCCGAGGGCGCGGAGCCGCTTCCGTACCTCGTTGTCCGTCTCGCTGTCCGGCAGCGCAGCTACAGGAACGCCTGATCGAACCAGTCAGGCTTCGTCCCAGACCGTCAGCCCGTCGAGGTAGCTCAGCGGGTAGGTGCACTCGAGGTTCCGGATCCTGCGCTTGCCGAGCTTGCCCACCCCAGTCCTGAGGAGTTCTACGCCGAGCTGCGGGAAGACCCCAGGACGGCAAGTACCGCCTGCTCCTGGAGCTGGATCGGGACCAGCGACATGGTCGCCACCAGGGCCACGACCACGATGATCCGGACGCTCGCGCTCACATGCGGAGGCCTTCAGGTCGTCCCGGAAGTACCGCCGGATCAGGTCTTACAGGATTAACCAGTAGGCCGCACGAACCCGAACCGCAACGCCTCGGCCGGAGCTACGGACCGGAGGCTTCTGGCCCGGTTTGGGCCCGACGGAAGTAGGGGTGGAGCCATGGCGCAGCCCCATGTGTTCGCGATGGTCCTGGCCGGGGGTGAGGGCAAGCGGCTGGCGCCGCTGACCGCCGACCGCGCCAAGCCGGCGGTGCCGTTCGGCGGTGACTACCGGCTGGTCGACTTCGTGCTGTCCAACCTGGTCAACGGCGGCTACCTCAAGATCGTGGTGCTGACCCAGTACAAGAGCCACAGCCTGGACCGGCACCTGGCCCTCACCTGGCGGATGTCGCCGCTGGTGGGCAACTACGTCACCCCGGTGCCGGCGCAGATGCGCCGCGGGCCCCGCTGGTTCGCGGGCTCCGCCGACGCGATCCTGGCTTGAGCACCATCACGAGACCGGCTGGGACGAGCCTGAAGGGCGCAAACGTGGGTGGCCTTGGCGCGCGGCATCGGCGCCCGGACCGCCAGCCGCCCACCCGAGGTAGGTCAGGAATATGGGCAGCAGCGGCTGCGCTGTCTCCGTCGAGCATGGTTTCGGAACGACTGACGGGAAGCGAGCGGTAGCTTGAGCGAGAGTTTGGAGGGTCGCGATACCGCGGCGCTGGCCGCCTTGCGGAAGGCCGACCCAGTGATCGCCGCACTGATCGACGCGAACCCGGACTACGACCCGGACGCGTGGCTGGAGCCGCTGCCACAGATGGACGCCTTCGGCGTGCTGATCTTCCAGGTCATCGGTCAGCAGCTCTCGGTGGCGGCCACGCGGACGTTGCTGGACCGCCTCTTGGACCGCTTCGGCGGGCAGCTGCCCACGCCCGAGCAGCTGTTGGCCGCCGACCCCGAGGACATTCGGGCGGCCGGGCTGTCCCGCCGCAAGGTAGAGACGCTGCGGGAGCTCGCCGGCCGGTTCGTCGACGGCCGACTCAGCCTGGATGAGCTCCAGCGGCTCCCCGACGAGGAGGTGGTGGCGCGCCTCACCGAGGTCTCGGGGGTCGGCCGCTGGACCGCCGAGGGGTTCCTCACGATCGCCCTGCACCGCGAAGACGTTGTGCTGCCTGGGGACCTTGCGCTCCGCAAGGCGATCCAGAGTGCCTACGAGCTGGACCACCTCCCCAGTCAGGCCGAGGTGGTGGCCATCGCGGAGGCGTGGCGGCCCTACCGCAGCCTGGCCGTCAACTACCTCTTCGCGTCCGCATACGGCGCCTAGCCCCAGGAGCCCTCAACCTCCACCGAGCGGCGAAGCGACGGCGGGCGGCTGGCGCCTTCGTGCGGCGGTGTGGGGCCGGAATGTCGCGTCATCGTGGCCGATAGACGTCGCGACGGTGATCGATGCGGCGAACCACGACCAGGTGCTTGGACTCGTCGATGCGGAACACCAGCCGGTATTCGCTTCGACGTGCAACCCTGAGGCCGACAAGCTGGTCGTGGAGCGGCTTGCTCACCCGCCACGGATCTCGGGCGATCGAGCCGTAGAGCCCCTCCAGCACGGCAGCCACGACCTTCTCGGGGAGGCGTGAGAGCTGACGCTGCGCCTCCGGGGTGAGGGCGACGTCGTAGGGCCGTCTCCCGGGGTCAGTCGGCGTCACTGTGACAGGAAACGCTCGCGAGCTTCGTCGTAGGTGAGGATCTCTGCCTGGCCCGCCTCGTCCTCGGACCCGGCGCGGCGAAGCGACGCTCGGGCATCGTCGTCGGAAAGCAGGTCGAGGGTCTCCTCGAGCCCTTCCAGCTCGTCGGGTGAGATGAGCACGGCCACCGGACGGCCATTGCGGGTCACCACGACCCGGTCGCGCTCGCGCCAGACGCGGTCCACCAGCTCCGACAGGTGGGCCTTGACCTCGGTGAACGGAATGGCTTCACTCATGGTCAGTATTCTAACCACTTTTCGAGCCGGGGTCGAACCAGGTGCCGCGACCCACGGCGCTGACCTGGCTCGGTGCCAGCCCCCGCGGGCGGGTACGCTTGGCTCGTGGCGCACCCGCACGTGTTCGCGATGGTCCTGGCCGGCGGCGAGGGCAAGCGGCTGGCGCCGCTGACCGCCGACCGCGCCAAGCCGGCGGTGCCGTTCGGCGGCGACTACCGGCTGGTCGACTTCGTGCTGTCCAAC
>Ga0209843_1000296_pt1 | contig 9923 bp, 8 predicted proteins | sample GWRWS1_20_30_FD_187222 | JGI IMG/M metagenome (GOLD analysis project Ga0209843, IMG submission 187222) | Riverbed sediment microbial communities from areas with vegetation nearby in Columbia River, Washington, USA - GW-RW S1_20_30 (SPAdes)... | ecosystem: Environmental > Aquatic > Freshwater >... | reverse complement strand
GCGAGCGGAAAAAGGCCAAGACCAAGGCCGCGATCCGCGAGCACGCGCTGCGCCTGTTCCACGAGCAGGGCTACCAGGCGACCACCGTGGAGCAGATCGCCGAGGCGGCCGAGGTCTCGCCAAGCACCTTCTTCCGCTACTTCCCGACCAAGGAGGACGTGGTCCTCCAGGACGACTACGACCCGCTGCTGGTGGCGGCGTTCCAGGCCCAGCCCGCCGAGCTGAGCCCGGTCGCCGCCCTGCGGGGCGCGATGCGGGAGGTGTTCGCCGGGATGCCCGCCGAGGAGATGGAGCTGGAGCGGGAACGCCAGGCGCTGGTCGTGTCTGAGCCCGAGCTGCGCGCCGGTGCGCTCGACGGGCTCGGCGCGACGATCCAGCTCGTCGCCGAGGCGGTCGCCGAACGGGTCGGGCGCCGCCCGGACGAGCTGGCCGTGCGAACCTTCGCCGGCGCGGTGCTGGGGGTGCTCCTGGCCTCCCTGTTCGCCGCCGCCGAGGACCCAACCGTCGACATCTTCGCGCGCATCGACGACGGCTTGGCGCACCTGGAGGCCGGCCTGCCGCTGTGAGCATGGCCCAACTCAAACCAACCAGCGACACTGGCGGCATCGCCGCGATCGACAGCGGCGAGTAGACACCGAGGATCAACCTCGGCGCCCGCGATGAAGCCATCGAGCGAGGTCGACAACGCGGTCAGGACGCTGGTCATGCTGTCTCCTCGTTCCCGTTGCTCACGCCGCTCGCTCGGGCCGGCGAGCACGCCGCGCCGCCGGGGACGCCGCGGCCGCGTCCGGCAGCCCGTCCATCAGGCGTGCCGCCACCGCGGCGACGAACCCGAACTGGATTGCCGAGGCGATCACCAGCCGGAAGCTGAGGCTGTCCTGGTCGGGCCAGGAAGCAAGCACGAGGACCGCGAGCGGGGTCGCCACGCATGCTCCGACCCAACCCCACTGCTTGAGGGCAACGAATCGGCGCACGAGCACGAAACAGACGGCGGTCCACGACACAACGGCCACGACGAACCCGACCTCGTGGAGGACGCCGTGCCAGCTGAGCTGCTCAGGCGCTCCCGCCGGCGCCCCAGGGGGGAAGCCGGCACCGGGATCGGTCGTGAAGATCCCGGCCAGGGTCAGCCCGATCCCGAAGCCACCGACGAGCAACGGGCCCCAGGTGCCGCCCGGGCCGGGACGCAGCACCCGCCACATGCCGACGGCGCAGGCCACGAACAGCGCACCGGTCACGACGAAGTTGGCGATCTGGATCCATCCCAGGTCCCCGAGGCTCAGCAGGCTGAGCGGGTGGCGGCCAGGGTCGAACCCGTCGCGGGTGAACGCCTGGATCAACCACACCGCGAGAAACAGCGGCCCGGCGACGATGCCGCCGGCCAGCAGCCATGTCGACTGTCGGGTTGGCGCTCCTGGTGATGCGGTCTGCGCTGCCATCGCCCCTCTCCTCTCTGCGGGCACCGCTGCGGTGCCGTTCGCCGGAGACGTCGGGGCCGCCGGCCGGTCCCGGACGTCCGCCGGGCTCACCGGTCGTCGGCCAGGCGGGCCGCTCGGGCGTTGAGGTAGCGCTGCTGGGGGAGGCTGGTGGTGCGCCGGGCCGCCGCATGGTAGGCGTCGCGGGCGGCCGCGCCGTCGCCGGCCAGCTCCAGCAGATGCGCCCGGACGGCATGGAGCCGGTGGTCGCTGGCGATCCGCTCGTCGGCCTCGATCGTCCCCAGCAGGTCCAGGCCCACCCGCGGGCCTCGGACCATGGCGACCGCGACGGCGTGGTTCAGCGCCACCACGGGGTTGTCGGAGACCCGCAGCAGCAGCTCGTACAGCACCAGGATCTGGGGCCAGTCGGTCGCCTCGGCGCTCGGTGCCTCGTCGTGGACCGCGGCGATCGCCGCCTGGAGCTGGTACGGGCCGGTGGGTCCCCGAGGGAGCGCGTCGGTGAGCAGCGCCACGCCCTCGGCGATCTGGCCGGCGTTCCAGTGGCTGCGGTCCTGCTCGGCCATGGGGACCAGCTCGCCGTCCGGCCCGGTGCGCGCCGGCCGGCGCGCGTCGGTGAGCAGCATCAGCGCCAGCAGCCCGGTCACCTCGCCGTTCTCGGGCAGCAGGCGGTGGACCAGGCGGGCCAACCGGATCGCCTCGGCCGACAGCTCGACCCGGTGCAGGCTCGGCCCGGAGGTGGTGGCGTAGCCCTCGTTGAAGACGAGGTAGAGCACGTGCAGCACCGCGCCCAGCCGTTCGGCGCGCTCGGAGGCCGGAGGCAGGCCGAAGGGGACGCCGCTGTCCTTGATGCGCTGCTTGGCCCGGGTGATGCGCCGGGTCATGGTCGCCTCCGGCACCAGGAACGCCCGGGCGATCTCGGCGGTGGTCAGGCCGCCGACCGCCCGCAGGGTCAAGGCGATCTGCGACGCCGGCGACAGCGCCGGATGGCAGCACATGAACAGCAGGATGAGGGTGTCGTCGGCCTCCGCCACCGGCCGGTCGGCGGCCGGCGCCAGCCACTGGTCGGGCAGGGCCCAGCGGGCGACGGCGTCCTCCCGGCGCCGGCGCGCCCGCTCGCTGCGGAGCAGGTCGGTGAGTCGCCGCGAGGCGACCGCGATCAGCCAGGCCCGCGGGTTGTCGGGGACGCCGTCCTTGGGCCACTGCACGGCGGCCGCCAGGAGCGCCTCCTGCACGGCGTCCTCGGCGGTGTCGAAGTGCCCGTACCGCCGGACCAGCGCGCCGAGGGCCTGGGGCGCCAGCCGGCGCAGCAGGCCCTCGACCTCGGCGTCTCGCACGGGGAGCGATCAGAGCTCCAGCTCGGCGGAGGAGTCGTGGATCGGCCGGACGTCGACGACGAACTCCCCGGGGGCGTCCGCGGGGTAGGGGCAGTTCGCCAGCCGGGCCGCGATCGCGGTCGCCCGGTCGAAGCTTTCGCATTCGACGAGCGTGTAGCCGGCCAGGACCTCCTGGGTCTCGGCATACGGCCCGTCGGTCACCACGGGAACTCCGTCCTTGAGCTGGATCCTCCTGGTGTGGGCGGGAGCGGCCAGGCCCTGGGCGTCGACGAACTCCCCGGACTCGACCAGTTCGTTGTTCCACGACTCCATGAAGGCGTACATCGGCGCGAAGTCTCCCGGGGACAGCGTGGGATGGTCGGTGGACCGCCCGGCCATGAGGTCGTAGTCCCGTTGGGAGCCGTACAGCAGGATGATGTACTTCAAGGTTCCCTCCTCTCGTCCGGCACCGCTGCGGTGCCCGGCACCAGAGACGTCGAGACCACCGGGCCGTCTCGGACATCCATCTTCCCCGGGCGTCCAGTCGCCCTCATCGAAGCTCGCGTCGGCTCCCAAGACGCCCAAGGCGGTGTGACCGGCGGTCAGAGGGCCGCGTCGGAGGGAGTGCTGTTCGCCCTCGAACATGGCGCGGTCCAGCGCCTGGCCGGTACGCGGGTCCTGTGCGCGCGCACCCGGGCGCGCCGGGCGGATGTCGCCGGGCCACGGTGATCGCAGCTGCCATGAACGACGTCGCCGATGTCCAGGAGACGCCCGTCCGCGTCGGCGAATAACCGAGAACCTGTTGCATCAGCAGCGAACCGAGGAAGAGGAAGGAGAACTGCTGCGTCTGCGATCTTCATTTCATTATCCTCAGTGAAATTCGGGCCAAGGCCGCTAGTCGTCCAGGCTCCCCATGCTCAAGTTGACGACCGTTCCGGTCATCCCGCTCGCCTTATCGGAAGCCATGAAGACCGCCACGTTTGCCGTCTCCTCGAGCGTCGAAAGCCGGCGCGTGTGGGTCCTGCCTGCGAGCGACTCCTGGAACTGTTCCCAGGTCATTCCCGATGCCTTGGCGTAAAGCCCGAAGGATTCCTTGATCCTGCCTGTCTCCGGGATCCCCTGTGGTCGCAGACCGACCACGCGAATGCCCCGAGGTGCGAGCTCGGCGGATAGATCTCGAGTGAGTGCCTCTACGGCGGCCATCGCCGGACCGCCGCCTCCCACCAATGGGGTGCCCGTCCGCGAAGGGGTTGCGGTGACGGTCATGATCACCCCCGATTCATTTGGAACCATCCGCCGGGCAGCCAGGCGGGCGGTCAGAAAGCACGATCTCGTATAGGTCGCGATCGGCAGGGAGAACTGCTCGACATCCAGCTCGACCAGGGGCACACGAATCTTCGGATTCGGGATGCCGACCGCGTTGAAAGCGATGTCGACGCGGCCCGCCTTATCGGTCACGGACTGTAGATGCTTGTCCACGGCCTGCTCGTCGAGAGCATCGACCTCCGCCGCCTCGGCGGATCCGCCGGCGGAAACGATGTCCTTTGCGACCGCTTCGACGGGTGCCAGGTGGCGCCCGGTGAGAAACAGCTTGGCCCCCTCGCGGGCAAAGGCGCGTGCGACAGCGCTGCCGATGGCGCCTCCGGCTCCGTAGATCACCGCAACCTTGTCCTTCAGCATCATCTCTGGTTCCGTTCTGTCCCCGGGTGGTCACACCCGCCCACCTCATGAGTTGAGACCGACGGCTGAAACTCATCTGCGCGCGGCTCCCATTTTCGCCATCCGTCGACGTCCGGATCGTCAGAGCCGTCGATGATGCAGACACCGCGACGTCGGGAAAGTGGGCGGCCACCAACCGCCCAGTTCGCGGCGCGGCCGGTGTCGATACTGTGAGGTCGACATGGAGAGCAAGCGACGTGACGCGAGGGTGGAGTGGTGACAACCGACCTGCTCATCAGGGCGCGGGCCGGCGACGGCGACGCGTTCCGAGAGCTGACCGAGCCGTATCGCCGAGAGCTGCAGGTGCACTCCTACCGGATGCTCGGATCCTTCCAGGACGCCGAGGACGCCCTCCAAGACACGCTGCTGGCCGCCTGGCAGGGCCTCGGAGGGTTCGAGGGACGCGCCTCGATCCGCACATGGCTCTACCGGATCGCCACCAACCGGTGCCTCAACGCGCGTCGCTCGGCCAGCCGACGCCCGGCCAAGGAGTGGGACATCCCCGAGGTTGAACCGCCCGAGCCGACCCGGCTCGGCGAGGTCGTATGGCTCGAGCCGTTTCCCGACGCCCTCCTCGAGGGTGCGATCGACGTGCCGCTCGGCCCGGAGGCCCGCTACGAGCAGACCGAATCCATCTCGCTGGCCTTCGTGACCGCCCTGCAGGTCCTGCCGCCTCGCCAGCTCGCCGTCCTCATCTTGCGCGACGTCCTCGGATTCCACGCGAACGAGGTGGCCGACATGCTGGACTCGACCGTCGAATCGGTCAACGGCGCCCTCAAACGGGCGCGCGCCAGCCTGCAGCGCCGACGGCCGACGGCCGCCGACCGCGAACCGCCTCCCGCCTCCGACTCACCCTCCGAGGATGCGATCGTGGCGAAGTTCGTCAGCGCGTGGGAGTCCGCCGATCTCGACGCGCTGGTGGCGCTTCTGACCGACGACGTCTTCATCTCGATGCCACCGATGCCCTTCGAATACGAGGGCCGCGACGTCGTGGCCCGCTTCTACGCCAGCCTCTTCCGCTCGGGCCGGAGGTTCGACCTCGTGCGGACGCGAGCCAACGGTCAGCCGGCGTTCGGGGCCTACCTGCGCGCCCCTACCGGCATCCGCCACGGGATCGGCCTCTACGTCCTGACCCTCACCGGCGACCGGATCTGCGCCATGACCCGCTTCGACAACAGCGTGCTCCCATGGTTCGGGCTACCGCGATCGCTCCCAAGCCGATAGCCAGCAAGAACTGCTGGACGCTCGCTGAGCACGCCGGGCCCGCCAGCCCCGATGGGATGCAGCGCCTGCTGGGCCGGGCGGTTGGAGTACTAGGCTCCGGAGTCCGCGCTTGTGTTGCACGCACGTGTGGTGTAGGCGCGCCGGCCGGGATCCAGGGCGCTCAGGAGAGCGCTTTGGCCTTCAGTCGATCGAACTCCGACTGGTCGATCGTGCCAGCGTCCAGCAACTCCTTGGCCCGGGCGATCTGCTCGGCAGGCGGCGCTTCCCCGGTGGCGGCGACATCTCGAACGTGGCCTTCGAACTGCTCCTCAGCCCGGAGGTGGCGGCCCATTTCCCGCTCGGCCATGCCGTCTCCCCGGCCGATGAGGTACACGAACACCGCCAGGAAGGGCAGGAACACCAGGAACAGCACCCACAGCGTCTTGGCCACGCCCGACAGCGAGCGGTCGCGGAACAGGTCGCCGAGGATGCGCACCAGGATCACGATCCAGATGAACAGGAAGAAGAACCACAGCATCGACCAGAACAGATCGATAAACGAGACATCGGCGAGCACCATGGCGTCCTCCACATGCATGCAAGCAGAGCAGAACAAGCATTGCGGCCGCGGACGTGATACCCCTTGCGCGAGGAATGGTCAAATTCTTGTGGATCGCCGGTCCCGCATGACCACGACAGGGGTCAGGTGCCGAACCGGTCGATCAGCAGTCCGTGACGGAGGCCCCGGTCGCTCACTGTCAGCGTCTGCTGTCCCAGCTTCTCCATGACCGTCCGGACGATGCACGCACCGGCCAGGATGACGTCCGCGCGCTGGGGCTGCAGGCCGACGGTCGCGCGCCGAGCGTCGGCGTCGCGCGACCGGTACAGCTCGATCTGGCGATCGATCTCGGTGCGGTCCAGGACCGCCCCCTGGACGAGGTCGGGGTCGTAGGTGGCCAGCCCGAGCTTCACGGCCGTGATGTTGGTGACCGCGCCGCCCATCGCCACCAGCGCGTCTGGCGGCGGGCGGCCATCGATGCGGGAGAGGTCGGCGGAGATCGCCACCAGGGCATCTTGCAACACCTCTGGTCCCACCACGCGGGCGAGTCCGAAGCGCTCGGTGTATCGCACGGCGCCGACATGAACGCTGAAGTGCTCGTCGACGTGCGGGCCGTGCCCGAAGGTGAACTGGGTGCTGCCGCCACCGGTGTCGAAGACAGCCAACGAACCCTTGGTCACGCCGAGCTCGGCCCGCACCGCCAGGTAGGCGAGCCGGCCCTCCTCCTCGCCCGGGATCACCTCGACGGTGAGGCCGGTGCGCGCCCGGATCGCCGCGATGACGTCGTCGCGGTTGCGGGCGATCCGCAGGCCTGCCGTGCCGGCCGCGGCAGTCGCCTGCACGCCGTGGCGTCTCGCCTCCTCGACCATGCCCGCGATCGCGGCCACCGTCCGCTCCAGCGGCTCGGTCGAGATCGCGTTGTGGACGTCGAGGTTCTCGCCGAGGCGCGTCATCTCGGCGCGGTCGACGAGGGCTCGCCACCTCCCCGCGGCGTCGCGCTCGCCGACGTGGAACTTGACCGAGTTGGTCCCGACATCGATCACCGCGTAGCGCGGAGGCCTGGCGTCGATCAGTGCCGCAAGCCCCCGCGGATAGCTGGTGTTGAGGTAGCCGTCGAGGGCAACGCTGCGGACGGCGGCGATGACGGCGGACGCGTCCTCCGACTCGACCGCGATCGTCCGCGCGGCTCGTCGGTCCGCCTCCACGTCGGCGATCTCGGCCATGCAGCCGCCGAGCGTGTAGCGGACGCGCCGCTTGTGGACCCTCACCGCCCGAACGGAGCCGCTCGGCTCCATCAGCTCGGCCAGGAACTGGGCGAGCGTGTAGGCACCTCGGGTGAGCGGAGGTGGGACGACGCCAAGGGCGTCGAGCACCCTGGGCACCTCGGCCGCCGGCAGCGGGAACTCCCGCTTCATCACCGGCTCCCACCGCTCCAGGCCGTCGGCGTTGACCTCCCGGAGCAGCTTGATGTCCATCAGGCCGTCGCGGACCTTGACGTTGGCGCCGGCTGGCGAGAGGAGGTAGAGCTCGTCGTTCTCGGCGACCGGCCCTGGGGTCAGCGCGGCAAAGGCTTGCTCGGCGGCGCCGAGGTCCTCGCCGAAGACCCGCCATTCCCAGCGCGGGATGATCGTGGCCATGGCTGCACTCCCCAACGGGGCACCGCAGAACCTGCTCGTACGCGACGATGCTACGCCTGCGACTGCGCCGGACCGTGCCCAGCTTCGCGCTGGGCGAGGCACCGAAGGTGGCCAGTGCAGCGGGCGTCGCCGGCGGTGTTCCTGCCCAGCCCCGAACGCTACCCGGGGGCCGAGCCCGGTTGCTCTGTGGGGATCCGCCGCGCGGAGAACAGCGCAAGCAACGCGATCAGGGCGAGCACCACGAGCGCCGCCCGAAGACCATCGAGCCTTGCCTGCTGGTTGGCCTCCAGGGCCGCGGTGGCGGTCTCCTGGCTGGTCCCTGCCTGGTCGAGCGCCGCCTGGAGGTCGGCGTCGGAGATGAACGGCACACCGCCGGCGAGCTCGACGTTGGCCTGGGCCTTCACCGAGTCGGGGACTGCTGGGTTCTGCTGGATCCCGGTCAGGAACGAGGTGGTCAGCGCGGCGATCAGGATCGAGCCGGCCAGGGCGGTGCCGATCGAGGCGCCCAGGTTGGTCCCGGTGTTCTGCAGCCCACCGACTTCCGGGCTGTCCTCGTCGGGCACCGCCGACACCGTCACGCTGCCGAGCTGGGAGGCAAGCGCCCCGATCCCAAGCCCGGCCAGCAGCAGCGGGACGGTCACGATCTCGGCCCCGGCGGCAGGGTCGATGCTGGCGAACAGGGCGACGATGCCCACCAGCATGGCCAGCAGCCCCAGCCGGACCACCCGCCGGGGCGAGACGTCGGGCAAGAACCGCGGGATGCCAGCGGCAGCCACGAGCAAGGTGAGCGACAGAGGCAGGATCCTGATCCCGGTGTCGATGGCTGACAGCCCGAGGGCGACCGACAGGTACAGCGGGATGGTGAAGAACAGGCCCGCCTGGATCAGGTACTGGTAGAAGAACAGCACCAGCCCGCCGGCAAGCTGCCGGTTGCCCAACAGCTCGGGTCGCACCAGCGGCTCGGCGCCCCTCGCCTCCAGCCGCCGTTCCCAGCCCAGGAACAGCCAGACCACGAACAGCCCGCCCAGGATGAGCCAGACCGTCGGCGACACCCCCAGCACCTCGGGCCCGTCGGGCTTGGGCAGCGCCCATCCCCATTCGCTGGACCGCAGCACGCCGAAGACCGCCAGGCCGAGCCCGGTCGCCGACAGGACCGTGCCGACCAGGTCGAGCTTGGGTCGGCTCTCGGGTGGGGCGTCGCTGACGCGGCGGGCCAGCACCAGGATCCCCAGCACCACCAGCACCTCGCCCACGAACACCCACCGCCACGAGAAGTAGGTGGTGGCGAAGCCGCCGATCAGGGGGCCGACCGCGACCGCGATCGCGCCGGCCGCCATGACCAGCCCGTAGGCGCGTGGGCGACCACGCGGTGGGAAGTTGCCGGCCACCAGCGCCACGATGGCCGGCATGATCAGCGCCGCGCCGATGCCCTCCAGGAACGACCATCCCAGCACCAGGATCGCCAGGTTGGGTGCCAGTGCCGTGGTCAGCGAGCCGGCCCCATAGATCACGCAGCCGATCGCGAAGGCGCGCCGGCGCCCGATGATCGAGCCGACCTTCCCGCCGGTCACCATGAACATCGCCATCACCAGCGTGTAGAGGGTGATCGCGGTCTGGATGCCGGTCACCGTGGTGCCGACGTCCTTGGCCACCGTGGCGATCGACACGTTCATGACCGAGCTGTCCAGCGTCATCAGGAACTGCCCGGAGGCCAAGGTAAGTAGGACCAGCCCGGTCCCCTTCGCGGGAGCCTCGGGCGCGCGGGTGCTCACGGCCAGCGCCTCGATATCATCCCCACACACCACCACCGGTCGGCCGACGCCCGCAAGGCGCCGCCGCCACCGAAGCATGCGGTGCTGCCCGTTTGCTGCCCGGTGGGAGCGTGCTCGCCTCCGAAGCGGGCGACGGGAGAGTGTCTCCCCTGCGCATGGCTCACGAGACCCCCGGCGATCGCGGGTTCGCGCTCTGCCTTCCCCTTACAGAGCGAGAGCCGTTGCTCTCCGGGGGTCTCGTGTCGTCGAGCACGATGGCATGCGGGTCCTGGCCCGTCAACGGC
>Ga0209843_1000292_pt1 | contig 9948 bp, 9 predicted proteins | sample GWRWS1_20_30_FD_187222 | JGI IMG/M metagenome (GOLD analysis project Ga0209843, IMG submission 187222) | Riverbed sediment microbial communities from areas with vegetation nearby in Columbia River, Washington, USA - GW-RW S1_20_30 (SPAdes)... | ecosystem: Environmental > Aquatic > Freshwater >... | reverse complement strand
GATCAGGCCCTCGAAGCCGTGCTCGACGCCGGTGACCGACCAGCCGCACTCGACCTCGGCCGTCTTGACCACGGCGCGGATCACCGCGTTCAGCCCGGGGGCGTCGCCGCCGCTGGTGAGGATCGCGATGCGTCGGATCGGCCCTGCCATGATCTCCGGCCACCCCCAGCTCGCTCGGTCCCGTCAAAGGGGCAGGGTAGCGCCGCCTCGCCCGGCGGTCGAGCGCTCGCGGCGCCGGCGCCGCAACCCGACCAGCGCCCCGGCGACCAGGGCGAGCGCGCAGGCGACCGGCAACCAGTCGCCCGCCCGGGCGTAGGGGGTGCGCTCGCGCGACAGCGGTACCTCGACGACAGCGGCGCCCCGCCAGGTGGTCGGCTGCCACGCCAGCCGGCGCCCGCGGGCGTCGAAGGCGGCGGAGACACCGCTGATGGCGGCCTGCACCACCGGGCGGCCCGCCTCCACCGCCCGCACCGCCGCCAGGCTGGCGTGCTGCGCCGGCCCCCAGCTCTCCTGGAAGGTGGTGTCGGCGGTCTGCACCACCACCAGGTCGGCGCCGCCGGCGGCCAGATTCCTGGCCAGGTCGGGGAAGGCGGACTCGAAGCAGACCAGCGGGCCGACGGTGACGCGACCGGCCGGCAGCACCTTCAGGCGGCTGCCCCGACGCCGGTCGAGGTCGGCGGCGTCGGTGAAGCGCGTCACCCATCCCAGCAGCGGCCGCAGGGGCACATACTCGCCGAACGGCACCAGCCGCATCTTGTCGTAGCTGCCGACCGGCCCCTCCGGGGCGACCAGCAATGCGCTCTTGTAGACACCGCCGCCGCTGCCGCGCTGGGCGTCGACGTTGGCGAGCACCGGCGCGCCGGCGGCCCGGGCGACCGCGGTGAGCCGCGTGACGTCGCCGGGGTTGGCGCCGGGGTCGCGACCGACGCTGCTCTCGCCCCACACGACCAGGTCGACCGGGATGCCCTCGGCAGCCAGCTCGAGGCTGCGGGCCTCACTGGCCCGGAAGCGGGCCTCCACCGAGCCGACCACGCCCGGCTGGACCAGCGCCACCCGCGCCGTCCCGGCCGGCGGGGGCGCCGGCCGCAGCGCCCACCAGCCGACCGCGGCCAGCAGCACCATCACCGCGACCGCGCCGGCCACGGCGCGGTCGCGGGCCGGGACGCCGCCCGCCGTGGCGGCCGCCACCGCCACGTTGACGGCGGCCAGCAGGAAGCTCACCGCCCAGACGCCGCCCAGCGCCGCGACCGACAGCAGGCGCGGCTGGTTCCACTGGCTGGCGCCGAGCAGCCCCCACGGCCCGCCGAGCCCCTCCCAGGAGCGGACCGCCTCGCCGGCCACCAACACGCTGGGCAGCAGCAGGAGTGCGAGGGCCAGCCGGGCGGCACCCGGCCCGGCGCCGTCCCGGCGGCCCAGCAGGCGCCAGGCCAGCCAGCCCAGCGGCAGCCACAGCCCGGCCAGGACCATGGCGAGCGGCACCATGAACGGCCCCACCTTGTGGACCAGGAAGGCGTTCACGGCCAGGAAGAACCCGATGCCGCCGAGCCAGGCCAGCACCGCCGCCTCCCGGGCGTGGGGCGCGGCGGCGGCCAGCAGCAGCAGCGGCACCAGCGCGACCAGGGCGAGCCACCACAGCGCCGGCCCGGGGAAGGCCAGGGCGAGCACGGCGCCGGACGCCACCGCCGCCAGCCGAGCCGTCCAGCGGCCACCCGGCCACCGGCCCGACCGGCCGGCCGGCGCCCCTCCGGCCGGTGTCGACGGCCGCAGTCGCGGGCGGGCCGTCATGCGGCGCTCACCTCCGGACGCCGCCCTCCAACGCGGGCGGGACGGCTACAGGTTCATGGCGACGTACTTGGTCTCCAGGTACTCGGCGATGCCCTCGGCGCCGCCCTCGCGGCCGAAGCCGGACTGCTTGACGCCGCCGAACGGCGCCGCCGGGTTGGACACCATCCCCTGGTTCAGGCCCACCATGCCGGTCTCCAGGCCCTCCACCACGCGGAAGGCGCGCTTGAGGTCGCGGGTGTAGACGTAGGCGACCAGCCCGAACTCGGTGTCGTTGGCGGCCGCGACGGCGGCCTCCTCGGAGTCGAAGGCGGCCACCGGCGCGACCGGGCCGAAGATCTCCTCCTTGAGCACCCTGGCGCTGCCGGGCACGCCCTCCAGCACCGTCGGCTGGTAGAAGTAGCCGCGGCCGTCGCCCGGCCGGGCGCCGACCACCGCCCGCGCCCCCTTGTCGAGCGCGTCGCCGACCAGCTCGGCGACCTTGTCGACGGCGTCCTTGTTGATCAGCGGGCCGACCTGCACGCCCTCCTCGGTGCCGCGGCCGACCTTCAGGGCGCCCATCCGCTCGGCGAGCCGGCCGGCGAACTCGCCGGCGACCGGCTCGGCCACGTGGAAGCGGTTGGCGGCGGTGCAGGCCTCGCCGATGTTGCGCATCTTGGCGATCATCGCGCCCTCGACGGCGGCGTCCAGGTCGGCGTCCTCGAAGATCAGGAACGGCGCGTTGCCGCCCAGCTCCATCGAGACCCGCAGCACGTTGTCGGCGGCCTGCGCGATCAGCTTGCGGCCGACCTCGGTGGAGCCGGTGAACGACAGCTTGCGGACCCGCCCGTCCTCCAGCAGCGGCCCCATCACCGAGCCCGACGAGGAGGTGGTGACCACGTTGAGCACCCCGGCGGGCAGGCCGGCCTGCTCCAGGATCTGGGCGAGGGCCAGCATCGACAACGGCGTGAGCCCGGCCGGCTTGATCACCATGGTGCAGCCGGCGGCGACCGCCGGGCCGATCTTGCGGGTGCCCATCGCCATCGGGAAGTTCCACGGGGTGATCAGCACGCACGGCCCGACCGGCTGCTTCATGGTGAGCAGCCGCCCGGCTCCGTTGGGCGCGACCGCGTAGCGGCCGTCGATGCGGACCGCCTCCTCGGCGAACCAGCGGAAGAACTCGGCCGCGTAGGCGACCTCGGCCCTGGACTCGGCGACCGGCTTGCCCATCTCCAGGGTCATCAGCAGCGCCAGCTCGTCGGCGCGGGCGTTGATCGCCTCGAACGCCCGCCGCAGGACCTCGCCCCGTTCCCTCGGCGGGTGGGCGGCCCACTCGGCCTGGGCGGCGACCGCCGCGTCCAGGGCGGCCATGCCGTCCTCGGGACCGGCGTCGGCGACCTGGCAGAGCGTCTCGCCGGTGGCCGGGTCCTCGACCGCGAAGGTGCCGCCGGCGGCCGCGTCGCGCCAGTCGCCGCCGATGAACAGCCGCGGGGGGACCGCGCCGACGACCGCCTGCTCGTTGGTTGCGATGCTCATGGGCCTCGCGCCTCCTCTGGCGAACAGCCGTTGCCCGGCCATGCACCGCCAAGCGTAGCGCCCCCCCGATTCACCGGGGCACCCCCTTGGGGTTCCCCGGACCCCTCCGGTTGCGCCGGGACGGCGGCGGCCGCAGGCTTGGGGGCATGGGCGGGGTCCGGGTCCTCGGCGTGGCGGCGGCGCTGCTGCTCGCCGCCTGCTCGGCGGGGGAGCGGCCCGCGCCGGCACCGCCACCGACGGCCGGCGGCGACCTCGCCTGGCGGCGGCTCGCGCCCGCCCCTTCGGAGCGGACCGAGGTCGCCGCCGCCGCCACCGACGGTGGGCGGATCTACGTGGCGGGCGGGTACGCGCCCGACGGCGCCACGGTCGCCACCGTGGAGGTCTACGACCCCGCCGCCGACGCCTGGGCCGCCGGCCCCGACCTGCCGGTGGCCGTCAACCACGCCATGGCCGCCACCCTGGACGGCGCCGTGCACGTCGCCGGCGGCTACGGCGGGGACCGGCTTCCCAGCCGGCAGGCGGTGCGGCTGGAGGGCGACCGCTGGCGGCAGCTCGCGCCGCTGCCGGAAGGCAGGGCCGCCGGCGGGCTGGTCGCCCTGGACGGCCGGCTGTACCTGGTCGGCGGGGTCGGTCCCGGCGGCCTGGCCGCCGACACGCTGGTGTACGACCCGGCCGCCGACCGCTGGTCGGCCGAGCCGGGCCTGCCGACCCGGCGGGAGCACCTGGGCGCCGCCGCGGCCAGCGGCCGGGTGGTGGTGGTCGGCGGCCGGGTCGGCGGGCTGACCGGCAACCTGGACGTTGCCGAGGCCTACGACCCGACCGAGCGCCGCTGGACGGCGTTGCCGCCGATGCCGACCGCCAGGGGCGGGCTGGCCGCGACCGCCACCAGCGACGGCCTGGTGGTGGCCGTCGGCGGCGAGGCGGCGGCGACCTTCCCCGAGGCGGAGGCGCTGGACCCGCGGACCGGCCGCTGGCGCTCGCTGCCGCCGCTGCCGACCCCGCGCCACGGCCTCGGGGTGGTGGCGGTGGGCCGGGTCGTGTATGTGCTGGCCGGCGGCCCCCGGCCGGGCCTGCACGCCTCCGCCGCCAACGAGGCGATCGACCTGGCGGCGGCGTGACCCCCCTTGAAGGTTGACTTAGGGTGCCCTAAAGTCTGTTCGATGTTCGTCTGCCATTGCCGCGCCGTCACCGACGGGGAGATCCGCGAGGCGATCACGGCGGGGGCCTGCGACCTCGACGAGGTCGGCCGCTCCTGCGGCGCCGGGATCACCTGCGGTGGCTGCTGCCCGCTGATCCAGGAGCTGCTCGCCGAGCACGCCGAGCATGCCGAGCCGGAGCTGGCGGCGACGGGCTAGGCCGGCCACCGGTCAGACGCCGCTGGCAGCCCGCTTGGCCACGCTGCGTCCACGGACAGCTCGTTGCCCTCGGGGCGGCCACCACGACCCAGCCAATGCCATCCGGCCGCCGAAGGTCGGCGACCAGGCTGGTCCCCAGCCCAGCAGCCGCGTCACCGCCTGGTTGTGGGTCCGGTCGGTCGGCCAGCTTGCGGGGTCGGCGCCGTCGACGGTGCTGGTAGGCACGCGCGCGGTCATGCCCGAGGCGGCTCCGACGCCTGCTGCCGGGCGCGGCTCAGGCCGCCGGTTGTCGTCGGTGTGGTGGGTGCAGGCGCTGGCCACCTTCGTGGACGGCGCGATGATGGGCGCGGCACAGCAGCACCAGGTTGCCCAGATCGGTCGGGCCGCCGTGCAACCAGTGCCGCAGATGGTGGGCCTCACACCAGGCCGGTGAGCGGTCGCAGCCGGGGAAGCGGCAGCCGCCGTCGCGGACCGCCAGCGCGGCGCGTTGGGCCGCCGAGACCACCCGGGTGGCGCGGCCGACCTCCAACGGTTGGGTCGGCGCGCCACCCAGGGCGGGTGGCAGCAGCGTCATCGCGGCGTGCAGACGGGCGGCCAGGTCGTCGGGGTCGCCATCGCCAGTGTCGCCATGACCGTGGCGGGTGACGAGCACGCGGGTGACGGTGGCGTCACAGGCCAGCCGCCTGGCCGTCTGGACCGGCAGCGGCCCTGCCCAACCGCTGTCGCCGCCGGGCAGGCCGGTGTGGCCGAGCAGGCTGGCCAGCTCGATGGTGACGGTGAGCTGGGGGCGGACCCCGCCGGTCTGCGGCAGCCGCCCGGCTTCCAGCGAGCGGCGGGCCAGCTCGGTGAGCGCGTCGGCGCGGCGCTGCGCGCCGCTGCGGTCGTCGTCGGCGCTGGCCGGTCGCGCGAGGGGCTCCAGGGCGGTCAGCAGGGTCTCGCCGGCCTCCGCCTCCAGCAGCCCATCGATGGCGACCATGCCCTCCAAGGTGGGCGAGGCCCACAGGCCGCGGCGGTCGTGCTGCCGCCGCGCGCGGGCGTCGGCGGCGTCGGGGTCGGCGACGTCGTGGAGGTGGGCCACCACCTTGCGCAGCCGCGGCGGGTCCACGCGAGCGGCGGCCTCCAGCAGCACCGGCTCCGCCTCGGCCGCGGTTCCCGGCGGTAGGTCAACGGTTCCGGCGGCCAGCACCGCGGCATGACGGGGGGAGATGTCCCCGGCCGCCAACGCCTTGGCGGTCCCGCCCAGCGGGCCGCGGAACAGTGCGCGGGCGGTGCGGACCCAGCCGTTGGCGGTGGGGTGGCCGGCGCGGAGCCGGCCCCGGAGCCACCCGGCGGTCGAGTCCGCCTGGGTGCCGGCTTCGGCGCCGGCGGCGCCGCGGCCGTCCACACTGGCGAGCTCGCGCAGCCACTCGCCCTCCAGCCGGTCCAGCAGCCGCCGCAGCGCCAGCACCCGCGCGGCCGCCTCGCCATCGGGCAGCTGGGTGAGATCCTGGGCGGTCAACTCCTCCACGACCGCCGCCAACCGGTCGAGCCCAGCACCCTTGATCGAATGTATGTTCGCTTCCATAGGCGGAGCCTACGCGACCCCGGCACCGATGCCAGGACTAACCCGAAATTGTGGACAACTTTCTCACCCGAAGTCGGTCACCAGGCGGCTGGTCCGGTCGATCCACGGTAGTAGGCCACTCAGGACAACGGTTTCAGCCGACCCGTCACCGAGCCACGCCAGTGCTCGGCCGCCGCGGCGAGGCACTTGCCGCCGGCCCGCTGTAGGCCGCGAGCCTGCGGGTGGTGGCCCGCGACCGACGCTGCCGCCAGGGCGAGATCGACCTGGGCGCCGGCCCGGGCTCTTGGTCTTCTGCGAAGTCGAACCGGACCCGGCGGTGAGGAGACGGCAGGGCGGCGGAGGCCGGCGACGGCGGTCCGGCAGGCAGGCGCCCCGAGCGCGACCTAGTCGCGGACCTGCTGCGCCAGGTAGAGCGCCTCGCCGAGCTGCTCGACGGTGGCGAGCTGCGTCTCCCACCAGTCGAGGTGGGCTTCCTCCTCGGCGATCATGCCGGCGAGGAACTCGCGGGTGCCCTGGTCGCCGAGCTCCACGCAGGTGGTGACGTAGCCGTTGAGGTTGCCGACGGCGGTCCGTTCCAGCTCCGCCGCCAGGCGGACCTGCTCCACGGGCGTCTCGCCCACCTTGACGGTGCCGAGCCGTTGCAGGTTGGGCAGCCCTTCCAGGTACAGGATGCGGTCGATCAGCTCCTCGGTGTCGCGCATCTCCTCCAGCGACAGCTCGCGGTGGCGCTTGGCGAGGCGGGCGTAGCCCCAGTTGTCGCACATGCGCGCGTTGAGGAAGTACTGGTTGATGGCGGTCAGCTCGAAGGTCAGGTGCTGGTTCAGCAGCTCGACGACACGCGGATCGCCCCGCAATGGCCCTCCTCAGGTCCCGCTCCGAACGGCGTCCCGGTAGTGTCGGGTACCGGCCCCCGCTTTGCCAGCACCGCTGGACCGGGCCAGCGCGGTCAGCGGGCCCAGACCCCGACGCGCTCGAACTCCATCGGCACGTCGACGAGGATCAGCTCGCTCGGCGCCTCGGCCCGGACGGCCAGCGACGCCTGGCCGGTGACCTTGGCGGCGTCGCCGGTGGCGGCCGGCTGGCCGTCGAAGCGGGCCTGGCCGTCGATCAGGTAGGCGTAGACGCCGCGACCCCGCCCGATCCGGTGGACGACCTCCTCGCCGGCGGCCAGCGAGGCGACGTGGACGCTGGCGTCCTGGTGGATCCTGACGGCGTCGCCGCCGTCGGGGCCGATCACCTCGAGCAGCCTGCCGGCCCGGTCGTCGCGGGTGAACACCCGCTGCTCGACCTCGGGGGTGAGCCCGGCGGTGTCGGGAAGGATCCAGATCTGGATGAACCGCATCGGCGCGTCCGAGGAGGCGTTCTGCTCGGAGTGCAGGGCGCCCGAGCCGAGGGTCATGCGCTGCACCGCGCCGGCCGGCAGGGGGCCGGGGGCGCCGCCGACGGAGTCCTCGTGGCGGAAGCTGCCCTCGACCACGTAGGTGAGGCCCTCGACGTCCTGGTGGGGGTGCAGCGGCCAGACCGCCCCCGGCACCAGCCGGTCGTCGTTGAACACCCGCATCGCCCCGAAGCCGTCGTTGGCGGGGTCGCGGTAGTGGTCGAACGAGAAGTGCCAGCGGGCGCTGAACCAGCCGCCCTTCTCACGGTGGATCTCCTGGTCTCGCCGGATCGTCAGCATCGCCGCTCCTCCCTGGCCGGCCTGGGACCGCCCAGGTTGGCCTTGATAGGCTGACGCCCGCAACGGGACCGGCAGGAGCGGCGGTGAGGAGGCGGCATGGTGGCGGAAGCTCCCGACCGGCGGTCCGGCGGCCGGCTGGCCGGGGCGGCCGCCGTGGCGCTGCTGCTCGCCGGGCTGGCCCTGCTGCTGGAGCCGGAGGGCCGCCGCGGCGCGGCAGCGGTGCTGCTGGCCGCCGGGCTGGCCGTCGGGGTGGTCGCCGCCGTCCGCTTCCCCGTGCCGAGCCGGCGGCGGACGGCGATGGAGCGGCTGAACGACGCCGCCTTCGTGGTGGTGCTCGGGGCCGTCGCGCTGATCGCGGTGCGCCTGGCCCGTCCCTGGACGGCGGCGCTGCCCGGGCTGCTCGGGGGCGTCCTGATCGGCCGGGCGCTGCGCCCCCAACCCCTGCCGCCGGGCCCGGAGCCGGGCGCCGACCCCCCGGCATAGCCTTGTACGAACAGGCCAAGCGCGGACGCCGGGTTGGCCAGACTGTGAAGATCGCAGGGCGCGGCGCACCACATACCCTTCGCGCATGAGCGACCCGGCCGCCGACCTCGCCGTGCGGCTGCGCGGGGTCACCAAACGCTACGGCCCCGTCACCGCCGTGGACGGCATCGACCTCGACATCCGCGAGGGCGAGCTGATCACGCTGCTCGGCCCGTCCGGGTCGGGCAAGACCACCACCCTGCGCATGATCGCCGGGTTCGAGCTGCCGACCGAGGGCACCATCCACCTCGGCGGCGTGGACGTGACCAGCAGGCCGCCGTTCGACCGCGACGTCAACACCGTCTTCCAGGACTACGCCCTGTTCCCGCACATGAGCGTCGCCGGCAACGTCGGCTACGGGCTGCGGGTGCGCAAGGTGCCGCGCGCCGAGCTGCGCGAGCGGGTCCGGGCCGCGCTGCGCCAGGTCCGGCTGGAGGGCTTCGACGACCGCCGCCCCTCCGAGCTCTCCGGCGGCCAGCGCCAGCGGGTCGCGCTCGCCCGCGCGCTGGTCAACCGCCCGCGGGTGCTGCTGCTGGACGAGCCGCTCGGCGCGCTGGACCTCAAGCTCCGCCAGGAGATGCAGATCGAGCTGAAGGCCATCCAGGGCGAGGTCGGGATCACCTTCGTGTTCGTCACCCACGACCAGGAGGAGGCCTTGACCATGAGCGACCGCATCGCGGTGCTCCAGGACGGCCGCATCGAGCAGGTCGGCGCGCCCGCCGAGGTCTACGAGCGTCCCACCAGCCCGTTCGTGGCCGGTTTCGTCGGCACCTCCAACCTGCTCGCCGGCGACGCCGCCAGGGAGCTGGTCGGCGAGGCGGCGACGTTCACCGTCCGGCCGGAGAAGATCCACGTGATCGATGCCGGCGCCGAGCCGCCGCCCGGGCACTGCCTGGCCGCGGGGACCGTCCGCGACGTCGCCTACGCCGGGCCGGTCACCCGCCTGACGGTGCGGCTGGACGCCGGGCCCGAGCTGGTTGTTCTGCAACAGAACCTGTCGACGACCTCCGCGGAGGTCGCCGCGCTCACCGGCACCAGGGTGCAGCTCGTGTGGCGCCCTGAGCACAACTTCCGTCTCTCGCCGGCCCTGGTGCCGGCTCCAGCAGGAGGGTGATCATGCAACGAAGGACGTTCGCGCGGGTGGTCCCGCTGGCCGCCCTGCTGCTGGCGCTGGCCGGCTGCGGCTCCGACGAGCCGACCGGCTCGTCCGGCGGCGCGCAGGGGTTCACCCCGCCGCAGGTGCCGATGCTGCAGTCCCTCGGCGCGGGGGAGGGCAGCGTCAACCTGGTCGCCTGGGCCGGGTACGTCGAGGACGGCTCGACCGACCCCAAGGTCGACTGGGTCACGCCGTTCGAGCAGGCGACCGGCTGCCAGGTCAACGTCAAGGTCGCCGCCTCCTCCGACGAGATGGTCCAGCTCATGAAGTCCGGCCAGTACGACGCGGTGTCGGCCTCCGGCGACGCGTCGTTGCGGCTGATCGCCGCCGGCGACGTCGCCCCGGTCAACACCGAGCTGGTCAAGAACTACGGCGA
>Ga0209843_1000290_pt1 | contig 9985 bp, 11 predicted proteins | sample GWRWS1_20_30_FD_187222 | JGI IMG/M metagenome (GOLD analysis project Ga0209843, IMG submission 187222) | Riverbed sediment microbial communities from areas with vegetation nearby in Columbia River, Washington, USA - GW-RW S1_20_30 (SPAdes)... | ecosystem: Environmental > Aquatic > Freshwater >... | reverse complement strand
CCGAGACGATCCCGCCCGGCGCGACCGCGAACCGCGAGGCGGAGAAGGCCCGCACGAAGCTGCTGGCTCAGGTCGACGAGCGGCGCAACCCGCGCACGCGCGCCAGCGTGAACCAACTCCTCGACCGCTGGCTCGAGGTGCTCGACGTCGACGTGTCCACTCGCCAGGGGTATGTCAAGAAGATCGAGAAACACGTACGGCCCCTGCTGGGTGCGGTCCCGGTCGGGAAGGTGGATCCGGAGACGCTGGAGTCCTTCTACGCCGTACTCCGGCGGTGCCGCGATCACTGCAACGGGCGCAAGTACATCCAGCACCGCAAGGCAGGTGCCCACGAGTGCACGGCAGTCTGCCGTCAGCATGAGTGCAAGGGTCTCGCGGATTCCACGATCCGGCAGATTCACTGGATCATCAGTGGTGCGCTGGACACTGCGGTGCGGTGGAAGTGGGTCTCCGTGAACTACGCGGACCAGGCCAAGAAGCCCGGGGTCCCGCGGCCGAATCCGACGCCACCCTCGGCCGCCGATGCGGCGCGCCTGGTGAACGAGGCATGGAAGGACCCCGACTGGGGCGCCTACGTCTGGGTCGCCATGACCACTGGGGCACGTCGCGGTGAGCTGTGCGCGGTGCATTGGAACGACATCGACCTCGATGAGGGCGTTCTGATCCTCCGGCGAGCCCTCTACGTGGACGAGATCGGCGAGCTGAAAGAGAAGGACACGAAGACCCACCAGCATCGCCGGATCGCCCTGGACAAGGAGACCCTGGAGGTGCTCGGTGCTCTGCTTGAGCGGTGCCTGCAGCGCGCTGATGCCCTCGGGATGATGTGGTCGCCCGAGGGGTACGCATTCTCGCCCGATCCCGATGGGACTCGACCGTTGGTCCCTGACACGGCGACGCAACGGTTCGGCCGCATGGCCGACCGATTGGGTATCGACAGCACCCTCCACAGTCTCCGGCACTACTCGGCGACAGAGCTCATCTCTGCCGGGGTCGATGTTCGTACGGTCGCCGGCCGCCTCGGCCACGGTGGCGGAGGTGCCACGACACTGCGTGTCTACGCCGCATGGGTCGCGGAGGCGGACCAGCGCGCCGCAGTGACGCTGTCCGCCCGGATGCCGCCGCTACCGCGCACAGCGCCGGAAGACGGACCCATCCGGTCGCGGTGAGCCGTGGGTGCCGAGCCGTTGTGGTTGGCCCTGGATGACCAGCATTCAGCCGGCGAGGCTGCCGAAACCCAGATCGCTCGGTTCGACAACGCCGCCCTCGAGGGCTGCCTGTTCCATTGCGTCCACAGCCTTCGCTGGGATGACGTAGCGACCACGGACCCGGATGGCCGGGAACCTACCGGCCCTGATCTCGCGGTAGAGAGTTGGCGTCGAGACCCGTAGGAGCTGCGCAGCCTCGGTCACGGTGTAGAAGCGCTTCGTGCGAGATTGGTCTGAGGCGGCGGACGCAGCGTAGAGATCCATTATGGTCAACGTCCTTCGATGTCTTGACGCTCGCGGACTGGGGTAGCGGTCGCCGTGCTGCGGGCTTGCTTTCGATACGAAGCCTCGCTGAAGAGTGTTGACCAACCCGTTGACCAGGCATCGATGGACGTGTATTTCACCTGATGGCGGCATGGGGTCTGGGCTTCGTGGCGACCGGGTGCTGGCGGGCGATGACAATCGTCCGGATGAGTCCGGGCTGAACACGCTGGCGTCGTGGCGGGTGCTATGCGCGCGAGGACCTCGCGTGGCCGAGCTCGTGCGCGGTCCCCTGTACTTCTTTCCTTGGTAGCTGGCGTGTGCTTCCGAGTGGGCGGAACGCGCTCACCGTCCACCTCACCGTCCCGAGCACGCTTCCTAAGATAAAATCCAATCGATTTTGGAAAAGCCTTGGAAAGGCGCACGTGAGTGTGCCCCAGGGCATGGCATAGCGCCGTCGGCAGCGTCAGGAAGATGGCGGACACGTTGTCGGCGGGTCGGAGGGCCAGCGCACGTATGCTGACCTGCGCGAGCCCGTTTTCCAAACGTTGCGCGCGAGCGGGACCGGTTCGGCACGGAACCCGCGCGCGCCGTGCCGCCTCACAGATATCTTCTTCCGAGTTTGTCGCGGCGTACTTCCTGCCGCATCCGAGGAAGAACGGGAAGACGGGTTCGGGCGCGCTTTCCAAAAGGCAAGATCCTTTTTCCAAGTGGTCCCGTTCTCCTCCTTGGAAAACAATCTTGAGGAAGAGCGCCTTGCCCGACCCGACGTCCCGGGCATGTAAAGGGGCGCGAATGTACCGGCGGCGTCGCCGGTCTCGCACGTGGGCCTTTCGTGGCCCGACTGCCCGTGAAGGAAGCCTCCTGCTGTGGGCGGACGGTGCCGAGCCCCGGCGGTTGTCATGTCTCGCGGCCGGGCTCGCCACAAGCGGAGTACTGGCCATCGCAACGACGGCGCGTGTGAATGTTGACCTGCGCTCGGAGCGTTAGACGAGACGCGCCGGTGGAGCCTGCCTTCATCGGCGCTGCGTGCCCGCGATGGGAGCGCCGCGGTCGGCAGGTCCTTTGTGTCTTTAATGGCGCGCTCATACACCAAGCCACGCTCAAGCTACTGAGTCTGATCTTGGACAGCAAGATGGAGTTAGTTGCACCGATCTTCCCGACCGGGCGCGGTCGAGAAGATCGGTGCAAGGACCGCGCCGCGCGCGGGAGTGTGGTGGCTGGTCTGGTCAACGGTTGGTCAACGGTTTGGTCAACGTTCGCCGACGACCCTCGGCGGCATGCGAGCCAACGAGCACGAAGGGGCCCCCGGGCCTGATGCGGATGACGTTGTCGAGGCCGATCGCGCGATCGGAACCGGTCGGGTTGAGGAGGTGCCGGCCGAGTCTGGGCGTAGCCGGACGCGGTCGCCGCGGGGCCGGTCCCACCGGATCAGTCCGCGGTTCACGGCGCAGGAGTTGGTGGAGGTCGCCGAGGCGGCGGCCAGTGTGAACATGTCGACGGCCCGGTTCTGTGCCGAGGCCGCGCTGGCTGCGGTGCGGGGTGTGCCGACGAGCTTGGGTGCTGCTCAGGAGCGTGAGGCGCTGGCTCGGCTCTTGCGGGAGCTGTTCGCGGCGAGGACGGCAATTAACAGGTTCGGCACGAACGTCAACCAGGCGGTGACGGCGCTGAATGCCACGGGCGAGGTGCCGGAGTGGATGGGCCGGGCGGTGGCGATGGTCGTCCGCTCGATTCGCCAGTTGGATGACGTGGTTGCCGAGGTGGACCGGCGGCTGCGGTGAACCCGAGGGTCCATCCGCGGCACAACCGGCTCTCGCGGTTGATCTGGTATCTGTACTCGCCTGGCAAGTGCGAGGAGCACGAGAACCCGCACCTGGTCGCGGCGTGGGAGGGCGCCGGCGACCTGGCGTCATTGGAGGCCGATGCCGGCTACGACGGCCGCCCCGATGTACGCGGCCTGATCGACCTGCTGGCACAGCCGCTGCACGCCGCACGTAACCCGCCCAAGTGGACGGTGTGGCATTGCTCGATCCGCAACGCGCCCGAGGATCGGTCGCTCTCCGACGAGGCGTGGCGTCACATCGCTGGCGAGGTGATGAACGCGGTCGGCCTGGCCCCATACGGCGACCCGAACGCGGTGAGGTGGATCGCGGTCCGCCACGCCGACAACCACATCCACCTCGCCGCCACCCTGGTCCGCCAGGATGGCCGCACAGCCTGGGGCTGGCAAGACAAGATCAAAAGCCGGGGGATGTGTTACGAGCTTGAGCAACGCTACGGGCTCCGCCGGGTCGGGCCGATGGATCGCACCAGCCACCGCCGCCCCGGCGCGGCCGAGCTGAACAAGGCCAAGCGGCTGGGCAAGGCGCTGCCGGCCCGGGACGAGCTACGCCGGCAGGTGCGGGCCGCCGCCGTGACCGCCTCCGGTGAGAACGAATTCTTCGCCCGGCTCGCCGACGCCGGAGTCATGCTCAGGCTCCGGCCCAGCTCCATCAACCCAGGCGAGTACACCGGCTACTCGGTGGCACTCCCGTCGCACACCACCGCGGCCGGCAAACCAGTGTGGTTTGGCGGCGGCAAGCTCGCCCGTGACCTGACCCTGCCGAAGCTGCGCCAGCAGTGGGCCAGCCCGGATGGGCACACCCGCACAGCTTCCGCGGCAGCAGTGCGCGTGTCGCCGGCCGCCCGAGTGACCGCGCTCGACGCGGCGGCCGAGGCAATCCGGGGCGCCGCCGACGCCATCAACCATCTCGCGGGGAACAACCCGCAAGCGGCGCAGGCGGTGGCACAAGCGGCCTCGGATACCCTGACCGCCGCCGCGCGTGCGGTGGAGGGACACCGCGGTGGTCCGCTGACCACCGCGGCGGAGCTGTTCGACCAGGCGTCGCGCGGTCCCAACGGGTGGGTCGCGAAGGCCACCGCCCGCTCGCACGACCTGCGGGCGATGTCGCGGCTGGTGGCGTTGATGGGCCGCATCTCCGGCGACCCCGACACCTACGCGGTGCTCGCGCTGTTGCTCGACCTGGCCCGCCTGGCCGACACGCTCGCCGCGTTCCAGCAGGCGCAGCAGCGCCCCCACCAGGCCGAGGCGGCCCGTCGCGCGGCCGAGGTCCTCCGGACGGCCGCTACCGCGGGCCGACGACTTGCTCCCGACGCAGCGGTCCCGGCGCCGGATCTGACACGGCCGGCGGCCACGACAGCCGAGACCACCCACCCCGACCCGTCGGCTACACCGGATACCCCGCGTCGACGACCAACGCGATAGGCCTTGACAAAGATCAACAACATGGGAGGTGATCGGTGTGACCGGTCCGCAGCAGCCGCAGCAGCACGACGACCCGGTCGGTGAGGCCCGCGGCCAGCTGCTGCAGGCGCTCGCGGTGCTCACCACGGTCGGCGAGGCCGCCGCCCGGTGGGCGGTGGCCGGTGCGCAGAACCGCGCCGCCCGGGCGGAACGCCGCGCCCAGGCCGATCATCTTCGGCACCAGGCCGACAGGGTCAGCGCGACGGCGTTGGCCGAACAGGACCGGGCCGCGCACCGATTCATGGACCGCGTCTTCGACCAGCCATGGCTAGACGCGGCGAGTTTGCGCGACGTGGCCGAGCTGTGGCGCACCGCGGCCATGTACGCCGCCAGCGGGGACATTCGAGCCCGGGAGGCGATGCGCCGGGCCGAGGAGCGTCTGCGCCAGCTCAACCCGCACCTGATGGACGCCTACCAGCGCCACCGCGCCGCGGGGCGAAGCCTGGCCGACGCGATGCGCGCCGCCGCGTATGAGCTATGGGAGCGCGAGGCTCGTGCTCGTGGCGCCGGGCGTGCCCGACCACACGGAAACACTGGTGAGCCGCCGCCGGCCCTGCGTCGCGGCGCGAACGGCCGGGCCGTCGGTAGCATGCCGGACCCGGCCGGGCGCCGGGCAGTGGACGAGCTGGACGCCGCCACCCGGGCCGAGGCCGCCCGCCTCGCCCAGGGCATCGACCCGGAGATGCTCGACCGGGTGCAGCGCCAGTGGCGAAGCGCCGGCCACGCTCCGGCCGCCGACGCGGCCGCCCTACTAGCGCGGGCCGCCCGGGCTTTGCGTGCCGTCGCACCGGGGGCGGTTGCGGATGAGTTGGAGGCCACCGCCGAGCGTGCCGCCCGCGCCGAAGCGGAGCGGCTGTCCGGCAACGCCGGCCGGCAGCGGCGTACCGCAGACCTCGACCGGGCCGCACCCGACAGCCCGGCCACCACCGTCGACGAGCACGACGCCGGTCTCGCCACCGCTAACGGACGCACAGGCCGGGCCGAGCAAGACACCGCCGCGGCGGAGCAGCGGCGACGGCTGGGCCGCGCCTTCCCTCCGCTTCGCACCCTGAGCCCCGCCAGCCCGACCCTCCCCACGCAGAGCGCCCCGGCACCGAGCCCGCGGAAAGGCAGAGCCCGATGACCACAGTGGATGACAGCACGAGCACAGCGAACGGCAGTGCGCACGCGCCAGAGCCGACCCCGTCGGCTGGGCTGGCGCCGCAGTACCCCACCGTCGAGGCCTGGGTACGCGACTACCTACTTCCGTCGTTCCCCCGCCCGCACGGCGACCTCGGCGCGGCCAGTCGGTGGCGCTGGTGCGAACAGTGGTGGCGCCACGACGAGGCGGTCACCATCCTCACCGCACTGTGGTACGGATGGGAACACGCCGCCGTACAGACCCTCGGCATGCTGGACTGGTTGCCGCGGCTCTACTACTTCTACCCGATCCTCTGCGGCGACGACGGACCCTTCCGCCTCTGCACCCCAGCCAACGGCGACCTACCCGCCCGCCACGACATGCCGACCGTCGCCGAGGTCATCGCCGCCCCGGCCGGATGGTGGCAATGGTGGGGCACCGAAACCTGAAGCGCCATCTCCGAACCGCGCCGCACCGCCTGCCCAGCAACCGGTCCGTCCGGGCCCTGGACATTCCAAACCAAGATCAAGATTCGTCGGCATCTCCATGGCGAGATGATCATATTCATCTGCTTGGTATGCGGGTTATCCTCGGACGTGAAAGAGTGCCCGCATGACTTGGTTGGATCCGTGCCTGCAGCGTTCTCGGACCGCAGCGGGTGATCTTGTTGTGTGGCTTGGTGTGCCGCAGCTGGACAGGTACCTGGAGTTCCTTGGGGGCGCGTTCGCGGCGAACACGGTGCTGGCGGCAGCGTACGACCTGAGTGTTTCTTCGCCGTGGTGGGCAAGCCGCCCGCGCAGGTGAACCGCGGCGGATGTGTTGGAGTTCGTCACCGCGCAGCACACCGGTACCGGGGTGGGGCGGTTGCAGCTCGCAGGCGACGGCGCCGGCACAGGGGTGTCGGGGCCAACGGTGCGGCAGCGGTTGTCGAGCGTGTCGGGTCTGCTCGGGTTCCTGCACGCGCGCGGCGACGCCTTCTGCGGCGGACCACGCGGCGGCGATGTTGGTGACCGGGCTGTACGTGGTCGCCGGCACGCTGGGCCGGGGCTCGGCCCAGCGGATCCGTCGCCATCGTCTTCGGTCCTGCACCACTCCGCCACCGTTTCGGGCAGAGGTCGGTGCCTCCGGCCTGTCTCGACCCCGGTGCGCTCTCGCTGGCCCGTACCAGAGTAGGGCTAGATAACTACTTCGACCTGAAGAAGTAGGTTCGCGTCGTCAGCGCCGTGTGAATCGTGGTGGTGGGTGACGGCGGTTGCAGTCGGTGGCCCCGACGTCGGCTTTCACCCCGGCACCATCACGGTGATTTTCACCAGGTTGTGCGCGAGAACTCCGTGTCCGCACCAGGCCGCGGTGCGTTCACGCCCGGCGACGCCGCTGCGCGCCTAGCCGTAACGGTGCTTTAGGTGGCTGATTCGGCCTTCGCTGCCGGTTCGCCATTTGATGAGTGTGCGGAACCCTCGCCGGCGTCGCGCCGGAAGAAGAAAAGAGAGGACCGCCGTCTGGACCGTCGTACGGCCGGGGTCCGAGTCTACACTTTACGTACACACCACCACCGTGGGCGAGGTAGGGCCGTGGCCCTGCTGGACCGACGCCGGACACCCGAGCCGCCCGACGACCTCAGCGGACTGCGCGCCGACGTCGACGCACTGCAGGCACTGCGGCGGGAGCAGATCCGCGAGAAGACCGCCGCACTTCGCGCTCGCGTTCGGCGAGGCCGCGAGGAGAGCGCGGAGTTGGATCGCCGGACGACCGGAGGCCCTGCATCTACTGCGGTGTGTCACGCTCACACACCTGGTACGGCAACGCACCCAGGTTGATGTGCGGCGACTGTCAGGATGACCGCTGGGACCACGGGGACATCTCCCACAAGTCGATCATCTTAAACCGGATCATCTCCGGCGACTGGTCATCGCGCACCCACGTCTACGGCGACCTCGCTCAAATGCAGATCAACCGGGCCGGGTTCAAGTGGTTCTGCGAGAGGCCTGGGGCCTAGCCGGGCGGCTGGAACCGCTGGGCCTACCTCGATCTATCGGCTATCCGCGGACGTGCTGTGGTGCCGCCCTCAGAGCCCCGGCCGCGGTTCGTTTGTGGCGACCCGTGCCCCAAGTGCGGATGTAGATACATGTGGGCGAACCTGCGTCCACACCGCAGATCGTGACGACCAAGGGTCACTACGTCTCGGACTCGTCGCCGAGGTTCGGTGTGCGGGCTGCACCGAGTTCGAAGACCTCACGGACGTGGTCAAGAAGATCGTCGGTGTGTGGGGACAACTTGACGACTGGTCGCAGGCGCACTACAACGGTGCGACGACCCGCATCGACGTCGACATTTCGGCGAGACTCGGGGTGACGTAGTACGCCGACCGACCGGTACGCACCAGCGAGAACGCCCGCAAGGTGACGCTGGCGCCGGTCGCGTACCTCGACCTCGAGGCGATCCGCGAGCGCGCGTACAAGCTGTTCCCGTACCAGTCACAGTGGACCGCACACACCGCGTGGCTCGCCCTCCACGCCAGCCACGCTGCGGGGCGGGCTGTGACCCACGGCGCCTGCGTAGGCCAGCCGTGACCACCGTGCGCGAGCACGTCGTCAGAGCCCGGGCAGCCCGGCGCGACGCCGGGCCACCGGTCTGCCGATGCCGGCCGTACGTGGTGGCGACGTTCCGCCACGGGTCCGTGGCGGCCGTCGAACGTCATCACGAACGGGGCTGTGACCACCCGCCGAGAGCTCTGTTCCGCGAACCTGGTGGATCACAGGCGGGAGGTAGCGGGACCGCTCCTCAGAAGGCCGGCCCAGGCCCACCAGGATCCGCTACCTCCTCCACAAAGGACCGAAGGCCCACACGAACGTGTGAGCCTTCGGCTTGACTAGACGACGGTCGAGGTTACCGGCCGGAGTCGTTGTCAGACGGGTCGACCAGCTGCCAGTCGCCGCCCTTGGGCGTCGGGGGAAGCGTCTTCCCCTTCGGCACCGTTGTTTCGTTGCCGCCCTTGACGGGTCGCCACTGTCCACTGTGGGACGCCGGCTCCCCTGGGCTCTGGATAACGGGCTTCTTAGCCACGTCGTCCTCCCTTGGTGTAGGGAGAACGTGGCACCTCACCCGCCGGGGCGGTACTTCACACCGTGAACGTTGTGTTGTATGGTTCAACCCTCTGGGAAAGAGAAGAACCCGGTGAGGTGTCTACCCGGCACCTTGCCGGGTTTTGCGTTCTCTAGCGCGGAACGGTAGCACGGAGAGTCCGCACTTCACAAGGAGACGTCGCACGCCTGTCCACCCAACATTTGGGGGCTTAGAACGTGATTGTGGGCGACATGTTGTGGATAACTCTCACTGAGTCATTACGGTGTCTTGCAGAAACATTACAACATCCAGCAACGCCCAACAACGTCCAGCAACACTCAGCGACGTCCAGCGACGTCCAGGCACGCATCCGTTGCAGGGACGCAACTGTGGATAACTTCGCCTCAGAGGCCGGCGCGACGGTCGTGGACGACCAGATGTGGCCATTCGGGTAAGAATAGTTCCCGCGTGTCGCACTGCGGATATGGTAGTGGTCACAAATATACTGGCAAGTTCGGCCTGTCGCGAGAAAGACGATGGACCCGAAATTCCCTACGTGAAAGTAACGAACCTCTGACACTCGTGTCACTGCCTTTGTCGGCTATTGGCAGGGCCACTAACTCGCAGACCTGGCAGATGCCCCGTGATCTCCCGAGCCCAGCGGATCAGCACAGCCTGATCGGGCCAGGGCTGCCCAAGGACCTTCACGTATTTCGGCGGCAGCTCGACCACCTCGTCACGTGTGAGGTCCACCAGCGGGCCTATGATCAGCTCGCACCCCAGGCACACGATCAGGGATCCAGTGTCGCCATCCGCGCGGAACCAGCCGGCGCAGCTCGAGCAGTAGATGTGACTTTTGCGGTCTGGCGCCAGAGTCGGTGGTGAGGAGCAGTCCGGAAACCGTGGGGGCAGCTCGGGAGTGCGACGTCTGCTCCCACCGCTTCGTGGACGTGTCCGTGACCGGCGCCGGCGCATCGGACCCTCGGGCCGTGGTACGCCGACGCGGCTCGTAGCCCTCCGGCATCACCTCGG
>Ga0209843_1000289_pt1 | contig 9999 bp, 11 predicted proteins | sample GWRWS1_20_30_FD_187222 | JGI IMG/M metagenome (GOLD analysis project Ga0209843, IMG submission 187222) | Riverbed sediment microbial communities from areas with vegetation nearby in Columbia River, Washington, USA - GW-RW S1_20_30 (SPAdes)... | ecosystem: Environmental > Aquatic > Freshwater >... | reverse complement strand
CCGGAGATCGAGGTCGACTGGGTGCAGATCCCGACCGAGGGCGCCGGCCCCCGCGGCTCGAAGGGTGTCGGCGAGCCCCCGCAGGTCCCGACCGCGGGAGCCATCGCGAACGCGATCGCCAAGGTGCTGGGAACCCACGTCCACCGGCTCCCCATGACCCCCGAGCGGGTCTGGGCCGCTTCTCGTGGGGTCGACGAGTGACGAGGACGTTCGCCTCCGCGGCCACGCTGGAGGATGCCCTCGACGCCCTGGGCTCGGGAGCCCGGCCGGTGGCCGGCGGCACCGATCTCGTGGTCGGGGCCCGGCAGGGCAAGGCCTCGCTGCCCGAGGCGATCGTCGCGATCGATCGGATCGACACGCTCGGGGGGATCGCCGACGTCGACGGCGGCCTGCGCCTCGGCGCGTTGGTCACGCACGACGAGATCGTGGCGAACCGCGTGATCCGCGAGCGGTTCACCGCCCTCGCGGACGCCTCGGCGATCGTCGGCTCCCACGCGACGCGTGCACACGGCACGATCGGCGGCAACGTGATGAACGCCTCACCGGCGATGGACACAGGTGGGCCGTTGCTGTGCTTCGGAGCGTCGGCCAACTTGCGATCGGCGTCGGGGGAGCGAGCGCTACCGCTCGAGCAGCTCTGGATCGGACCGGGGGAGACCGCAGCCGATCCGCGCGAGCTGCTCGTGCGGATCGACGTCCCGGCGCCGGCGCCGACGACCGGCTCCGCGTACGTCCGCCTCGAGTACCGTCGCCAGATGGAGATCGCCGTCGTCGGGGTGACCGCCGTCGTGCGCCTGGACGCCGGTTCGGTGTCCGACGCCTGTGTGGCCATCACCGCACTCGCCCCAACGATCCGCCGAGTCTCAGAGGCGGAGGCCGCGCTCATCGGGTCCGACGGTGGGGATGAGGCGATCGCCGAGGCCGCTCGCACCGCGGCGTCCGGTTCCTCGCCGATCACCGACGTCCGATCGTCGGCCGAGTACCGATCGGCGATGGCGAACGTGATCGCACGCCGGGCGATCGTCGTCGCGCTGGCTCGTGCCCGGGGCGAGCACGTCCCGATCCCGGCCAGCGCAGCGACGTACGCTTCGGTCGGAGGAACGAGCACGTGACGGTTCCGGCCAGGCTGAACGTGAACGGCGCTCCGTACTCCGTGGAGCTCGACCCCCACGTCAACCTGCTCGATGCCGTCCGCGACGCGATCGGGCTCACGGGCTCGAAGGAGGGGTGCGACGATTCCGAGTGCGGCGCCTGCATGATGCTCCTGGACGGCAAGCCGGTGAACTCGTGCAGCTACCTGGCCCTGCAGGCCGACGGCCGCGACGTCACGACCGTGGAAGGTCTCGCGGAGGGCGACGAGCTCGCCCCGCTGCAGCGCGCCCTCCTGGAGCACGGCGGCGTGCAGTGCGGGTTCTGCACACCCGGGATGTTGATCTCGGCGACGGCGCTCCTGCGCAACAACCCGGACCCGTCCGAGGAGGACGTGCGCATCGCGCTCTCGGGGAACCTGTGCCGGTGCACCGGCTACGACGGGATCGTCCGCGCGATCCTCAGCGCGGCTGCGGCCGGCCCAGCCGTCTGAATCCTGCGAACGCGATCGCGACGATCCTCCCTGCTCAGGCGTGCTCAAGTTCGCCGAGGTGGGGTCGATGGAGAACTCGGAGGACTGGCTTGCTCATGCCTGCGCCGAGCCGGATTCGATCGAGCGACGATGGAAACCACACAACAGCTCCCTCGAGCACCTCGAGTGCCGATCGCGTGGAAGTTCTTCCTCCTCCTGGCGCTCGTCGTTCCATCACTCGTCGCCGTCTCCTGGGTGGGTGGCACGGGCATGGTGGAGATGAAGGCGCGAATCGACGCCGTCTACGAGGACAACCTCACGAGCACGCGAGCGATCGGATCGCTCTCGGTCGCCATCCAGCGGGCCGAAGAGCTTTCACTGCGACTGATCGGCGACGAAGATCCGGCCTCCATCGCCCGTCTTCGTTCGGAGCTGAGGGAGGACCTGTTCCCCGAGGTCGCACGACGCCTGGACGACGTGCGCCTGGTCTCCGGGCCCAGCTCGTCGCGGGACGGCCTCGTTGCCCGCAGCCTCGAGACCGCATGGCGTGAGTTCGTCGCCTTCGCCGATTCGCGCGGGTTCCTCGCGGCGACAGGTGGGCCAGCGACGAGGACCCGACGGCTTCCTCGACCGTGCAGCGGTTGAGCACCTCGCTCGGGATCCTGACCGACCAGCTCGCCGCTCAGGAGTTGCAGCAAGCGCAGGAGTCCAAGGAAGAGGCCGAACGCACCTATGCCCACAGCCTGTCCGCGTTGCGCACGATCGTCGGGCTCGCGCTGATCGCCGGCGTGGGCGTGACGATCTGGCTGATCCGTTCCGTGGTCGTGCGGGTCAAGGAATACTCGGGTTTCGCGACGCGGGTCCGCGGCCGGCGAGCTCAACACGAGGATGCGTCCGCGGGGAAACGACGAGCTCACGGATCTCGGCTGGTCCCTCAACGAGATGGTGGCTCGCGGTGAGGGGGTCCGAGGGTACGAGATCACCCAGGGAGAGTTCACCGACGCCATGCAGGTCAGCGAGACCGAGGAAGAGTCGTACGGCTTGCTCAAGCGTCACATCGAACGATCGATCCCCCAGAGCACCGTCGTGGTGCTCAACCGCAACAACAGCGCGGACCGGCTGGAGGCGACAACCGAACTGTCTCCCGAGTCCGGGCTCGCCGAGCGGCTCGCGATCGCGCAGCCTCAAGATTGTCTCGCGGTCCGATTGGCTCGGCCGCACGACGAGGTGCCGGGCGCGGAACAGTTGATCAGCTGCGATGTGTGTCGCGCACTCGACGGACGGAAGTCCTGCAACCCCCTGTTGGTGGGGGGAGAGGTGATCGGGTCGGTCCTCCTCTCGCACGGAACCGACCTCACCGACCAGCACCGCCTGCGCGTGAAGGACTCGGTCACCCAGGCGGCACCGGTCCTCGCCAACCTCCGGAACCTCGCCATCGCACAACTCCGCGCGGCGACCGACGCCCTGACGGGCTTGCCCAACGCGAGGGCGGTCCAGGACACGCTCAAGCGGCTGGTGGCCCAGGCCTCTCGCATGCTGTGGCCGCTCAGCGCGGTCCTCATCGACCTCGATCACTTCAAGGAGTCAACGACACGTTCGGCCACGGCCTCGGTGACGAGGTGCTCGCTGCCGTCGGCGCAGCCCTCCATTCGACGGTTCGAGAGAGCGACTTCGTGGGTCGCTACGGAGGGGAGGAGTTCGTTATGCTGCTGCCGGATACCGATCGCGACACGGCCGTCCAGGTGGCCGAGCGGGTCCGGACGGCGATCGGGGACCTGCGCGTCCTCGAAGGCGACTCGAGCGTCTCCGCGAGGTTCGGCATCGCCGTCTTCCCGGAGGACGCCCCCGACGCGGCTCGTCTGGTCAGGAACGCCGACCGAGCTCTCTATCGAGCCAAGGCCAACGGCCGGAACCGTGTCGAGGTGTTCACGCTCGAAGGTGCCCACGCAGGTGAGCCGCCGACCCAGGCGGCGATCGCCTCGAAGGACGGAACCGCTCGCGCGGCCACGTGAGCGGCCGAGCGGTTCAGCTGTGGATCAGAGGTTCTCCCACAACCCGACCACGTTCCCCTCGGTGTCCTTGAAGTACGCGAAGGCGCCCATATCGGGAATCTCCGTCCTGGGCTGGACGACGCTGCCGCCGCCGGCCTCGATCTTCTTCAGCGCATCGTCGATGGCGTCGACGCCGATCGTGATGACCGAAACGGGCGTGTCCGAGGTCCGACTCATCAAGCCGCCGTTGATCGAACCCGGTTCCGTAGGGAGCCGGCTCTGCTCGTCGATCGGGGTCGTTGTGACGGTGGTGTACGTGTTGCCACCACCCATGTCCATGTCGTTCAACTCCCAATCGAAGGTGGTGCGATAGAACTCCTTCGCGCGCGCCGCATCGTCCACCGGGATCTCGAAATGCACGACCTTGTCCATACCTTCCTCCTTCCAGCGACCCACCGATCGTACGCCTGAGCCTACGACGGCGGGACCAAAGACGTCCTGCTCAGCCTGCCCTCGGCCCGAGGCTCGGTGCCCTCTTCGCCCCTGGGTTTGTGTCTCTCGTTCGAGCGGCCTCGGTTTCGGTACATTCGATCCTCGGCCCGATTCCTCGTGCGCGAGCGGAGGGAGGACGCAGGATGACCTCGAAAGCCGACTACACGGAACAGGAGTGGGTTCGACTTCGACGTGCGCCGTTCGTGGCTGGACTGGCCATCTCGATCGCCGACCCGGGCGGGCCGATCGAGCTGGCCAAGGAGACGATCGCGACCCTGAGGGCCACGTCGACGCCGCCCAGCCAAGAGGAACTGCTCGTCGCCATCTCGCAGGAGATCCTTTCGATGGTGAACGAGAAGCAGAACCCGATGGCGGGCTTCAAGCCGGACAGCTCCGCGCTCGCCGGGAAGATGATCCTCGACGAGCTCAAGGGCGTGAACGAGATCCTGACCGCCAAGGCCACGCCGGAGGAGGCGGACGCCTTCCGCCGGTGGCTGCTGGCCGCCGCACAGGCCTCGGCCGACGGCGCGAAGGAGGGCGGCTTCATGGGGTTCGGCGCCGAGCTGGTCAGTCAGGGCGAGCAGCGGATGCTCGGTGAGCTACGCGCAGCGCTCGGAACGCCCGAAGGCTGACGCGCCACCCGGAAGACAGTTGTTCTCGTACCACGTGGCGAACCGGTGCTCCTCGCCGGACCTCCAGGGGTTGCCCGCCACGGCGGCATCCACGCCCCGAGTCTGAGTTCCGAGTCGCCATAGTCCGCCGCGGTGTCGAAGTGGTTCATGCCCGAATCCAGCGCGAGCCGGATCGATCGATCGGCCACGTCCTGCGTGACCTCGGAGAGGGCGGCCCCGCCATAGATCAGCACGCTGCTCATGTGGCCGAGGCGCCCGAGTCTGCGCTGCTCCATCGGAGCTGAGCCACCTCCGGTCGACCCCTCCACCCTATCGCGATGTCCTATCCCATCGAGGGTGTGAGGATGGGGCTCGATATGGCCTCGTGACCGACGAGGGAGGAGGTCGGCGATGGGGAAGGGCAGCACTGGCGCGGCCGCGGGTGGCGGAGCCATCTACGGGCTCGGGATCTTCGGCGGGTTGTTCTACTACTGGCAGCAGGCCGACGCGTTCTGGGAGTACATCTGGGCGGTCTTCCCGAAGGCGATCCTCTGGCCGGCGTTCATGGTCTACGAGGGGTTCAGCGCGCTCGGCGCGTAACGGAGGATCGGTCCTCGTCAGACGCTGACTCTGCGAGGGGAGCTAGAAGAGCGGAGGTAACGCGACGCTTCTCATGTGCGTCATCGTTGTTCACGACTCAGGGCGGCTCTATCCCGAGACGATCATCTTGACGTCAACCGCGCCCAAAGGAGGCGAGAAGTAGGGGATTGCGTGCGTCACTTCACCACTTCGAATCGGAAGTGGGTGGCGCCCGGTGTCTCGATCGAACCTGTCCTCCGCAGTTCGATCCCCTCAGGGTCGAGATCCTCGAAGAGCCGGACACCGCCGCCGAGCAGAAGGGGGATCAGATGGATCTGCATCTCGTCCAGCAACCCGGCCTTCAGGTACTGACTCATGATCGCTCCGCCCCAGATGCCGACGTTCTTGTCGCCGGCGGCAGCACGGGCCAGCTCGAGTGCGGCCTCGATCCCATCCGTCACGAACGTGTAGGTCGTACCGCCCTGCATCGACAGAGGCTTGCGCGCTTCGTGAGTCACTATGAACACCGGCATCCCGTAGGGCGGAGGGTCGCCCCACGGCTCGAAACCGACGTCGAACATCCGCTTCCAGATCACGACCGCCCCGGTCGAAGCAAAGAGCTCGTCCACGATCGCGGCGTCGGTCTCCGTCTTGGCATCGAACTGCCAGTCGGAAAGTCGACCGGGGTCGTTTCCCTCCAATGGGCTTCCGACGCTTGCTTTGGGATCAGTGATGAAACCATCGAGCGACATCGAGATGTGGGACGTAATCTTGCTCATCGCACCCTCCTTTTCAGGGACGCCCTGTTCGCGGGCATTGGACGACGCAAAAGGATCAAGAATCATCGGGTGCGGGGTCGTCGCAAATGGCCTCGGTGTCCCCCTTCGCGAACGCGTCCGCGTGTCCGACGCACGACGCACCCGGCGACGAACCCGTCCAGGGACATGGACATCTCCCGGTAGGCGGTTCCTCGTCTCACGCCATCCCCCTCATCTCCGCCCGCTCAGGTCGCGGGCGGTGTCTGGATCCTGGCCACGAGCCCGTCCAGGAACTCGTTCCAGCCTTCGGTGAACCCTCGTTCGAGGTCGCCGGAGGGGACCCCGCGTTGCGTGAGCGTGAGGAGCGTCCGTCCATCCAGCCATTGAAAGGCTGGTCTCCATCAGCGATTGGACGTGGGATCCATCCGGCCACTCGGTGGTCGACGCGTATTCCCACACACCTTCGCCGTCATGGAGCGCCTCACGGCCGGCGACATGGACGAGGCTTCGAGTTCGGGCTCTTGGTGCGAGGCCTCGCAGCGACCGCGCAGAGTAGAGGTCTTTCCCGACCCGTCCCATCTCTTACAGGTAGAAGGACGGGAACGCCAGGATGAAGATTGCGACCGGCACCAGCAGACAGGCCGTGAGGACGATCCATCCGGCCACGGTCCTCACGTCGGAGCCGCGGATCTCGATCGTGGATGCGTCCCCTTCGATCACCCTGCCGGCAACCGACCAAAGCACAGCGGCGGCGACGACACCCAGCACGCCTGTGAACGCGAGCGAGGCCGTGCCGATCAGGCCCGGGCCGCCGCTCAGCTGCACCGAAGTCTCCGCCACGATCAGCGCGACCATCGACGCGTTCCACGCCGCGTGCACGCCTGCTCCGGCGAGGAACCCCTTGCCCATGGCGTTGCCGCCCCCTCCATGATGGGCGTCCCACCAGCCAGTCACCACCAGACCGGAAGCGAGTGGGTGCACGGCCGCTCCCATGGCTCGAGCCACGACGACGGCGGGCCAGGGACCGCCGAGGATCGCCGCGACCGAGGCGTACAGGACGTTCTCCACGACGGCGAACCCCGCGCCGGCGGCCACGCCCGACACGAACGCATCTCGCCTCGTTGCCGGATGCGCGAGTCCCGCCCCGAGCGCCTTGCCTGTCTCCTCGGTGAGGGGAGCTACGACCGCGAGGTCCACCAGGAGCAGCAGCACCCAGGGTGACGAGACGATCTCGGTCAGTCGCGGATCCAACCGGAGCGACTCGAGCAACGCGCGCCCCGACTCGCGGAACCCCAGGATGAACGCCGCGGCGAACGCGAAGACGACGGCGTGGCCGGCCAGCGCCACGACGGGACCGATCACCCCACCTCCGACGAGTGCGCGCCCAGGCAGCCGTCCACCCGTTCGTCCCAGGACGGCGAGGAGCACCGCGACGGGCGCTGCGGCCGCCGCCACCAGCAGCGATTCGGGCGGCGGAACTTCGCCGGCGAGGATGATCCACAGCATCGAACCGAGCCCTGTGACCAGCGCGACGACGGCCCAACGGTAGCGAACGTTCACTCCCATCCCTCCATCAAGGAATCAAGGCGCCTGATCGTCGCCTCGACGGTTGCGCGGCCTCGCTCGAGGCTCGTCGCGAGCGCGATGAGCACCACGCCCGTCGCTGCGACCGTGATCCACAGCGCCGGGCCGGTGACGTTCGGCACCATCCGGGCGATCGGCCCGCCGAGCATCAGGGTCACGGCCAACACGACGGCACCCGCACCGAAGAACACCCGGCGCCGGATCTTCGTCAGCGCGCCCCACACCGCCAGCCCGATACCGAGAACGATGGCGAACAGGCCACGTTCCGGCGAGGCGACGACGGTTTCGGCGAGTCCCGCTCCTACGACCAAGGTCATGCCGAGGAACTCCAACGAGAGAAGCTCCGGCGACGTCGGCGGAACGTCCCTGTGTCGACGCTCGGCGCGTCCGATCGCAACGATCGACAGCAGCGCGATGCCGATCGGCACCGTGAACCACTGGATCTCTCCGGACAGCGACTCCGAGGCGAACAGGAGCCACGCGGAGCAGAACAGGAGGCACGATACGTACAGAGGTTCCGGACGCCTCAGCACGATCCCTGCGGTGGCCGCCTGGATCCCGAGCACTAGGAGCGCCATCTCGAGGAGGTCCCGCCGCGGCCACGCCGACCCCGCGACGACGATCGTGGCGGCGCCGGTGCTCGCGCCGAGGAGGGCGAGGGGGAGGGTCCACGCGGCGCCGGGTCGCCTCGTCCACAGGGCGAGGGCACCAACCGTGGCCGCAACGGCCGTCGCCGACCACGCCGCCGTGAGCGTGGTCGGCTCGAGCTGCTCGCCGAAACCCAGCAGGGCGCCCGCCGTAACCGATAACAAGACGCAGAGGTGGCGGAGGATCGGCTCGCCGAGGGGCCGGGCGGCCGATCCGGCGCCGACGGCCATCAAAGCCCACACCAGCGCCAGGAGCTCGGCTCCGGTGTGCGGGTCGATGTCCGAGGCCGGAGCGAACGCGAGGACGGCCACGGCCATCCCGCCGGCGAGCGATAACCCGCCCAGCGCCGCCGCCCAGTCCCTGCGGAGGCCCGCCCACCTAGCCGAGAGCCCGACCGTGACCGCGACCGCGGAGGTGAGCAGGGCCGTGAACGTCACCGTCCGAGGCAATGGCCAGGCCGCCCAGAGGGCGACCTGGCTCCAGGCTCCGGCCGCGCAGATCATGCTCGCGGCCTGCAGCGCCCAACGGACCGCGCCGTGGGAGCGGGTCGCCGCGAGTGCGGCGCCGGCAGATCCCCCGCCAAGCGCCAGCGCCAGCCATCCCGGACCCGCGTCCCACGCGCCGACGAAGATCAGCGCGGCGCCCGCAACGGCCCACGACGGGTTGCGGCGCACGGCGGCAAGGGTGATCGAGACGGCCCCGATGCCGACCCACGTGGCCGGGACCCCTCCCACATCGAGGGAGCGAGCCAGCGCGATGATCGCCACACCGTGGGCGACCACCAGCGGGGCGAGGTCCCAGCGCAACCAGGGGTCTCGCGATCGCATCGCCAAGGAGGGGATCAGCGATGCACCCACCAGCGCCGCCGCGAACACCGGTCCCGTGTCGGGGCGGTCCAGGATCGACCAGGGCGTCAGCGCGCCGATCCCCACGATCGTCAACGCGTACGAGACGACGCTTACCGCGCCGGCGCGCAGGAAGATCGCGGCGACCACGTAGAAGCCGGCGCCGACCCACGCCCACCTTCCGGCCTCCGCGGCCGGCCCGGTGAGCAGGAACGCGAGCCCCACGGGCACCGCGAGCGCACCGAGCGCGACCGGCGCTACGAGCCAGGTCTGCCGGACGCCCTGCCCCGGCGTTCGGCGGCCGAAGAGCACGTCGTCTACGGCGAGCCCGCCCAGCATCGATGCGGCCCCCCACGCGAGCACGACCAAGGGTAGGTCTTCGATCGGGGCCCCGGACTCCGCGGAGACGAGCAGGGCGAGCGCGGCCGAGGCTCCCCACGCGGTCCAGGTCATGACGGGTTTCCGCAGCGCCCCACCGAGCGCAATCACGGCGACGATGAGCGCAGAGACCGCTTCGATGCTCGGCACCGGGTCTGGAGCTGCCACCGCTATCCCTACGGTTGCGACCGCGAACGACGCCCCCGCCAGCACCTGTGCCAGGGGATTGCGTGGCACCGCCATCCGCCCCGCGATGGCGTAGCCGATCGCCAGTCCCGAAAGGACGACGCCGGTCCACGAGCGGTGCGCGGCGATGGCGTCCACGTGTCGCCCGATGGCGGTGACCAGGAACGGAAGGCTCGTCGCCAGCACGAGCGCAGGAACCGCGGCGAGACCTCGACCCGCACGAGCGGCGGGCGCCCTCCCGAGCCGAACGGCGAGCGCGACGAGCGGCGCGCCTCCCCGCTCCTGATCCACCACCATCAGCAGCCAGGCCGCGCACCATGTCACCTGGGCGAACAGCAGGGCCGTCTCCGTCGGGGCGAAGACCAG
>Ga0209843_1000288_pt1 | contig 10000 bp, 10 predicted proteins | sample GWRWS1_20_30_FD_187222 | JGI IMG/M metagenome (GOLD analysis project Ga0209843, IMG submission 187222) | Riverbed sediment microbial communities from areas with vegetation nearby in Columbia River, Washington, USA - GW-RW S1_20_30 (SPAdes)... | ecosystem: Environmental > Aquatic > Freshwater >... | reverse complement strand
CGAGAGACCCGCGGCACAACGCCCACCATGAACCCGAATGTGACAGGGCGATACAGCAGCACAAGACGTCGGCCTCGTGGTGGCTTGTGTGGGCTCGTCCGGCTAGTTTGCTGCCCCTCTGCTGCTCGCTCGACTGTCCGCCGCCCAGGTCTGTCGGTTGCCGGTAGGGATGCCTGATGCGGCGGTTGCCTTGAAGACTCCTGAGAGCTGCTCCATGGACTTGCCGCAGACCTGGCGCTCAAGCGCCGAGCTAGCGAAAGGGGCGGACCCCGCGCGCCACGTCAAGCTTTAAGATGCCGACCTCGGCGAATGCAGCACGCACGATCTGCGCGGCACCCTTTGGTAACTTGCCCTGCTTGGTGAACGCGTGCATTCTGGCATCGCAAGAAGTAAGGCGGACACATGGCACGAGGGCACATGCGCCGGATTCCGCGACTACCCGGGCACGACCGCACGAAAGTCATGTCTTTGAACGACATTGCGACGACTGGGTCTGACTGGCATAACAGCCCGAGCAACGCGATCGGCGGGACCCCCCTCATCAGGCTTCGCCAAGCATCGGCCACGACAGGCTGTGAGATTCTCGCCAAGGCGGAGTTCATGAACCCCGGCGGCTCAGTCAAAGACCGGGCCGCGCTGGCGATCATCGATAACGCGGAGCAGCGGAACTTGATCGAACCCGGCGGCATCATCGTGGAGGGAACCGCGGGCAACACGGGGATCGGCCTCGCACTCGTGGCCAACGCGAGGGGCTACCGGACGATCATCGTGATGCCTGACACCCAGTCCGAGGAGAAGCGCCAGATGCTGCGCGCTCTAGGCGTTGAGCAGTACGTCGTCCCCGAAGCCCACCACGAGGACCCTAACAACTACCGCAGGGTCGCCGAGCGGATGGCTCGGGCGCTCGCGAGCGAGACCGAAGGCGGGGTGGTCTGGGCGAACCAGTTCGACAATCTCGCGAACCGGCAGGGCCACTTCGCGACCACCGGGCGTGAGATCTGGGAGCAGACCCACCACGAGGTTGACGCCTTCATCTGCTCGGTGGGGACCGGGGGCACATTGGCGGGGGTCAGCCGTTTCCTCAAGCAGGCGAACCCGGATGTGACCATTGGCATCGCCGACCCCGAGGGCGCAGCGATGTACAGCTACTACACGTCGGGCAAGCTGAGCTACGAGGGTAGATCGATCACCGAGGGCATCGGCCTGCGCTGGATGACTGGGAACTTGGAGGGCACCCAGGTCGACTACGCGGTGCAGATCCCGGACGCGGAGACCCTCAAGACGATCTACTCGGTGGCCAGTGACGACGGTCTGTTCGTGGGGGGCAGTTCGGGGGTCAACGTCGCCGGGGCGATCCGCTTGGCAAGAAAGCTCGGACCGGGGCACACTGTCGTTACGATACTCTGCGATTCGGGGGCCAGATACCAGAGCAAGCTATTCGACGCGGCTTTCCTGGGGTCCCGCGGCCTGCCGCCACCTCCGTGGCGCGACTCGGGCGCCACCTACCCGGTTGAGCAATTTCTGGAACGCTAGGATGGTGGCAGCACCACTAGGAGCCATGGAGACCCCATGTCGATGAAGATCGGGATCATCGCTCCCCTGAGCCGTGGCTACAACTATTTCGGCATCCCCATCCACAACGGCGCGGTCCTCGCATTGCAGGAGGCCATCGACGCGGGCGACGATATCACGTTCGTTTCGAAGGACGATGCTGGTAGACCCGATCGGACCCGCGACTGTATCGAGGAGCTCGACGAGGCAGGTGTGGTCGCCATCCTCGGCCCGGTCGAGTCGCACAACGCCGCCATCGGGGCCGAGGAGGCGCGGGCCCGCCGTCTGCCGGTGATCACCCCGTCGGCAACGGCCTCGTACCTTACCGCGGAGCCCAATCCTTGGTTCTTTCGGGCGATCAGTCCAGACAAGGACCGCACCGATGCGCTCGCCCGCTGGGCGAAACAGGACCTCGAGGGCGAACCCATCTTGGTCGTCCACGAGGTCACGCCGCCGGACGAGGCCGCCGACCACCCTCCGCTGTACGGTGAGTCCGCGGGCCGGGACTTCCTCAACGCGCTGCAGGAAGGTATGGAGAAGCCCTATCCATACGAGCTGATCACCTTCGACCGTGACGACGTGCTATCACGGGCGCTCAAGCAGAAGTCCGCCGCGCTGCTCCAGAACGGATCAGTCGGTGCCGCGGCCATCCTCTCGCCGACCACCAACATCATCGAAATCGGCACGTACCTCCGGCAACAGCAGCACGGCCTGCCGATCTACATCATCTCCCCCGGGCGCGACTTGTTCGAGCGCTCATCCCTGCGCGCCGGTGTCAAGGCGGTCACTGACACGGGAATCGAGGACGCTGACGAGCCCGAGCTCGCGGCGTTCAGAAGGCAGTACCGCCGCAGCTTCCCTTACGACACCGAGGACCCCGTCTACCAGTACGCCACGTTTGCCTACGACGCGGGACGCATCGTGGTCGCCGCGCTGCGGAGCGACGCGGTGACGGCCGCGGCGAACGGGGATCTCGGACAGCTCCGCGACGTCGTACGCCAAGAACTCCGCAACAGCCGACCGCGGTCCGATCTGCTCATGTCGTCGGGCAACTTCGTCCTCAACAACGATCTGTGCTTCAAGCCCTCCCGGCGGGTGCTCGTGAGCTCCGAATGGAAGAAGGTCAGCAGTGACGACCTCCGAGAGGCCGTGCTGACCGAGGGCACCGCCGACTTGTCCCGGGCAGACGCGACAGCCGGGTTCGACGCGTTCTTGAGCTACCGCCACGGTAATCCCGACGAGGAGTTCACCCGCAAGCTGCACCAGCGACTGCGGAGCGCCGGATTCAAGGTGGCGTTGGATCGCATTGACTTCTTTCCTGCATGTACGTTCCTAGAGGAGATGGAACGCTGCGTGAAGAACAGCCGGTATACGATCGCGGTGATCTCGCGGCGCTACTTCGAGAGCGGGAACACCCAAGAAGAGGCGGTCATCTGCCAGCTGCTGGGCATGGACGAACGCAAGCGTCGGCTGATCCCGCTGATCTTCGAGACGGCCACCCTGCCCGCCTGGCTGCACGGCATCGTCGGCATCGACTTCTCGCGAGACGACCCCGACGTCGATCCCTACGAGCGATTGATCGCCGCGCTCAGAGACCCGCGAGGTGACCGGTGACAGCACCATTCAGCGCTGAACTAACGCCACCCCCAGCGACATGAGCGGGGGCCTGTCGAGCCAGGAGTTCGCCGAGGTGGCAGCTGGCCACCCCGTAATCGTCGAGGAGCAGTTCTTGGGCCTCATTCGTGAGGCCGATCTTCCTGATGACTGGCTGGCGACGACGGTGGACTGCTACTCGACCGAGGCGGACTACTACGAGCTTGCCGATTACGCGCATATCCAGCCACTGAAGACACAGGTGAACGAGTTCGCGGCGTATCACCTCGCTACGAGGGCGGCCGGAGCAGTGCTCGATGTCGGCGTCGGAGATGGTCACCGACTTGAGGCGATCTGCTCGCTCATCGCCGAACGCTGCGGCCGACGTCCACGAATGTTCGGAATCGAGCTGAGTGACAGCATGATCGAACTCGCCCGAAAGCGGGGTGTTCAGGTCGTGAAGCAGGATATGCGGGACGGGATCCCGGATGTCGGGCGAGAGCTCGACGGCGTCCTGTTCATCAGCGGCGCTCTCGGGTACTTGATGGACCCGCGGGCAGGGTCCGAGCTGCGGTTACGGGTTCTCGATTCCGCCTACGAGCGCCTAAGGGTCGGCGGCAAGGTTGTCCTCGAGCTGATCTCACGGGATCCCCGTGTGGCCGAGGACGGAGCCGACATCTTCCATTTCTCCCGCATCCCGAGGGTGAGCGACGCAGAGCACGCAGGCGACGTCATCCGGGGCCCCGAGACCTGGCAATACATCAAGACCTTCACCAAGCCCGAATTTGTTGCCCTGATCGAGTCGAGCAGGTTCGAGCTCGCCCGGTCTTCCATCAGCTACATCGTCCGTGACAGCAACGACGTCGATCGCATCGGAAGCTACGTCGACGACACCGAGATCACCGCCGACGAGTCGTACCGACTGATGGGCTCACTGGTGAAGTGACCGCCCGCCCCCAACTCGGGGCCCACCGGTGCTGCCGACCACGTCGAGCTTCGGCCCCAGGATCGTCTCGGCAGTCTCGAGTAACTCCGCCGCGCGCGCCTCGGACAGGTGAGGGTGGATCGCTCCATAGCCCTCGTCGTAGTTGCCCCAGACCGCTTCCTCCGAGACGCCTTGGTGATACTGAGCAGCGGTCGTCGGGTCCTCGTGGGGGTACAGGGCGAGCGCGCTGAGTGACACGAAATCGGGATCCAGCTCCGCGGCTGTGGCGAAGGTGTGCACCACCGACTCGTGCGTCTCGCCGGGAAAGCCCACGATCAGATTCAAACACGAGGAGATGCCCGCCGACCGACACCACGACGTGGCGTCACGAGCGGCCTGCAGGTGCCGCGTCTGCGAACGGGTCTTCCCGAAGGCGAGCAGGCTCTGCTCGTTGGTCGTCTCCAAACCGAAGCTCACGTAGTCGAACCCAGCGTCGGCCATGGCCTCCAGGAGCCCCGGGCTCACCAGCTCGGAGCGGGTCTGACACCCGAACGCGATCCCCAGCCCTGCGTCCCGGATGGCTCCCACCAATTCCTCGGTGCGCCGACGGTTGACCGTGAACGTGGGGTCGTCGAAGAACACGGCGCGGTAGCCCGCTTCGCGCAGGTACCGCAGTTCCTCAACCACCGTCTCGATCGCTCGTACCGACGGATTCCGACGTCGCTGATTGCAGAACACGCAGGCGAAGGGGCAACCGCGCATGGTCTGCACCTGTGTGGTCCGGCGACCTCCAAAGACCGAGAAGTTGTAGTAGTCGGTTGTGGTCAACAGGTCGCGCGCCGGGTACGGCAGGCGATCGAGGTCGACCGGTTCGAGCAGGACCCGATTGGCGACCACCGTATCCCCGCTGCGCCACGTCAAACCAGGGACGTGGGCGAGGTCGTCGAACTCCGGCACGACGTCTAGGAGCAGGGGGAATGAATTGTCGACCTCACCACTCATGCAGTAGTCGATCTCGGGGACATGGGTCATCGTGTACTCCGAGCAGTACGCCTCGTGGACGCCGCCCTTGACCACGATCACCTCCGGATCGATCCGCTTGGCGGCCTCCGCGAGCCGTACAGCCGCTTTGAACGACGGTGACGTCGAGGAGAGACCGAGCACGGTCGGGCGCCACTGGCCCATCGCGTCGATAAAGCGGGCCATGTCCGGCTCGGCCTGCAGATCGATCACCCGGACCTCGTGGCCCGCTGCGCGCGCCGTCGCCGCCAGGTAGAGCAGACCGACCGGCGCGCCGTTGAACTTCGCCGGGATGTAGGGGTGGACGAGGAGAACCCGGTGCTGCACGGTCAGCTCCTCAGCGGTAGGTCGGAGTTCGATCGGATCGGCGTCGGCAGCACCTCGCATCGGTCCATCCGCTCACCGATCGATGCAGGTTCGCGTCTCGAGCAGGCTGCGCCGAGCGTACAGTCTGGCCCGGCCCGGGTCGAGTCGCGGATGGTGGTGTAGCAAGGCCGCAGGGCTGACCGAGCCTGAGTAGGAGTCGGCCACCGCGTGCCTGATGATGGTCGCATGAGATGCTCGCTGCATCTTCCTAGGAGATCCTGCGGCGGTACGTGGCCATGGCGACGGTGTAGGCGACCATGAGGATGCCGACACACCAGGCAAGGGCGATCCAGATGTCGGTGCCGACCGGCTGCTGGGTGAACAGGTCGCGGATGGCGTTGACGATGATCGTCACCGGCTGGTACTCGGCGAAGGCGCGCACCGGGCCGGGCATGGTGTCGGTGGGCACGAATGCCGAGCTGATGAACGGCAGGAAGATGAGCGGGTAGGCGAACGCGCTCGCGCCGTCCGCGGACTTCGCGGTAAGACCGGGGATTACGGCGATCCACGTCAACGCCAGGGTGAACAGGATGAGGATGCCGGCGACCGCGAGCCAGGCCAGCACGCCCGCCCCCGAGCGGAAGCCCATGAGGAGGGCGACGAGCACGACGACTATGAGCGAGACCAGATTGGCGACCAGCGAGGTCCCCACGTGCGCCCACAGGACGGACGGCCGGGCGATCGGCATGGACTGGAATCGCTCGAAGATGCCGCTCTTCATATCCAGGAAGAGCCGGAATGCGGTGTAGGAGATGCCCGACGCGATCGTGATGAGCAGGATGCCGGGCAGCAGGTAGTTCACATACGAATCCGACCCTGAGCTGATCGCGCCGCCGAACACATAGACGAACAGCAGCATGAAGGCGATCGGCATGATCGTGGTCGTGATGATGGTGTCCGGGCTGCGCGTGATGTGGCGCAGGGACCGTCCCGTCAGGACGGCGGTGTCGCCGAAGACGTGCGTGGTCACGGTTGCTCCTTGGTGGTGGCGTCGTCGGCCGTGTTGACGGTGCCGTCGTCACCGACGAGGGCGAGGAAGACGTCTTCGAGGGTCGGCTGCTTTTCGACGTATTCGACCTTGGCGGGCGGGAGCAGCTGCTTGAGCTCGGCCAGGGTGCCGTTCACGATGATCCGACCCTGGTGGAGGATCGCGATCCGGTCGGCAAGCTGTTCGGCCTCGTCCAGGTACTGCGTGGTGAGCAGCACCGTCGTGCCCTGCTCGGCGAGTTCCTTGACGGCCTGCCACACCTCGATGCGCCCCTGGGGGTCCAGCCCGGCCGTCGGCTCGTCGAGGAAGATGACCGGCGAATTCCCGATGAGGCTCATCGCGATGTCGAGGCGGCGGCGCATGCCACCCGAATACGTCGACACCTTCCGCGCGGCCGCGTCGGTCAGCATGAAACGCTCGAGCAGGTCATCCGCGATCGTGCCCGGGTCCTTGAGGTGCCGCAACCGGGCGACCAGGACGAGGTTCTCCCGCCCGCTGAGGATTTCGTCGACGGCGGCGAACTGTCCGGTGAGGCTGATGGACTCTCGCACGTTCGCCGGTTGCGTGGCGACGTCGAAGCCGTTGACGCTGGCCGTCCCTGTGTCGGCCTTGAGCAGCGTGGACAGGATTTTCACGACCGTGGTCTTGCCCGCCCCGTTGGAGCCGAGCAGGGCGAAGATGCTGCCCCGGGCCACGTCGAAGTCCACGCCGCGCAGCGCCTCCAGCTTCTTGTACGACTTCTCCAGACCCTGCACGCGGATCGCCGGTTCGGAGGTCGTGGGAGAGGTCATCGGGGCCTCTCTCCCTCGGCGCGCTTGATGGCGTCGGTCAGCCGTTCCCGCTCCCGGGTCACATACCCGCCCTTCTCGTAGTTCCCAATCAACGCCTCCACGAACTCCACGGGGTCTTCCCCGACGATCTCGCGGATCGGCGTTCCGTCCGCCGCCGCCCGTTCGAACAGATCGGCGACGTCCTCCAACAGCGAAGCCGCGCTGTCGCCGTCCATCGGCCCGAAGTGCATCAGGTACCGCTCGATGGCTTCGACCGTCGTGCGGTAGTTCTCGGGAAGCTGTCGCACGCGCGCCTTGTACGCCCGCCACCGCCGCTTGGGGCCGATCACCTTTGAGATGAAGCCGCCCTTTTCTGTGTCGGACATGGTCATCTGCCTCCTTCATGGAGCTGTTCGAGCCGTTCTGTGAGGAAGGTCCAGGTCCTCCAAAACTCGTCGAGATACTCCCGTCCCTGAGCGTTCAGGGAATACACCTTGCGCGGCGGCCCCTTCTCCGACGGGATCCTCTCCACGTCGACGAGGCCGCGCTGCTCGACCCTGACCAGCAGCGCATAGACGGTGCCCTCGGCGATGTCGGAGAAGCCCTGATCCCGCAGCCACGCCGTGATCTCATAGCCGTACGCGGGCCGGCCGGACAGGATCGCGAGGACGATGCCCTCCAGCGTTCCCTTGAGCATCTCCGTCACCTGCTTGCCCATGGAACACCCCCTTCAGCTACCCAGTGATACTGACTACTGGTACATAGTAGCACTGAATAGTGGCGGCGCAAGCTCCACGTGGCGGCGGGAGGTGTCGGCTCTTGCCACCTGAAGGCCCGAACGGCGGGAACCGCTAGGCCATCAGCGGCTCCAAACGGCCCACACCTCGTCAGAGATCTCAGAACGCGTCACGCTTCAAGACTCCGACCGAGCTGTGTCGCAACACCCTGGAGGCTGTTCACCCTGGCCGCTACCTCGCCGGCGGCGCTCCGTCGTCCCCCGACGCCTGGTCGCTTCCGGCTCGGGCCTTCTCGCGCAGCGTTGCCTCGTAGTCATCGACCCACCGCTTGATCTGCCGCCGTTTTACTTCCGGGATGATCTGGACGAACAACACCACGACGACACCGGTCCAGAGCGCCCAACCGAGCGCATACAGCAGGTCGGCCACCAGTCCAAGCGGCTCCGTCGGTGGCGACGGTCTGAGCAGGTAGCCACCGATCTGGGCGGCCAGGCCAACTACGAAGCCGACCGCCAGGCTCTGGTACACGAGCCGCTGCCCGTACGCGGACCGCCGCATCTCCGTCAGGTGCTCGCCCATCCAGGCCAGTTCCTCGTCCGTGAACGGGTGTGGAGCAACCTTCGCTCCCGATCCTTCGGCCATGGTCGAACCTCCTGCCAGCCAGTTCAGGTCCGCGGCTTCACTGCCCCCTGGTCGTCCTGCATGCTGTCCACACCCAGACCGATGGCTCCAAGGCGACCACACTAGCGCTCCTGCTCGCCCATCCGCCGGACCCGCTCGAGAGAAGTGCATCCACTGGCCGGTGAGGTCGTGCAGCCGGCAGGCGTTGCGATGCGGGCGCGCCCGCCGTCCGGGGTTCGGCGACCGAGGACGCCGCGCAGCGGCCACCCGCAGGGCGCCGCTTGACTTGTGTGGGGAAAGTCCTCACGAAGGTGTGCGTCCTGAGAACACCGAAGTCGACCGAGCCGGTCAACGCTCAGTGAACCGCCCTGGGTTCACCGGAGGCTTGGTTGCTTGAGTCCGGCGATGCTGTTTGGGGTCTCCCTTCTCCAGTGGGCGGCCTCGAACTCGGCCGGCGGGACATAGCCAATGGGCTCCAGGAGCCGGCGATGGTTGAACCAGTCGACCCACTCCAGGGTGGCGTACTCGAGGCCGTCGATCCCCTTCCAGGGGCCGCGCTGGCGGACCAGCTCGGTCTTGTACAGGCCGATGATCGTCTCGGCCAGGGCGTTGTCGTAGCTGTCGCCGCGAGAGCCGACCGAGGTGACCGCTCCGGCCTCGGCGAGGCGTTCGGTGTAGCGGATGGCGAGGTATTGGGTGGATTCAACTGGTCGTCGCAACACCTCGACGGTGAGGAGTTGCGATGGGAACACCCAGACGGCGTCGGTCGGGTCTGGCAGGTCGAGCACCGATGCGTTCACCTGGTCGGCCGCCGGTGGCGCGGCGTGAGCATCGGCAGCGGTTCTGGGAGGCGATCGCCCGCGGGCTGTCGAGCGAGGACGCCGCGGTGTCGTGCGGTGTGTCACCGGCGGTGGGCGGGCGGTGGTTCCGGCAGGGTGGTGGCATGCCATCGACCAGTCTGGCTCCGCTGTCAGGTCGCTACCTTTCGTTCGCGGAGCGCGAAGAGATCGCAATCCTGCGGGCCCAGGGCGTCGGGGTGCGCCAGATCGCGTGTCGGCTCGGCAGAGACCCCGCAACGATCTCGCGGGAGCTGCGCCGTAACGCCGCGACCCGCGGCGGTCGTCTGGACTATCGCGCCTCGACGGCGCAGTGGCATGCCGACCGGCGCGCCGGGCGCCCGAAGCTGGCCAAGCTCGCCGCCAACGACGCGCTGCGCCAGTACGTGCAGGACCGGCTCGCCGGCAGGGTCACCGCGCCCGACGGTGCGGCGGTGCCCGGTCCCGAGGTTCGTTGGATTGGGCGGCGTCACGGGCGCCGCACGGACCGCCGGTGGGCCAGGTCGTGGAGTCCGGAGCAGATCGCCAACCGGCTCCGGGTCGACTTCCCCGATGATGGGTCCATGCGGATCTCGCATGAGGCGATCTACCAG
>Ga0209843_1000287_pt1 | contig 10018 bp, 15 predicted proteins | sample GWRWS1_20_30_FD_187222 | JGI IMG/M metagenome (GOLD analysis project Ga0209843, IMG submission 187222) | Riverbed sediment microbial communities from areas with vegetation nearby in Columbia River, Washington, USA - GW-RW S1_20_30 (SPAdes)... | ecosystem: Environmental > Aquatic > Freshwater >... | reverse complement strand
CAGTACGTGTTTGACGGGACTGCGATCAAGGCGCAGGGGGATTTGGCGTCGGCGTTGTCTGGCAGTATGACCAGCACCGATTTTCAGTGGTTCGCGCTACGAATGGGGTTGGAGGAGTTGAACGATGATTGGGAGACGCGGGTGTGGTTGGAGGAGTGCGCTCAACGGGTGTTTCTCGCGTTTCAGCAGTCGAACCTCGGGAGTGAGTTGCATGAGTTGTATCAGGATTTGGTGGTGTTCGGGACCGGGTGTATGTGGATGGATGAGAAGCCGATTGTCAGTGCGAAGTGGAATGGGTTTGTGTTTAAGACAGTCGCGCCCGGGCGGTATGTGCTGGCAGAGGACGCAGAGGGCAAGCCGCGTAAAATCGGGAGCGAAATCTCGATGTCGTACCAGGCGGCGGCGGATAAGTTCGGGGCGTCGGCCTTATCCCACCAATCGCAGGAGATCCTTAAACGAAACCCCGAGGATATGTTGAAGATCCTGCGGTTTATTCAGCCGTACGTTGGGGCGACTGGCGGGCGGAAGATGTATGAACTGACCTTCCACGAAATGGACCAGAAGCATTACCTCGGCGGGCAGTATCTACGGCGGCTCCGGTGTCTCGCGCCTCGGTGGGAGAAGGCGAGTGATGAGGTGTATGGACGGGGGCGCGGGCATGTGGCGTATCCGGATGTTGCCACGCTGAACCGTGCAGTGGAACTACGGTTGCGGCAATGGGCGAAGGCCGTTGATCCTGCTGTGTTGACGGTGGATGACGGGGTGATTGGAAAGTTACGGCTCATGCACGGCACGCGAACGATGGTTCGCAACCTCGACGCGGTGAAGGCGTTTGATACGGGGGCGAAGTTTGATGTCGCGAACTTCCAGGAGGAGCGGTTGCAAATCGCAATCCGTAACTACTTCTACGCCGATCAGTTGCAGTTACCCTCAAAGCAATACATGACGGCCTACGAAATCGCGTCGCACATTGAGTTGATGCAGCGGTTGCTCGCGCCGACGACTGGGCGGTTGAAGGAAGAATTGTTCAACCCGTTGATCGACTATGCGTTTGACGAGATGATGGTGAAAGGAATGCTGCCGCCCCCTCCGCCTATCGTCATCCAAGCCGCGATGCAGGGGTATACGGATATTAACGTGGTGTATACGTCGCCGCTCACCCGCTCGCAGCGGGCGAATGAGATGGGCGCGTTCCAGCAAGTCACCGCCGGGTCGCAGGTGTTGATTGCGAATGAGCCGGAGCTACTGGACAACTTCGACGGCGATATGATGCTGCGTGAAGCGGCAGCGGCGACCGGCGTACCCGGGCGATGGTTGCGGTCCCCACAAGCCCGCGACGAGAAACGTCAAGCCCGTATGCAGGCGCTCGCCCAGCAACAAGAGATGGCGATGAAGGAGCAGGCCGCGAAGGCCACGAAGAACCTCACCGCAGCGGCGGCGGATCTTGGCTCGCTCGCCCCGCAGCAAGGGGAGACCGCCTAAATGGCGTCCTCTGAAGAACAACGCTACCACGGGATGGTGAAGGCGTATGGCACAGTGTTTAGTGGCCCCTTCGGGCAACAAGTTTTCCAAGACCTCTCACGCTCGTGTTTCATGCACAAGACCACCTTTGCGCCTGGAGACCCGCACCAGACCGCATTCAACGAAGGTATGCGGGCAACCGTGTTGCTGATACAGCGGATGGTGATGTTATCGTCCGACCCCAGCTTCACTTTGGAGAACATCTCCAATGAGTTCACAACCACAGAAGGAGAGTAGCAATGCCGGACCCTACGATACTCGCAGGACAATCGGGCAGTGAGCAGCAAGCGCAAGAAGCCACGGGGCAAGGGGCAGGCGGTGATGTCGCCGGGGCCGGGGCAGGCGTCAATGATGGTGCTTGGTTCGACACACTCCCGGAAGGTTTGCGTGCGGAAAAGTCACTTGAGGCTTTCAAAGGCAAGCCGATTGCCTCCATCGCGGAGTCGTTCGTAAACGCCCAGAAGTCGTTTGGGTCGCGGTTGCCTGTGCCGCTCCCGACTGACAAGCCGGAGGAACGGCAGGCCAAGACCCTCAAAATACTTGAGGCGCTTGGGCGACCCCCCTCGCCCGATAAGTACGCTATTAAGGACCCCGCGTATGAGGAGATGGGGTTGCAGAAGAACGAGGCGTCGCTTAAGTCGTTCCTCAGCTTTGCTCATAAGGCGGGGCTGACGAATGAACAAGTGCAGGAGTTTGTGAATTGGCAGGCGGAGGATGCGGTCGCGACCCGGCCTGATACAAAGGCCGCTGCGGAGGCGTGCATTGAGGCGTTGACGAAGGGGGATGAGCAGAATCCGGGGTGGGGGAGTACGTACCCGAAGTATATTGCGATTGCAAAACGGACGGTGGATTCCACCTTCCCGCCGGGTGTCCGCGACAAACTCCTGGCGGCGGGGTTCTACAACGACCCGGAGTTTATTCGCGGGCTGTATACCATGGGGCGGAACTTAATCGAGGATAACATCCTGATCGGGGACGAAAACGATACGACGGGGGTGGGCAAGTCCGCTCAGCAAGAACTCGACGCGCTGATGGGAGACCCCAAAGGTCCGTATTTCAACCCCGACCACGCGAAGCATGAGGAGTATGTGAAGCGGGCGTTGGATTTGCGCGTGTTTCTCAGTAACCAGAAATAACACGGGAACCTGTCCACGGGCCGTGCTTGAAGTGGACGTACAGGCGACGACACCGCCGAGGTCGGGTCCCTCTGGGACAACCCGCCGTGAGGTTACACTGGTTAGACGGGGGCGCTTTTTCGGCCCCTACACAGAGGTGACACATGGCTGCGTTCGATTCGATAGAGCAAGCAAGAGCATTACAGTTTCGGGCCAACGTCATCCACCTGTATCAGCAGAAGGGTTCAAAGTTGCGCGACCGGACGAGGGTGGAACCCCTCCTCGGCAAGGCGCACTTCTTTGAGCGGCTTTCGTCAGAGGCGGCGGTGGTGAAATCATCGCGGCACGCGGATACAGTGTTGCTGGACCCCGTTCATTCACGTCGAATGGTGGTCCCGCTGGATTACGTGTGGAATGCGTTGACGGATCAGCAGGACAAGGTCCGTACGTTGATTAACCCAGAGAGCGAGTACGCCATTGCAGCGGCGAATGCGTTGCAGCGGGCGTATGACGTAGCGGTGATTACGGCCTTCGCAGCGGATGCGAAGGGCGGGGAGGATGGAAGTACGGCGGTCACGTTCGCGTCGGACCAAGCAGGAGACGCGGACCCAAGCGCAGGCGCGGTTGATACCGGAGATGTTCTCAACGCCCAAAAGGCGTTAGACAACAACGAGGTACCGGACGACGACCGATATGCACTGGTTCGTCCGTCCTTTGTCTCTCAGTTGCTTGCGAACTCCACGGCCCCCATTGCGGCCTCGTCCGACTATAACTCCGTTAAGGCGTTGGTGATGGGTGAGCTTAATACGTGGGTCGGGTTTACGTGGATCAAGAGCACGTTGCTGCCGCTGGCGGCAGGAACGGACTACTACAACTTCTTCTGGCAGAAAAACGCGATGGGTGTCGCGATCAACAAGGACATCATGGCGCGGGTGTCAGAGAGGCCGGACAAGGATTATAGCGTACAGGCGTATGCGTGTTTGACGATGGGCGCGACGCGCGTTCAGGGCACAGGCGTGTATCGTATTCGGCATGATGACGGGATTGCGATATAACCACAACCCAGGTGGCGGGGCGTTCCCCCGCCTCCTACAAACGGGGACAAAAGCGGAAAGCTAACCCCAGGAGTACACAATGGCGAATACTGATTCAGCACAAATCACTGCGATTGCGAGTTCAAGTGGTAAAGCAGCGGCGAATGAGTTGGCCGGGCGGATGCGGGTGGCGTTTTTCTCCGTTGCCGCCGTGCCAACCGGCGCGGGCGACACGATGACGCTTACGAAGCTGCCGAAAGGGGCTAAACCCCTTCGTGGTGTGTTGCAGTTCACGGTCGCGCAGGGTGCGACCGCAACGACCGCGATTGGTATTGCGGGAACGACCGGCAAGTACCGTGCGGCTGCGGTGACGAACGCCACGACGGAGTTCGTGTTTATCACGACAGCGGCGGAGAACATGGGCGTGGATACCACAGCGGAGGAAACGATCATCGCTACGAACGCAGCGGCGGTTTGGACTGCTGCGGCGTTTCGTGGGTACATCACGTACGTAGTGGACTAGGATCTGTATGAGCGACCCCAAACCCTGGCGACCAGCGTTACCGGATCGTGGTGGGCTTGGGGAAGCCGGACAGACAATCCAGGCCATTGTCAAGGAGATTGAAAAAACCGCTCCCGACGGGGTGCATGAGGACGCGCATGAATGCAAACGCCTCATGCACCGTCTGGACAAAGAACGCGAGAAGTTGTGTCGGCGGTATCCTGACATTAAGCCGCACTCGCAACCGTAGGAGGTCTCATGGCAATTCAACACAACCTTACACAAGCCCTCGCGTTGCTGAACGACGCGGGCGGGTATCTGGACAAAGTGCGACAGGAAGCAGAGGACATCGCCGACCGAGCGGGGAAACTCGACGCGAAAGCGGTTGAGTTTGACGCGCTCTGCCAGGCGGTGTCAGACAAGAAGGCGGAGTTGGTCGGTGTGAACGCGGACATTGCCCGGGCAGAACGGGCGTTTAACGAGTTCAAAGACCTCGCCTCGAAGAGGTAAGGAGAGTACAACATGGCGATTCATCCAGCGGGTATTGTCAGCGACCTCAGTGCGGCGAACGCTACCGCGTTCAACCGGATTGAGTTGAACCCCGTGAGCATCATTCACGCGACGGAGATTGGCATTAGCATGAACGGCGCACCGAACTCGACGCTTGTGCCGGTGGAGTTTAATCTTCGACGTACCTCGACCGTCGGCACCGGCGCGGCGGGAACGGTCGTGAAGATCGACAGTTCCACAGGCGCGTTGGGGACAACGGCGTTGGTGGAGAACACAGCGGACGGCACGGCGGGGGATTTTCTCCACCGCTGGTTTGTTCCAGTCGTAAGCGGAATGATCTGGGTGGCGGCACCCAACCGCGAACCCGACTGTACGGCGGCGTTGTTCCTCGGGATACTCAACGTCGCGGCGCTCGGCGCGTCCATCAACGCGACGACGTATATCGTGTTTGAAGAGTAACCCGTGATTGCGTGTCTACGGTCGGCGCAGTTTATGTACCCCGACTACAGTGGAAGCATTGTGGTCGAACTGCGCCGGCACCACGATACCGATGCGCGGTGTGACAACAAGGCGTTTCTCGTCACACGGCGGTTGACGCGCTTGCCGTCGGTTATCCTCCAGAAGCGGTTCGGGGCCTACCCCGAGGCGTGTCGGTATTGGGAGGAGTTGGTGCATAAAGTAGAGGACGAAGGGTTGATTCGACGCGATGCAAAGATCATCGGGTTTCATGAGGAGGGGTAGTACATGCTGATTCTACGGGCGACAGCGGACATACTGCGCGTCGTCACCGGCTCGGCGGCGGACATTGAGGTACATGTTTCAGCGATGGAGGCCGACAACGCGACGCCCCCGGTTGTGCAGGACATTGTACGGGTGAATACCGCGTCGATCACAACTGCCACGACCACGACCATTCTCGATTGTACAACGGCCAACCGTCGGCGGAACGTCAAGCACGTCAACATTTATAACAACCACGCCTCGCAGTCGTGTTTGACGACGGTGGAGCATACGGACGGCACGAATGTGGAAACACTAGCCGAAGTAACGCTGCTTGCCAGCGAGTCGTTGGTGTTTACGCAAGGTGGGGTGTGGATTCACTACGACGCGAACGGTGGGGTGTACCCCTCCGTCGGCAATGCCGCCTCGCAGGCCGAAATGGAAGCCGGTACCGCTACCGACCGCTACGTGACACCACAAGGAATGAACTGGCATCCCGGTGTCGCGAAGTGCTGGGGGAAGGCGGTAGGAGCAGGCACGTCATTGACGGTGAACTGGAACATTTCCAGTATCGCGGACACTGGCACCGGGCGACTTGGGGTCAACATCGGAACAGACTTCTCCAGCGCCAACTACGTCATCGAAGCGCTGTTGGAGCGTACTGTGACCTCGCTCACCGCCAACGGCGTCGAGGACCAACAGGTTCGTAATGCTTCCCCCGCAGCCGGGTCGTTTGAAATTGAGTCTTACGACCAAACCACTATCCTGTTTGTGGCACAGGACCCGCAAAACTACTTTTTTGCATGCTTTGGGGATCAATAAGGAGAAGTTATGTCAGTAGAGGTATATATTGGGGTCACTCTCTCGGACGGATTTTTCGTTCATGTGGCGTTCCAGACTGTGTTGCGAGCGCCAAAGCATCCGGGCGGCCCTTGGAACGGACCTAACGACCTGGGCATCTTTACCCGCGAGGCCACGGACGCCAACATTGAGTATGAACTTAGTCGTGCGGCCCGAGCGTGGCAGAAGGACGGGCGTACCTTGGTGAGCTGGCGACGGCTGACGGAAGCTGAACATGACTTATGTGGGTCACACCGCTACTACCGGAATGCGTTGGAGGATGTTAGCGGGCAGCTTAAGCACAACATGACGAAAGCCCGTGTGCTACATCGTGAGGCGTTGAACCACATTAACGGCGGGAAATTGTTGACGCTTGATCGTGTGTTGGTAGACGCCATGCTTGGTGGTAAAAAAGAGGACATTGACAGTGCCGCAGCGGCCCGTAAGGCGCTCCGGGATCGGGTCATCGACCCCGCGATTGACGCCGCGCAAACCATCGAGGAGCTATCGGCCTTGCTGCCGTTGGAGACGACGATATGATACCCGAACCGCTCGGCGAACGTTGTTACCAGCGTATTATGCCGGTCAAGATCGACTGGGTACTGCCGTTGTTGGAGACCACGACGTTCTCTGATACTGGTGGACCGAATGCGTGGATAGCACGACCGTCTTGGCTTACACAACTCTACGACTCGCTCGCGCTAGACGGGACGATGGTGTTTGCGTTGGCGAGAAAGTTGCCGCCGTACCAAGGTCTTCCCCCACACACCGACCTGTGGGGAAATGTTCCAAACACCGGGCGACGGTTTCACGTCCCGCTTGTAACCGACCCTCGCATCGTGATGCGCTGGCCGAACGACCACGAGGAAGTCCACTTGGAAGCGGGGTGGTTGTGGGAAGTGGATTACAAGCGACTGCATGAGGTGGTGAACTTGTCGCCAACGGCCCGTATTCACGCGCACTTTAACGTAGTGAACTAACTATGCCTACGTTCACATGGCCTTGGAGGCGTAATGCCATCGGATAATTTCAATAGAGCTGATGCTGCAACACTAGGGGCAAACTGGACCCAGGCTGGATGGTCCGGTGCTACTTTAGGCATTACATCTAATCAAGCGGCAGTTAAAAGTGGCAGTGAGTCTTCGTATTGTTTTGACCTCTACACCGCGGTTAGCGCCCCAGCAACTCAATACAGCCAGGTGGTAGTCAAAACTGTTGCAAATGTCTGTGTAGTATGTTGCCGCATGGCCTCTGGGGGAACACAGTCCTATTATGGTGGTGGTGTAAACCCTACCGATGGACCCGACTCTAATACTCGAATCTTTAAGCTAGTGAGTGGAACCTATACCTCCCTAGCGAATTTTGGGAGCAATTCGTTGAGTGTAAATGACGTTATCAAGTTAACCGTTATAGGTAACAGCTTATCGTTTTATCGAAATAATGGGCTTGAGCTGACCGCGAGTGATTCGGCGCTATCAACCGGGGAGGTTGGGCTCGGCGCTGTACACTCAAGTGCTGTAGAGATCTTTGACGATTGGGCGGGTGGGGAAATCCCGAAGGCGTCTGGTATAGTGCCTCGCCCGGTCTTTGGCACGGCCAGCGATGATGATGGGCATTGGAATGACTTAAAAGGCAAAAACTGGTTCCGTACCCGTAGCGGCCTAATGGTGCCGTGTGGCGCATGATCTCTCTATCCCGAAGTGGTTTGACGAGGACCTGGACGATGACGCTGGAGCCCCACCAGCTAGTGCGAACCCCGTCATCCCCACGCGCTACGGGCAGGACATCCTCCACGCCGATGACGCATGGGTCCCGCCTGCGTATCAACGCTTCCCATACTTTCGGTTCGCGACCGCACAACCGATTCTCTATCGCTACGGTCGCGATGTCCTCAAGGCTGACGAGGCGTTCAACCCCCTTGGCTATCAGCGGTTCCCGTTCTTCCAAGAAGCGCCTGTTACGACAAGCCCGGTTGTTCCTGTCCGGCGCGCGGAGTTCCCATACAGCGACGACCGCTTGGTTCACCCGCAATTCGGTAAGTTCCCGTTCTTTAAGCAACCCCCGCAGCCGGTTTTCTACCGTGTGGCGGGGTACCCGGTTGATCCTCCTGACGCCCTTCCGCGTACCGGGTTCTACACCTTCCCGTGGGTCTCGACTACCCCGCCCCCGCCTGCGAACCCTGTCATCCCCTACATGCGCGGGCAGTGGATCGGCGATACCGTGCCCGACTGGCACGCGGTCGTTCAATACCGTCCGTTCCCGTTCTTTAGCTCAGGCGTCGTGGGACAAGGAGCCTACCGCCCGATGATTACGCAACACGATATGCTGCACCTAACGGACGTACGAGGCTAACATGCGTTGGGAACAAACCTCATTGACCATTACCAGCGGCGGGACTCTTACCCCCGCGTTGGACCTCGACGCGAACTACGGGCCGCACTACGTCCGCCGTGTGTTGATCCTCGCTCCGGCCACCCTCCCAGAAACCGTGACCGTCTTGGTGTCAATCGACGACGTGACGTATGTGACGCTCCAAAGCGGCGCGACCGACATCGCAGTGCCGCAGGGCAAAGGGACACAAATCAACGGGTTTCAATGCCGGTACTTGAAGTTACAAGCAAGCGGTGCCGTCGGTGCGAATCGGGTATTCGGCCTAACCATCGTAGCGGAGTAACCTATGGCTTCTGATGTCCAAATCTCCAACGCCGCCCTTATGAAGCTCGGGCATGAGCCTATCGTGTCCTTCAACGACGAGAGCGATCAGGCACGAGCCGTGAATGCCGTCTACGATATTTGTCGTGACGACGCGCTCTCCGCGCATGACTGGAACTTCGCGACCAAGCACGTTCAGCTCGCTGAAGTGGTGCAAACGGTGGCGACGGACGAGTACGCGCACTTCTACCAACTCCCGTCCGACTACATTCGCATCCTCTATGTAGAGCCGATTGGCGAGAAGTTTGCGGTCCGTGATGGGCAGATTTACACGGACGCCTCCTCGCCAATCAAAGTCGCGTATATCGCCCGCGTCACAGACAGCGGGCGATTCTCCGCGAACTTCGTCGGCGCGTTCGTCTATCGCCTCTGCGCGGAACTCGTTACGGCGTTGACGGCACGCGACGGCTATCAAAGGGACTTCTGGGGCCTCTACGCCGGGAAGATCCAAGAAGCAAAGTCTACCGACGGGCTGGAGGGGTCGGGCGTGGTAGAGGACGACAACCCCTTAGGCCTGGCCCGATTAACCTCAGGCTCCTTTGGGGTAGACCACTCCGGTTGGCCGTGGGGGTAAATGCGAACCGTCTACATTCAAAATGCGCTGAATAGTGGGGAACTCTCCCCCCTCCTTAACGCCCGCGACGACTTCGACCGCTATCAATCCGGCGTCGCCAAGATGCGGAATTGGGTCCCCCTCCCATACGGTGGCGCTCGAACTCGTTTCGGGCTTCAATGGGTGGCACAAACCAAAGACAACGGCGTGGCATACTTGATCCCGTTCGAGGTTTCGACACTCCAGGCGTACATCGTCGAGGCGGGGGACTTCTACTTCCGGTTCTACGCGGATGGGGGGAGAATCTTTGACCTAACCAGTAACATTACAAACGTCGTCGTCAACGGAGCCGCGTGTCAAGTGGAAAGCGGAGCCCCCCACGGCCTGTCCAATGGGAACTACGTATCGGTCTCTGGCGTGCTTGGGGTCCCGGGGGCCAACGGAGAGTTTACGGTTGCGGTCGTGGACGCAAATAACTTTACCCTCGTTGGGTCGGTGTTCTCGGGGGCGT
>Ga0209843_1000285_pt1 | contig 10026 bp, 9 predicted proteins | sample GWRWS1_20_30_FD_187222 | JGI IMG/M metagenome (GOLD analysis project Ga0209843, IMG submission 187222) | Riverbed sediment microbial communities from areas with vegetation nearby in Columbia River, Washington, USA - GW-RW S1_20_30 (SPAdes)... | ecosystem: Environmental > Aquatic > Freshwater >... | reverse complement strand
CTTCATAAAACGCCGCGATGGCCCCCATCGGCTCGAAGAGCCCCGAAATGGGAGCCATCACCTGGCCGTTCGCCATCACGGCAGGCGCAGTGAGCGGCACATCGACGCCGTTGACGATCACCTTGATCCCGGCGGATTGCCCGAGTCCCGGCGCGGGGGAAGCCCACACCACGAGCGCCGACAGGATCGCGGCGGCAACGAACTTCATCGTCTACTCCTGCTGTGCGCCCACCACCCGCCTGTGAAGAATCGTCCCTTGCGTCCTCTCCCGGACCGAACACATTCAGCCTTCACAATATGTTCTCCTCTCGGGCAAGCGCGCGAAGGGCCCCCAGGCGGAGCCGGGAAATGGTGTTGGCATGAAGGTCGATGCGCACGTTGACTACCCTGCGCTTCGAGACGTCCCCGACCTGGCGCGCGCGGCCGAGCGGGTCGGATTTGACGGTATCTGGTTTCCCGAGACCGCGCACGACCCGTTTCTGGGGGCGGCGCTGGCATGCGAGCATACGGCGCGAATCACGGTCGGCACGAACGTCGCCATCGCGTTCGCGCGAAGCCCTACCCTGCTCGCGTACCTTGGGTGGGACCTGGCCGCCCTGTCGGACGGCCGGTTCATCATGGGCCTGGGGACGCAGGTCAAGGCGCACGTCACCCGCCGCTTCGGGATGCCGTGGGATGCGCCCGCGCCGCGGCTGCGAGATGCGATTCGCGCCATCCACGCGGTGTGGCACACCTGGCGTACCGGGGACCGCCTCGACTACCGCGGCAAGTGGTATGTCCTCTCGCTGATGACCCCGTTCTTCACCCCGCCGCGCCACGGCCGGCCGATCCCCATTGCCACCGCGGGCGTCAATCCCGCTCTGTGCCGCGCGGCCGGGGAGGTTGCAGACGGGTTCCAGGTCCATCCCCTGCATACACCTGCCTATCTCCGGGATGTCGTGCTGCCGGCTATCCGCCAAGGACAAACGCGGGCGGGGCGGGATGGAGTTCCCTTTCAGGTCAACGCCAGCGTGTTCGTCGTGACCGACCCACAGGACGAACGGCGGCGCGCTGAGGTCAAACGCTCGATCGCCTTCTACGCGAGCACGCCCTCGTATCGCGGCGTGCTCGCGTTTCATGGATGGGAGGCCATCGGCGCGCGGCTCAGCGCCCTGGCGAAGGGCGGCGAGTGGTCGAAGATGGCCGATGAGGTGACGGATGAGATGCTGACGACGATTGCGGTGGTGGCGCCCTTACCGGACGCCGGCGCACAGATCCGAGAACGATATCATGGCCTGGCCGACAGAGTCGGCGTCTACGAGTCATTCTCGCCAGCGGAAGAACGCCGCTGGCGAGGACTCATCGCCGGAATCCGGGGCGAGTAAGGCTCACCTCTTCACGGAAAGGTTACAGCGCCGTGATATGTCCACATTAGTCCGCAGGACTAATGTGCTAAGTGATCCGTCACAAGGAGGCGAGCCATGAGTGATATGCAACGGTACATCGTCGAAGAATGGGCCGAAGACTTCCGCGCGGGGCGCCTGCCCCGGCGGGAGTTTCTGCGCCGCACGGCCTTGATGGCAGGCGGGACGGCGCTTGCCCTGCCCCTGCTGAGGAGCCTTGGCGTGGCCGCGTCGATAGATGAAGTCAGTGCCGCATCGGCGCAGCCCACCTCGTCTGTGGCCCAGGCGCAGGGCGTCACCGTGCCGCCGAACGACCCGGACTTGAGCGCGGAGATGGTGTCTTTCGCCTCGGGCGGCGTCCCAGTCCAGGCGTACTTCTCTCGCCCCAAGGGCGCGGGCCCCTTCCCCGCAGTTGTTGTCATCCACGAGAACCGCGGTCTGCTGGAACACTTTAAGGACGTGACACGGCGGCTGGCCAAGCTCGGATACGCCGGCCTTGCCGTGGATCTCGCCTCGCCCGAAGGCGGCACTGCGAAGTTCAGCGATCCCGCCGAAGTGTCCGCCATCCTGGGGCGCACGCCCGCTGACCAGATGGCCGGCATGCTGAATGCCGGAGTGCGATGGCTGCAAGGCCTCACGTTCATCCGGCGGGACCGGGTCGGGGCCATGGGGTACTGTTTCGGCGGCGGCATGACCTGGAGGCTGGCCACCCAGAACGCGGACCTGCGCGCGGCGGCGCCATACTACGGCTCGAACCCACCCATCGAGGATGTCGCGAAGATCAAAGCCGCGATGCTGGCAATCTACGGAGAACAGGACACCCGCATCAACGCGGGCATCCCCGCCGTGCGCGACGCCATGGCGAAGGCCAAGGTCGTCCACGAGATCGTGATCTACCCGGGGGCGGACCACGCGTTCTTCAACGACACGGGGGCGCGGTACAACGCCGCAGCGGCTCGTGGAGCATGGGAACGGACCACCGCGTGGTTCCAGCGCTATCTGAAGGGCTGATCAGCGCGCCGCGGCGCGGGCGGTGGGGGCGAGGCCGCTCGCGGCAAACACCGCGATCGAGGTGAGGACAATGGCGCCCCCGGCGGCCAGATCGAGGTAGAAGGCCGCGGTCATCCCGGCCACGACCGACGCGACAGAGATTGCCACGGCCAGCAGCAGCGTGCCGCGAAAACTGCGGGCGAGGCGCAGGGCGGTGATGGCGGGAATCACCACGAGGGCGCTCGTCAGCAGCACGCCCACCACGCGCATCGCCACGACGACGGTCACGGCGACGAGAAACGTGATAAGAGTGTTGAGGGCGTCCACGGGCACTCCCTGCACGCGGGCGCCCTCCTCGTCAAACGTCATCGCAAACAACTCCTTGTAGAACGCGGCCACTGCCGCCAGCACAAACAGGCCGAGCGCGAGGATGATCCACAGGTCGCGCGTCTGCACTGCGGTAATCGCCCCGAAGAGGTAGGAGAACAGGTCCACGCTGAAACCGTCCGCCAGGCCGATCAGCACGACCGCCACCGCCAGACCGCCGGAGAGAAAGATCGCGAGCGCGGCTTCACCGAACAACCGGCCGGAGGCGCGCAGACGCTCGATGCCGAGCGCCCCGACGACCGCGACGATGAGGGCGCCGAGCACGGGGTGCAACCCGAACATGAAGCCGAGCGCAACGCCGGCCAGCGACACGTGCGCCAGCGTGTCCGCGATCAGGCTGAGCCGCCGCAGTACGAGAAAGACGCCGATCGTGGGCGCGATGATCCCGATCATCAATCCGCCCAGGAGCGCGCGCTGCATGAAGCCGTACTGCAGGATCTCAGGCATCGATCAATGGCGGTGCGCGACGACCAGGCTTTCGGGCCGGTAGAGCTGCTCGAGCGCTCCAGATCGCATCGCCTCCTCCGGATCGCCGTGGAAGACCAGCGTGCGGTTGAGGCAGGCCAGGCGTGTGACCTCAGCGGCGACGACGCCGATGTCGTGCGACACCATGACGAGCGTGGTGCGGAGTTCACGATTCAGGCGCCGCAGGAGGCCGTAGAACTGCTCTTGCGCCTCCACGTCCACCCCCACCGTCGGCTCGTCGAGCAGCAACAGTTCCGGCTCATGCACAAGCGCGCGCGCAATGAACACGCGCTGCTGCTGGCCTGACGAGAGGCGTCCCACGAGACGGTCGCGGAACGAGTTCATGCCGACGATCTCAAGGGCCCGTTCTGCGGCTTCCCGGTCGTCGCGCCCAAACCGACGGCCCAGGCCCACCCGCGCCGAGCGGCCGCTGATCACGACCTCCAGGACGCTGGCGGGGAACCGCGCCTCGAAGACCGCCTTCTGCCGGACGTAGCCCACGAGATGCCAGGCATTGAAGCGGCGCACGTCGGCGCCAAAGAGGCTGACGTGACCGCACGAGGGACGCAGGAGCCCGATCAGGATGCGCAGGAGCGTCGTTTTGCCCGAGCCATTCGGACCGATAATTCCCAGGAAATCCCCTTTGCGGATCTGCAGCGTGACCCGGTCGAGGACGCGCTCGCTCCCATAGTCGAAGCACACGTGCTCAACCGCCGCCACGACCCCGTCAGCGGGCGCAGTCAAGACCGTCCGCCAGCTGCCGGAGGTTGTCATTCATGAGCGTCATATAGTCGAGTCCCCGAGATTGCTCTTCGCGGGTAAGGCCCTCGATCGGGTTGAGCACGTTCACCTGCGCCCCCGTCTCCCGCGCGACGGCCTCCGCCACGCGCGATTCGGTCAAGGTCTCCGCGTAGACGACTCTGGCTCCCGTGCGGCGCATGAACTTGACGACTTCCAGCAGCCGCGCGGGAGAGGGCTCTGCCTCTGGGTCGATGCCGGCGATCGCCACCTGCCTGAGACCATATCGGGCCGCCAGGTAGCCAAATGCGGCGTGCGCCGTCACGAATTCCTTCCGGCGGCACGTACGCAACACCTCCGCGTAGCGGCGGTGCAGAGCGTCCAGCTCGGTGCGCAGTCGCTGCGCTCCCGCCTGGTACGCGGCCACGCCGGTTGGATCCGCCCGCGACAAGGCATCTCGAATCCGGTCAACCTGGGCCTGCGCGAGCACAGGATCCAGCCAGACGTGGGGATCAACGCCTCCGGAATACCATGGCGGGCTCTGCAAGGGGAGGCCTTCCGTGGCGTTGATCTTCAGAACGTTCTCGGGGAGATCGGGCAGTACCCTGTCGACCCACGGCTCGAAGCCCGCCCCATTGAAGATAAACAGACGCGCCTGAGTTACCGCGGCGAGGTCTTTGGGTGTGGGCTCGTAGTCGTGCGATTCCACCCCCGCCGGTACGAGCGTGCGCACATCTACCCGGTCGCCTCCGATGCGGCGGGTAAACTCCGCGAGCGGGTAGAATGTGGCGACCACCGCGACCCGATCCCCGGTGCTCTGGCTACGCTCGCACGCGGTCGCGAGTAGGGCCGTAAGGATACAGGTCAGGGTCACCAGCCGGACGGAATTGTTCATGCCGGCACCCCACACTTCGCACAATAGCCGAGCAACTCCAGACGGTGCGCGGTCACCGTGAATCCGTGGCGCCGGCCGGCGCGCTTGGACTCCAGGTGACACTCATCGAGGCGCTGCACACTCCCGCAGGACAGGCACACCAGATGATGGTGGTGGCCGTGTTCCTGGCCAAGCTCGTAGCGAGTCCGGTCATCCCCGAGGACCACCCGCTGCGCCACGCCTTCTCCGACGAGCGCTTCGAGCGTCCGGTACACGGTGACGAGGCCCACCCGCGGATGGATCCGTCGCGCCCGTGCGTGAATCGCTTCCACATCCTGGGCACAGCCCAGCCTGGCCAGCGCCTGCAGCACAGCGCGCCGTTGCGCCGTTACGCGCCGGCCCGCCGACCGCAGCTGATCGAGCATGTCGTCTACCCGCCCCGGCATCGCCAGCCCTCCTGAAAATGAAAATCGTTTTCAATATGCCCGAGTGCCTTACAGGCTAGACACAGGGTGCGGGGATGTCAAGACTCAGATGAGGCTTGGGTGAGGCAGGCGCGGCCCGAGCGCCGGGCGGGCGGCGATCAGGCGGGGCCGAAGTCCGCCCTCCGGCCGTCCTGGTTGCGGATGCGCTCTTCTTCCTGCTTCTGGTCCCGGTCCTCGTCCTGCTTGCGCTTCTTGCGATTCGCCCACTTGTGGTGCGCCGTGAACCATTCCGCGAGCGAGGGGATCGGGCGGCGGGCTTCAACATATTCCGGCTCGGGCAGGCCCTTCCAGTCGTCCGGGGGGTTCGCCCGCGCGGCCACACGCATGAACCCCGCCCAGATGCCTGCGGGGATGGTGCCGCCGACGACCCGCCGCATGGGTGCGTTGTCGTCATTGCCCACCCACACCGCGGTGGAGAGGTACGGGGTGAAACCGATGAACCAGGCGTTCCGGTGGTCATCGCTCGTGCCGGTCTTCCCGGCCGCCGGCCGGCCGATGCTTGCCCGGCGTCCCGTGCCACGCTCCACCACGCCCTTCATCAAATCGATCATCTGGGCGGCCACGCTTTCGTCGAGCGCGAGATCGCGCTTCGGCCGGTTCTCCTCGAGCACGCGGCCGTGGCGGTCTACGACCTTCGTCACCATGATCGGCTGCGCGTGGATCCCCTTGGTGGCCAGCGTCCCATACGCCGACGCCATTTCCAGCGGCGTCACCTCGGAGGAGCCAAGCGCCAGCGAGAGGTTCGGCGTCAGGGGGCTGTGGATCCCCATCCGCCGCGCATACGAGATGACGCGCTGCGGCCCGATGTCGTCCAGGGTGCGAATGGCCGGGATGTTGATGGACTGCTCGAGGGCCTGCCGCATCGTGACAAACCCGCGGAACTTCTTATCGTAGTTCTTGGGTTCCCAGATCTTCCGGCTGCCGTCCCGGTACCGGATCGGCGCGTCCAGAATGCGTCTCGTCGGCCGCCAGCCATTCGCCACGGCGGCCGTATAGATGAAAGGTTTGAAGGCAGAGCCCGCTTGCCGTTGGGCCTGCCAGGCACGGTTATAAGGGCTCCGTTCAAAATCGTAGCCCCCGACAAGCGCGCGGATGTACCCGGTGTGGGGATTCAGCGCCACCACCGCTCCCTGGGTGACATTGAGGCGGGCGCGCTTCGCGCCCTCCAACCCAATGCGCAGCGCCCGCTCGGCCGCTTCCTGCATGCGGAGATCCAGGGTGGTATAGACCTGCAGACCGCCGGTGTAGACCAGATCCTCACCGTACCGTTCGATCAAGTACTGGAGTACCGTCGACGAGAAGTACCCCGCGCGCATCCTCACGAAGCCGGCGTTGCGCGGCGGGGCCAGGCGCAGCGGCATGTCGGCCGCGCGCTGTGCGGCTTCCTCGCTGACAAATCCGAGCTGGATCATGCGCCGGAGCACGATGCGCTGCATCTGGGAGGCAAGGCCAATCTGGCGGTAGGGGTTATGGGTGGAGGGGGCGCGGATCAACCCCGCCAGCAGCGCGCTTTCCGACAGCGTCAGGGCTCCTACGGGTTTACCGAAGTACACGCGAGCCGCCATCTCGATCCCGTAGGCGCCCTGGCCAAAGTAGACCTGGTTGAGGTAACGCTCCAGGATCTCGTCCTTGGTGAGCCGGCGTTCGAGTTCGAGGGCCAGCAGCATCTCGGCGATCTTGCGGGTCACGCTGCGGCGGCGGCTGAGGTAGAGACTGCGGGCAAGTTGTTGGGTGATGGTGCTGCCGCCCTCGCGCATCTCCGCCGCACGCAGGTTCCGCCACACCGCTCGCATCGTGGCGCGGAGGTCGACGCCCGGATGAAGGTAGAAGCGGTCGTCCTCGATCGCGAGGACGGCGCGCCGTGTCAGATCGGGAATCTCATCCAGGGAAACGTACTGGCGGTTCTCCCGATAGAAACTGGCGATGAGCTCCCCGCCTCCCGCGTAGACACGGGTCGCCTCCCAGAGCCCCCCGTACACGCGATTCGGGTCGGAGAGATAGGCCGCTGCGCCTCCCGCCACCCCGGCGGCGACGGCCGCTACGGACACGGCGACCAGCATCGCGGCGAGGGGCGCGAGGTAAGGCGAGCGTCGACGAACGGTGCTGTCCGAGGTCTGCTCCACGGCCATCATGGAACAGAGTTTTCCCCGCGGGGTATGACGTCAAGCGACTTCGATACCGTTGCCTCCGCGCTGCTTCACGCGGTACATCGCGTGGTCGGCCGCCTCGATGAGGTCGCGCGATGTCTCCCCGTCGTCCGGGTAGACGGCCAGCCCCGCGCTCAGCGTGAGGTGAAACCCACGCAGCAGCGTGAACTCCTCGATGTCCCGGCGGATGCGGTCGCCCACCCGCCGGCCCTCATCGAGCGACGTGTAGGGCATCACCACAACGAACTCGTCGCCTCCAAACCGTGCCAGCAGGTCGCTCGCACGGCAGGAGGCGCCCAGCGTCGCGGCGACTCTGCGCAGCGCCTCGTCGCCGGCCAGATGGCCGAAACGGTCGTTGATCGTCTTGAAGCGGTCGATTTCCAGCACCAGCACCGTGCAGGGATTGCCGTACCGCGCCGCCCGCGCGACCTCGCGGTCCAGCGCCTGCCGTAATGCCCGGCGGTTGGCCAGCCCGGTCAGGGGGTCGGTCTGCGCGAGACGAAAGATCTCGCCCGCCTGACGGCGCAGGACCCCGGCCACGACGGCGACCAGGTAGAACATCCCGATGTAACTCACGAGGTAGACGCGGATCAGCAGCGGGGACGGCTCGCCGATGAGGGCAATGCCGACTCCCATCTGCATCAGCCCGAGCACGCCGACCAGGAAGAGACTGCAGAGTGTGGCAGTGGCGAGCGCCCAGCGATTTCCCCACAGGATTCCATAGACGGCAATAGCGATCGCATAGACCCAAACGAACGGACTCTGCACGCCGCCTGAGAACGCCACCCACACCGTGAGCATGAGCAGGCCGAGGTTGAGGTGCGCGGCCGGCATCCAGGGCGTAAACACACCCAACCCCAACAACCGTTCCTGCCTCCAGGTTGCGCCGAGCATCACCAGCCCCTGGAATGTGATGAGCCAGAGCGGAATCGCTACGCCAAGGAGCCTGGCCACGGCTGACATCAGCACCACAGCGGGTGCGATGACGTACGTCAGGCGGAGCACGGCGCGATGGGCAACAATCGGATTCTCCGGCGCGGCGAACCAAGCGTCGAGTGAGAAACGAGTCGAGGCGGGTGTGTCCTGATCGGCGGCGGGCGATGTCTCGCGGGCCGGTTTGGTCATCCGGAGCTCCAGGGGGTTGAGTTCGGATGTGTCCATGAATGAGACTATTTACCCCTCGCGACCGGCTCTCAAACCCTCAAATAACCACCTACCCAAAACCTCAGGGCGGGAGGAGGAGAAGCTTCCCAAGGGCTTCGCGTCCCTGCAGGCGGGCGTGGGCAGCAGAAGCCTCGGCGAGCGGCAATGTGCGATCGATGCGAATTCGGAGCGTGCCGTCCCTCACCCATGACAACACGTCACCTGCGCGATCCAGCAATTCACCGCGGGTGTGCGTGTAATGATGCAGCGACGGGCGGGTCACGAAGAGTGAGCCTTTCGCGTTCAGCACGCGCAGGTCAATCGGCGGCACAGGACCGCTGGCCTGCCCGTAGAGCACCATCGTCCCCCGCAGCGCCAGACAGTTGAGCCCGCGGTCGAAGGTGTCCTTGCCCACTGAGTCATACACGACTTGGACACCCGCGGTCTCCGTGATCCGCTTTACGACCTCCTCGAAATTCTCACGCATGTACATGATCACATCATCGGCGCCGGCCTCGCGGGCGATCCCAGCCTTCTCCTCGCTCGACACCGTGGCGATGACCCGTGCGCCACGCTGCTTGGCCATCTGTACGAGCAGCGCCCCCACGCCGCCGGCGGCCGCATGCACGAGCGCGAACGTCCCCTGTCGCACTGGATAGGTGGAGTGCGTGAGGTAGTGTGCCGTCATCCCCTGCAGCATTGCCGCGGCCGCCACGGTGAAGTCAAGCTCGTGAGGAATGGGCACAAGCCGCCAGGCGGGGGCAGCGATGTACTCCGCGTAACTTCCCAGCACGTTCGTGTAGGCGACGCGATCGCCGCGCTTCACTTCGGAGGAGCCGGGCGCCACATCCTCGACCACCCCTGCTCCCTCGCTGCCGGGGACGAACGGCAACGGCATTGGATACAAGCCGCTGCGCTGGTAGACGTCGATGAAATTGACGCCAATGGCCTTGAGGCGTACCAGCGCTTCGCCCTCGCGCAGCTTCGGAACCGGGACATCCTCGTACCGGAGGACTTCAGGCCCTCCGGTCTCGTGGATCCGGATCGCTTTCACGCCTCCAACCTCCTGTCCTTGGCACTCCTGTCCCCGGCAACGCCGGCGAGATGGAGGATGGCCTCAGGGTCGTAGGCGTCCGGGGCAGCCGTAAGCGGCGGCCGCACCAGACCCATCGGCACGCCGTGGCGCGCCTGGGCCAGGAGCTTGAGCACCGCAGGTGCGGCGTATTCCTTCGTTTTCGCCCGCACCTCTTGCAGCAGCGCGGCCAACGGGCGGCCTTGCTCCTCGTTGCCCCGTTGCGCCAGGCTGTAGATCTCGAGAATGCGTTCGGGGATGACGTTGGCCAGAGCGGAGATCAGCCCCTGTGCGCCCCCGGTCAGCCGCCCCCAGAGATGATCCTCGGTGCCCACCAGGACGC
>Ga0209843_1000283_pt1 | contig 10059 bp, 9 predicted proteins | sample GWRWS1_20_30_FD_187222 | JGI IMG/M metagenome (GOLD analysis project Ga0209843, IMG submission 187222) | Riverbed sediment microbial communities from areas with vegetation nearby in Columbia River, Washington, USA - GW-RW S1_20_30 (SPAdes)... | ecosystem: Environmental > Aquatic > Freshwater >... | reverse complement strand
CGCCCGATGACGGTCCGGCCTAACGTGGCGCGGTCGATGCAGACATTGGCCCCGATCTCGACGTCATCCTCAACAACTAGGATCCCGACTTGCGGAATCTTGATCTGTTCGCCGCCCTCGGCGGCAAACCCGAAGCCGTCAGAGCCGAGGACCGCCCCCGCGTGGACGATCACCCGTTTTCCGACCCGCGTCCCCTCGTAGAGGGTCACGCGGCTGTGAAGAACAGTGTCCTCTTCAATCACGCACTCATCCCCGATCGCACACCCGGGGCCAATCGACACGCGGTCGCCAATCCTGACCCGATTGCCGATCGTGACGAAGGGCCCGATGGCCACCTGAGCCCCGAGCCCGACCTCCTCCCCGATCACCGCGGACGGATGGGCTCCGGCGCGACCCTTCTTTGCCGGATGATACAGCCACAAGACGCGAGCGAAGGCTGCCTTCGGATTTCTCACCAGGATCAAACTCTTGCGGGACGGTCCGGCCCCCTCCCGGGTGAGGATACAGGAGGCAGATGAGGCCTCGGCGCGCCGGAAGTAGGCCGGGGTCTCGGCAAGGACGAGGCTTTCCTCCTGGGCCTCTTCGATGGAGCTGACCCTCCGGATCGAGACAGCGCCGTCACCACTGACCTCACCCTGAACCAGGCGCGCGATCTCATCCACGGTGTAGACCATACATCTTCCTCCTGCTGAATCTTCCTCGCCACTCACTGGACACCCCAAGCCTCCCCATCCGGGAGACTCGGCGTCCCGAATCGAAAGTCCCTCATCGTTCCCGAAACTGAAAGGCGTGGATCTCGTCTTGGAGCTCGATCACCAGCCGCAGCGGATACGCCGGCCGCGCCGAGGCCGGTTGATAAAAGTAGACGTACCCGGAAACCCCGGCGCCGGGCCCGAGCGTGATCTCTTTCAGCAGCACACCGAGCGCTACCTCAGACCCCTTATCGAGGGACACGGTCCCGAGGGCAGCCTTCTGAGGTGCCACAAAGGTCGCCTCCACGAGCTTCGCCATCTCTTTGGCCACCTCATCTCGCTGGGTGTTCGTCAGGGGCGGGGCCGCATACGCAACCCCACCGAGCGTCAGCTTCGCAGACGGAAAAGCAGAAATCGCGTCGAGATCGGCGGCGATGGGCCTCCCGCGCATGCTGGCATCGTAGTACCCGGGCAGCCATTGCTCGGAGACGCGGAGGATGAGTGTTCCGCCCGCGTCGGCCAAGTACACATGCTGGGGTCCGAAGGTCAGGGGTGCCCCGGTGCGATTCTTGACCGACACCTGCGTCAGAAAGATGCGGTCCTTTCTGCCCGAGACGCCGGCCTCTCGCAACGAGACCTCCCCGGCGAGAGATCCGCTGGATGGTCGGGCCTCGCCTGCGATCGGCAGGCTCTGCATAATCACGTCAGGCGACGACGCACACCCGGCCAGGACCAGGACGACTCCACACAGCCATCTCACACCTGCCCCACAATCCCCCTTCATTCGCACCCCCATCCCTCCTCTTGCCGAGCTTTCTAACACTCCTCCGACCTTCCTGCCAAGGGAAACTTTGGCGGGAGGGCCGGAGCTGTCCGAAGGGAACAGCGATCGCCAGATGAAGGAGTTGAGCGCGCGCATCCGGAAAAGGATCGAACAGGGGCAGGAAAGGCTGAAGGTGGAAGGGCGTGTGGCCCGGGGGACGCTTACGCCTCTCCCGGTGTGCACGGAGTGAGTCTAAAAGTTTACGCGTGCCCCGGGGGACTCGTACAGACGCCCTCAAGCTTCAGGATGTGGATTCCAGGGCGCCACGCAGCGAGTGTCTGTACCGCCTTCACAAAATCTGGGGCGGAAACCTCTACGAGTTCCGTCTCAGAGCCTGCGTCTCCCCGCACGCTGAAGAAGAACACTGGCATCGGCATCGTTTTCTTCCCTCACACACCCACAATCTGGGTTCAGGCTCTAACTTCAGCATATTGCAGCATAAACCGTGCCAATACGGCAGACGGACCGTCGAGCACCATTATTCTTCCCAATTCTTCCCCCGGATTCCCCTACTCGTAACCCCTTGTTTTCTCTGGTGCAATCGGGGTCCTTGGCCGTGACCCTTCGCGAGCCCTCAGTGAGACAGGCGGGTCCTCAAGATCCAGGTGTCTGGTTTGTCGACAGGCGTCCCAAAAGGATCTGCCTCTTTCCTGTGCCCTTCTCACACTGTCTACGCGCAGATTTCAAGGGACGCGGCTATGGCGGAGATGTCGTGGAGAGATGAAGCGCCGGAGATCGGCGAGGGCGGCGAGGGCGGAATTACGGCCTGCTGCCCCGATGATACCGCCGCCTGGATGGGCGCCGGCGCCGCAGAGATACAGGTGTGCTATCGGCGTGCGGTAGCGTGACCACCCCGGTGCAGGACGGAGCCAAAAGAGCTGATCGAACCCCATGGCACCATGAAAGATATTGCCGCCGGTCAGGCCAAAGATCCTCTCGAGATCGAGGGGGCTGAGAATGTCACGCGCGAGTACCGAGGCCGTGAACCCCGGGGCGAATTCCTCAATGACCCGAAAGACCTGGTCTGCAAAGGCATCCTTGATCCCCGGGTCATCCCACGTCCCCTGGGCGAGGGTGTACGGGGTGTACTGGACGAAGAGGGACATCACGTGCTTGCCTGGCGGGGCGAGCGTCGGGTCGAGAGACGAGGGGAGCGTCATTTCGATGACCGGTCGAGTTGAAGGACGCCCCGCAAGCGCATCCCGATAGGCCACCTCGATCTCCTCCATCGCTGAGACCAGGTGGATGGTCCCGTAATGCTGCGGCCCTGGCGCGTGTCCGGGGTGCGCCCTGAAGCTGGGAAGGCGATCGAGCGCAACATTGATCTTGGTGACCCCGGATGAAAAGTCCATGGAACTGATGCGATCGCGGAACTCCCCGGGGAGGCTCTCTGCCGGAAGCAGGTTCAGAAATGTGACCTTGGGATCGGCGCTCGAGAGGACCATGCGCGCTCGGATCGTCGTTCCGTCTTCGAGGATGACACCCGTGGCTCCGTCGGCTTCTGTCAAGATTTTCGCTACAGGACGGCCGGTGAGGATTGTCGCCCCGTGAGCTCGTGCCGCGCCGGCAATCGCCTGAGCAAGTGATCCCATCCCGCCACGGACGTATCCCCACACCCCGCGGACGCCATCGGTCTGCCCCATGACATGGTGAAGGAGGATATATCCGCTCCCCGGGGTCGAAGGGCTTGCCATCGCGCCGATAATGGCGTCGGTCGCCAGCGTGGACTTGAGCGGCTCGGACTCGAACCATCGGTTGAGGATGCGTGAGGCCGGCGCAACACACATCTCGAGCAACGGCAGGAGGTCCCTGCCGAGCTTCACCGCTCGCCACACCAGCCTTGCCAGGTCACCGATGGTCTCGGCCCGCTCCTTCCATCCCGTCGCCGCGAGGTCGGGCGGGGCCATGTCGAGCACGGGTTCGACAAAGCGCGTGATCCGGTCAAGCGTCGCCTCATACTGGGGGAATGCCTCCGCATCACGCGGCGAGAACTTCGTGATCTCCCGGTGATTCAGCCCCGGGTCTGGCCCGAGCAGCAGGAAGCGGCCGTCGAGCAGCGGAGTGAAGGACGAGGGATTGCGTGGAATCACGGAAAAGCCGTGATCGGCCAGGCGCAACTCGCGGATGATCTCGGCCCGGAAAAGGCTCAGGACATACGCGGCGCGGGAGAATTTGAACCCGGGGAGGATCTCTTCGGTCACGGCAGCGCCGCCGACCATCTCGCGACGCTCGAGCACCAGGACCTTGAGCCCCGCTCGCGCCAGATAGGCGGCGGCGACCAGTCCATTGTGACCCGCGCCGATGATGACGGCATCGAAGGACCGTGGTCCTGCTTCAGTCAGCATCGTCGGCCAAAAATCGCAAATAGCAACGCTATTCGTGATCGCAGCATAACACGAATCATGGGCACCACCGCATCGAAATGGACAGGAGAGCAGGGGATGCCGTATTATAGACCGCCAGTCTCGCTGAACCCACGACAGGCAGATCAACGACGCAGGGAACTGAGAAGGCGTCCATGCGCGCTCGAGACGTTGCAGGAACTGCCGAGGATCAGTCTTCCAAGGCGCGTCGGCCAGGCAGGCAGCTGGGGTTCTTCGATGCAGTCTGCATGATGGTCGGGATCGTCATCGGCGTTGGGATCTACGAGTCCCCACCGCGAGTCGCGGCGAATGTTTCGGATCCCACGGCCCTGTTGCTGGCTTGGGCCCTCGGCGGTGTGCTCGCCTTCATCGGCGCGCTCTGTTATGCGGAGCTCGCCACCGCGTATCCCCGATCCGGCGGGGACTACGTCTACCTGAGCCGGGCGTACGGCTCGTGGGTCGGCTTCCTCTACGGGTGGGCCGAGTTGCTGGTGATCCGAACGGGGTCCATCGCCGCGATGTCTTTCGTGTTTTCCGACTATATGACCCGCATCGCTCCGCTTGGGCCGCGGTCGTCAGTCGTGTACGCCGTGTGCATCGTCGGGCTGCTGTCGCTGGTGAACGTGCGCGGCGTCCGCGAAGGCAAGTGGACGCAAAATGCCTTGACGGTGAGCAAGGTCCTCGGAATATCGATAATCGTGCTGATCGGAGTGTTCTCCACGCTCACGCCTGGCTCGTCGCCGTCCGCCTCTTCGATCTCTTCCGGCTCGTTTCCGCTCGCGATGATTTTTGTCCTCTGGACCTACGGCGGGTGGCACGAAAACGCGTATATCGCCGCGGAGGTGAAAGAGCCTCAGCGAAACATCCCCCGGTCCCTGCTCTTTGGGACCGGCCTCGTCACCCTCATGTACCTCGCCATCAACTGGGCGTTTCTCCGGGGTCTCGGGTTTCAGCAGGTGAGAGCCTCGCAGGCAGTCGCAGCCGATGTCCTCTCCCTGTCGTTCGGGAGCGCCGGCGCACATCTCATGGTGATCCTTGTGGCGGTGTCGGCGCTCGGCGCTGTCAACGGCCAGATCTTCACGGGGGCACGGATCAGTTATGCGCTGGGGCAGGACCACCGGGTCCTGTCTCGGCTCGGGACGTGGAGCGAGCGGTTCGGGACACCGACGTGGGCCCTCATCACTCAGGCGTTGATCACCATGACGCTGATCGTGACGATTGGCTCCAGGGACGGATTCGAGGCGCTCGTGAAGTATACGGCGGCCGTATTCTGGTTTTTCTTCCTCCTGACCGGCATCTCGCTATTTATTCTACGCTGGAAGGACCGGGAGCAGGCCCGCCCGTACCTGGTCATTGGGTATCCGCTGACACCGCTGGTCTTCTGCATGTCCTCGGCATACATGCTCTACGGATCGTTGTCTTATGCGCCCCAGGAGTCGTTGTTGGGCGCAGCGATCGTGCTCGTTGGGCTCCCGCTCTACTGGCTTTCATCCGCAAAAAACAGGGAAAGGAGAACCGCATGAACGGACCCCTGAGATTTCGACAGGTCGCCGTGCTGGTCGCGACCCTGGGATTGGCACTCTCGCCCGGGGTCTGGTCTGGGGCCGTCCACGGCCCGTTCGCCCAAGTCGCGACCGATCCCAAGCTTGCGCCCTTTGTCCCGACACCTCAGAGCGTGGTAGAGATGATGCTGACGATGGCCGAGGTGACAAAGAACGACGTCGTATACGACCTGGGCTCGGGCGACGGGAGAATCGTGATCACCGCCGCGAAGAAGTACAGGGCGAAGGGGGTCGGGTTTGAGATCGATGATGACCTCATAAAGGAGGCTCGGGAGAAGGCCCGCAAGGAAGGCGTCTCGCACCTCGTCGAGTTCCGTAAGCAGGACGTGATGACCGTCGATCTCTCACCAGCCACTGTCGTGACACTCTATCTGTTGCCCGAGGCAAACCTCAGACTTCGTCCGCGGATCCTCTCCCAGCTTCGGGTCGGGGCCCGCGTGGTCTCGCATAACTACGATATGGGTGATTGGGCGCCGCTTCGGGCTGCAGAGGTCCGGGACGCAGAGTCGAGCCACTCACTCCACTGGGTCTATCTATGGCGCATCGACGCCCAGCGCCCCAAGCCGTAGATTCAAGAGGAGCGTTACTGGTGGGCAGGGGCGGAATTGAACCGCCGACACCGGGATTTTCAGTCCCGTGCTCTACCGACTGAGCTACCTGCCCGATTGGTGCTTGACCGAGAGCGGCGAGTGTTTTGGAGGATACCAGATTGCCGTATCAGTGTCGAGGGCTATCCAAACGGCGACGGCTTGTCCCGCAACGAGATCTAGGCTATCGTAAGCCGAACTGAGCGTCCCCGAGGGGATCCGATGGGTCGGTCAAAGCAGGCACCGTACGCCAGGGCCGGTGTGGATGCGGAGAGAGCAGGCTCCGCCCTCAAGGATCTCACCGCCCTGCTCCGAGAGACCTTCGCCTTTCGCAAGGCTATCGGCCGCGTGATGCTCCCCTTCGGGTACTTCGCCAATGTCATCGCCCTCGGCGAGAACCTCGGCCTCGCGCTCTCGACGGACGGCGTCGGGACGAAGATCCTGGTGGCCCAGATGCTGGGCAGGTTCGATACCATCGGCATCGACTGCGTCGCCATGAACGTGAATGACCTCCTCTGCGTCGGGGCAGAGCCGCTCGCGCTCGTTGACTACGTGGCGGTGCAATCGCCCAACCGTCGGATGTTCCGGGAGATCGCCAAGGGCCTGCACGAGGGGGCGCGCCGGGCCCGGATCACGATTCCCGGCGGCGAGATCGCGCAGCTCCGCGAGATGATCCGGGGGGTCCACAGGGACGATGGGTGTGATCTGGTCGGGACCTGCGTGGGCATCGTCCCGCTGGATCGCATCATCATCGGTCAGCGCATCAGACCGAAGGATGTGGTCCTGGGGCTCCGGTCGAGCGGCATTCACAGCAACGGCCTGACATTAGCCCGCGATGTGTTCTTCCGACGCCGGAAACTTCGCCCGGATCGGCACATGCCCGAACTGGGTCGGACCATCGGGGACGAACTGCTCGAGCCGACCCGCATTTACGTCCCCGAGGTCGTCGAAATGCTGAGGGACGAGTTGGACCTGAAGGCCCTCATCCATATGACTGGCGATGGTCTCCTCAACCTCAGCCGGGTCGCTGCACCAGTCGGCTTTGTCATCGACTTCTGGCCGGAACCGCACCCCGTTTTTGGCCTGATCCAGGCTATGGGCCGGATAGGCCTCGAGGAAATGTTTCGAGTCTTCAACATGGGAATCGGCTTCTGTCTCGTGCTGCCGGATGACTCTCGCCAGATCGACCGGGTCATGGCCATCGCCAAGAGGCATGGGGTCGAGTGCTATCGGCTGGGATACGCCATCCGGGACGCCGAACAGCGGATCTCCCTGAAACCGCATAACCTCGTGGGGCACGGGAGGGGCTTCCGTCGAGGTTCAGGGTTCACGGTTCAGGGTTCAGGGAAAGGCCCGGGGAAGCGATCTCTTTGATCAGCGATCTATCGTTGTTTGTCCTGAGAGCCCCGGACGAGCTTCTCCAGCTGGCCCAGGGCATTGGCCGTCTCCTGGCGGGCATCCTCCAGTGCCTGCTGCAGACTTTCCACGCGCTCTCGAAGCTTTAAATCGGCTCCTGTCCGCTGATAGGCCATCGTCGCCAACACAAGCGCGGCAATGCTGATGAGGAGCGCCAGCAAGGCCAACCCTCGACCCCCCTTCGCCTTGTCAGCCATATCGCTTTCCCCCCAGCGTCACTGCCCGCCTCCGGCATCGACCAGAACAACACAGGTCCCGGCCAAGAGATCATGAAGCCCCCGCCTGCGCGGATGAAGGAGGACCACGATCAGCCCCAGACCGAAAGGGAGCAGCGCGATGCAATACCCTATCCATCGCAGGAAGGCGCGTCCGTATCCGATGTCCCCGCCATCCTGCCTCACCACCCGCACCCCCATCAGCATCATTCCGGGGGTCTGACCCCCCTGCCCCCAGTACAAAACGTGGTAGGCGAAGCTCACCGCAACGCCCGCCACGAGCGCGGCACCTACCGCCAGAAGCTGGACCTCGAATGTCAGCTCCCTGGCGACCATCCCCCCCAATAACGCAGTGACGTAGGCGAGAATCATGGCCGGAACTGTCAAGACAAGGGAGAGGGGCGCATCGACCAGGGCAGCAACCGCCCTCCGTAAACAACCCGCATAGACCATTGCGGAACCCGCGGAGACCCTGGCCTCCTCCGTCTCGTCAGGCGTCTTGAGCTCCGCCGGCAAGGTGAGACGACTCCAGTCCAGTTCCTCTTCCAAGGCCTCCCCCTCGACCAGGAACCGGTCCAGAAGCCCCAGCCGCGTTTCTTGAACCGCGACCGGGGAAGCGATGGCTGGTAGCGCGATCATGGGGGCCGGCGCAACATGCGGGCGGATCGGAAGGAAGGGGTTGGCGCACCGCCGACACACGGTGAGGCTATCAAACCTCACATAGCCACAATGATGGCACCGCATTCCACCCTGCTTAACATATTCCCCAAGGGACGGTCAAGGTAGAAGGGGGGATTGGCGGCACCTGCAGGCTCCTCCCTCCTGGCCTCCCGCGGCGACCCCGTTCGGCCAACGGGTCCTGTCGTTGGCCACCCCATCCGTCCTCGGAGACTTCACGCACCATTCCATCAGGGGGGAAAGTGGTGGCGAAATTCTCCTGCGGGCGGATGGGGTCCCGGCCTCCGCCACCCGTTGGCCGAGCGTCCCCCCGCCGCTCCCGGCAATGTCGCTCGGGGCCTACATGTGCTGCCCGGCGGGAAGCCCAGGGAAGGCTTGACCGTTCACGCTGAGTTGCTAGAATCGAGTGTGTTGCTGAGGGGGGTCCCCATGCCAATCTACGAGTACGCCTGTGGCGACTGCCGCCGCACCCTGAGCCTGCTCATCCTGAATATCCACAATCCGCCGCCGCTCCGCTGTCCCCACTGTGGGGGCGGGCAGCTCGACCGCCTCCTCTCCCGCTTCGCCCGGCTCCGGACCGACGAGCGCCCCGACCAGCTCACTGATCCGAGCCACCCGAGCGAATTCGATGAAGAGGACTTCGAGCCGATGATGGATGAGTCGCTCCGCGAAGAAGAAGACCTCGAGGCTACTCCGTAAGTTCCGGTCAGGCATTTCTCCATGCGAGCCCAGCTGCCCGCCCACCGTGCGATAACCGTCCAAAAACCGGCACCTCAGGTCGAGACCAAACCGCTAAACGCCTTAAATTTCTGGAGCTTCAAGCATTAGACCTTGGCATGAATGATGCACCATTACAGGGTCTCTGGAGATGCTCTGGCCCGTAGCATGGGCCTGCCGAAAGGAGATTCCATGAGAGAGGACGTAATCCACCCATTGAGGGGCCAGCGGGGCGTCGTCCTGGTCGTTGCGCTGCTGGTCTTGACGGTCCTGTCGGTCCTCGGGCTCGCCTTCCTGACCACCGCCCGGACCGAAGATACTATTGCGGCCAATTACCGGAACCACACCGCGGCCTTCTACGCGGCCGAGGCGGGGGTCGAGTCGGGGCTACAGGGGCTGAAAACCACCCTGGGGGCGAATCCGAATGCCACTGACGCCGATCTTGCCAAGATCGCCCCGGCGGCGCTCACCGATCCGAAGTACACCTTCAGCGCCTTTCAGGTGCGGCGGATCCGGCCGACCCCGTATCCTACCACTATCGACAGCGGTCCCTACACCGGGCTGAACGCCTTCGCCACGGCCTACGAGGTCACGGCCACGGTGGCCGGCCCCCGGGGGAGCCGTGCCCGGCTCACCCAGCGCGTCAACTACGTGCAGGTCCCCCTCTTCCAGTTCGCGATCTTCAACGGCCGAGGGGTGGACCTCGAGATCACCCCCTCCCCGGCGGCGAAAATCACCGGGAGGGTCCATGCGAATAGCAATCTCTACACGAAGGAATGGACCGATCTGAAATTCGACGGAAAGATGACGTCCGCCGGCAAGATTCTCCGCTACACCAAGCCCGAGGGGCCGGGTGATCGGGCGAACGACCCCAAGATCAAGGACGCCCTCGGTGTCTACCAGAAGCTGAACTTCGACCATGACTCCAAGGTGGGGTTCGGCGGGGCGTGGTCAGAGGCGGAATGGGCCCAGAAGGCCCTCGACGTCTTCGGCGGGACCGTCAAGG
>Ga0209843_1000281_pt1 | contig 10068 bp, 8 predicted proteins | sample GWRWS1_20_30_FD_187222 | JGI IMG/M metagenome (GOLD analysis project Ga0209843, IMG submission 187222) | Riverbed sediment microbial communities from areas with vegetation nearby in Columbia River, Washington, USA - GW-RW S1_20_30 (SPAdes)... | ecosystem: Environmental > Aquatic > Freshwater >... | reverse complement strand
CCCGATCTCTCCGGGACTCATCACATCATCGCCGGCGGAGGTTTTTCTGGCAGGGTGCTGGTCGCTGCTGACGAGGATGCCGTGGTCGTCGTAGAAATCGATCATCACATTCGCGCTTTCCCGCAGGCTTCCGTCGTAGGCCGTTACCAGCCAGTCCAGACGCTTCAGCGCCTTGAAGACTACGGCGACGGTTCCGTCTTTCCCCTCCTGAACGCTTAGAATTTGGAGCGCTCTGTTCTGATCCAGGCCTGAAGGCTCCTTCACTTGGCCACGGTTGATTTCCCGCTCAATGAAGGTCTTGACCTCTTCGGGCACGAGGTATGCCCGGACTTTACAATAGACGGTCCGGCCCTTCTCGGATTGTTCCACCACTTCCAAGTCCTTGAGATGACCGGAGGCGATCTTCTGCGCCAGATCCCTGAGGACTTGAGCATCCTCTACCACCCTTGAGGTGCTTTCGCTGAAGACGCTGGATGAATAGATGGCGAGCCGGACGGCCTCTGTATAGGCAATGTTCTTGGCTTCGACAGAACTCTCAGGGTCGTGATAGGTGTATCGGTAATCGCCCACGATCTCAACCCGGTTGCTTTGGGCCCATGATCCCTGTGGAATGAACAGAGTGAGCCCGCACACGAGGATGAGCGTCAGCCAGACGCAGCCGCATGTATGTTTGATGCAACCCATACCCACCCACCTCCTTGGGCGAAGAACCTCTCGCTAGGACGATTGGCGGTCCGCTCTCATCGGACAAACTGCTTGGGATCCGAAGGCAAGAACACAGCGATGATATGGATTATGTTACCACGCGTCATCGGTGGCAGCAATTGGCTGCGCACGCCAGCACGATTGAGCCCGCTGATTCCTAACCCGTGGTCGGCTCAGCAGAGAGAAGGGGGGCAACGAGCGATTGGATGGTCGAGGGGGCATTCCCTTCGGCACGGTTGTTCACCAGGACGTAGACGGACCTCTGTTCAGCGGTTGCTTGCCTGATCAACGCGAGCGTATCCAGCCGCATCTGGGGTAGCGGCTGGACCAGGCGGTCGTAGGGCGAAAACTTCCGTACCGCTTCGGCATGAGACAGGCCAAGGGGCGTGAGCAAGCGGATGACCACGAACCGAGCGGTAAAGCTCCGGCCGAGCGCTCTGTGTTGGGACTCAAGCGGCGGCATGACAGACCAATGGTTATAGACGTGGGTAACTCCGTACTGGTTCAGGAGCTCGTGATAACGGCTTCCCAGGACAGCTGGATTACGGATTTCAACGGCATAGTGCGGGCCTTGGGGCAGACTGGACAGGAAGCGGTCGAGCACGGGCAGGAAGCGGGTGGGCTCGAGCCCCCAACGCTGGAATTCGAAGATAAACGCACCGGCATGATCGCCCAGAGCTTCCTGCGAAGGCCGGAGGACCAGATCCTCGAAGATCGAATGATCCAGAAACCGAGCATTGGCGGTTCCGGCTTTTGAACCGTATCGAGCGTGAGGTGCATAGGCCGGAATGGTGATCTCCTCCCAGACTTTGGAGCAGATCCGAAATCCGGTCGGGACCTGGGCGACATACTGGGCGAGCTGGCTGACCGTCGGTGGCCGGTAGAAGGTGTGGTCCAGCCCGACCGTTCTGAAGAGCGGCGCGCCGTGGTAGGTATAGGCCGCATATTCGGCCAGACAATCTTTGGTGAACCGGCTCCTCGGGTAGGGCTTGTGATAGACCATTCCCTTCCATCCCTCGTAAGCCCATGAGCTGGTGCCAAACCGAATTTCTTCCGGCAGAGTCAGGGTTGTCACAGGTTCACCCATCCGTTGGAGCCCATCGCCTTCGCAAGAGCGAGACTAACCAGCCAGGAGCAGACCAGCCATAGCTGCGAGCCCTCCGGCCAGCGACAGCCCAAACCCGATGCCCCCTAGCCTAAACCACGCTTTGATGCGAGCCCTGTCCTGTTGCGCCAGCTGCGGGTGTAGGGCGACCGGCGCCATCCACCACTTGGGTGGAAGTGTCACCCTGCGGGCCAGCGCACGGTACAGGACGACGTGATAGCAGAAGCCGGCCGGCACGCCGGTCATAAGCCCGATCGCGAGCATCCAGAGTCCCAGTTCGGTCATGAGGTGCGGCGTGAGCATCGTAGTCATGAGGCCCAGCACCCCCACCGCCAGCACGGTTGACAGGACCAGCAGGATCTCGATCATTCGGCAGATTCTACCGGATCAGGCTGGTGAGGACCAGCCTGCCTTGACTTGTCAGCGCCAGTCTTCCTAGACTCAGCCTTATGAGCGAACGCAGCGAGCAGGAGTTGTTACACGATCTGGCGGAACGGTTTGGGATCGTCCCAGACTATTATGACAATTGGGGCTGTCAGCATCTTACCTCTGACCGGACGAAGCGCGCGATTCTCGCTGCGATGGGGCTGTGTGTCGGGACGGTGGATGAGCTGCGCCGAGAATTGGCTGCGTGCGAAACCGAACCGTGGCGGCAGCCATGCGATCCGGTGGTGGTTCTCCGGACCGGTGAAAACCCGGGATGTTGGTCCTTCCGAATGCCGGTCGAATCTGGTGAGGAACAGGACGTGCGGATTCGTTGGGAGCTCCGAGATGAAGCTGGGCGTCTCCGGCACAGCGGCGAGTCTGCCGCTCCACTCGTGCCTGTGGAAACCCATGTCGTGGATGCCCGGCCCTACGCCCGCTTTGAGGTGCCAGTTCCGTCGGGTCTGGCGATCGGCTATTACGATCTGCGGGCCTGTGGCATGACTCCGTCTGGGGTTGTTGAGGGTACCCTGCGTCTGATCCTTGTTCCGCCCCGCTGCTATGTGGCGCCTCAGTTTCGCGAGGGAAGTCGAATCTGGGGGCTGTCGCTTCAACTGTATGCGCTCCGATCCTCGCGGAACTGGGGCGTAGGAGATTTTGGAGATCTGGCGGAACTTGTGGAGTGGTCAGCGAATGATCTGGGAGCTGGGGTCATCGGCCTGAGTCCCCTTCACGCCCTGAAGAATACACGGCCCTCTCATATTAGTCCCTATGCTCCGGACAGTCGGCTCTACCTCAACGTCCTCTATCTGGATGTCGAGCGGATCCCAGAGTACGCAGAATGTCCGAAAGCGCAACAGATGCTCGCCGACACCGGGTTTCGTTCGAGACTAGAGGCGCTCAAGAAAAGCGAGATTGTGGACTATGACCAGGTCTACGCGGTCAAGCAGACGATTCTGGAGGCGCTCTTTGACACATTCCAGGAGCGGCACCTGACCGGTGACGGGAGCGATCCGCAGCCTTGTACGAACAGAGGGCGAACCTTTCGACAGTATGTCCGTGAGGAAGGGGACGCCCTTGAGGCCTTCGCGCTGTTCCAGGTCCTCACTGAAGAAATGCACCGGCGGCATCCCCTTGTACGGGGATGGCAGGACTGGCCGGAACCATACCGCCACCCCACGGCGGCCGCCGTGGCCCAATTTCGAGCGACGCATGCGCCACGTGTCCGGTTCTACCAGTACCTCCAGTGGGTCGCTAGCGAGCAGTTGGCGGGAGTGGCCGAGCAGGCGCGCTCGTTGGGGATGCCGATCGGCCTCTATCATGACCTGGCCCTTGCCGACGATCGGTCCGGCAGCGACGCCTGGATGTTCCAGGACGTCCTGGCATTGAAAGCCGATTGCGGGTGCCCGCCCGACGCGTTTGCGCCGGAAGGGCAGAACTGGGGACTGCCGCCCATGATTCCGTTCCGCCTGCGCGCGAGCGGGTATCGGATGTTTATCGAATTGCTGCGGAACAACCTGAAGTACGGCGGGGCGCTCAGACTCGATCATGTTATGGAGCTCTTTCGTCTGTTCTGGATCCCGCACGGACTCCCGGCGTCGGCCGGAGCCTATGTGCGCTACCCGGCGGAGGACCTTCTCGGCATTGTGGCTCTGGAAAGCGTGCGCCATCAGGCGGTCATTGTCGGAGAGGACCTCGGCACGGTCCCGGACTGGGTGCGTGAGCGACTGGCTGCCTCCGGTGTGCTTTCCTATCGCGTCTTTTACTTTGAGCGAACCGGTGATGGCGAATGCAAAGCGCCTCATGCCTACCCGGATCAAGCAGTGGCTGTTGTGACCACGCATGACCTGCCGACCTTGACGGGGTTCTGGACAGCGGAGGATATTCAGGTGCGCGGGAGGCTAGGATTGTACCCGGATGACACGGCCCGCCGTCTGGCGTGGGAAGAGCGACGGCAGGTCAAGGAGGGTGTCTTGCGGGCGCTGAAGGCCCAGGGATTGTTGCCGGACGGCCTGACCGAAGATTTGTCCACGGTGCCATGCATGACCCCTGAGCTCTGTCATGCGATCCATCTCTATCTCGCCCGCACACCTTGTTGGATGGTGTTGGCAACGCTTGATGATCTCCTGGAAGAATTGGCGCAGGCAAACCTGCCGGGGACGGTTGACAGCTACCCGAATTGGTCCAGGAAACTCGCGCGCTCCTTGGAAGAGCTCCGCGGGGATCTCAGGCTGAAGCAGCTCGCCGCCGAGCTGCGAATGCTTCGTCCTAAGATATGAAAGGAGGCGCTCCGCCGCGCGCGGTGCGCCTGCACTCAGCATGTACCGAATGTACCGACGAGCGGATTCGTCTCCCTGGCGATGGATCACGTGGCCGTTTCGCAAGGCGGACGGATCAAGCAGAATGTCGTGGGTCCTGGCCACCTCAGTCGTGCTGATTTTGTTGATCGTGGTGATAGAAATGATCGCGCCGGCCAACGTCGTGATCGCCTACGGATTTGTGCTGCCGATTCTCCTGATCGCCACGGCCAGGAATCGCCGGCTCATGTATCTGACGCTGGCGCTCTGCATCGCGGCGACCTACATCGGGATACTGAGGCCGACGAAACCCGGACGATTCCAGTCCGCGGTGATCAATCGAACGGTGGTGGTAGGGGTGTTGATCGCGGTGGCCTACTTCGCGATGACGCGAGAAGAGCGTAAGGCGAGGGAGGAGGCGGCTCGCGCTGAGCTCGCGTTGCAGAGCGAGAAGCTGCTGCGGGCCAACACGCAGTTGGTTGAGATGAAGGATGCTCTGAATCGGTCGGAGAGGCTGGCCGCCGCCGGTCAGCTCGCGGCGTCCGTCGCGCACGAGGTGGGCACCCCGCTCCATTCGATCGCGTGGCACGTGCAGGTGCTTGGAGAAGAGCCCAGCATGACGGCGGAGATGCAGAAGCGGGTCGCGATTATTGACTCGGAAATCAACCGGGTTGTGCGCAGCATCAAGGAGCTCCTCTCCTCCACGAGGCAACGGAAACCGAACCCTGCGCGACTGCAGATGGATCGTCTCGTTCAATCGGTCTCCGCCTTGATGGAGCCGTCTTTTGTCGGCAAAGGGGTCTCGCTGAAGGTGGAGGTTGGGTCCGATGCGCCGGTGGTGTGGGGGGATGTGGAACAGTTGCAACAGGTGCTGATGAACCTGATGACCAATGCCCTGGCTGCGACGAATGCCGGTCAAGAGGTTCGGATTACTGTGGGAACGCGGGCGACAACGACCGACGAAGTGGAGGAGTTGCGACGGACCGGCAATCCCGCGGTCTCGACGCTCGTGACGGTCACGGTGAGTGATACAGGGTGTGGCATGCTCGAAGAGCATCGGAAACGGGCCTTTGAGCCCTTCTTTACCACGAAAGCCATCGGGGATGGCACGGGCTTGGGGCTTTTTCTCAGCCGCGAGATTGTGACGGTGCACGGAGGGTCCCTCTCAATCGAGAGTGAGCTCGGAAAGGGAACGACGGTGGTCATCTCGCTCCCGAGCCCTGCGGGGAATGGAGCGGAAGCTCGCGTGAGGGACGGCGATGGAACTTGAGGGCACAATCCTCGTGGCGGATGACGACGCGGTCGCGCGCGATCTCCTGGTGGAGGCCCTTCGCAAGGAGGGCTACCAGGTGGAGGCAGTCGCCGACGGCGCCCAGGCGATCGAACGAGGTCGTCAGAAACGGTTCGATGTGGTTCTGACCGATATCCGAATGGGCTCGGTGGACGGCCTCGAAGTGTTGCGCGAATTCAAGCAGCTCAGTCCGGATACCCCCATCGTGCTCCTGACCGCGTTCGGGTCCATGGAGGGAGCGATCGAGGCCATCAAGCAGGGCGCCTATGACTACCTGGCCAAGCCCTTCAAGAAAGAGGAAATCAAACTAGTGGTCCGGCGCAGTCTCGATCATGCCCGTCTTGTGCGGGAGAATGCTCGGTTCAGAGAAGAACTTGGTGAACGCCAGGACTTGTCGCCGCTGGTGGGCAGCAGCCCGCTGATGCTGGAAGTCTATAAGCTCGTGGCGCGTGTGTCGACAGGCAAAAGCACGGTCCTGCTAGAAGGCGAAAGCGGGACCGGCAAGGAACTGATCGCGCGCGCGGTCCACGCCAACAGTCCGAGGCGAGAACGGCTGTTCGTCCCTGTGAACTGCGCCGCCCTGCCGGACACGCTGCTGGAGACCGAACTCTTCGGGCACGAGAAGGGGGCGTTCACGGGTGCGGCCGGCGTGAAGCGGGGGCTCTTCGAGACCGCCCATGAGGGGACCATCTTTCTGGATGAAATCGGAGACATGGGGCTGGCGCTTCAGGTCAAGCTCCTGCGAGTGATCCAGGAACAAGAAGTCCGACGGGTCGGTGGGACCGGGTCAATCAAGGTCAACGTCCGGATCGTCGCCGCCACGAATCGTGACTTGGCCAGTCTGGTCAAGGAAGGCCGGTTCCGCGAAGACCTCTTCTATCGGCTGAATGTGGTACGGATTGGGCTTCCCCCCTTGCGGGAACGTCGCGAAGATATTCCCATGCTCGCCCATCATTTCTTGCAAAAGTTTTCAGGCGGCAGGACCAGCCAGATTACGGGATTCGTGCCTGACGCCTTGGCGCTGCTCCAACGCTACCACTGGCCGGGGAATGTTAGGGAGCTCGAGAATGCCATTGAGCGAGCCGTGTCGCTGAGTCACGGCCCGCTGGTGCTGCCGGATGACCTGCCGGACACGATCCGAAACGCCGGGGCCATGTCCGGCGACGACGCGGTCGGAAAGGGCTCTGGAGAGGAGGAAGCGCTTCTCACGCTGGATGAGGTGCAGAAACGGCATCTCATGAGAGTGCTGCGAGAGACTGGGGGCAACAAGGCCCGCGCCGCCAAGATCCTGGGCATTGACCGACGGACGCTCTATCGCATGGCGGAACGGTTCGGGCTGGAGATAGGAGAAGAGGCAGAGTCGGTCTGAGGATGCCGGCTACAACAGCCCGAGCGCATTCTTCACAAGCCGGAGCTGGTTGGCCGCGTTCTGCGGTAGCGGCGTGTCATAGGTGCGCCAGGAGGAGAACAGACTGTCCTTGCCCTGATGGGTGACCTCAATAGTCAGGCGCGTGGCGGGTTCCGCGGCCTCCTTTTCACGCGCGCATGTAGCTTCAATCTGGGTGCGGCTCACGCCAAATAGGGAGATAAGGAGCCCGTTCCAAATACTGTCAATTTCCTGCCGATAGCCATCACTTACTACCATTTCCGGCTCGTTACTGTTGCCAATAGTGTATCCGCCCTCTGTGAGCACCTGAATGACTGCGGCCTTGACGCGGTCTTGCGGGGCGGGCAGCGTGGCTTCGACAAAGTCAGGCCTGCGCTGGGCCTGCGTGGTTGAGCATCCGGCCAACAGCGCGGCTAGGATCACGAGTGCGATGGTCCCCGTCGGGCTCTTTGCTCCGCGCATCAGTGCCTCCTCCTTCTTGTCCGCTATTTTTTCAAGCGGTACACGAGATGAGTATCAGTCTGGGCGACGCCCTCGATGGCATGGATTTTTGTGAGCACCAGAGAGGTGAGCGCATCCTGGTCGGGCACTTCAACCAAGGCAAAAATGTCCGGCTTCCCCCAACAGGGGTCAATGGTCTTAATCTCCTTGATCTGTGACAAGGCCCTGACGACGTCGGCAGTCTGCCCGGGCAACACGTTAATCAGAACATAGGCGCGGTCAGACATGTCGTACTCTCCGTCGGGTGGTCGCTGTATGGAGAGGTTGGATGCCTTGAGATCAGGCGATGACGTTAACGGATTCTTTGGTTGCAAGTCAACACCTCCCCCCGTAGTGCAAGGCAGTCCCTATTTCGGGGAAACTAACACCTCGATGGTGTGTTCGTCGCTGATGCTGGTCAGCTCCGCTTCGAGTCCACGCGGGTTTCCTATGCGACCTTCCGGGTCATAGACAAAACAAAAGAGCGTGGTGCAGTCTGGATGAGTTGAGTAGCGTTGACAATCGATCGTCAGTTGATCAGCGACTTCCCTCGCGCCAAGCCCGGGCCTGGTCTTCTTGACGATGATGGCAATTTTTTCCTGCTTCAACAGGAAGCTCGTTCGGTTGGCGCAGTCCGTGTAACTTGGCAGCCAGTCTTCCGTCACGATGTCATCGAATTCCAGGCGCAAGAGGGTGTAGAACAGGTCCTGCACATCGTACTCGTCTTCCACTTCGAGCGTCGCTCGATATTCCCGTCGCAATCGAAGCTGTCTCGCGACATTATGAAAGCGTGTGCAAATCTTCCGGACCAGTTCAAGCGCGTCGGACTCAGTGCTCGTTCTTGGCGACGTAGCGCGTGACCAGTCGGCGCGCTGCTTCTCAGATTCAACGAGACCGCGTCCTGATCGGGCCTGCTGGCCGGTGGGCGAAGTGTGCCTGTCAGTCGTGGGGGGGTTTGTGGAACGAGCAGCGAGGGGAACCCCTGGCTTCGCGGCAATGGGCGGTGGCGCAGGGAGGGGGGCGGCCTGAGCCGGAGCAGCGGTAACAGGCGATGGCGCTGTGGCGATGGGTGGAACTGGTGTCGCGGTCATAGGGGGAGGGGTTGGAATGTGAGGTGGAGCCGGGGCGACCGTAACAGGGGGAGGTGCGGGGGGAACAGGCGAACCGGGTGCGACGGGAGGCGGAGCCCAGACAGTGCCGGGTGGAGCAGGATAGATCACAAAGGACGTACCGGGGATAACTGTCGCTTGCGGAGGCGGAGGAGGGGGTGGAGCCTGGGGAGGCTGCACGGGGCTTACTGTGGAGACGCTCGGTTTCGGGGTCGAGACATTGTCCGGGCGGCCTTGGTTCACTCCCAGAACGTCAAGTTTCTTCTGCTCGAGCCGAGCGATGAGCTCCTGAAGCATCCAGACGGTTCTGCCGATCTCGGTGACGGGGTAGGTTTTGATACGATGTTGTCGAAGCTCTTGGAATTCCGTCGACTTATCACCGAAGATCCTCCGAATGGTATCTCGGATCTGCACTTCAGCCCTCGCCTTCAGTGCGTCACGATACGGGAACCCGTCCTTTTTCAGGTCTTCAACTTGGGTGACCCGTTCTCGCAGTTTCTCGATGCTTTGGTTAATCTCCGCAACCGCGAGACCAACCTTATGTCGGTTTCGACGATGTTCGTGGGACTTGCTCTTCGCCATCGCTATTCCTCGGCCCCCAGTACAAACACCTTCAACGACGAGTGTCTTGGCGAGGTGCACTCAGATGAGGCGCGCGCTGGGTATTGTCAAGAAAAGTCTAGCCCAACCTCGGTATCCTGGCAAGCAAACAGGGAATTTTCGAATTCCAGGAAGAGCGTAATTCGTCTGGCAATTGGCTAGGGGTCGCAAAGCGGATCGCCGACACCAAAACTGATCCCACGGCTGCGCTCTACGCGATTGTAAATGAAGGGAATCTCCACCGCCGTGAGACAGAAAACCGGACATCAGCTATAGTTTCGAGGGAGCGCAAGAGGAAGGAGCAAGCCCGTGGAAAAACTCGGCGAGATGATTCGGCCGCTGTTTGTTGGCATCACGGTGGGCCTCGTCGTGGGAATCCTTGTCCTGGACATGATGCTGCCACTGGATTTGGCGGCGGGGATGTTTTACGTGGCCTTGGTCATGATCTCCCTGTGGTCGCAAAAGCGGTCGTTCACCATCTTCGTCGCTGCGGCCTGCACGGCGCTGATCCTGATGGATTTCCTGTACTCCCCTGATCATCAGAATCTCCAAATGGCGATCGCGGAGCGCGGCCTGGCGTTGTTTGCGACGTTGTCCACAGCAATTCTGGCCCTCTTGCTGACGAGGGTGAAGGAAGATTACGAGATCCTTCGCGGATTGCTGCCGATGTG
>Ga0209843_1000280_pt1 | contig 10076 bp, 11 predicted proteins | sample GWRWS1_20_30_FD_187222 | JGI IMG/M metagenome (GOLD analysis project Ga0209843, IMG submission 187222) | Riverbed sediment microbial communities from areas with vegetation nearby in Columbia River, Washington, USA - GW-RW S1_20_30 (SPAdes)... | ecosystem: Environmental > Aquatic > Freshwater >... | reverse complement strand
CGATGCCCCTAGCCGATCCGCGGACCCGGGACTATATGTCCTGAGGTTCTAACTCCGGCCGAGGAGGTGACGCGGTGGCCAGCGGTTCTTCTGGCGCGACGAGGGACGGCTACGAGCGCATCGCGCTGGTGCTGCAGGGCGGCGGCGCCCTCGGCGCCTATCAGGTCGGCGTGTTCGCGGCGCTGGACGAGGCGGGGCTCTGCCCGCAGTGGTTCGCCGGGACCTCGATCGGCGCCATCAACGGCGTCTTCGTCGCGGCGGACCCAGATGGTGCCGCTAAGCGTCTTGAGACGGTCTGGCGGTCCGACGTCGTGCGGATCGCCTTCCGCAGCTCGATCATCGGGCGGCTGGGCACGCTCGCCCGGTCCGGCACCCACCTGCACGGAAACCTGCCGCTGCGGCGGCTGCTGGGGGAGCACCTGCAAGAGCGGCGTTTCGACCAGTTGGCGGTGCCGTTCCAGTGCGTCGCGGCCAGCGTCGAGCGGGCCGCCGCCCACTGGTTCCACAGTGGTGCGATCATTCCGGCGGTGCTCGCCTCCGCGGCTGTACCCGGCCTGCTGCCGCCGGTACGTATCGCCGGTGAGCATTTCTTCGACGGGGGTCTGGTGCACAGCATCCCGGTCGGGCGGGCCGTGCAGCTCGGCGCGCGGCGGATCTTCGTCCTGCATGTCGGGCGGATCGAGCAGCCGCTCGTCGTGCCGCGCAGACCGTGGGAGGTCGGCCTGGTCGCGTTTGAGATAGCGCGGCGGCACAGATTTGTCGAAGAGATGGCGACGCTGCCGGCCGACGTCACGGTTCACGTCCTGCCGGCAGGCACGAACGGGCGTACCGACCTGGCCGCCCAACTGCGATACCGCGACCACTCCCGGGTCGAGGAGTACATCAGCCGCGCCCGCGCGGCCACCACTGGGTACCTCGCCGCCGTTGACGACAGCGCTGTCGACGACAACAGCGGCGCACCGTCCTAACCGTTCGGAGGTGGCTCCTTGCTCCCGCCCCGTTTCCTGCGCCGCCTGATCTTCGCTCCCCTGGTATTTCTGATCACCATTGCCGCGCTGGTGCTTTCGCCACTGCTCCTGCTGGTGGCGCTCGTGGCGGCGCCGTCCAGATCGGGTCGGCGTCGGGCGCTGCGACTCATCTGGTTCGCTTTGGCCTGGTTGGTGATGGAGTCGCTGGCACTGGTCGCGTGCCTAGGTCTGTGGATCGCGAGCGGGTTCGGGGGTCGGCTGCGTACGGAGGCGTCGATGGACCGCCACTACGGTCTGGTCCGCTGGTTCCTCGCCACCCTGTACCGCCAAGCCCTGCGGGTGTTCCGCCTGAAGGTGGAGATCGAGGAGCCGCCGGCGACGCCGGAGGAGTTGGCGGCCCGGCTGACCCGACCGGTCATCGTGCTCAGCCGGCACGCCGGCCCGGGCGACTCGTTCCTCTTGGTCCACCACCTGCTGAGCCTTTACCGACGCAAGCCGCGAATCGTAATGAAAGCGGCGCTGCAGTTCGACCCGAGCCTCGATGTCGTGATCAACAGGTTGCCGCACGCATTCGTCCGTCCACATCGGCCGGTGCCCGCTCCCCGGCCCGTGCCCGATCAGGCCAGAGCGGTTCAGACGGAGCCGCCCACGAGCAGCGCCGTCATCGATGAGATCCGCCGGCTCGCCTCGGGGCTCGGTCCTGCCGGTGCCCTGGTGATCTTCCCCGAGGGTGGGAACTTCACCCCTTCACGCCGGCGGCGGGGGATCAACCAGCTTGAGGAGAGCCGCCGATATGACGAGGCCCGGCGGGCCCGGGGGATGGCGAACCTGTTGCCGCCCCGCTCCGGTGGCGCGTTCGCGGCCATCGACTCCGCCCCCACAGCGGACGTCATCTTCGTCGCGCACACCGGCCTGGACGACCTGGTCACGGTCGGCGACGTATGGCGGGCCCTGCCGATGGAGCAGATCATCAAGGCAAAGTGGTGGCGCGTACCGGCGGCGGACATACCGCGGGACCGCGATGAGATGGTGCGCTGGCTCTATGACTGGTGGGAGCGCATCGACCTGTGGATCGCGGAGAACCGCCCCGCCCGCACCCCCCTTCCCCCCCGCCGCATCCAGCGCCGATCATGACCTGGAGGTCATGATCGACGCTGTTTCGCGACGGTGAGCTCATGATCGTGGCGATCTTGAGAGGGTGCGTGGCCCGCAGCGCGCCAGCCCGACGTGCGATGGACGGCACGACGTCGGTGGGTTACAGGGGCTCGGCCGCGTGCCAGCGGGCAAGGTCCTCCGGAGTCTGTCTTTTCGGCGTGTCGCGTCACGTTTGCCCGTTACCGGGAGGGACGGTCGCTCGATAGAGAGACAGCAAGCACCCACTTGACCCCGGTAAGCCCCGTTCGAGTCGGACGCCGAGTGTGCTAGCTACCCAATGCTTTGCGCAGAGTGCACCAGATTCGCCCGCGCGTCAGTGGCGCCACGTCGGCCGAACGTGTGCATTTACCAGGTTCGGCTTGACGGGGCCCGCATTACACGCGTGTAATTCCACCGGGGAAGTTCTGACGCGAGACGGAACCACCGCCTCGCAACCGGCTCCGCGAGCTTGCGAGCGGAGCAACGCAACAAGGAAAGACACGTGCGCCTTTCGCGTGGGGGGTTGTGCCGGCCGGGCCGGCACACAGCAAGGAGGCAGGGTATGGAGAGCGGCCGACTGGTCGTGATGGACCTTCTGGGGAACGCACCGGAGTGGCAGGAGCGGGCGCTCTGCTCGCAGACCGACCCCGAGGCATTCTTCCCCGAGAAGGGTGGCTCAACCCGGGAAGCAAAGCGGATCTGCTCGCGCTGCGAGGTCAAGGGAGAGTGCCTTGAGTACGCCCTCGGCCACGACGAGAGGTTCGGCATCTGGGGCGGGCTTTCGGAGCGGGAGCGCCGTCGGCTCAAGCGGCGCGTCGCCTAGAACGTGGTTGGCCCGGCCCGTCGTACGACCGGCCGGGCACCGCGACGCTCAGTCGGATTGGATGTCTTCCGGATCGAGCCCGAGCAGATTCGCCACCTGTTCAATGATCACGTCGTGGACAAGATCGGCGAGATCGTCCCGGTCCACCGCCCGGAACTCCAGCGGCCTGCGGTAAAGCACGATCCGCGGTGGCGTGTCGGACCGACCGGGCCGCCCAGGGAGGAGCCGCGCAAGTGGTACGTCTCCGTCTTCGAGCACATCCGTGTCGTAGACATTGAGATCCGGCGGTACCTCCTCTACCGCGAACTCGACCCCGGCCAACTCCCGCGAATACCGCAACTCCAGCGACTCCACCGTGTCCAGGACCAGGTCGTCGAAGACTTCCGCCCGGGTCCGGGCCAGCGGCACCGAGGCGGGCACCAGCCGCCCCCGTAGCCCACGTCCGTGCCGGTCCCGCCGCGGCCGCCGGCCGGGGCCGCGCAGACTCCTGCCACGGCGGCGACGGGCGTCGGAGTCCTGTGTCACCTGGACAGCCTAGCGCCCGCGCGGTGGGTGGCGCGTTGAGTGATCTTTGAGGACGGCGTGTCGCGCGGCGCGGCGCGCCGCCGCGGGCGGTCCTGGGCGATACGTTTTGGCTTCGTAAGCGTGAGGCACCCCTCCATCGCGGACGAAAGGCAAACTCCGTGAGGTCACCCCGGCGCTGTTCCCGTAACGGATGCCCGAAGACGGCCGTAGCCACGCTGACCTATGTCTACGCGGATTCCACCGCGGTGGTCGGCCCCCTCGCCGCCTTCGCCGAGCCACACTCCTACGACCTGTGCGAGCGGCACGCCGTCGGGCTGACGGCACCGCGCGGCTGGGATCTGGTTCGCCACGAAGGGGAGTTCGATGCCCCGCCGCCCAGCATCGACGATCTGGTGGCGCTCGCCGAGGCGGTCCGCGAGGCCGCCCGGCCTTCGCCGCGGCGCGACCAGTCGGCTGGGCGAACGCCCGCGCGCCCGCCTGCTCAGGTGGGCCGACGGGGTCACTTGCGCGTCATCCCACCACCGGCCCGGTAACCCGGGGCCGGAGCGGATTACTGGCCGAGGAGCCGACCGAACAGAGCCGCCCGCCGGGACGCGCGGCCCGAGCGCGCTTCGGCGGCGTCCGCGGACTCCATCAGGCGGAGCCCGGCATTGACCCCGACCCACCGCAGCGGCTCCGGGATCCACTGCGGCCATCGGTGGTTCACCCAGGGGTGCTTAACCAGGTCGCTGTTTACACCGCGGATCAAGTCCGCGAGCGTGCGGCCGGCGAGGTTGGATGTGGCGACGCCGTCTCCGACGTAGCCGCCCGCCCAGGCCAGCCCGACCTCCCGGTCGAGCCCGACCGAAGCGGCCCAGTCTCTCGCCACCCCGAGTGGGCCGCCCCACGCGTTCGTGATCCGTGGGATGCCGATCGCGGGGAACAGTTCCCGCACAACTCGGCTCAATTCGAGGTGAACCTTTGGCTCGTCATCGAACTCGGGGCGTACGGCCGAGCCGAAGTGGTACGGCGCCCCCCGCCCGCCGAAGGCCAGCCGGTTGTCGGCGGTCCGCTGCCCATAAATGATCAGGTGCCGGTGGTCGGAGAAGGTCTCCCGGTCGGCCAGGCCGGCCGATGCCCAGAAGGACGCGTCGAGCGGCTCGGTCGCGATCATGAGGGAGTACACAGGCGCCAGCGTGCGGCGGTGGCCGGGCAGCGAAGCTGTGTAGCCCTCGGTCGCCCGTACCACAACGTCCGCCCGTACCGTGCCATGGTCGGTCTGAATCGTCCATGGCTGGATCGACGTTGCTCGGGTCCGTTCGAAGATTTGTACGCCCCGACGCTCGGCCGCCCTGGCCAACCCGCGTACCAGCCGGGCCGGATGAATCGCCGCACAATGCGGGGTGTACGTCGCACCAAGGACATGCGTTGCCGCGCATCGCTCGCGCGCCTCGTCTGCGTCGAGCAGGGCCAGGTCGTCGGCGCCGAAGCCGAACACCCGCGCCTCCTCGACTTCGTCACGGGCCCTCGCCAGCTGCGCCTCGTTCCGCGCGAGAACGACCGTACCGCCTTTGTCGAAGTGGCAGTCGATGCCTTCCGACGCGGCGACCCGTCCGACTTCGTCCACTGTGGCCTGCATCGCGCGGTAGAGCGCCACCGCCTTTGCTCGTCCGTGCTTGCGCGCCAGCGCAGCCACCGACTGGGGGAACAGAGCCGAGCACCAGCCACCGTTTCGCCCCGACGCCCCGTACCCGGCGATCTCGGCCTCGAGGACGACGATGCGCAGTGCCTGGTCGGCCTCGGCCAAGTAGTAGGCCGTCCACAACCCCGTGTACCCGGCACCGACGATCGCGACGTCGACGTCGAGGTCGCTGGCGAGGGATGGGCGTGGAGTCAGGTCGTCCTCCACGCTGGACATCCAGTACGACAGCCCCCGATACCCGTCGATCATGACCTGGAGGTCATGATCGACGGGTTTTGACGACGGTGAGCTCATGATCGACGTAGGGAATCGGGGTCAGACGTGGGACCAGGCCTCGCTGAGCACCGAGCGAAGGATCTGCTCGATCTCGGCGAAATGAGCCTCCTCGCAGATCAGCGGGGGGGCGAGCTGCACGACGGGATCACCACGGTCATCGGCACGGCAGTAGAGCCCGCCGTCGAAGAGTGCCTTGGACAGGAACCCGCGCAGGAGCCGCTCACACTCATCGTCGTCGAAGGTCGCCTTCGTGGCCTTGTCCTTGACGAGTTCGATGCCGTAGAAGTAACCGTCGCCCCGGACATCGCCCACGATGGGTAGATCCCGCAGACGGTCCAGATAGGACCGGAAGATCGCCTCGTTCTTCTTGACGTGACCGTTGAGGTCCTCGCGGGAGAAGATGTCGAGATTGGCCAGCGCCACCGCACTCGCCACCGGGTGGCCGCCGAACGTGACGCCGTGGGCGAACCAGTTGGTGTCCTTCAGGAACGGCGCGGCCAGGCGGTCCGACGCGATCATCGCACCAAGCGGGACGTAGCCACTGGTCATGCCCTTCGCGCAGGTGATGATGTCCGGCTGATAGCCGTAGCGCGTCGCCCCGAAGTACTCGCCGAGCCGGCCGAACGCGCAGATCACCTCGTCGGAGACGAGTAGGACGTCATATTCGTCGCAGATTTCGCGGACCCGCTGGAAGTAGCCGGGCGGCGGCGGGAAGCAGCCGCCGGAGTTCTGCACCGGCTCCAGGAACACTGCGGCTACCGTGTCCGGTCCCTCAAACTCGATGGCCTCGGCGATGCGGTCGGCGGCCCAGCGGCCAAAGGCTTCGGCGTCGCTGCCGTCGGCACCGGCCGTACCGTTCGGTGCCCGGTACAGGTTGGTGTTGGGAACACGTATCCCCGACGGGACGAGCGGCTCGAAGTCTTCCTTGATGCTCGGCAGACCGGTGATCGACAGCGCCCCCATCGACGTGCCGTGGTAGGCGATGTGTCGCGAGATCACCTTGTGCTTCGCGGGCTTGCCGACGCGCTTGAAGTACGACCGGGCCAGCTTCCAGGCGGACTCGACCGCCTCCGAGCCGCTGGTCGTGAAGAAGATCCGATTGAGGTCGCCCGGGGCAAGGTCGGCGAGACGATCGGCCAACTCGACCGCCTTGGGATGTGCGTACGACCAGAGCGGGAAGTAGGCGAGCTCGCTGGCCTGCTTGGCAGCGGCGTCGGCGAGCTCATGCCGGCCGTGTCCGGCCTGCACGACGAACAGGCCGGAGAGGCCGTCCAGGTAACGCTTGCCGTTGAGGTCGAAGACGTAGGCACCCTCGCCGCGAACGATCATCGGTATCGGCGCCTTGGCGTAGGCCGACATGCGGGTGAAATGCATCCAGAGGTGGTCGCGCGCGGCGGTGTTCAGGCTCTTCTTGTTCATCGGGTTCCCCATGCATATGTTTGCTTCGCCAACTTGAGGTAGACGAAGGTCTCCGTCCCTGTCACGCCGGGAATCGAGCGAATCTTGTCGTTCAGCAGTGCCAGCAGGTGGTCGTCGTCGGTGCACACCAGCTCGGCGAGCAGGTCGTACGCGCCGGCGCAGATGACGACGTAGTCGACCTCCGGAATCGTGGCCAACGAGGAGGCGACCGAACGCATGTCGCCCTCGACCTTCAGCCCTATCATGACCTGCCGGGCGAAGCCGAGGGTGAGCGGATCGGTGACCGCGACGATCTGCATCACCCCGGTGTCCAGCAGCCGTTGGACACGCTGCCGAACCGCCGCCTCGGAAAGGCCGACGACCTTGGCCAGACCCGCGTACGACATCCGGCCATCGCGCTGAAGGCAATCGATGATCCGTTTGCTGACGTCGTCAAGAGCGTCGGTCACGCTAAGGATCCTGACTCATATGCTCATCTTTTGCAACCGAATCCGTTGCATGACGTGCCCCATACACATGATTCCGCAATCATGGTGACGCCCCCACTGTCGCGATCAAGGGCGTATGGTCGTGATCAGGTGATCAAAGTACGACCGTAAGTCCTTGATCGGTGGGGAGGGGGGCGCCATGCGGGTTCTCCTCGTCGGCGCTGGCGGCGTCGGCTCGGCCGCGGTAGGGATCGCGGCCCGGCGGGACTTCTTTGAGCAGTGCGTGGTAGCCGACTACGACCTAGCGAGGGCGCGCAGAGCAGTGGCCGCGGTCACTTCCACAGCCGAGGGCCGATTCACCGCCGCTCGCGTCGACGCGTCTTCGGCGACCGACGTAATGAGTCTGTGCCGACAGCACGGCATCACCCACGTACTCAACGCGGTTGATCCGCGCTTTGTGATGCCGATCTTCGACGGCGCCTTCGCCGGCGGGGCTCACTACCTCGACATGGCGATGTCGTTGTCACGGCCACACCCCCAGCGACCGCACGAGGAGTGCGGCGTCAAGCTCGGCGATGACCAGTTCGCCGACGCGGAGAAGTGGGAGCGCACGGAGCGTCTCGCGCTCGTGGGGATCGGCGTGGAGCCTGGACTGTCTGATGTGTTCGCTCGCTACGCCGCGGACCACCTGTTCTCATCTATTGAGGAGATAGGAGTACGCGACGGCGCCAACCTGGTGGTCGAGGGGTACGACTTCGCGCCGTCATTCTCGATCTGGACCACCATTGAGGAGTGCCTCAACCCCCCGGTGATCTGGGAAGCGGACCGGGGCTGGTTCACCACCCCACCGTTCTCCGAGCCCGAGGTGTTCGACTTTCCCGAGGGCATCGGGCCGGTCGAGTGCGTCAACGTGGAGCACGAGGAAGTGCTGTTGATCCCGCGATGGGTCACGTCGAAACGAGTGACGTTCAAGTACGGCCTAGGCGATGAGTTCATCGACGTTCTCAAGACTCTGCACAAGCTCGGTCTGGACCGGACCGAGAAGGTGCGGGTCGGTGGCGCCGAGGTCTCGCCGCGCGACGTGGTCGCCGCCTGCCTGCCTGACCCGGCCGGGCTGGGAGACCGGATGCGCGGCAAGACCTGTGCGGGGACCTGGGTGCGGGGTACGGGCACGGACGGCGCATCGCGAGCGGTCTACCTCTATCACGTGGTCGACAACGAGTGGTCCATGCGGGAGTACGGCTCGCAGGCGGTCGTCTGGCAGACCGCGATCAACCCAGTGATAGCGCTGGAGCTGCTCGCCGCGGGCACGTGGTCGGGCGCGGGGGTACTCGGCCCCGAAGCATTCGATCCCGTGCCGTTCCTGGACAAGCTGACCGAGTACGGCTCGCCGTGGGGCGTACAGGAGATGAATCCCTAGGGTCGACGGAAGCATTCAAAATCCGCGGGCGAGACTAGGAGCCATGGGCCGCTACGGTGCGATGTACGGGCCGGACTTCACGTTTCTCGGAGTGCCCGGCTGTGACCTGGCCGATGTGGACTCGTACGCGGGCGCGGACGTCGTGATTGTGGGGGCGCCGTTCGACGGAGGTACGTCATACCGGCCGGGCGCCAGGTTGGGGCCGGCGGCGATGCGGCAGGCGTGCTATCTGCCCCACGATGGGTCGCGCCCATCGCTCGCGCTCCGAGTCGATGCGCTGCAGGACCTGAGAGTGCTCGACGGCGGTGACGTCGAGATGTACTCCGGGGACGTGGAGCGATCGATCGCGGCACTCGAGACGGCGGTGTATGCGATCGCCTCGGCCGCGGCGATCCCGGTCGTCCTCGGCGGCGATCACACGATCGCGCTCCCCGACGCCACCGGCGTCGCTCGTGAGTTCGGGTTCGGTCGGGTTTCGGTGGTCCACTTTGACGCCCACGAAGACGCTCATCGATGTTGACGATCGGGCCCTGGCAGTTGCCATGGCCGAGTACGGAACCACCACGAAGGTTGAGACCGTGAATCGGGCGCTGCGTGACGTCGCGGACCGACGGCGGAAGCGGGTGGACGATTTGATGGACACGGCGATGTTCATCTCCGATCGGCTAGCGGAGTGTGACGTTCGGGCGCTTGCGTGGCGGTGATCTATCTCGTAGACAAGTCGGCCTGGGAACAACTCCGGTACAGCGAGGCCGCCCGGTCAAAGTTCGCCGACCTAGGCACCTTTGGCGAGATCGCGACCTGTCCCGTCATCGCCGGTGAGATGTTGTTCTCGGCTCGCAACCATTCCGATCTGGTCGAGTTCCGTGGCCGGCTCGAGCAGCTGCTCTGGCTAGAGACCACGGACGATGCGGAACACCGAATGCTCGGAGTGCAGCAGGACCTGGCGCGGAAGGGGCATCATCGCGCGGTGGGTACGGTCGACCTTCTCATCGCGGCCACGGCAGAGGCGCATTGGGCGACGGTGTTGCACTACGACAGCGACTTCGAGCGCATTGCGGAGATCACCGGCCAACCGCACGAGTGGATCGTCCCGCGCGGCGAGGGCCACGGCCGCGACGCCTGACGGAACCGGCTACGGCCTACATGCCGTTGGGGTGGCTCGTCACGAGGTCGTCGAGGCGAGGGCCTCCGTGAGGATGTCGAGTCCGCGGTTCAGGGTGTCGTCGGGCATGACGAGAGGCGGCAGGAACCGCAACACGTTGCCGTAGGTGCCGCAGGTCAGCACGAGTAGCCCGGACGCGTGGCACGCCTTCGCGACCGCCTGCGTGGCCGACGCGTTCGGCGTCGGTCCGCCCGGCCCGTCGGTTTCCGGCTCGACCAGTTCGATCGCGATCATCGC
>Ga0209843_1000279_pt1 | contig 10086 bp, 10 predicted proteins | sample GWRWS1_20_30_FD_187222 | JGI IMG/M metagenome (GOLD analysis project Ga0209843, IMG submission 187222) | Riverbed sediment microbial communities from areas with vegetation nearby in Columbia River, Washington, USA - GW-RW S1_20_30 (SPAdes)... | ecosystem: Environmental > Aquatic > Freshwater >... | reverse complement strand
GAGCTAGAGCTCGCCCTCGGCCATCGCGGGCGCCAGGACGACGGCGAGATCGCCGGCTTTCAAGAGCCGGCGAACCTCGCCGCAGAGCTCAACCTTGACAAGCTCGACGAAGGCCTCGCCGCCGACCTTCATGAACGACTCAAGGCTCTCGAGCGTGCCGAGCAGCGGCTGGCCACAGGGACATACGGCCTCTCGATCGAGAGCGGCGAGCCGATCCCGGATGAGCGCCTCGAGGCCTTCCCGACCGCCGAGCGGACAGTGGAGGAAGAGCGCGCTCTGACCGAGCGCCGCGAGGTCTGACGGGAGGCTCCCTCGTGCAGATCCCCGCCCGGGCCGCCCAGAGGGTGCCGAGATGCGCGCGCAGTCGGCGAGCCATTGCGCCGCACTTCGTCTACGTCGCCGCGGCCCAGGGGACCCTCGCCGCGGCGGACGCCATCACTCCAGCCGGTGGCACGATGGACTACTCGGTGCTTCCCCGCGTCACGTTCACGACGCCGAACTCCGCGGCCGTCGGGCTCACCGACGAGCAGGCCGTGGCTGCCGGCTACCGGTGCGAGTGCCGGGTCGTGGAGCTGCGTCACGTCCCCCGGGCGCGCGTCAACCTCGACACGAGGGGGCTGTTCAAGATCGTCGCGGACGATCGTGTCGACCTTACTCCACCGTCGCGAAGCAGTTCGGCACGCAGCGCGAGCACAGCACGGTCACCGAACTCGAGTCGGGCGCGGTCTTCGGCTGGGACTCGAAGGGTGCGCTCGGTACGGCCCATCACCGGTTCACGGTCGCCGCCTCCGACGGATGGACGAGCATGACGAAGAGCGCCGACCTGACCCAGCCTTCGTTCTTGGCCAAGTTGACGAGCTGGAAGATCTCCAAGAGCCTTCCGGAAGGCCGCGCTCGGACGTGGAGAAGATCAAGGCGCGTCTCGAGTCGCGGTCGAGCTAGAGCTTCGCCGCGTACCGCTCGGCCAGGTGCCGCGGCGCGCATGCGAGCCAACCGTCGACCAGTGCATCCTTCAATGCTCGCTTCGTCACCGTCCGCAGCTCGATCAGCACCGCGGCGTACCCGTCGAAGTGCGGGATCGTGAACACGCCCTTGGTTCCGGCCGCGAGCACGGCTTCCTTCTCGATGAGGTCGTCCACGCGGACGGCCACGATCGGCTCATTCGGAGGCGTCTCGTCGTCGAACCGCTTCAGGTCGGCCTTCGAGTACGGCCGTTCCCACGCGAACGTCTTCCCGCGGACCGACCACGCACGCGTGCCGCGTGACTCGCCCTCGCTGACCTCGGGCATCGCAAGCGCGATCCGAGCCACCTCGTCGAGGGTCGCCACAGCACGACTCTAATCGTGCGACCGCCAACAACGAAGACCCCACCTGCGAGCGGAGGCGGGCGTCTCCTTCTTCCCGAGATCCGGAAGTACCCGCTCCCTACGGCCTGAAACTGAATCGCAAGGGGACAACTTGCCGGCGCGCCGATGCAGCCATGCCTTATCGGCTCGAAGGCAATCAGCCAGAGAAGCTGGCTGACAGCGTTGCTCGCCGAGGGCTGACGACATCGCGTTCAACCGGTTCTCGTCCAGGGTTGACCCCGCGAGGGCTCAGGGTGCCGGTCGGCCCCGCAAGTCGATCCGCACGACGGACGGTTCGTGGTCGGAAGCTTGCACGGCGTCGGCGAACTCGGAGTTGACGTGGACGACGTCGTAGACGTGCAGGAACTGGTCGACGAGGTTGGGGCTGAACAGGATCTGGTCGAGAACCTGCGAGTTGCCTTCGAAGACGTAGGAGTACCGCTCCACCGCCGCCAGGTCCTTGACCAGCGAGCGGAGCGCGCCGCCCGCCTCAAGGATGTCGACCGTCTGCGAGAACTCGAAGTCGTTGATATCGCCGAGAACGATCACGTTGGCGTCCGGGTCGACGGCGAGCAGCGTCGCGACGAAGTCGTGGACGACCTGTGCCTGGCCGTGGCGTGCGACCTCGCTGAAACGGGTCGGAGGCTGTGCCGGACCGAAGAGCGGCTGGTCGTCGGTCTTCGAGCTGAAGTGGTTGACGACGACGAACAGCTTCTTGCCGCGAGCTCGGAACTCGCCGACGAGGGACTTTCGTGTGTCGTCGAACGCCGGTGATTGTGTGCCGATCCGGCCGGGGCTCGAGGATAGGCGCGGCCCGGACGGGTGCGCGACGACCGTCGTCTCGGTCGTGGGTCCCCCACCGGGCCGGTCGATGAACTGGACATCGCGATCGGTTCGGAAGAGGAAGCCCACGCGGATGTTCCCACCGGGGGCGCCGCCCTCGGCGTCGTCGACGGGATCGATCTGGCGGTGCTGGTAGGTGGGGCCACCGGCGGCCCGGATCGCCTGCACGAGGCGGGCCCAGGCCACGGACGCGTCCACGACGGTGCTGCCGGTGCCGCCCGCGACGCCGTCGTTGTCCTGCACCTCCTCGATGCCGATGATGTCGGGCGCCCGGAGGTTGTTCACGATCAGCTCGGCGAGGTGGTCGTACTTGGCCTGTGGATCGGTGCCGGCGAGGTTCTCGACGTTGAAGGTCGCCACCGACACCTCGTGGTCCGTCGTCGGCGCCGTCATTTCGCGGACGAGCCCGCCCGGCGAGAACAGCGGTGTCGAGGTTGCCTGGATCTTGTAGTTCGAGAAACTGTAGTCCAAGGGCCCGATGACCGGCGAGGTCAACGAGTCGCCGACGTTCATGTCGGGCATCGCCTTGGCCGGCCGTGGTGGCGGGGCGAGATCGCGCAGGATCTCGTCGTCGACGATGATCCGCTCCGGGTTCGGGTCCTCGTAACCGCCGAGGAGGATCCCGCCTCGCGCGGTGCGGAGCCCGGTCGCCCAGGAGCCGTCGTCGGCCAGGAGCGTGATCTCGCCGAAACTGCGGGTCGCGCCCACCACGGATCCGTCGTTCGCCTGGAGCCTCATGCCCTCAAGGCTCTCGTAGAAGTCGATCGCATCGTTCACGGCGTCGAACGTGCCTCCGCTCTCGACGTTGCCGGCGCCGTCGTCGTCGATGTTCTCGGTCGGCGGGACACGCCCCCCTGGCCCGAGCACGGTCGGTGCGGGCAGCGGATTCCCGCTCGACAGAACGGTCACGTTCGCGTTCGAGGAGGTGATCTGGGTGATGGTCAGGTTGTCGGGATCGCCGCCGGGGCGGAACTCGCTCACCGTCCCGTTGACTCCCACCAGATCACCGATCTGGGCCACGGGCGCGGCGTTGAGGAAGACGAACACCCCGTCCGAGGTCGCGATGTCCGCGTCGGGAGTCGGATCCTGGATCCAGACGCCTCGCCCGCCCGCGGTGCGACGCGCCGTGACGACGCCCTCCACGCCGTTGACGCTCTGCCCGACGAGAGGCGAGATGTGTGAAGCGGCCTGGATCTCCGCGACGGTCGTCGGCGTCTGTGCCGTGGAGACCGCCGCCGCCGATGTCACGGCGATCACGCTCACCAGGACCAGTACAGCCGAAGCGAGGCGTCGAGCGTTCATCGTGGTCATCCCTCCCGTCGTTCAGATGGCGACGTAGCGGCCCTCGCCGTCCGGGTCCGCGTACCGGATGTCGGTGGCCCCGCAGTCTCCGCGATCGCCTCGCCGCCGCCGGTCGAGTAGCTGCCGAGCAGCGTGAACGGCGCCTCGGGCAGCGGCGGCTCGCCCGGGGGCGGAAGAGCGCTCGCCGGGACTATCGGCGTGATCGCCGCCGTAGCGGCGCTCACGATCAGCGCAAGGAATACCGCAACCGGCCCTCGTCCTGGCACGTCGAGCCCCCTTGGATCATGTCGATGCCGCCGAAGCTAGCGATCGAGATTGAACGACCGAGCCACTCCAACGTGAACACCACGCGAAGGAATCCTATCCCCCAGGTTCGGGCCTCACGCAAGCGCGAGACCCGGAAGGCGTGCGGCTGAGCACCTGACCTCCCCGATCGAGCTGACGTCGGCGAGCAGCCCCCGTACATAAGCGCCGCGATCTGATCGCCGAGTCACGCTTGAGCCTTCTCCTAGGCACGAATAGGGGCACACGTCAACCGAACAAGGAACGTCGAATAGCTTGCGATATTGCACCCGGTACTCGGAATCAGCGGTACGTGAGCCACCTTCGCCGGCTGATTGCCTTCGGAGCCGATAAGGCATGCCGCTGTAGCGGTAGCAGCAGTCTCACGTAGAGCGCCTGAGCCCAATACAAGCCCGCGCGAAGGTCACGACCTAGTCCCAGCCAGGAAGATGCTGACGGACGGTCGACTCCATCCGTCGCCTTGCGCAGATCGAGCAAGATGTGTTGGCGTCGGTCTGGGAGGTCCTTCGCCTGAAGCGGCAAGCGGCGCGGGCTCGGCTACCGTGGGAACCTGGGAGAGATGCGGATCCCGGCGCTCGGTCCTCGAGGCGAGGGGTGGGTGGTCGCGCAGTTGGCGCTCGGCGCGCTGATCGTCTCCGTCGGGATCGCCGGACCGGAATGGTCGAATACGGCTAGGATCGCGCTTCTCGTCGCGGGCATCGGCATCGGCATCGCAGGCTTGGCGCTGCTCATCACCGGCGTGGTCGCGCTCGGCTCTTCGCTCACCCCGTTCCCCCAGCCCTCCGAGCACTCGACGCTTCGAAGCGGTGGCGCCTACCGGCTCGTGCGCCATCCGATCTACGGCGGCCTGCTGTGCTCGCGATCGGGTGGTCCGTGGTGCTGTCACCCATCGCGCTCGTGGTGACCGCGCCTCTCGCCGTGGTCCTCGAGCTGAAGGCCCGGCACGAGGAGTCGATGTTGGCGAAGCGCTATCCCGAGTACGAGGCGTATCGGCGGCGCGTTCGATGGCGTTTCGTCCCAGGGGTTCGCTGATCGCCTCTGCGCGAGCCACCGGGGGGGATCCGTCAGTTCCAGATCGATTCGCTCCGCGGGTGGGACTCGAACCCACAACCTACGGATTAACAGTCTGATTCACCCGTTTCGAGAGCAGGGCGAATCAGACCGAAAGTGCCCTTGACCAGCAGTCTTTCTGACCAGCGTTGACCGACCTCTTGCAACCTTTTGCCGTCCGTCGCGGGACACATGCGGGACACATCCACTCCTTGACCCTCGGATGTGGGGGGAGCTTGAGTTGTCATGGATTCGGCAACTCGCACTCGCCTGGCTGCGGCGAACGTTCGATTCCTCCCGGGTACACGGGAAGAAATCGTGGAGTTGCTCGCGGCTCCCCGATCTGTCCTCCTTTGTCTCCGGTGAGATCGGTATTGCCTCCTTCCGCCCTCGTCACTCGCTGTCGTATTCGTCGTGTCGACGGAACCAGTTGAGGGGGGTGTTGTCGGTACGCGTCTCGTTTCGCCCTCGCGGTGCCCGGTCGAGCCACTGGTACATGCCCCAGAGAGCGTCCAGCCCTCGCGCGTAGGCCGAGTAGGTGTGGTAGACGACAGCGTCCTCGAGCGCGAACGCGCTCATACCGGGAGCCTCCCGCGTGTACGTCGGCCAGTCCGTGCCGGTGCTGGCCGCCCACTCGGCGAGCGCCCCCTCCTTGCCGGCCTCCACCTCCGGCCGCACGTCGATCGTGCGGAAGTTGTACTCGCCGACTCCCGATTGCTGCTGCTCCTCGGTGAACCGGACGTTGAAGTCATCGTTGAAGTCGCTGCCGAACGACGACGCCCAGGGGAAGCTCCAGCCCATCCGCCGCTTGTACGTCTGCAGCTTCGCGAGAGGGGCTCGCGACACCGCGCAGAGCGTGACGTCGTGGTTCGCGAGGTGGACGACGAAGCCGTCGAAGCCGTCGGCGATCGCCGAGCAGGACGGACACCCCGCCGTGTAGTCCGGCCCGAACATGAAGTGGTAGACGAGGAGCTGTGAACGTCGTCTGAAGAGATCGGCGAGAGAGGCCTCGCCCTCGTCGGTCTCCAACCGGTACTCCTTCTCGATCCGGACCCAGGGCAGCTCCTGCCGCCGCCGCGTCAGCTCGTCGCCGCGCCGGGTCAGCTCCTTCTCGGCCTCGAGCAGCTCCAGCCGGGCCGCAAGCCACTCTTCGCGCGTTCCGATCTTATGATCAGTCATTGGTTCACTCCTTTCGCCTGGCCGCGCGCCGATGCTCTCACTACCAATCGCACCCGTCCCGCCTCTGAGACCCGCCCTGACTACTTCATCAGGCTCGCGATGAGCCAAAGCGCTTGTGTCACCTGATCGCCGGCCTCGGAACCATGAGGACCTGGCCGCCGGGATCAATGATGGCCAGGGCCTCGCTCCGCCCTCGCGGGACGGAAGCAGCGTGCGGATGTGGCGGCACCAGAGCGCATGCACTCCTCTTCTCCAAGCGGAGTCGAGCTCGAGGTGATCCGCGAACACATGCAAGTCCACACCAGTCCCCGACCGGTCGACGAACGCATGAAGAGGGGAACCTCATGGCCAGCCGGCGTGCGGTACGTCGACACGGGCCGTCACGACCTGACCCGTCTTGGCCTGCAGCAGCTCGTCGATCCTGTCCGGACCGAACCACTTCGCCACCACCATGAAGAGAGTCCTGCCGTCCTCGCCGCCCAGCATGCACGCGTAGCACGGGCGGTCGAGCTCGATCCGATCGAGCACCTCACCACCCTCGCGGACGCGTAGACACACACCTCCTTCGTCCGGTCCGACGTCGCTGCACCACACGGCACCTTCGGCGTCGATGCAGATTCCGTCGCCCGTAACGTCGGCCCACAGGCGTCGGTTGGACAGACTGCCGTCGGCGGCGATATCGAAGGCGGTGAGCCGACGAGCGAACGATTCGGCGACGATCAGCGTGGCGTTGTCCAGCGTCACGACCATGCCGTTCGGGAACGCCAGATCGTCGGCCGCTTCGCGGGCCTCGCCGTCGGGCGTGACGAGCCCGATCTTCCCCGGCGCCGTCCCGCCCGCCATGATGTCGCTGAAGTCCGCGAAGTCGAAGTTGATCGTGTTGGTGTAGATGTTGCCACGTCCGTCGACCGTGATCTCGCTCCACCCATACGGGGAGATGTGGCTCAGCTCTGCCTGCCGGACGCGAGACCCGTCGGGCTCCACGCGGATCAGCTTGTCGCCGGTGATCAGCGTGCGTCCGTCCGGGAGCCAGTTGGCGGCCCAGCCGCTGCCCCCACCGCCGCGTCCCATGACTTCGCTGTTCCCCTCGAGGTCGACAGCAACGATCTCGTTGGTGCCCCAGTTGGAGAACCAGAGGCGGCCGTCGTGCCATCGCGGTGACTCGCCCATCCCGAGACCGCTCAACAGCACCCGTGTCTCCCGGATGGACGACTCGTGCGGCATCACAGTCCTCCTTCCTTGGCCGGTCGAAGAGCAAGACCGCGGCGAGGCCGGAACTCATCGCTCGCCTCCATGCGGGCCCGAAGGCGACGTGACCCAAGTCGAGCGTACTCGAGTCGCTCGAGGTGCGGGGGCTCCCTTCCTGGTCCGTTCCTGGATACCTCCTCCTCCCCCATTGGCCGTCACAGATCTCGCGGGCGATCGCGTAGACCGGCACCTCGTCCTCCAGCAGCCCGAGACGACGAGGAGCTCGGCGTCAGTCATCCCGAACCCACGCAGTCATACCCGCCGGCTCAATGGACTCGCCGAATCGCGGCTTCGCCTTCCCCGTAGGCCAGTCGTCCTCCCGCCTTCGGAGTGCCTTCTCGCGCTGCGCCGCGACCTGCTTCGCCGAAGCCCTTCGGCCCTTGTTCCGCGCCACCGAGCCCGGCACCATCCCCATGCCCCACCGGCGTCGCTCCTCTGGCGTCGCGTCCGGCCGCGGCTTCCTGCCCACGGTCCCCTGGTACCCAGAACCCGGCTCCCAGTCGTACAGCGGCATTCGTCCTCCGGCCATCACACGCACGTCGGCGTCTACCCGGCAGCCAGGGAGCGGCTTCCGACGTGATCGTCGTCTCTGAGCGAATGCCGACGCGGTCGTGGACGGTCCATGCCGACCGCTTCGCCTCGGGCGCGGAGCAGTCGACTCCACAGCAGCAGGTTCGCCGGCAACGCGAAGTACGCCAGCCGAGCGCGGGGGGCGAGGAGCAGGGCGATGAGCAGGAGAGCGCCGGCCCATCGAGCAACGTCGGAGGCGGTTCGCAGGCCCCGGCGGATCGCGACGACTGTGCCCGCAGCCAGCGCGAGCCCCAACAGGAGGATAAGCACCCATCTCGAACCAGGCAGAACACTCGAAACGATGCCGCCCGGAGTAAACGCGCTCGCGGATGCCGGCTGCCCGAACCCGAGCGGATAGAGCACCGCGTCCTCGATGAAGGCGCCCGCATCCCATACGAGGAAAGGCGCAACCACCGCCATCGCGATCGAAGCGACGGTCGTCGCCGCGCGTCGTCCGAGTGTCCTCGGAGGCATGAACGCGAGGATCGGGAGTATGACCCAGGCGAGCTGGTGCATCGCCGCGGCGGCGCCCATGGTGACTCCCGAGACGAACGGCCGGCCTCGATGGATCGCGACCAACGATGCCAGAAGCAAGCCGAGGACCAGGATCTCTTTCCCGCTCGTAAAGACGAGTGGTGCCCCGGTTACCAGGACGAAAAGCACCTGGAAGACTCGAAAACGCGACTCCGCCGAGATGCCCGACCACCGGATCGACGGCATCGCGATCACGAGGGCGAGCGCGAGGTAGACCAGCCGCGGGTCCGTCCACGGCGAGGAGCCCGCGATCGCCCTGGGGACACCGACGGCGAGCACCGCCGCGAGATAGGGGAAGTGCTCCTGCGCCCATGTGGGCCAGGAGGCGAGCGTGCCATCGTCGTGAACGACCGCATACGGGTTCCGACCGTCCAGCAGAGAACCGGCCGCATGCTCAACGACGAGCACGTCGGACTTCACGGGCAACGTCGCCGACTCGGCACGCGCATCGGCGTGGAGGATCGTCGGCACGACCGCGACGGCCGCGAAGAGCGCCGCGGCGAGGATCGCGCGCCCGCGGATCCCGACGCCTCGTCGGTGGAGCACCCAGGCCGCCAGCGCACCGAACCCATACGCAACGACGGCAACCCTGGCCCAGAGCAGGTCGAGCGCTCCATCCGAGGTCGAGAGGACCACGAGCGCGACCGCAGCGGATGATCCGTAGGCAACGGAATCCCACACCGCCCCAACGCCGCGCGACGTCGCACCGTCGAGCCGGGAGGGGATGGCGACCGACGACGAAGCGGTTCGAGGCGTCGCGTATCGCAGCATCTTCCACTTCGATCGTCCCGCGTATCGCAGCATCTTCCATTTCGATCGTCCCACGACCGGGCCCGAAGGAAGCGCCGCCCGGGACGGACCATCGAAGATGTGCTTGGAGGTGACGGGTATGCGAGCGATCGCGGTCGTCGGGTGGTTGGGGATCGTCGGGGCCTTCCTCGTGTGGCAGGGCATCGGGCTCGTCCGAGGTCCCGAGTGGCCGACGATGTCCGACTTCTTCCGATCCTTCATGGACGTGCCGCTGGGACGCTTCCTCGTGTTCGGGCTGTGGCTCTGGTTGGGCTGGCATCTGTTCGTCCGGGGTTGGGACTTCTTCCTCCGCGGCTGATGCTCCGGGTCGTCCTTCCTCCGCTGATCACCGCCTACGCGATCTTCGTCGCGATGGTGGTCCTCGCCGTGCGCAGGCCCGTCCCGAGGCCGCGCAGGCTCGGGGAGGGATCGGCCTCCTCCCGTTCGCGTCGCGTGATCGAAACGATCGTCGGTGGATACGCGGCGTTCCTCGTCATCGTGCTGGTCTTCCACGTCTGGATCGCGGACGAGCCCGATGCGTTCCCGAGTGCGCTCTGGGGTGGCGCGTTCCTGTGTGGGATCACGCTGATCCTGGTGGCAGGCACGTCGCTCCTCAAACGACACGGGCCGCTCGGGCGATGACCGTTCGATCACTGCGATCCCACGACTCTGGGTGCGTCACGACCAGGCCGAGGGGAGGATCGCGGCCGCGATCGTCTGAGGGATGCCGAAACGCCGATTCGCATCCTGACCAGGAGTTGTCCAGGATGCACGCATGCTGTTCTCACTCCTCTACATGGCGAGCGGTCGAATCGAGGGTCACCTTCAACCGTCGGCCTTCCGCAGTGACCTCGGTTCCCATCGCACGGCAAGCGTCTGCAAATCGTTGCTCTACCCACGCGGCGTCCGCGCCGTCCGCCAA
>Ga0209843_1000277_pt1 | contig 10099 bp, 10 predicted proteins | sample GWRWS1_20_30_FD_187222 | JGI IMG/M metagenome (GOLD analysis project Ga0209843, IMG submission 187222) | Riverbed sediment microbial communities from areas with vegetation nearby in Columbia River, Washington, USA - GW-RW S1_20_30 (SPAdes)... | ecosystem: Environmental > Aquatic > Freshwater >... | reverse complement strand
GCCCAGGTCGCGCAACGCCATCACGACGAACGCACCCTTACGGGCGAGCTCCCGGGAGACCTCGAGCCCGAGGCCGCCGTTCACGCCGGTGACGACGGCAACCCTGCCCGATTGGTCCGGGATGTCCGCTGCGGACCAGGCCATGCTCGATGCTACGTCTAGATATGCGTCTGTACCGACCCGACGTGCGCTCGGTCGAGGATCCGAACGAACGCCTCGTTCGCCTTCCGGAGAATCTTCTCTTCGTCGACCGTGAGCAGCTCCCGTTCCCGCATCACCACCGCACCGTCGATGACGACGGTGCTGACTGCGCGTCCATGCGACGCGAAGGCCAGATGGGAATAGAGCTGGTTGCGATTGCCTGGGACGAGAGGTGTGAAGCCAACGTCATCGAGCTCGATCACGATGACGTCGGCTTTCTTCCCTTCGGCGAGCATGCCGGTCTCGTGCCCCAACGCGTCTGAACCGTTGCGGGTGACCATGTGGAGCAGATCTCCGGCCTGCAGGACGTTGGCGTCCATTCGGACGGCCCGCTGCATCAGCGATGCGAACTTCATGACCTCGAACATGTCACCCGTGTTGACACCTTCGGTCGAGTCGTGTCCGAGCCCGACGTTGATCCCTGCTTGCAGGTAATCGAGAAGTCGAGCCACTCCGTTTCCCAACTTGGCGTTCGACGTCGGGTTGTGCGAGATGTGGGTGCCGGTATCCCGCATCAACCCGATCTCCGTGTCTGATAGCCAAACGCAATGAGCCGCGACGGTGCTCGAGCCGAGGATCCCGCACTCATACGCGACTTCCGTGGGGCGGCGCCCGAACTTCTCCTTCGAGATCTCGACTTCGCCGACGGACTCGTTGAGATGGATGTGGATCCCCGTACCGAGATCGTGTGCGAGCTCGCTCGCGTCTCGCAGGAGGCCGATCGAAGCCAGCGGAAGCCACTCGATGCCGATCTTGACCTCGATTCGTCCGTTCGCGGACCCGTCTCTCGATCGGTGGCCAGATGCATTGTCCTCGAGGGAGTCCAGCCCGTGCTCCGCGTCGGCAACGATGTTGGACAGCACCGCGCGGATGCCGATCTCCTCGGCAGCCTGCCCGAGGGCGTCGATGTGCCTGTACATGTCGTTGACCGTCGTCACGCCGCAGCGGATCGATTCGGCGTAACTGGCGAGCGCTGACCAGTAGACCGCCTCGGGGTCGATCGCCCGGACCACCGGGTACCAGAACTCCTGCAAGATCTGCCAGAGCGGTAAGTGGTCGCTCCAGCCGCGCCCGATGGCCGTGTGGTAGTGGAGATCGACCAGGCCCGGCATGACGGCTCCGCCATTGGCACCGATGATGCGCGCACCCTCCCCGAAGCGCGCGACCACGTCTGCGCTGGGTCCGACCGCTGCGATCCGGTCGCCTTCGATCGCGATGGCGCCGCCGAAGTGGACATCGTTCGCATCGTTCATCGTCACAACGACCGCATCGGTGATCAGCAGCCGCTCTGCCCGGTCTGGCATCTGGTCAGCCTCCGATCAGCCCCCGGGCTCGAACCGTCGATCCCGGCTGTCCCTCAGGATGGCACGACCATCCGATCCAGCACGTGCTGGAAGGCGACGTTGGCCTCGTGGAGCACCTTCCCCTGGTCGATCGTCGTGAACTCCCGATCCCGATAGAGGACCTTGCCGTCCACGATCGTGGTGTTCACGGCGCTCCCGTTCGCGGCGAACACCAGGTGCGAGTACAGGTGCGCCTTCGATCCGGGGAACAGCGGAGTGAACATCTGGTTGCCGAGGTCCACCGTGATCAGATCCGCCTTCTTCCCCGGGGAGAGTTCGCCGGTGTCGTGACGGAGCGCGGCCGAGCCGTTGCGTGTCGCCATCCTCACAACGTCCGGCGCCTGCTGCAAGCTGGGATCGACCCTGCTTGCCCGATGCATCAGCGACGCGAACTTCATGACCTCGAAGAGGTCTCGGCTGTTGTTGCACTCAGCAGCGTCGTGCCCCAACCCGACGTTCAGACCGGCCGCCAGCATCTCGGGCACCCGCGCGATGCCGTTGCCGAGCTTCGCGTTCGACGACGGATTGTGCGAGATCTGCGTGCCCGTCTCGCGCATCAGCGCGATCTCGGGATCGGAGAGCCACACGCAGTGCGCGGCGATGCACCGGTCGAACAGGATCCCGCAGTCGTAGGCCACCTCGGTCGGCCGGCGCCCGAACCGCTCCTTCGAGTTCTCCACCTCGGTCAGCGACTCGTTCAGGTGGATATGGATACCGGTCCCCAGGTCGTCGGCCAGCGCGCGGGCTTCCTTGAGCAGGCCTTCGGATGCGAGCGGCAGCCACTCGATGCCGATGTACACCTCGATCCGCCCGTTCGCACTCCCGTGAGACTGCTCGAAGGCTTCCTTGTTGTCGTCGAGCGTGTCCAGGTCGTGCTCGTCGTCGGCGACGTCGTTCGACAGCACCGCGCGGATCCCGATCTCCTCGGCGGCACGGGCGAGCCCGTCGAGGCGCCGATACATGTCGTTGACCGTGGTGACGCCGCACTTGATCGACTCGCTGTAACTGGCCAGCGCGGCCCAGTAGGCTTCCTCCGGGCTCAGGGCACGGATGATCGGGTACCAGCAGGTCTCCAGGTATTCCCACAGCGGGAGATGGTCGCTCCAGCCCTTCCCGATGGCGGTGTGGTAGTGGAGGTCGACCAGCCCCGGCAGCACGGCCTTGTCGGTTGCGTCGATGATCGTCGCGCCACTTGCCTCGACGCGGGAGGCGACGTCGGCGGCCGTCCCGACGTCGGTGATGCGGTCGTCTTCGATCACGATCGTCCCGCCGAAGATCACGTCGTCCGCGTCGTTCATCGTCACGACGATGCCGTTCTCGATGATCATCCGGTCGCTCATCTCGTCCCCTCCTTACCGAGAGATCCCCTGCCCCGACTGGGGCACCGCCGACGTGAGGTCCACCCAGACGGATTTCGAGTGCAGGTACGGCTCGAGCGCCTCCTCCCCCAACTCCTTGCCGAACCCCGACTGCTTCCTCCCCCCGAAGGGCACCGCGACGTCGAACATCCCGTAGGTGTTGATCCAGACGGTGCCCGCATCCAATCGATCCGCGATCCGTAGTCCCCTGGAGACGTCGGTCGTCCAGATGCCCGACGCGAGCCCGTAGTCGACCCCGTTGGCGAGGGCGAGCAGCTCCTCCTCGTCCTTCCACGGGATGACGGACAACACCGGTCCGAAGATCTCCTCCTGGGCGACCTTCATGTCGTTGCGCACACCGCTGAGCACGGTCGGCTTCAGGAAGAAGCCTCCCTCGAACCCGCCGACGGTGGCGTCGTCGCCGCCGACGACGACATCGGCGCCCTGCTCGCGGGCGGCCTCCACGTATCCCTTCACACGCGCCCGATGGGCGGCCGAGATCAACGGCCCCATCTGGGTGTCCGGGTCCAGACCCGATCCCAGCCGGATCGCCTCGGCCTTCTGGCTGACCGTGGCCGCGAGCTCATCGGCGACCGACGCCTCCGCCAGCAAGCGGGACCCGGCGACGCACGCTTCTCCCTGGTTGAAGAAGATGCCGCCGAACGCGCCGCTCGCCGCGGCCTCGAGGTTCGCGTCGGCACATACGATGTTCGGACTCTTGCCGCCGAGTTCGAGCGTGACTCGTTTCAGCCCGTCCACGGCCGTCCGCATGATCTCCTTGCCGGTCGCGGTCTGCCCGGTGAAGGCGACCTTCTGCACGCCGGGATGCCGCACGAGCGCCGCACCGACGTCGGGGCCGCCGATCACCACGTTGATCACGCCGGGCGGGAAGCCGACCTCGTCGACGAGCTCCATCAACCGGAGCGTGGATAGCGGGGCCAGCTCGGACGGCTTGATCACGATCGTGCAGCCTGCAGCCAGGGCGGGGCCGAGCTTGTACCCGACCTCCAGCAGCGGGAAGTTCCATGGGGTGATCGCCGCGACGACCCCGACGGGCTCACGCTTGGCGACGGTGAACATGCCGGGGATCGAGTTCGGCAACACCTTCCCCTCGATCTTCGTCGTCCATCCCGCGTAGTAGCGCAGCAGCTCGATCGTGAGCGCGATGTCGACGGCCTGCGCCTCCCACATCGGCTTGCCGTTGTCGAGCACCTCGATCGTCGCGAATTCGTCCTTGTTCGCGTCGAGGAGATCGGCGAGGCTCCACAGGAGCCGGGCTCGCTGTGTCGCCGGCGTGAACCGCCACGTGTCGAAGGCGCGGGCCGCGGCCGTCACCGCGGCATCGACCTCGCGCTCGGTCGCGAGCGGCGCCTCCGCGAGGATGGCCCCCGTGGCCGGGTTGACCGTCGCGAGCGAACCGTCGGTCTGGACGAACGCCCCCTCGATGTAGAGACGGAGCGGTCGGTGCAGGAACTCGACCCGCGGTTCGGAGATCGTCGTCGCCATGCGTGTCCCCCTCCTTCAGCCAGTCAGATCCAGGACCTGCCGTCCGAGCACCCTGCGTTCGCGCAGCGCATCCAAGGCATCGTGGACGCCGTCGAGCGGGCACCGGGCCGCGATCGGAACCGTGAGAGCACCCATCGACGCGAGCATGAGCGCGTCCTGCAGGTCCAGCCGCGTCGCGGCGACGGTGGAGACGAAGATGGTCTCCGGCAAGATGAACTCGATCGGGTGGACCTGGAGCATCTGGTCCGTGTAGCCGGTCGACACGAACCGACCACCCTTGGCCAGCGACCGGATCCCGGCGTTCATCGTCTGCGTCGTCCCGACCAGCTCGAAGAACACGTCGGTGCCACGACCGCCCGTGAGGGCACGGATCCGGTCGGGAACGGTCTCGTAGCTCTCCGGCGCGTCGACGAGCACGCCGTCGGTCGCCCCGTGGGCCTTGGCGAGATCGAGCTTCTGCTCCGAGTCCCCGATCGCGATGACGCGTGCACCCGCGCGGGCGGCCGCCTGCGCGACGATGATGCCCACGCCACCGATGCCATCGACCACCGCCGTGTCCCCCAAACGCAGGCCGGAGAGCTTCGTCGCGTGCACCGCGGTCATACCGGCGCACGTGAGGACCGATGCCGTCGCGAGATCGACGCCGTCCGGAACGGGCACGGCGTTCTGTTCGGGGACGATCACGTACTCGGCGTCGCCGCCGTCGCGGTTGAACCCCAGCTGCGCGGGTTCGTTGTCGCAGATGTTCGTTCGGCCCTTCAGACATTGTTCGCAGCGGCCGCAGAAGATCTTGTTGTAGATGGCGACGGCCGCTCCCGCATCCAGCGACACGCCTTCACCGACGTCTTCGACGATGCCGGCCGCCTCGTGGCCGAGCGTCATGGGATAGACGTCGGGTTTGATCATGCCATCGAGGATGTGCAGGTCGGTCCCGCACACGCCGGCAGCGTGGATCCGGACGAGCACGTCCCCGGGACCGGCCTTCAGGTCGTCGATCTCGTCCACGCGCAGGGACAGGTCCTCGTGGATCCGCACCGCACGCATCAACGTCCCCCTCCTTCATCGGTCTGATCGCCGGATGCCGTGTTCGCGTAGGCCATGTCCCAGAACGCTGCCTCGAACAGGGTCGACCGCTCGAAGATCCGGGAGAGTCCCGCCATCCGAGTCTCGTCGGTGGGGTCGACCAGACGATCGAGCAAGGCCGTCGTCTGCGCCACCAGGGCGTCGTACTCGTCGTTGCCGAACATCCCGATCCAGTCGGCGTAGATCGGATCGCTCGGTGGGTTGGAGGTGAGCGGGCGGGCCAGCTCCCCGTAGCTCCACTGGCACGGCAGCACGGCGGTCAACCCATCCGCGCAATCGCCGAGAGCGCAGGCCGAAAGCAGATGGCGCGTGTACGCGTACGTGACGGGCAGCATCACACCGGATCCATCGACCGTCCCGGGGTCACCTCCGAGTCGTCCCAGGAAGGCGAGGTTCGACGGGATCTCACGCTGGACGATCTGCGAGAGGAACCTCGTCAAGATGGTCAGTGCGTCACGGTCGGGGGCCTTCCCCGCGATGATGCCGATCGCCCTCGCGTACTCCTCGAGGTATAGGACGTTCTGCATGAAGTACCGGCGGAAGATCTCGTGCGGGAGCGATCCGTCGGCGATGTCCTTCACCATCGGATGCTCGATCGCGACCGCCCACGCGTCGGCTCCTTGGTCGTGGAGCCTCGACGACACCCCGACACCCGCACGTGCCACCATCACGTCACCGCGCCTTCGGTCGAGGTCTCGCGCGTCGCGAGCTGATCGGTCAGCACGCTGGCGATGTGGACCCGCATCAGTCGGTCCGCCTCGTCGGGGTTGCGCGCGAGGATCGCGTCGACGATCGCGGCGTGCTCCTCGACGGAGGCCTCGACACGCCCGGGGATGTCCTCGGTGAGCCTCCCGATCCGCGTGAGATGCGCCCGAAGGTTGTCGATCAGCGCGCCGATCCGATCGTTCGTGACCTGCGAGTAGACGATCACATCGAACCGACCCAAGAGCTCGGCCAGCCCGACCAGGTCGCCCGCGTCCCGAAGCGCCCGACTCCGGTCGAGGACATCGCGCAGGGCATGAAGAGTCGCATCGTTGGCGTGCTCGGCGGCGGATCGAGCGGCGGCCCCCTCGAGCAACGCACGGAGCTCGTAGATCTCCTTGAGATCTCGCTCCGAGTACCCCGTGACGACCGCGCCCTTGAACGAGGTCGTCTCCACGAGCCCTTCCTGCTCGAGGCGGGCGAACGCTTCACGCAGCGGCGTCTTGCTCACGCCCAGCTTCTCGGCGAGCGCCGCCTCACGCAACGGCTCTCCTGGTCGGAGCCGGAGGTTCACGATCGCCTCTCGCAGTTCGTCGCAGACCCAGTCCGTCATCTTCCGGCGGTCGGGACGCGCCGTGAACACAGCCCCCGCCTCGGCTGCTTCCGAGCCGGAACGTTCCTCCATCAAACGTCCCCCCCTCCGATCGACGCATCCGCTCGCCGGGACTCCTCGACGAGTTCCACAAGCACGCCGCCGAACGCCGCAGGGTGGAGGAACGCGATCCTCGTTCCCATCGCACCCGCACGCGCCTCGCGATCGATGAGTTGCATCCCGCGCCCGGCAAGGTCGACGAGTGCCGGTTCGATCGCGTCCACCTCGAACGCGATGTGATGCAATCCGGGTCCGCGCTTGTCGAGGAATCGTCGCACAACGCCGTCGCCGGTCGCCTCCAGCGTCTGCACGGCGGTCGGACCGAGGTCGTACATGCGCTCGAGGAACCCGGGCCCTTCCTCGGCATGCGCGGGCGGTCCGATCAGCGACGAGAGCGCGGTCTCGCACGTCGGATCGTCGGCGTGCGCGATCGCGACGTGGTGCAGACCGATCACGCGCCAGCTGGCGTTCATCGTGCGGCTCCTTGCGTCACCTCGGCGAAGCATCTGGAGAACGCCTCGATCGTCTCGATCCGGCGCCCCCCGAGCGGGAAGACATGGACGGAGTCGGCACCTGCGTCCGCCACCGCGCGGATGTGCTCCCGACCCTGCCGCACATCGCCGGCGAGCGCCACCTTCCGCACGAACTCGTCCGGCAGCAGGCGCGCCGCTTCCTCCGCCTCCTGGAACTCTCCCCCGACGTACCGCTGCCGGACACGCTCGATCTGCGCTCGCGACAGGCCTCCGAGCTCGCAGATCACCGGGGCCGTCTGCGGGAACCACGCGGCGATCGAACGTGCAGAGGCCAGGGCGACGTCCTCGTCGTCGTCGATCGCTCCGTACGCGAACACGGCAACGTGCGGCCGTGGCCGGCCGGCCTTCGCGGCGCCTCGATCGACGTGCTCGAGCGCCCACACGAGCGCCTCCGGGAACAGACCGACGAGCAAGATCACCCCGTCGGCGATCTCGCCCGCCAGTTCGAGCGTCTTCGGACCGCTCGCCGAGACGTAGACCGGGATGTCGGCCCGCGCACCGAAACGCAGGTGCGCGTCGTGGAGTTCGAAGGCGGGGTCTGCCGTGGTCACGTTGTCACCGGACCACAGCGCGCGGATCGCGCCGATCGCGGACCGGACGGTGGCCAGGCTCGCGGGCCGCTTCCCGAGCGCCAGGAGCGGGCGGTCGCCCGTCCCGATCCCGAGGATCATCCGGCCACCGGAGATCTCGTCCAGCGTGGCCGCCGCGACCGCCGTGATGGCAGGGTGACGGGAGAGCGGATTGGTGACGGCGGTCCCCAGCAGCAACCGGGGCGACGCCATCGCAGCCAACGCGAGGTACGCGTACGAATTGCGCGCGTGCAGCGACGAGTCGGTCAGCCAGAGGTTCGAGTACCCGAGGTCATCGATCCGCTCGACCATCGAGCGGAACTCTGCGGGCGGATAGGCACCTTGCAGCACGACACCCGATCGGAGGCTCATGTCGACAGCTCTCCGAATCGCTCGATCGTTCGCGCGAGCGTCTGAACGCCGATCTCGATCGGGCCGGTCTCGATCCACTCGTGCGGCGTGTGCTCTCCGGAGCCCTTCGTGACGCCGACCGCGATCGCGGGGATCCCGCGCGCGTGCGCGGCGTTCGCATCCGTGCTCGTCGGCGGGGTCGAGACGGGGATCGCCACCTCATCGAGCGCCTGCTCCGCCGCGCGGACGAGCGGGTGATCACGTTCGATGCGGCCGGCCGGTCGCTCCCCGAGCAGTTCCTGCTCCACGACGAGCGGCGGTTCGGCCTGCCGGGCGATCTCGTCGATGGCGCGCGCGAGCGCTGCCAGCTCGTCCGGGTCGTCCGCGCGGAGATCGACGTCGAACCAGGCCTCGGCGGCCCGAAGGTTGATCCCCTCGCCGCCTCCGATCCGGCCGACGTTGACCGACGTCCCCGAGCGACGGGGCGAAGACGTGATCGACGTCACGACCCGAGCGAGGTGATGCACCGCGCTCGGCACCTCGGCGTCTTCCCACGCGTGACCACCGGGGCCGGTCACTCGGATGCGCCGGCGCACGGAGCCGACGCCGATCGTGGAGACGCGACCGAGGTAGTTGCCTTCGACCGCGACGAACGCGGCGACGGACCTCGGTGGACCATCGAGTGCGGCGATCACGCCGCGGAGGTTCCCCAGACCCTCCTCCCCGACGGTCGCGAGCAGCCACACCGGGAGGGGCCCGTCCTGCAACGCCATCCCGGCGGCCGACAGGGCGGCGACGGCGACCGAGTCGTCACCGACGCTGGGCCCGATGAGCAGGTCTCCGTCGACGCGCACCGTGTGCGGAACGTCGGCACCGAACACGGTATCCAGATGTGCACAGAGGATGACGATCGGGCCGTCGCCGTCCCGCGCTCGACCCCAGACGTTGCCCGAGCCGTCGACACGGACCTCGGCGAGGCCGTCGAGCTCCCACCACGACCTGACGATCGCGGAGCGTTCCTCCTCGGAACCCGTCGGAGCGGGCACCTCGGCCAGTTCGACCGTCCGGCGCACGATGGTCTCGGTGACATCGCTCACGAGGTGAGCGCCACCCCCTCCGCCACGAGCCGGTCGACCTCGTCCCGAGGGAACCCGAGTTCGTCCAGGACCTCGAACGTGTGTTGGCCGAGCGAGGGCGCCGCGGACGGGTACGGGAACCTCTCGGTGCCCAGCCGCACGGGGGCGCCGACCACCCGGTAGTCGCCCGCCGTCGCGTGATGCAGTCCCTGGACCGCCTCGAGCGCCCGGACCTGCTCGCCCGCGAACACCCGGGCGACGTCCTGGACCTCGGCGGCCGGCACCCCCAGCTCGAGCAGCATGTCGAGTTCGGCGATCGAGGCGATCTCGAAGCCGGCGCCCTCCTCGATCAGCGTCCGCAACACGGTCGCGTGCGGGTTGGCCTTGACCGCATAGTGCGGCTGCACGCGCGGCATCGCCGCCTTGAACCGGCGCGTTTTGGTTCGGATGATCTGGGGATCGGCCAGCAGGAACGGCCGGTCGTAGCCTTCGGTCAAGGCCCGCCTGACTTCATCGAAGTCGAGGCGCGTTTCGGGGTGGGAGTCGAGCGGGTGCTCGAATTCGATCCTCTTGCTGAGCGCGCTGCGCACGGACATCTACTTCTCCTCGGGACGCTAGGTGAGCGGGATGTGAAGGTTGGTCAGTTCCACGCTGGGCAGGTAGTTCCTTTCGACTGTCATGATGACCTCCTCGTCGAGAACAAAAGGGCGGCGCGAGCCGCCCGG
>Ga0209843_1000273_pt1 | contig 10149 bp, 6 predicted proteins | sample GWRWS1_20_30_FD_187222 | JGI IMG/M metagenome (GOLD analysis project Ga0209843, IMG submission 187222) | Riverbed sediment microbial communities from areas with vegetation nearby in Columbia River, Washington, USA - GW-RW S1_20_30 (SPAdes)... | ecosystem: Environmental > Aquatic > Freshwater >... | reverse complement strand
GGGGGCTGCAGCTGGTGGCGCCCGAGATCGATCTGTAGCGCTCGTGCTCGAGGCGATGGGGTGGGCGCTCCTCGGCGCCTCGTCCCTGCTGATCGGCGCGCTCATCGCGTTCGCGGTGCGGATCGCCGTTCGGCTGCTCGGGTTCATCCTCGCGTTCGGAGCAGGCGTCCTGATCAGCGCCGTGGCCTACGAGCTCATCGAGGAGGCGGTCGCCGTCACGGTCGACCCGGTGGCGGTGGGGGCCGGCTTCGCGCTCGGCGCGCTCGTCTTCTTCGCCGGCGACGTCGAGATCGATCGGCGGGTGGCGGGGTCGAAGGGTCGTGGGCACGGCCTGGGGATCGTGCTCGGAGCCGTGCTCGACGGCATCCCGGAGTCCGTGGTGATCGGCATCTCGCTCCTCACGGGCGAGTCGGCGAGCGTGGCCGTGATCGTCGCCGTCTTCTTGTCCAACGTCCCCGAGTCGATCTCCGCGTCGAGCGATCTCATCCGCGACGGATGGCCGCGTTCGAAGGTTCTCCTGCTCTGGGTCGTGGTGGTGGCGGCGAGCACGCTCGCGGCCGGGCTCGGGTACGTGGCGCTCGAGGGCGCGTCCGGGTCGTGGGTCGCCGCCATCCAGGCCTTCGCCGCGGGCGCGATCCTGACGATGCTCGCGGACGAGATGATCCCGGAGGCCTTCGAGTCCACGGAGCGCAACAAGACCGTCGGTCTCGCGGTCGCGTTCGGCTTCGCGCTGTCGGCCGCCCTGTCGTTCCGGACCTAGCGCGTCCGAGCGCTGGCCACGTCTCGTGCAGCTTCATGGCTCACCGGGTGCCCGGTCACCGCGAGCAGGAACGGCTCGCGTTCCGGCGCGAGGAGCCGCAAGGGCGTCATCGCGGTCACCGAGGCCGTCCTCGGGACGTCGCGCAGCAGCGCGATCTCGCCGACGTACGCGCCCGATCCCTGCTCCGAGACGTGCTCACCTCCGCGTGTGATCTCGACCCTGCCCTCGACGATCACGTAGAAGAGGTCGCCGGGGTCACCCTCCCGGATCAACACGGCTCCGTCCGGCACCTCGATCGGGAACACATCGGCCAGGACGCGCTCCATCGCCGGAGCCGGCAGCGGCGCGAAGAAGGGGATCGCTCGCAGGAGGCGAAGGCGCTCGGTGTCGGGCGCCTCGGCGGATCGGTCGATCGACAAAAGGCGTCCCGACGAGAGCAGGATGACGACGGGCAGGAAGGCTCCGACCACCACGAGCGCCGCCTGGACGCCGTACGCCTCGATCAAGATCGCAGCCCCGACGGACCCGATGACCAATGCGAGCATCGTGAGGCCTTCCAGGACCCCGAACACCCTCGAGAGGACGTCGTTCGGCGAGATCCGTTGCAACAAGGTGCGACCGGACACGTCGCCGACGCTCCGTCCCGCCCCGGCCGCGGCGAACAGGACCGGAGCACTCACCGCCGACGGAGCGATGGCGACCAGCCCGATCGGCGCTCCGAACAGCACGGCCCCACCGGCCAGCGACGGCGTGAGGCGGCGTCGTCCGACGAGCGCGACGGTCGACGCCGCACCGACGATCGCGCCCGCACCGAATGCCGCGCTCAAGAACCCGGCCCCACTTGCGCCGATGTCGAGGAGCTCGATGGCGGTCGCCACGAACAGCACATCGAGTGCACCGACCACGATCACGCCGGAGGACATGAGCAGCACGATCAGACGAGGCCCCCGCGCCAATCGGAGCGTCCGGAACCCCCGGAGCGTCTCGCGCCAGACATCGGCCGCTTCGATGCGAGCATCGGGCGTGACGGTCGACACGTCGACGCGGAGTCCCGACACCAGCAGCGCACCGAGCAGCGTCACGACCGCGAACGTTGCGAAGACGGCCCACGGTCCCGAGGACGCCAGCAAGATCCCCGCGATGATCGGTCCGAGCATCTTGCCCGTGCCCTCGACCACGCCCGACACGACGTTCGCGGCGGTGAGGTCGGCGGGCGTCTCCGTGAGCCCGGGCAGGAGCGAATTCTGCGCGGGGCGGGTGAACGTGATGCTGATGGAGGCGATCGTTGCCGTGGTGTAGACCCACGCGACGGGCGCATCCACGTACAGGGTCGCCGCCGTCACGGCGATCGCGATGCCCTGGACGAGGTAGTCGAGCGCGAGCACGCGATCGCGCCGGAACCGGTCGCCCGCGTAGGCGGCCAACGGCGCGACGAACGCGGACGGGACGAGCAGGATGACCGAGACCTCCCCCATCGCGGCCGCCCCGCCGCGCTCGTACGCGTACACCAAGATCGCGATCCACGTCGCGAACTCGGTCATGTTGAACCCGAGGAACGCGAGTTCGACCCGGCGGAGGTTCGGGTCGGCCACGACGGTGCGGAAGCTCCCCCGGCGCTCGGTCATCGGAGGCAGGATGGTACCCCCGTTCGGCTGGTCGGATCAGTCGGCCTGATGGGCTTCTGTTTCCGGACGGGCCCGGTCGCGGAGGACCGCGGACAGCTCGGCCCCGAACACGAACAGCCCGCTCGCCAGACGCAGGAACAGGAGCAGGCCGACCACGGCGCCGATCGTCCCGTACAGGAGTTTCGCCCTCGAGACGTAGTAGGCGAGCAGCAGCCCTCCCGCGAGCTTGAACAGCCCCCACCCGATCGTCATCACCGCCGCGCCCGGCAGGTGGGATCTCCATCCGATCGTGCCCGGCGTGAGCACGGCGTACGCGAGGAGGAACAGACCGAACTCCATCGCGGTGGTCGCAACCAACCCGAGCACCCGGAACGGGATCTCGAGATCGTTCGAGACCCTGACGGCGCTGATGACCCCCGTGACGACGGGCAGCGCGCCGACCAGCACGACGAACCCCAGCGTGATCACGATCGCTCGGACCCCTCCCCGCACCCCCCGTTCGGGTCCGGTGCGGAAGATGATCGCGAGCGCTCGGGTGGCTCGCCGAGACAGGGCCGACGCGGTCCAAAGGAGCGCGACGAAGCTCACGACGCCGAGGGTCGCGCTGGCGTCGGTGAGGTTCGCGAACTGCTCATCCGTTCCCTCGGGCAGCTCGAAGGGCAACAGGTCCTCGGCGAGCCCGATCAACGCGAGGCCGACGAGCGACAGCGCGAGGGTGGACAGGAACAGCTGGTAGGCGAGCGCGGCCGCGTGCGTGCTCACGTCGTCGGCTCGGATCCGGGTCCGGATGGCTCGCACGAGCGATGCCAACCGTGACTGCGCTAGGGTTGCCATCCTCGGAAGCATGGCACGGAGGACATCGTGAACATCCGGCCCGCGACGCACGAGGACGACGCGTTCCTTCGAGAGATGCTGTACGAGGCGGCCGCGTGGAACCCCGACTGGCCGCGTGAGCGGATGATCGCCGCGCTCGCCGACCCGATGCTCGAGCGCTACCACCGGGACTGGGGCCGCGAGGGCGACGCCGGCGTGATCGCCGAGCTCGACCGCGAGCCGGTCGGGTCGGCGTGGTACCGCCTGTTCACCGCCGAGCAGCCCGGGTACGGGTTCGTGGACGAAAAGACGCCCGAGCTCGGGCTCGCGGTCGTCCCGTTTCATCGGCGCAAGGGGATCGGCCACACGCTCCTGCGCGCCCTGATGGTCCAGGCTCGAGAGGAAGGGTTCCAGGCGCTCTCGCTCTCCGTAGCCGTGCACAACCGGTCGAGGATGATGTACGAGCGAGCGGGGTTCGAACGCGTTCGCGAGGAGGCCGAGGGCGAGTCCTGGGTGATGCGGGCCGAGCTCGGCTGAGCCGGCTCAGTCCTGTCGGAGCCCGCTCAGTCCTCGTCCGAGCCTTCGACGACGTCCGCGGTGCTCCGGTCCCGGGTTCCCGCGGCACGGGCCGCCTCCTCACTGCGGATCTGGCGGACCCGGTGCCAGACGAACCACGCGACCGCGAGCACGAGCGCGATGGCGATCGCCCACGCGAACGGGCGGATGATCGCCTCGGCCCGGTCCCAGCGCTCGCCGAGGAGCGCACCGATCCACGTCAGGGCCAAGACCCAGGGGAGGCAGCCGAGCACCGTGTAGACGGTGAACCGCCAGACGTTCATGCGGACGACGCCGGCGGGGAGACTGATGAACGTTCGGATCACGGGCAGGAGCCGGCCGAAGAACACCGCGGCCTGGCCCCGCCGTTCGAACCACTCGTGGGCACGGTCGACCTCGTGCGGGCGCATCAACAGGTATCGGCCCCAGCGGTCGATCAGCGGCCGCCCACCCGAGTAGCCAGCCCAGTACGCGAGCCACGACCCCACGAGGTTGCCGAGCGTCCCCGCGAGCACGACCAGCCAGAACTCGAGCTGCTGCTCCGGTGCGAGGAACGGGGCGGTGACCAGCGCCCCGCCGAACAGCATCGTGACCTCCGACGGGATCGGGATGCAGGCCGACTCGAGCAGCATGAGGACGAAGATCGCGACGTAGCCGTACCGCGCGATCTCTCCGGTGACGAAGTCGGTGAGCAGGGCGAGCAGGCCGGTTTCTCCAGGTCGGTCGGGTCCGGCGGGTGGCCGAACGGGAATGGAACGAGCCTAGCAGCGTGTTGGACGAGCTCGAGAGAGCCGGCCCGCGCTCGCGGAGCCGTCGAAGCACGTGAGACCGCGGATGTCCCGGTCGGCCAGGTAGGGGCTGGTACCCTGCCGCGCGGAGGCCCCCTCCGTGCTCGCGGGGCCGTCCGTCCCCACAAGACAACGGGAAGTTGGCAGGTCATGAGCAAGACACTGGTCGTGGTGGAGTCACCGGCCAAGGCGAAGACGATCGAGAAGTACCTGGGCGGCGACTACGCCGTCCGGGCTTCGTACGGCCACATCCGCGATCTCCCGAAGAGCGATCTCGGCGTCGACGTCGACCACGGGTTCGAGGTCACGTACGAGGTTCCTGAGGACTCGAAGAAGCACGTCACCGCCCTGAAGAAGGCGCTGAGGGCGAACGAGGACCTGATCCTCGCGACGGACTACGACCGGGAGGGTGAGGCGATCGCGTACCACGTCGCGTCGCTCCTCGGCGTCGACCCGGGGCAGGCCAAGCGCGTCACGTTCACCGAGATCACGCGCGACGCGATCCTCGAGGCCTTCCAGCGGCCGCGCGAGATCGACCTGAAGCTGTTCGACGCTCAGGAGGCCCGCAGGGTGCTCGACCGGTTGGTCGGCTACAAGATCTCGCCGCTGCTGTGGCGCCGCGTGCAGCCTGGCCTGTCGGCCGGGCGCGTGCAGTCGGTCGCCCTCCGTTTGATCGTCGAGCGCGAGCGCGAGATCCGAGGCTTCACCGCGGTCGAGTACTGGAGCGTCGACGCCCGGCTCACGCCCGAGGGTCAGGACCGGCCGTTCCTCGCCCGCCTGGTCAGCGTGCCCGAAGGCCGCATCGCGAGCTCGCCCGACAAGAAGGGCGTGCTCCTGTCGACCGAGGCGGAGGCGGCCACGCACGTGGACCGGTTGCGGGAGGCCGACTACCGCGTGGCCAAGGTGGAGAGCAAGGAGCGGAAGGAGGGGCCGCGACCGCCGTTCAAGACCTCCACTCTGCAGCAGGAGGCGGCACGCAAGCTCGGGTTCGGCGCCCGCAAGACGATGACGCTCGCCCAGCGCCTCTATGAAGGAGTGGACCTGCCCGGTGAGGGCACGGTCGGGCTGATCACCTACATGCGGACCGACTCGCTCACCATCGCCGACGCGGCTCTGCGCGAGATCGCTGAGCTCGTGCGGACGGAGTTCGGCGCCGAGTACGCCCTGTCCGAGCCCCGCCGGTTCAAGACGCGGTCGCGCAGCGCGCAGGAGGCGCACGAGGCGATCCGCCCCACGTCCGCGCTGCGGACACCCGATCGGGTGGCGGCGGCGCTCGACCGCGACCAGCTGCGGCTGTACACGCTGATCTGGCAGCGGACCGTGGCGACGCAGATGGCACAGGCTCGGTTCAACCAGGTGGGCGTGGACATCGATGCGACCACCGGGACGGCCCGGTACCGTCTCCGCGCGACCGGGCGCACCATGATCTTCGACGGGCACCTGCGCGTGTACTCGGAGGGACGGGACGACGGACCCGACGAGGAGGGCGAGAGCCGGCTCCCGGAGCTCGCCGCCGATCAGCTGCTGGCGCTCCTCGAGGTCCTGCCCGAGCAGCACTTCACGCAGCCGCCGCCGCGCTTCACCGAGGCCTCCCTCGTCAAGACGCTGGAGGAGCTTGGCATCGGAAGGCCATCGACGTACGCCTCGATCATCTCGACGATCCAGGACCGGGGGTACGTCCGGCTGGAGGACCGACGCTTCTTCCCCAACGACGTCGGCGAGGTCGTCACCGACAAGCTCGTCGAGCACTTCCCCGACATCGTGAACGTGAACTTCACGGCCGAGATGGAGGAGGACCTCGATGAGATCGCCGAGGGCGATCTGCAGCGCGTGCAGGTGCTGCGCCAGTTCTACGTCCCGTTCGCCGACTCGCTCGACCGTGCGGAGGAGAAGTTCGAGCGCTTCGTCGAGGAGCTCGACGAGGACTGTCCCCGCTGCATCGAGGAGGGCAGGACCCCGCCGGGCCGCCTGCAGAAGCGGCTGGGGCGGTACGGGTTCTTCATCGGGTGCACGCGGTTTGCCGAGGAGGACGGCGGGTGCAAGTACATCCGCAACCTCGACGGACAGGAGCGTCCCGAGCCCGAGATGCTCGAGGAGACCTGCCCGGATTGTGGGCGCCAGCTGCAGCGGAAGTTCGGTCGGTTCGGTCCGTTCGTCGGCTGCTCCGGCTACCCGGAGTGCCGGTACATCAAGAAGGACCCTCCCAAGTCCACGGGCGTGACCTGCCCGCAGTGCAAGCAGGGCGAGATCGTCGTCAAGCGGACCCGGTTCGGCCTGATGTACGGGTGCGAGCGCTACCCCGACTGCGACTTCGCGGTCAACCACCCGCCGATCGCGGATCGACCGTGCCCCCAGTGCGGCTCGCTCCTGATCCGCAGACCGAAGAGCCTGCGCTGCTGGGGGTGCGGCGCCGAGCTGGATGACGCGTTCAACGTCACCAAGTCCGGCGATCCTGTGGCGGAGGCGGAGGCGAGGGCGGCGAAGGCGGCGGCACGCGAGGCCCGCGCGGCGGCCAAGCAGGGTGCGAAGAAGAAGACCGCCGCCAAGCGCACCGTCGCCAAGCGCTCGACGACCAAACGAACCGCCGCCAAGCGCTCCACGACCAAGCGATCCACGGCCAAGCGGGCGGCAGCCACGGTCACGACGTCCTCGGAGGAGACGGTGAGCACCGCGGACCGGGCCGCGAGCGCGGCCGCGGAGGAGTAGGTGTCGACGTTCGCCGACGAGGTCGCCGCACTGCGCGGGACCCGGCCGGCGACCTTCAAGGACCTCATCACCCATCCCGCCTTCTCCAAGCTGCTGATCGCGCAGACCGCGAGCTCCTTCGGGGATTGGGTCGGCTTCGTCGCGGTGACCGCGCTGGTGGTCAGCAAGGGAGGCGAGGCGGGCGCCTACGCGATCGCCGGCGTGATGGTCGCCCGGACGCTCCCCGCGATCTTGTTCGGCCCGATCGCCGGCGCGATCGTCGACCGGGTCAACCGCAAGACGCTGATGATCACCGCGGACATCGCTCGGGGATCGCTGTACGCGCTCATGCCCTTCCTCGGGCCGCTGTGGATGATCTTCGGGGTCTCCTTCGTGATCGAATGCTTCTCGTTGCTGTGGACGCCGGCCCGCGACGCGTCGCTGCCGAACCTCGTCCCCCGCCGCCAGCTCGCGAACGCCAACTCGCTCGGCCTGATCACGACGTACGCGACGCTGCCGCTCGGCGCCCTCGTGTTCACGTTCCTGTCGGGAGGGTCCGGCTTGTTGCCGTACTTCGAGGACAACCCGGTCTTCCTCGCGCTGTGGCTCGACGCGTTCACGTTCGGGCTCTCGGCCCTGCTCGTCAGCCGGATCCAGATCCCGCGGCCGGCGCCGACGTCGTTCTCGAGGCTCGACCTCTCGCGCGTGGGCAAGGACATCGCGGACGGTGTCCGGTTCCTGCGCGAGAACTCGCTGGCCTCGTCGATGACGCTCGGGATCGTCGCGGCCTTCAGCGCGGTCGGGGCCGTGCTCGCGCTCGGTCCCCTCTTCGCGACCAACGCGCTCGGCGCCGGCGATCCCGGCTGGGGCATCCTCGTGACCTCGTTCGGGATCGGGATGGGGATCGGGCTGGCGTCGTCGAACAAGATCGTGGAGTTCGTCCTGCGTGAGTACGTGTTCGTCTGGTCGATCATCGCGGCGGCGGGAACCCTGCTCGTGTTGGCGGCCATGCCCGCGATCGGGCAAGCGGCGGTCATCGCGGTGGTGCTCGGTGGGTTCTGCGGCTCGGCCTGGGTGAGCGGCTACGTCCTTCTCCAGGAGAACGTAACCGACGAGTTCCGGGGGCGGACGTTCGGCGCGCTCACCGTGCTTTCGCGGCTGGGCCTGTTCCTGTCGCTCACGATCTTCCCGATCATCGCCGGCGCGATCGGTGTGCATACCCTGACGCTGGGCGAGCGGACGTTCGACCTTTCCGGGACGCGGATCTCGTTGATGATCGCGGGGATCGGCGCGCTGCTCGCCGGCGGCCTGACCCGGAGCCGGCTCCGGAGGTTCAGGGTGGGGAAGCCGCAGCCCCTTGGACTGGTCCCGAAGCTCAAGCGCCCGCCGACGCACGGGCTGTTCGTGGCGTTCGAGGGCGTCGAGGGGTCGGGCAAGGGGACGCAGATCCGACTGGCCAAGGAATGGCTGGAGTCGCAGGGCGTCGAGGTGTTGGTGACGCGGGAACCCGGAGGTACGCCGATCGGAGAGGAGCTCCGCACGTTGCTCCTCGCGCACGACACCGGGCACATCGAGCCGAAGACGGAGGCCCTGCTGTTCGCGGCGAGCCGTGCCCAGCACGTGGCGTCGGTGATCCGGCCGGCCCTGGCCGCGGGCCAAGTCGTGCTCACCGACCGGTACATCGATTCGTCGCTGGCCTATCAGGGCTCCGCGCGCGGCTTGGGTGAGCAAGACGTGCTCACGCTCAACGTGTGGGCGACACAGGGGCTGTTCCCCGACCTCGTGCTCCTGCTGCACCTCGAGCCGGAGGCCGGATTGCTCCGTTCGCTCGAGGAACCCGATCGGATCGAGGTCGAAGGACAGGACTTCCATGCGAAGGTGTCCGACGCGTACCTGCGGATCGCGGAGGAGCACCCGGAGCGGTTCGTGGTCGTGGACGCCGACCGGACCCCCGAGAATGTCCACGAACAGGTGGTCGAGGCGCTCGGCAGGATCCTGAAGGAGCGTGAGGAGGACCGTCGTGACTGAAGCCCGCGAAGGCGCGTTCCCGGTCCTGGACCGCGTGCCGGGCCAGGAGCACGCGATGGCGTTCCTGCGCCAGGCGGCCGCGCGGCCGCACCAGGCGTACGTGCTCGCGGGGCCGGAGGGTGGCGGCAAGCAGCTCGCCGCACGGGCCTTCGCGGCCGCTTTGCTCTGCAAGGTCGATGGGTGCGGGACCTGCAGGGATTGCCGCCTCGCCCTGGAGGACCGCCATCCGAACGAGGTCGTGGTCGAGCCCGAGGGGCGCGACATCCACGTCGAGACCGTCCGGAGCGAGATCTGGCATCCCGCCTACCGGACCGCGCCCGAACCCGGACGCAAGGTGTTCGTGATCCGAGAGGCGGACCGGCTGAACCCCGCCGCCGCCGACGTCCTGTTGAAGGTCCTGGAGGAACCGCCGGCCGAGACCGTCCTGATGCTGCTCTCGGCCCGTCCCGACGAGCTGCCCGAGACCGTCCTGTCCCGTTGCCACGTGGTCTCGTTCCGTCCGTTGTCCGAGGGGTTCGTGGCGCAGACGCTGGTCGCGGAGGGGATCGACGGGCAGCGTGCGGCGCTCGCCGCGCGCCTAGCCGGGGGGAACCTCGGTCGGGCTCGCCGGCTCGCTTCCGGCTCGGACGGCATGTCGTTCCGCGAGGCGGCCCGCGACGCGATCGAGCATGCCTCGCGCGGACAGGCCGGTGCCCTCGAGGCGGCCGACCTCGTGCTCGTCGCGGCCGAGCGCTACCGCAAGGACCTCGGGGCGCAGCTCGAGGAGCGGAGCCGAGGGCTGCTCACCCGGATGGACGGCGCCGACGAGCGGTTTCAAGCCCTGGCGGCCCACGCGGAGGAAGCCGAGCGGATCGAGCGGCTGGTCCCGATGGCCATTGCCACCGCGGAGCGGGCC
>Ga0209843_1000272_pt1 | contig 10163 bp, 11 predicted proteins | sample GWRWS1_20_30_FD_187222 | JGI IMG/M metagenome (GOLD analysis project Ga0209843, IMG submission 187222) | Riverbed sediment microbial communities from areas with vegetation nearby in Columbia River, Washington, USA - GW-RW S1_20_30 (SPAdes)... | ecosystem: Environmental > Aquatic > Freshwater >... | reverse complement strand
TGCCGCCAACCTTGCGGGACCGGCAGGGCCAGTCCACGCATCGGATCCGGCCACCACCGCGTTGCGACCAACCCGCGCGGTGTGATGCGGGACTGTTCGCGCGAGGGCGAATCTGGTATGCCGTCTGAGCACCCGAGGTCGCGGAGGCGAGTGCGATGAGCGAGCTGGTCAAGACATTCGCCGAGCTACTGAAACAGTTCACTCTCTCGGTCGACATCGTCAACCAGGGCACCTTCAACCGAGTTCGGGACTACGTTGTCGACTACATGAAAAACGAGCTTGAGGCCGCCTACTTCGGGTTGATGACCAGGTCGGTCATTGATGGACAGCCCGGGCTCCAGACGACCTGGAGCAGCGTGGATCAGGGGTCTGCCACCACGATCAGGACCAGCGAGGGCTACACGCGGCAGGTGTCGCTGGCCTTCGACCAGCGACGGCCCCTTTGGGTCGTCGCCGAGGACGGCACGCCGCTGCGTGATGTGCCCGACTCGACCGGCTACATCGATCTGTGGTCCAGCACGACGGACCTGCCCCGCTACGTGCCGCCAGTCGACGAGCCGATGAAGACCTCCATCATGCTGCCCCTGGTGCGTGCTGGGCGACCACTCGGCGTCATCTACCTGGAGTCGACCGCCCACGTCGAAGCCACCGTCGTTGCCAAGAAAGAGCTCCAGACCCTCGCCGAGGCGATCGCGATCCTGATCGAACTTCGGGATGCGAACAAGACCCAAGCGGAGGGGACCGAGCAGGCGGTAGGGCAGCTCGCAAGATTCCTTGGCACAGCAAAGTTTCCCCGCCTGACCAAACCCAATCTGTTTCTGGCCTCCGCGGATGACGCAGACATGCACGTGCTGGGCGTCATCAAGGAGACACTGGCGGAATTCGACAGCCAAGTGACCGTCTTCGACTGGCATGAGATCGCAGACGCGGGTGCGATTACCGCGCAGATCGCAGACAGGATCGTGCGCTCCCGCTACGGCATCTGCTACTTCTCCGAGCCGGCCCCCCCGGGTGGGGAGCACAAGTACACCGACAACCCCAACGTCATCTTCGAGGCCGGCATGCTCCACGCACTCGTCAACGCGCCCGACGCGCCGCCGTCCGGGTGGATCCCGGTGCGCGAGGACGACTCCCCGCAGGCCCCGTTCGACTTCGCCGACCAGCGCATCGAGCGGGTGCCGCGCGACACGCAGGACCAACTCGACGAGGATCGGTTCAGGACACAGATCAAGCGGCGGGTAGCCGCACTGCTCACGTACGACGCCGAACGGTGACGCACGAGCCGCTCTGGTTGGACCTGCTCGATCCATGGACAGCCCCCGCCGGCTGCCGCATGCCGTTTGGTGCTGAACGGCGATGAAGCCCTGGCCCGGTCAGCGACCGCGGGCGCTGGTACCAGTGACGGCTCCGCGGTTGCTGGCTGGATGCGACCGCGGGCTACTCGCCTGGGTCGCCGGTGCGCGGCATCGATGGTGTCTCCAGGGGCAGGCGCAGCTCAAGGCGGGCACCACGGCGACCGGCGGGTCGGTGGCCTGGAGTTCGCCGTGGTTGGCGCGGGCCAGCCGCTGTGCGATGTATAGGCCAAGGCCAAGCCCACCACCGCCGGGGCTGCTGGTCGGCTGGCCCAGACGCTCATACCGCTCAAAGATCCGCTCGCGGTCGGCTGGCGGGATCCCTGGACCGTCGTCCTGGATGGCCAACACCCGCGTGCACGCCGTCCCGACCCGCGGACAACACGATCGGTGTTCCCCGAGGGGAGTGGGCGGCGCCGTTGTCGAGCAGGTTGCCGAGGATGCGGCTGACGGCCAGCGGGTCGACGCGGACCAGCAACGGCCCAGCAACCTCGATGGTGATCGGATGGTCGGGATGGGCCAGCCCGGCCGCTCGGCCTGCCTCCTCGGCGAGCGCGGCCGCGTCGACCAGTGACCGTCGCGCCAGCCGGGCCTGCCGGCGGGCCATCCCAAGCAGCTCGTGCTGCTGGGCAACTGACAGCGCCTGGTCGCGTTGCTGCAGGGTCGCCAGGGCGCCAAGCAGCGAGGTCAGTGGCCGGCGCAGCTCGTGGGCGACCATCGCCAGCAGCTCGTCGGCGTGGTCGCCCGGTGGCTGCATTGGCGGGATAGGCTTGTGCGGCATCGGGAACCTCAACTTCCTGATGCGCGCCAGCCGGGGGCGTGGCTGCGCCCCGGCGGCACTCACGGCGAGGACGGTCGGTCAGCGCTGCACGTCGGTCTGGTCGCCGCTAGCAGGGGCGATGGTGTAGCGGCGCGGCTTGGCCTGGGTCTGCACCACCGCGCCCTGGCCGGCCAGGACCTGCAGGGCGTTGCCGACCGCGCCGGCCGACCGGTCCAGCCGCGTGGCGATCGCGGTGGGCGACAGCGCCTGCCCTGGCCGCTCGGCCAGACAGCCAACCACGAGCTGGCGCAGCGCACCCGAACGCAGCCGCCCCGACCGGGTCGGCGGCTGGTCGCCGAGGGGGGTCGGCGCGACCGGCGGCGAGCCGGGATCCTGGGTCGGTGGCGTGGTGGCCGGCAGGGTCCAGCGGTCGGCGGTACGCCGCCCGTCCTTGAGGCCGCCCGGCTGGCGTTGCACGCGGCCCTGGGCGGCCAGGGTGGCCAGCAGCTTGCCGGCGGTGGAGCGGCCGATCCCGGCCGCCCCGGCCAGCTCGGCGGCGGTGGCCCGGGGTCGGTCGGCCAGCGCGCCAAGCAGCGCCTCGGCGGCGGGGGTGGCTGGGGTGGGAGCGGATGCCATGGTGGCCTCCTCGGGGCTGCGGTGATCGGTCCTTGCAGGATCTACCTCGACACCGCCGGTGACCTCAAGGCCTGCTTTGCGCAGGTCAACGACCCGCTCGCTGCTGGATGAGGTGCTCGGCGAGCTCGGCTTGGCGGTGCAGCCACGCAAGCCCCAGCGGCCCATACATCGGCACTACCGGCTCGCCGCGCTCCAGCCGACCGCGCATCACCGTGATCACCCTTCGGTTGGCCCGTTGACCGCACTAGCGAGGTGCAGGGTCCGGCTCGGCAGCGCGTCTCGGATGCCTGCCAGTGGCGTCGGCTCGGACCGTCAACAGGACCGGTCTCGGGTGATGCCAACCGGGTGGCGGGTGTACCTCTCGACTTCCGGACACATTGGTGATCGTATGACCCGAACCCCACCCGCAGACCCGTGATGGATCGATCTCACCTAGCAGCACTGTCAGCGCTGCCACTCGACCACTCGAAGCATCCGGGCAAGAATCGTCGCCGTCCTGTCTGTCCTGCCATAGTCCGCCTGCAATCCCGGCTAGCCTGCCGCAGCACCAGTAAGGACGACGCAAGACGATCGTGGATCCTCCCGCCGAGCAGCAGGGGCCGCTGCCAGGGCATCCGGTGCGGGTCAACCCGAGCCCGGTCCCGGTCCACACCCCGACACTTCACGTCGGGTGGTTCGTCGCTGCGGTCACGGTCGCGGTAGTCGTCGTCCTCGGCGTGGTGCTGCTGCCCAAATACCTCCTTGCCTGGGACCTCGATGGCGGCCCGGCGCCAACCGACCGGGCCAAAGCGGTCAACGACATCCGCACCACCCTGCTGCAGGGCCTCGGCGGTGCAGCGCTGCTGGTCGGTGCCTACTTCACCTGGCGGCAGCTCCAGATCGCCCGCGAGGGCCAGCTCACCGAGCGGTTCACCACCGCCGTCGGCCAGCTCAGCAACCCCAGCGTCGACGTGCGGCTGGGCGGGATCTACGCGCTGGAGCGCATCGCCATCGACTCCCAGCGGGACCGGCAGACAACCTACGAGGTGCTGTGCGCCTACGTTCGCCAGCACGCTCCCGTCCCGCCACCCGACCCTCCACCCACACCCGAGCACCGCCGTGGTGGTGCCGGTGGCGTGGCCGCCAAGCGCGAGCTTGCCTGGGAGGCAGGCCAGCGCCCGCCGCTTCGGGTCCGGGCCGCCGACGTCCAAGCCGCCATGAGCGTGCTGGGCCGCCGTCTTGGCGTGCCCGGCCACCAGCAGCTCGAGCTGAGCAGGGTCGCCCTGCAGCGAGCACACCTCCGCCAGGCCCGTCTTGCCGGTGCGGATCTGCACTACTCGGATCTGTCCGCCGCGGACCTGTCCGGCGCCGACCTGCAGCTTGCGGACCTGACCGGAATCCGGCTGGCGGCGGCGGTGCTGATCAGCGCCAACCTCCACCAGGCGGACCTGCGAACCGCAGTCTTGTGGCATGTCCGCCTCGATGACGCCGACCTGCGTGGCACCGATCTCACCGGCGCCGACCTGTCAGGGGCGTATCTGCCACGAGCACGTCTGGAGCAGGCCGATCTTCGTGGCGCGGACCTTTCCGGGACGGACCTGTCGAGCGTCCACCTCGACGCCGCCGTGGCCGACCCGACGACGATCTGGCCACAGCGGTTCGATCCCAGCGCTGCTGGGGTGACCATCACCACGACCGGCCCGCCGATCAGGCCCCAGACGACCTGGCTCTGGCCCCGCTAAGCGTTCCCGCGTCCACTCCCAGCAGCATCAACCGGACATGACCCCGATATGTGTGCACGGCATCGCGGAGCCCACGCCGCTGTCCACCTTGTCCTCTTCACGGTCGAGCGTCAGCTGGTTCAGATAACGCTGCTGCCTTCTGCTCCAGCACCCAGGTCGGCAGCAAGTCCAGCCCGGCGCGCATCTCCGCGTCGGTCAGGTCGGGGTAGGGCCCACGCCCTCGCGCCCGATGGGCCAGGCAGGCCGGGCACATCAGCACCGTGAACAGGCCCTCGACCCGGCCGCGCTCGCTGCGGCGCTGGTGGAGTTCTTCGGCCAGGGAGGCCTGTCGTGAGGAAGCTGATTGTCGCCGAGTACGTGTCGCTGGACGGCGTGATCCAGGCACCCGGCCATGCCGGTGAGGACGCCGCCGGCGGCTTCGCCCACGGCGGCTGGACCGGCCCCTACATGGCCGACCACAGGCGCTACAACAGCGAGCTGTACCAGACGGTCGGCGCGTTCCTGCTCGGCCGCCTGACCTACGAGATCTTCGCCGCCGCCTGGCCGAAGGTCACCGACGAGCACGACCAGATCGCCCGCGCACTCAACACCCTCCCCAAGCATGTCGCCTCCGCGACCATGCGGCCGGAGCAGGCCACCTGGGCGGGGACCACGATCCTCAACGGCGACGCCGCCACCGAGGTGTCCCGACTCAAACAGGAGCCCGGCAGGCCGATCCTGGTGGCCGGCAGCGCCAGGCTGGTCCAGGACCTGCAACGGCACGACCTCATCGACGAGTACCGCCTCTGGCTGCACCCGGTCGTGCTCGGCGGCGGCAAGCGGCTGTTCGCCGACGGGGCCGCCCCGGTCACCTTCCGGCTCGTGGACGGCATGACGACCAGGGGCGGCCTGGCCCTGCTCACCTACGAGCGCGCCGCGGCGTAGGCGCCCGTCGGAGACGCCTCGTTCCAGCGGTAAAGGAGAAGCCGATGACCCATGACCTCAGCACCCTCGGACCGGGGTGGCGGGCACCTCGGCTACCAGGTCGCTGCTTGCCGGCGGGGTGGTCGCCGGCCCCCTGTTCATCGTGGTGGGCCTGCTGCAGGCGTTCACCCGCGAGGGGTTCGATCTGCGGCGGCACCCGCTCAGCCTGCTGAGCAACGGCGACCTCGGCTGGATCCAGGTCGCCACCTTCGTGGTCACCGGTTTGCTGTTCGCCGGCGCCGCGGTTGGGATGCGGCGGGTCCTGCACCCAGGCCGTGGTGGGACCTGGGGGCCGCTGCTGGTCGGCGCCGTCGGGGTGGGGATGATCGCCGCCGGGGTCTTCGTCGCCGACCCGGCCGACGGCTTCCCGCCCGGGACACCGCCGGGTCGCCCGACACCCTGAGCTGGCACAGCGGCTGCACTTCCTGGTCGCCGGGGTGGCGTACCTGTCGCTGATCGCGGCGAGCTTTGGGTTCGCCCGCCGGTTCGCCGGGCTCGGCCAGCGGGGCTGGGCGTTGTATTCGCTGGCGACCGGCGTGGTCTTCCTGGCCGTCTGGCTGGCCTGTTCGTCTGGCCCGAGCAGGACGTGGTCAACCTGGCCTACGCGGCGGCGGCGCTGCACGGCTTCGGATGGGTTTCGCTGGTGGCGGCACAACTGCGGGCAGGCCAGCCGGCCGCGCAGGGTTGAGCGGAGCATCGTCTCGCCTGGTTCGTGTTGGGCGCGATCGCCGTGGCCCGATCAGGGCTGCTCGATGGCGATCCCCCCCTCGTCGGACTGCGTCCAGGATGCGGCAAGGAGCAGCCGGACACACTACGAAGTCCTACCGACGGCGATCCCAGATCGAGCCGGCCTATTTATAGCGCTGACCAGGTGATCGCATCACACCGCTCGCATCCTGTTGTTGCGAGGGTTGTGCTCGACCTCGGCCATCCCGAGCGCTTCGAGCACCGGCGGCACGTAGTTGGCGAACCGACCACGTAGGCCCTTCTTGAGGCCGTACCAGCCGCCGACCGGGTTGTCGGGGGACCGGCCCCACGCCTCGACGGTGTCCGGCTTCGCGGGCTTCTGCTCGTCGGCGTTGCCTAATGGCATCCAGTCGCCGCGCTTGGCGAGCATGGCGTGGAGGTCCTCGATGCAGCGCAGGTGGTAGCGCAACTGCGTGGCGGCGACCCGCACCACGAGTGCGGGCGGGTCGGTGTCGGGATCCCGGTAGGCCTCGAACTCCGAGCTTCCCGGCGGGGTCTTCAGGACCTACGGGTCCTGCGGTGTCCCGGAGCCCTCCACATCGCTTCCTGCCATGGCGCGTCTCCTTCCGCCGAGGTCACTGTCCACCCACCGGCCGGAGCTTACCCGGCCAAGAGTGACATCTCTTGTCATGAATCCGGCATCGTCGAGATACTGCTCCGGTGCGGGCAGGTCGGCTGCTGACCCTGGTGCTCATCCTTCAACGGCATGGGCGGGTGACCGCCGCCGAGCTCGCGCAACGACTGGAGGTCAGCCAGCGGACCGTGCTGCGCGACATCGAGGCGCTCTCTGGCGCGGGTGTGCCCGTCTACGCCACCCGCGGACCCGGCGGCGGCTTCGAGCTGCTCGAGCGCCACACCCCGGAGCTGGTCGGCGCCACACAGTGGCGCCCACAGCAACGGCGGCCGAGGCGGCCACGACGCGCAACCGTGCGCATCTCACCCGAAGGCCGGCGGAGAGCGGCCCTGCTCGGACACCTCCAGCCACTCCGCGTAGAACGTGCCGTGCCCCCGGACAGGCACGGATGGCTCCAGGCGACGTTCCGCCTCCATTCCCTCGAAGGCGCAGCGGTCGAAGTGCTGTCGCTCGGGCCGCACGTCAAGGTCCTGCAACCTGCCGACCTGCGCGAGCACGTTGCGGAGCTGGCCCACCGCACCGCGCTGCTGTACCGCGGTCCCTAGACGGGGTCAGCCCCCGTCGCCGCTCCACCGGCCAGTCCCGCCAGGGAGGGACCACGGGCGAGTTCGACGGCCATGGCTGGTGCGGCCGGCGTGCGGTGCGCCCTCGCCGGAGCTGCTCGACCAGGACGGTCAGTAGCGGACGCACGGGAGCTTCGTTTCCGGAGCGTCAGACAGACCTCGTTGCGCCTCAGGCCAGCGCCTCACTATCCGGCCAACACGCGGCCCGCTAGGGAAGACCACGGGGTGCGTCAGCGGCAATCGGCCCACATCGGTGGGAGCACCTGTGTGGCCAACCATCGAAGGCGACCGACGAGCCACGCCGGTACCGCCACGGCGACCCTGCCGCTGGCAGTCCGCAGGATCCCGGCAGCTGTTGTCCAGCGCGTCGCAGGCACGGTACTAGCATGCAACGACCCACCTGGCGAGGGTCCTGGACATAGGGAGCTACAGGATGCGCATCGAGCGTCTCGGCGCTGGCGATGCCGCGAAGGTCGCGCAGGCCAGCGCCCTGTTCGACGGTCCCGCACGCGCAGACGCGACCCGCCGATTCCTCGGCGAGCCCGGTCATCACCTGCTCATCGCCTACGCCGGCGACACGCCGGTTGGGTTCGTGACCGGGGTGGAGTTGACCCATCCCGACAAGGGCACCGAGATGTTCCTGTACGAGCTGGGCGTTGCCGAGGCGCATCGGCGGCGCGGGATCGGCACGGCGCTGGTGGCCGCGCTGGTTCGCCTGGCGCAGGAGGCCGGCTGCTACGGCATGTGGGCCCTCACCGACCAGGACAACCGCGCGGCGCTGGCCACCTATCAGGCCGCCGGCGCGGCCCGGGAGCCTGACACGGTCATGCTTGGCTGGGAGTTCCCCAGCAGCCAACACCTCTGACCGCGTCGGTCATTGGGCGGCGGTGGTCCCGACCTGGCGCCATGGCCAAACCGCCAACCCCAACGTCGAGGCGTCGGTAGTCATGAGGATGGCGCTCCACCAGTGGAGAGCCAAGCCGGCCCCAAGATGATGGCAACCGACACGGCGCGAGCCTGACCGGCACCGACCGGCTGGCTGGCAGCGGCCTGCGGTGCGGATCAGCACGTTCAGTCGGCTCGGTCGCGAGCAGCCATGGGAGCTGGCAGGTGCGGGTCTGTGATCCCGCCTGGACGGGTGAAGCGGCGCCGTCGATCGGGTTGGTCGGCTCGTCTACTGTGGCGTAGCCCGCCGCCATGCCAGGATGCTGGTCGCCACCAGCCCCAAACCGCAGCCCAGCTGGACGACCCACCAGCCGCCGACGCCAGTGTGGTGGCCAGACACCGGGCACATCACCGTGGACAGCACCAGCATGCCGGCTGCCACCAGCGAGGCCGCCAAGCCCCAGCGCCGCCGCATCCCCAAGCCCGCCAACGTCGTCAGCAACGCGCCCAGCAACAGGGTGGCGAGCGCGCTGACGAACCACGGGTCGACCGCGTTGGGGTTGGTCGGCGGCGGCTCGACCGCGATCCCGACGGTGAGGAGCACGACCCAGGCCACCCCCGCGATCAGCGCCCAGCGCGTCGAGATCGGCTCAAGCAGGCGCACCCCGATCGGCGTATGGACGGCCGCGGTGGCCGGCCGGTGGATCATCGCGGCCGCCGGCCGCGCCTGCCCCCTGGGCGTCGCCACCCCGACGTCCTCCGGCATCCTGGCCCGGTGGTCGTTCGCTTGCGGTGGGTGTCGGGTCAGCTGGTCCAGCCGGTCCTTGGTCGTGGCCATGGCTGCCACCTCCTCAGCGCCGCTCCTACTGCGCGCTGCCTGCTAGCGTAGCCCGCTGAGGTGGAACTTCCTACCGCGTGCGCGGATCAGCGCGCTCAGTTGGGCCGGCGCGCCTGGCCTTCCTGGTGACCAGCCGTGGGGTCGACGTGGTGTGGGGGCTGTGGACGCCGCAGCCAGGCCCGCAGCCGAGCGGCGGCATCGTCCAGATCGGAGCCGCGCAGGCCCAGGACAACAGCCAGGCTTGCTAGGCCGCGGTGCTGGAGCGCCTTGACCGCGCCGGTGGTCTTGTGGAGCGCGGCAGCGACCTCTGGCGCGGTCAGGCCGGCAGCCATGCGCAGCAGCAGCACCTCGCGTTGGTCGGGTGGCAGCTTGCGGTAGACGGTGACGTGATCGACTTGGACGCCCCGCTCGGTGAGCAGTTCCTCGACGTCGCGGTAGGACAGGCCGTAGCGCAGGTACCAGCGGACGGCAACGACGATCACGTCGGACGGGAAGCGGAATCCGGCGAAGGCGGAGCGCGGGACCGGAGCAGAGCGAGGGCGGGTTGTCATGCCTCAGTCTCGCTGCTCGAACGCGGTCGAAGCGAATGCAAGAGCGCCGGACTACGACTTGATCAAATCCGTTACCCAGAACGCCCCTGCAACACCACGTTCTTTCACGCAGGAACCCGGAACCTTCAAGCCGTGACTCGACTGGGCTGGTAACGCAGAGCCACCGCCCCCGACCGGAACTCCTGGCGGCCCACGAGCTTCAGCTCGAGCCGCTCGCTCAGGCCGGCGAGCAACGTCGGCCCGTGGCCCGCCAGGATGGGCTGCACGACGAACTCGTACTCATCGATCAATCCCAGATCCGCCAGGGCCAGCGGGAGGGTCACGCCTCCCACGTACAGGCCTCTGCCAGGCTCCTGCTTGAGGTGCTGAACGGCTTTCCCCAGGTCCCCCCGCACGAGCTCCGCGTTCCAATCGACCCGGTCCAGGGTGCCCGACACGACGTACTTCTTTGCCCCGTCGATCGTCCGGGCGAAGGGGACCATCCAATCAGGCCGCGCTCCCGTCCGCGCCGGC
>Ga0209843_1000270_pt1 | contig 10172 bp, 6 predicted proteins | sample GWRWS1_20_30_FD_187222 | JGI IMG/M metagenome (GOLD analysis project Ga0209843, IMG submission 187222) | Riverbed sediment microbial communities from areas with vegetation nearby in Columbia River, Washington, USA - GW-RW S1_20_30 (SPAdes)... | ecosystem: Environmental > Aquatic > Freshwater >... | reverse complement strand
CAGAGCCAGCTCCCGCAGCGCGGTCAGGTTGCCGACACGGAAGTAGTTGCCGAGCGCGGCGTCGACCCTCTCCGGCTTGTAGACGTTGCCGTGAGCCATCCGCCGCCGTAGCGCCTCCGGCGTCATGTCGACCAGCTCGACCTGTTCGGCGCCGCGTACCACCGAGTCCGGCACGGTCTCGCGCTGCGTCACCCCCGTGATCTGCTCGACGACGTCGTTGAGCGATTCGAGATGCTGGATGTTGACGGTGCTCAGGACGGTGATGCCGGCGTCGAGCAGCTCGTCGATGTCCTGCCATCGCTTGGCGTTGCGGGAGCCGGGAACGTTGGTGTGGGCGAGCTCGTCTACGAGGGCAACCTGCGGCCGCCGGGCGAGAACAGCGTCGATGTCCATCTCGGTGAACGTGGCGGCTTTGTAGCTCATTGTCTTGCGCGGCACCACCTCCAGGTCGCCGATCATCGCCTCGGTGGTCGGCCGGCCATGGCTCTCGATGAAGCCCACGACAACATCGGTGCCGCGGTGTTGCCGGCGCCGCCCCTCCTCGAGCATCTTGTACGTCTTGCCGACGCCCGGGGCGGCCCCGAGGTAAACCCGTAACTGTCCGCGTGCCACGCCTACATCCTCCCTCCCGACCGCGGCCTTACGGGAACTGGCGGTCCAGAGCCAGGTTGAGCTCCAGTACGTTGACCCCCGCTTCGCCCATGAAGCCAAGACCCCGACCTGAGGTGTTTTCGTCAACGAGCGCGAGGACCGCGGCAAGATCGGCCCCCCGCTCTCTCGCCACGCGAGGAGCCTGAAGCTTCGCGTAGTCCACGCTGATGTGCGGGTCGAGGCCGCTGGCGCTCGCGGTGACCGCGTCAGCCGGCACGGCCGGCTTGTCTGGCGCGTTACCCCGGATGGGGACCGCCACGGCACCCTCGGCGACATAGTCCACGTCGGGCTCTGCGTTCTCCACCCGGACGCCCTGATACGTGGAAAGGAATGGGGTGGCCGGAGCCGGCTGGTTGACGCTGACCACCCGGGTGACCTCACCCGAGAGACCCCCGCTGTAGAAGACGCCCAGCACTGCCCCCACACCGTCGTCCGTGCAGTACGGGCGCGCCCCGCTGACACCCTCGAGCTCACCGACGGCCTTACTCCGCGCGCAGACCTGGGTCAGCAGGCTCTGGGTCGAGTCGTCGGGGTTCGCGGCGTTGGTGTCGACGATGCTCTCCGGGCCGAGGTTGCTGGCCGCGGTGGAGGTCGGGTCGTACCCGTCGCCGGCCGCGGACGGGCGACTCTGGAAGTACTGCGGCAGAGCGTTCCCGTCGGCATCAGTGAAGCTCTGCCCGATCAGGCGGCTGCCGACGGTCTGACCCGCCGCGTTCTCGACGAGCGAGCCGTTCGCCTTACCCCGCAGACCCGGCAGCTGTGCCACGCCGAACATGACGAGCGGGTACGCCAAGCCGACCAGCACGGTGAAGACCAGCAGCGCGCGAAGCGCGGCGAGGTGTTGAGTGATCCAAACAGGTAAACGCATCACGAGATCCCCGGTATGAACTGGATGAGAAGGTCAATGAGCTTGATGCCGACGAACGGGGCGATGATGCCCCCGACGCCGTAGAGCAGTAGGTTGCGGCTCAATAGCTTCGAGGCGCTGCTCGGCCGGTACCGCACACCGCGCAGGGCGAGCGGGATCAGCGCGATGATGATCAGCGCGTTGAAGATGACCGCCGAGGTGATGGCCGATTCGGGGCTGGCCAGTCGCATGATATTGAGCCGGTCGAGGCTCGGGTAGACCGCCGCAAACATCGCCGGGATGATCGCGAAGTACTTCGCGATGTCGTTGGCGATGGAGAACGTGGTCAGCGCGCCGCGGGTGATCAGCAACTGCTTGCCGATCTCGACGATCTCGATGAGCTTGGTCGGGTCGGAGTCGAGGTCGACCATGTTGCCGGCCTCCTTCGCAGCCGACGTTCCGGTGTTCATCGAGACCCCGACGTCTGCCTGCGCGAGTGCCGGTGCGTCGTTGGTGCCGTCGCCGGTCATGGCGACCAGGCGCCCGCCCTCCTGCTCCTTGCGGATGAGCGCGAGCTTGTCCTCCGGCTTGGCCTCGGCGAGGAAGTCGTCGACGCCCGCCTCGCCCGCGATCGCCTTCGCGGTGAGGGGGTTGTCGCCCGTGATCATGACGGTGCGGATGCCCATGAGGCGCATCTCGTTGAAGCGCTCCTTCATGCCTTGCTTGACAACATCCTTGAGGTGGATGACGCCGAGCGCCCGGGCAGGTTCGGTGCCGACCCGTTCCGCGACGACCAGAGGCGTGCCGCCGGTCGAGCTGATCGCGTCGACCGCCGGGCCGACGTCCGTAGTGGGGTGGCCACCGTTGTCGCGGACCCACTTCATCACCGCCGAGGCGGCGCCCTTGCGGATGTGCCGGGTGGATCCGTTCTCGGAGAGATCGATGCCGCTCATCCGGGTCTCGGCGGTGAAGGCGACGAACGTGGCGTGCGGCATGAAGCCGTCCTCGCGCGCCCGCAGCCCGTACCGGGTCTTCGCGAGCACGACGATCGAACGACCCTCGGGAGTCTCGTCGGCGAGACTGGACAGCTGCGCCGCCTTGGCGAGATCCTCCGCGGCCACGCCGTCGACCGGGAGGAACTCGCTGGCCTGCCGGTTGCCCAGCGTGATGGTGCCGGTCTTGTCCAGCAGGAGTGTGTTGACGTCGCCAGCCGCCTCGACGGCGCGGCCGCTCACGGCGAGCACGTTGCGCTGCACCAGGCGGTCCATACCGGCGATGCCGATGGCCGAGAGCAAGGCGCCGATCGTCGTCGGGATGAGGCACACCAGGAGCGAGATGAGCACGATGCCGCTGACACCGCTGCCGTTGATGGCGGGCGTGTCCGGCGCGGCGGCCTGGAACTCCTTGGAGAAGATCGCCAGCGGCTGCAGCGTGACGGCCGCCAGCAGGAAGATGATCGTCAACGCGGCGAGCAGGATGTTCAGCGCGATCTCGTTGGGCGTCTTCTGCCGGTTGGCGCCCTCGACGAGGGCGATCATCCGATCGATGAAGCTCTCCCCCGGGCGCTGGGTGATCCGCACGACGATCCGGTCGGAGAGCACCCTCGTGCCGCCGGTGACGGCGCTGCGGTCGCCGCCGGCCTCCCGGATCACTGGCGCAGACTCGCCGGTGATGGCCGACTCGTCCACACTGGCGATGCCCTCGATAACGTCGCCGTCGCCAGGGATGATCTGACCGGCCTCCACAACGACGATGTCGTCCGTCTTCAGCTCGGTCGCCGCCACCGTCTCCTCTGTGTACGCATCGGCGGCCTTGCCCTCGGCCCACCCGGTCAGGCGGCGGGCCATGGCGTCCTTCTTGGCGGCCCGCAGGCTCGCCGCCTGGGCCTTTCCGCGGCCCTCGGCGACGGCCTCGGCCAGGTTGGCGAAGACCACCGTAAGCCATAGCCACACGGTGATGAGCCACGCGAACACGCTTGGATCGGCGATGGCCAGCACCGTGGTGAAGGCGGCGCCAATCTCGACGATGAACATGACCGGGTTGCGCCAAAGGGTTCTGGGATCGAGCTTTCGCAGCGCGTCCGGCGTCGACCGGAGCAGCTGCTTGGGGTCCAACAGGCCGCCGCCAACCCGGCTCGGGCTGCTCGGTGCCTCAGGCTCGCTGGGTGCCACGTCTGTGACAGTCATCTCTTGGCTCTCTTGGTTACAGGCCCTCGGCCAGCGGGCCGAGCGCGAGGGCGGGAAGGAAGGTCAGCGCGATGAGCACGACCGTCACGCCGACGACCATGCCGACAAACAGCGGCCTGTGCGTGGGCAGCGTGCCTCAGAGGCGGGCACGGGTTTCTGGCGGGCGAGCGCGCCGGCCAAACCGAGCACAAAAATGAGCGGCAGGAATCGGCCGAGCAACATGCACAGCCCGAGCGCGGTGTCCCACCACGGCGTGTTCACGGTGATCCCGGCGAAGGCCGAGCCGTTGTTGTTGCTCGCCGAGGTAAAGGCGTAGAGCACCTCGGAGAGCCCGTGCGGGCCGACGTTGAGCGCCGTCGAATTGTTGCCGGTGGCGAAGGCCGTCGCCGTCCCGACGAGCACCAGGACAGGCGTTGTGAGGAAGTACAGCGACGCGAACTTGATCTCACGCGAGCCGATCTTCTTCCCGATGTACTCCGGAGTACGCCCGACCATAAGTCCGGCCACGAACACCGTGATGACGGCGAGGACGAGAAGGCCGTACAAGCCGGAGCCCACGCCGCCGGGTGCGACCTCGCCGAGCATCATGTTGACGATTGGCATCATGCCGCCCAGCGCCGTGTACGAGTCGTGGAACGAGTTCACCGCCCCGGTCGAGGTCAGCGTGGTGGCCGCGGTGAAGGTGGCCGAGTTGGACAGGCCGAACCGGACCTCCTTGCCCTCCATCGCCGCGCCGACCGCCTGCGGCACTGTGCCGTTGCCGGCGAGCTCGAAGGCGTTGGTCAGCGAGATGCTGGCGATGGCGAGGATCCCCATGATGGCGACGACCGCGTAGCCCTGCCGGTTGTCGCCGACCATGCGCCCGAACACGCGCGGCAAGCTGAACGGGATGCACAGCAGCAGGAAGATCTCGATCAGGTTCGTCCACGTGGTCGGGTTCTCGAACGGATGCGCGCTGTTGACGTTGGCGAAGCCGCCGCCGTTCGTTCCCAGCTCTTTGATGACCTCTTGGCTGGCCATCGGCCCACCCGTGATGGTCTGCTCGCCACCCGCCACCGTGGTGAACGTGTGGTAGTCGGTGAAGTTCTGAATCGCACCGCCGATGATCAGCACGATCGTGCCGAGGACCGCGATGGGTAGCAGAACGCGGACCGTGATGCGGGTCAGATCGACCCAGAAATTGCCTAATGTTCGGCTTGCAAGCTGCGCCGAAGTGCCCAGCTCGCTGGTGCGTCGGCGCGCGAAACCTCGCACAAGCGCGACCACGACCGCGATGCCGACGGCCGCGGAGACGAAGTTCTGCACCGCGAGCCCGGCCATCTGGCTCAGGTAGGTCATCGTCGACTCGCCGGAGTAGGCCTGCCAGTTCGTGTTCGTCACGAAGCTGACCGCTGTGTTCCAGGCAATGTGGTCGGTCACCCCGGGAAAGTCCTGTGCCGGCCCGAACAGGGCCCAGTTCACCCGCAGGACGAGGTAGAGGAACAGGATCGACACAGCAGAGAAGGCCAGGACGCTGCGAGCGTACACACCCCATCTCTGCTCGCCGTCGGGGTTCACACCGACGAGCCGGTAGATACCTCGCTCGAAACGCGAGTGCGTCTTTGCGGAGACAACCCGGTACATGTAGTCCCCGAACGGGCGGTACACCGCCACCAGCGCGGCGACCAGGACGAGAATGAAGATCACGCCCGCTGCAGTCGTACTCATCTAGAACCGCTCCGGAAATAGCAGGGCAACGACCAGGAATACCGCCAGCCCGAACGCGATGATCAGGCCGACCAGATTGACCGCGTTCACAGCCGCTCAACTCCTCGCACCACGAGCGCGAGGACCGTGAACAGCGCAACGGTCAGCAGCACGTACACCAGATCAGCCACCGTGCGACTCCTTCTTCCTTGACTCGGTGTTGTTGATGAGCACCTCGAGTTCGGCGGTCAGCGCCGCCTTGGCCCGGACCGCGCGGATCCACCGCCGGCTCAGGCCCAACCCGATCGCCAGGGCAAATACCGTGAGATGCCACGTGCTGGTAGTACCATCCCAGGTCAGTTCGCCGTACCGGTTCACCAAGAACCCGGTGAACAGTAGGTAGCCCAGGCCGGCGACGGCCAGGCTCGCGCGAGTGTCGTCAACGAGGCCCGCATAGGCGCCAACGGCCAGGGCAACCACGACCAGCCGGCCCGACACATCGGGGAACAGGGCGGCCGCGGCGATGCACGCACCCACCATGACCGCGGCCCCGACGGCCAGATGGATCCCGAACGGGGTCCGCCCGGCGTCGGCGTCGCCTCGGGCCGCCGAACTATTCCACACCGCGCATGCTCCTCTGGGGCACACGACGATCGCTGCGGCGATCGCCCGAGTCATCCAAACGCGGGCCGGGCCGGCCCGACAGGCGTCCTGACGAGATCCATACGCCGTCGCGGCCGTTCTTGACGCCTTCGATACGCGACGGTCTGCGGCCGGCCCCGCCGGGCGGGCATCCTGGCGGTATGCCTCAAGCCCCAGCCGAGCGGACCGCCGAGCCAGAGCCCCACGAACGCCCCAGAGAGGCGATCCAGGCGCCCTCGACCCCCGGTGCGGGCGCATTTCCGCCCATGGGCGCCTTCCCGCCGGTACGCTCGGCACGCCCGCTCCTGCGACGCCGCCGTGTCCGCGACGACGCGCGGGACAAGCTCACCGTTATCGGCGGTCTGGCCGCGCTGTCGCTGGACGCGATGGCGTCGGTCTCCTACGGCCCCGAGGCGATCGTCCTTGTGCTCGCCACCGCTGGCGGGATCGGCCTCGGCTTCACGCTGCCGGTGACCCTTGCCATCGCCGGTCTGCTCGCCGTGCTTGTCTTGTCCTACAGGCAGGTCATCGCCGCGTTTCCCGACGGAGGCGGCGCCTACGCGGTGGCCAAGCGGCACCTGTCCCGTCGCACGAGTCTGGTCGCCGCCGCCTCCCTCGTCGTGGACTACGTTCTCAACGTCGCCGTGTCGGTGGCCGCCGGCGTCGCCGCGCTGACCTCCGCCTTCCCAGCTTTGCTGCCCTACACCGTGGAGTTGTGCCTCGTGGTGCTCGCGGTCGTGACGGCGATCAACCTGCGCGGCATCGCGCACAGCGCGCGCACCTTCATCCTGCCCACAGTGATCTTCGTCGGGTCGATTCTGACCGTGATAGTGGTAGGGCTGCTCCGCGACGCCCCGGCGGTCACGGCCGAGGCGCCGGCGGTTGCCGCCGGACCGGTGCAGGCGGTCGGCGCGCTGCTGCTGCTTCGAGCCTTCGCCAACGGCTGCGCCGCGCTGACCGGCGTGGAGGCCATCGCCAACGCCGTACCCTCGTTCCGGGAGCCCGCGGTCAAGCGGGCCCAACGCGCCGAGGTCGCCCTCGGCGCACTGCTCGGCATAATGCTGCTGGGCATCGCCACCCTGATCGAGCGCTTCGAGATCCATCCGGTCGAAGGCGTCACGGTGCTCGCCCAGGTCACCGACGCTTCGTTGGGCCACGGCGTCGGCTTTTATGTGGTGCAGATAGCCACCACGATCCTGCTTGCGCTGGCCGCGAACACCTCATTCGGCGGACTGCCGGTGCTGGCCAAGTTGCTGGCCAGCGACCACTTCCTGCCGCACGTGTTCGCGCTGCGCGCCCGGCGACAGGTCTACCGGTACGGCGTGCTGGTGCTCTCGGTCGTGTCCGCGATCCTGCTGATTGCCGCGCGCGGGCAGATGAACACGCTGGTGCCGCTGTTCGCGATCGGCGTGTTCGTCGGGTTCACGATCGCTCAGTACGGCATGGTCCGGCACTGGTTGGGTAACCGTGGCCCGGGCTGGCAGTGGAAGATCGCACTAAACGGCTTCGGTGCCCTGCTCACGTTCGTGGCCGCCATCGTCACGACCGGGAGCAAGCTGGCCGAGGGAGCGTGGCTCATCGCGATCGCCCTGCCGCTGCTCGTCATGGCCTTTGAACGGGTGTACCGGTCCTACCAGCGCATCGGCGCCAGCCTGGAACTGGGCAAGACGCCGGCCCCACCACGGCCCGGCCCGTCGGTGGTGGTCGTGCCGGTGGGCGGAGTGTCCGAACTGGCCCGTCGCGCGCTAGCTGCGGCATTATCACTCGGCGACGAGGTGATCGCGGTGCACATCGCCTACAGCGACGAGCCGCAGGACCGCAACCGCTTCCGTGCCGAGTGGGAGGCGTGGCACCCGGACGTCCCGCTGGCCATTGTGGACTCTCACGATCGCGACCTCGGCCGACCCCTCGCCGACCTTCTCCGAGAACGCTTCCCGGACCGGTACGTCTTCGTGCTCATCGCCGAGGTCGAACCGGAACGCCTCTGGGAGCGGATCCTGCGCAACAACCGCGGCAACGTGCTCGAGCGGGCCGTCCGCCGGCACACAGATGCGGTCGTATGCCGGATGCGATTCCCCGTGCCGGCAGAAGACGACCATACAGCGGCAGCGACGTGACGTGCGCCTTCTCAGCCTCCCAGGCGACCGCCGAGGTCCCACAACCGTACGGTCTGGTCAACGCTGGCGCTGGCCAATGTCTTGCCGTCCGGACTGAATGCCACACTCATAACCCAGGAGGTGTGGCCGGCGAGCGGCTCGCCGACCTGCCGGCGACTGGCAAGGTCCCACAACCGCACGGTGTAGTCGCCGCCACCGCTGGCTAGAGTGCTCCCGTCCGGACTGAACGCCACAGTGGTGACCGACTCGGTGTGGCCGGTGAGCGGGTCACCGAGCTGTCGGCGACTGGCGACATCCCACAACCGCACGGTCTGGTCAACGCTTGCGCTGGCCAACGTCCGGCCATCCGGACTGAACGCCACGCTGTACACCGTGGACGTGTGGCCGGCGAGCGGGGCGCCGAGCTGGCGGCGATTGGCGACATCCCAAAAACGCACCGTACGCTCGTTGTCGGCGGCGCTCGCGAGCGTCTTGCCGTCGGGGCTGAACGCCACGCTTAGGACCACTTCGATAGGGCCGGCCAGCGGGGCGCCGACCTGGCGGCGACTGGCGATGTCCCACAGTCGCACGGTCCCATCGAGTTTGCCGCCGGCGGTCGCTAGTGTCTTGCCGTCCGGGCTGAACGCCACAGTCGTGATCAAGCCTGAGGGGAGATTGAGCGGGACGCCGACCTGCTGGTGGCTCGCAACGTCCCACAACCGCACCGTATCGTCGTGGCCGCCGCTTGCCAGGGTCTTGCCGTCCGGACTGAAGGCAACCGTGACGACCGCCCTTGTGTGGCCGGAGAGTGGGGCACCAAGCTGCCGGCGCGTGGCGACGTCCCACAACAACACCGGCCCGCCGTCGCCGCCCGTGCTAGCAAGGGTGTTCCCGTCAGGGCTGAACGCTATACCTTGGACCCCGCCGGGGGGGTTCACGAGGACGGCGTCGCCGGGTCCAGCATAGGTCGGCGTGGACTGTGTCTGAATGGTCGGGCTCTGCTCGGGGGGCTTCGACCCATCGGTCGGGGTCGCACACGCCCCGAGTAGGGCTTGAGTCATCACGAGCGCGACCAAACACACCCGACGGGACATAGGTCAACCCTAGAGCGGACTCTGGTCGCGGGTAAGGCGTCAATCGGCCAGCAACGACCGTCGGCTGGCACGATATGCGCCTCGAAGCCGCCTTGACCGGTCCAACTGCGGTACAGAACTGCGTGGTCCTCCACGAACGCTCGCTCCACTTTTCGGTCAGGTCGGCACCCTCGTACCCGAAGCTGGATACGTGACCCCTCCTCGTCCGTCCAGATGCGACAATGAACCACAGCAATCGCCGACGGTGCGACGATCAGGAGGACATCGCGAAGCGACGATCTCGTGACAGGTTCTCACTGAGATTGCCTCGGGTCTGGGGGGAACATTGCGGTTCTTGATCTCACGAGATAACGACCATAGAGCAAACGGCTCGTTATCTGCTGCCCCCTGTTGGGCTCCCTAGCTGGGAATAGAGATGCGCGGCGATACTTGACCGAGTCAATCAATCCGTGTCGATCGCGGGCGGTCGCAGCGAACCATCGACCTGAGCACCTATTCAGGTGAACGCAACGCCGCTAACGTCGGTGTCGTTACCGCCGGGAGCGCAACGAAGCGTGAGGGGAGTCTTCGCGATGGGCCGGTACCGTCTGCGCCGTCGAATTTTGGCTATATCTACAACAATTGCCGTCCTTATTCCGATTTCCGTGCTGGCTGGCGCGGCTGCCGGGACCACGGCGACGCCGAGCAAGCCATCCACGGAGAAGGCGGTGCTCTTCGCGGCCGACGGTATGCGGCCAGATCTGGTGGACAGGTACGCCACAGAAGGCGCGATGCCCGAGATGAAGGGCCTGATCGAGAAGGGTGTTAAGGGCCGCAACGGACTGCTCCAGGGCTTCCCGCCGAACACCGGGGTCGGCTGGGCCACTCTGGGCACCGGCACCTGGCCCGGCGAGCACGGCTCGACCAACAACACGTTCCACCGCACCGGCGAGGGCAACTTCAACAACTCGACGAGCTTCGCCGCGACCGG
>Ga0209843_1000269_pt1 | contig 10177 bp, 7 predicted proteins | sample GWRWS1_20_30_FD_187222 | JGI IMG/M metagenome (GOLD analysis project Ga0209843, IMG submission 187222) | Riverbed sediment microbial communities from areas with vegetation nearby in Columbia River, Washington, USA - GW-RW S1_20_30 (SPAdes)... | ecosystem: Environmental > Aquatic > Freshwater >... | reverse complement strand
CACGGCGATGGGGTCGTTGTCGTGGGAGAGGATCACCGCCCGCAGCCGCGCCCGTGCCTCCTCGGACAGCCCCTGGAGCTGCTCGTGGCGGTCGAACACCTCAACGGTGCCCTCCGGCACCCGGGTGCTGCTGCCCCGGGCCATGCCGTTCCTGGACCACTTGGCCATGCCCGGCAGCCCCACCCACAGCGCCCGGTCGATGCCGTAGTGGTCGAACCCTTCGATGCCCTGGAACATGACGACGTCGGAGCTGGTCCAGGCGCCAAGGCTCTCCCCGAAGACCAGCACCCGCGGGCGCCGCTCGGCCGGGCGCTCCTTGAGCCGCTGCTGGATGCCCCACAGCAGCAGCCGGAACTGGAGGCGGCCCAGGGCGACCTTCTGTACCGACAGGAACGAGGGGTAGCGGCCGTACTGGATGCAGCAGGTGGCGATGTCGCCGCGGGCCAGCAGCTCGGCGGTCTCGATGAGGGTGTGGTCGACCCAGCCCGTCCCGGTGGGGGAGACCAGCAGCAGCCATGAGCGGTCGAACGCGCCGGTGCGGTCCAGCTCCGCAAGGGCCAGCTCCGCCCGTCCGGTCGGGTACAGCGGCTGGCTGTTGAACCCTACGTAGGTACGGATCGGCTGGGCGACCGCGTCTTCGCCCAGCACCTCCTTGATCAGCTCGGGGGTGACGACGTCGGTGACGTAGCGGCGTCCCTGCTGCCCGAGGTCGCCGAACGGCAGCAGGCTCTCGGAGCTTCCCGACACCAGCGGGCTCGGGGGTGGGGTCGCATAGGCCGCCTCGACCTTCTCGTTGGCGCGCCCGATGTAGGCGATGCCCGCGTTGTAGGCCGCAGTGGCCGCGCCGGCCCAAATCCCGGCGTTGACCGCCCTGGCCAGCAGCCGCTTGCCCGGCCCCGGCCCGAAGTAGGACTCCAGCGCACCACGGGACCAGACGAAGCTCCTGGCCAGGCCCGTGCCGACGGCGGTGACCGCATATGAGGTCGCCAGGGTGGCCGGCAGCGTGGTGGTCTGCGGCAGCGGCCACCGCTCCACCGCGGTCTCCCGTGCCCGCAGCCGCCGCGCGCCCCAGTAGAGCAACCCGCCGGTCAGCGCCGCGCCGACGGCCAGCGGCCGGACGGCCCGTTGGGCCGGGTAGCGCTGCTGGAGCCCGAGGCCGAGATCGTGGATGGCCCCACCGGCGGCGCCGGCCCTGAGCAACCGGCCGGTGGACTGCAACGACGCTATCCACAGCCGCTGACCGTCCCGCTGCGGCAGCGCCGCCAGCGCCGCGCCGGTACCGCCGATCGTCGCCCGTACCGCAAGCTGCCGACCGAGTGGCGCGTCGGCGGGCACCGCCATCCTGGTCAGCTTCTCGGCCACTCCGGTGGTCGCGCGTGCCGCCAGCACACTGAGCCCGATCGATATGCCCTGCAGCCTGGAGGTGCGCGGCATCAACGACGGCCCCAGGGCGTCAAGGGCCGCCGCCGATTCCAGCGGTGCCGCCGGCGACGCCACCACCGGGTTCAGCCACCCTGCCAGCCGCTGCGGCTGCTCCGACCAGCGGACCTCACGGAGTATGGTGTTCGGTCGTCGCATTGTCTCGGCTCCCGGCCTCGGTCGGTGGGCCAGTCGGTCCCGCTGGGAAGCGTGGCCGGCCCGGGGGGTGCAGTCATCATCCAAGCGGGATGATTCTGTTCCACTGCTCGCCCGATCGGGGTGATGACGGGTCACGCTCGCCGCTGCTGTACTGCAGGGGACCAAGGAGGCGCCACGGACCTTCGAGCCGAACCGGGTCGGATGCCGCCGGAGCTCACCGGCGTCGCGGTGCTGGCGGTGCACAACGTCGCCGTGCACCGCCTGCTGCCCGCGCCGGCCGACGCGGTCGTGAACCTCGCCACCGCGGTCGGGATCGCCGGCTTCGCGCGGCGGGTCGGATGCAGCGCCGGCGACCTCGGGATCCGGCCTGACGACGCCGCGAGCGGGCTGCGCCTCGGGCTCGCCGCCGCGGCGGTCGCCGGCGGTGGGGTCGCCCTCGGCGCCGCCGTTCCCGGCACGCGACGGTTCTTCCACGACCGGCGCGTCAGCGACGTTGGCCGTGGCGAGGCCGCCTACCACGTCGCCGTCCGGATCCCGTTCACCACCGCCCTGGCCGAGGAGCTGCTGTACCGCGGCGCCCTGCTGGCGCTGTTCCGCCGACGTCGCTCCGACGCCAGCGCCGTCCTGTGGACGTCGCTGCTGTTCGGGGCATCGCACGTGCTCCCGACCCTCGACCACTATCAGGGCAACCCGGCGAGCACCCTCGTCGAGGAAGCCGGTCGGGGACGTCGGCTCGCGGTCCTGGCGACGACCCTGTCGACGACCGCGGCCGGGGGCGTGTTCGCGTTGCTGCGACTGCGGTCGCGCAGCCTGCTGGCGCCCGTGCTTGCGCACGCCGCCGTCAACGTCTCGGCCTTCCTGGCGGGGCGGTGGGTGGTCAGGGTCCAGGGACGCGAGTGATGCAGCGGTGTGATGACGGCGGAAGACACGCCGAGCGCTCAGGACGGCGAGGGCCAGCACCGCGGCCAGGGCCGGCAGTGGCAGACGTCGGTGCTTGCTGCAGCGGCTCCCTCAGAAGCGGCGGCGAGCCACCCGGCGTGTGGTGCGCCGCGCGGTGCGCCGGCCGCTGCGCCGCACGACCCTGCGAGTCGGTCCGAGCATCTCCGACACCTCCTCCGGTTGGTGGCCTAGACGGCGCCGCGGTCGCTGGACTCCAGCGCCTCGGCCTCCGCGGCGGTCACCAGGCCCAGCGCGACCAGGTCCAGCGGGCTGATGAACTCCGACGCCAGCCGGAACCCACCGGCGCGCGCGATCCCGTCGCGCAGCGGGATCGCCCAGCGGTGCTCCAGCAGGATCAGCAGGCCGGCCGAATCCTCCGGGATCTCGGCGAGCACGTCCCAGGCCTCCTCCTCGCTGAACACCCCGCCGCGCTCGGCGACGGCTTCGGCGCCGCGCTCCGCTCCGATCTCGAACCCCTCCTGGCCGGCGGCGCCCAGGCCGATCAGCCCGCCCACCAGGGCCCCGAAGGCTTGCTGCTCGTCGGTGCTGAGCTGGCTCTGGTGCAGCATGTCCACGTTGCCGTCGGCGTCCTTGCGCACGGCCAGCGCGTCGATCACCCGCACCAGGTCGTTGTCGCGGAGCCGGTCCAGCTCCTCCCGGATCTCGCCGTGGAAGTCGGGCTGCTTGAACCCCAGGACCAGCAGCTGTACAGGTCCGATCGCCATGGTGGCCTCTCTTGGTGCGCTCAGTAGCGGTCGGTGGCGACGTCGCGGCCGTGGGCGGCCAGCGCCCAGATGACGAAGATGTCCAGGGCGATGACCGTCAGCGACCAGAACGGGTAGTAGGGGATGAACGCGAAGTTGGCCAGGGCGCTCAGCATGGCCAGGATGATGCCGACCACCCGACCCCAGGTGCGGCCCCCCAGGACCGCGAAGCCGGCCAGGACCACAATGATGCCGCCGATCAGGTGGATCCAGCCCCAGGTGGTGGCGTCGAACTGGAACAGGTAGTTGCGGGTGGCGACGTAGAACTCGTTCTCGAAGATCGCGACCAGGCCGGTGAAGGCCTGGAAGCAGCCGGCCATGATCATCATGATGGCGGCGAACAGGATGAAGCCGACCGCCCAGCCGCTGGCCTCCTCGGCCCGGCCCGCCGATCGGTACTGCGGTGCTGCCTGCTCGGACACTGCCGATCCCTCCTCCTGCGTGCTGCTTGGCCAGCCGGTCGTGCCGGTGGCCGCGGATACGTCGGGGCAACCCTCACAGCCAAGGAGGCAGACCGGCATCACCCGCAATGGGTGAGATTCGCTGCGGACAACGGACCCGACCTCGGATGCGTCGGTGGCAGCGTTCACCCGCCGCGGGTGATGGCGCGGACCGTCGGCTGTCCCAGGCTCGCAGCATGCGAAACAGGACCGTGTCAGCCTCCGCCGTGGCCTTCCTGCTCGTGCTGGCCATCTCCCTCGCCTGGTCGCTGGTCGGAGGCTCCGGCTTCTGATGGAGCCCCCGGCTCGCCGGGATGGTCGACCCGGACCTGCTCGTCCGGCTGCTGGGTGCTGCTGCTGAGCACCGAGGTCGATCCTGACGTGCTCTGGCGGCTGGCCGCCGCCTGGGGGGTAGCCAGCGGGACGCTGCTCATGGCCGAGGGACTACGGCTGCGTCGTTTGGCGCGCACCTTGCGGCCGTGGTCGGGAGCTGGACGGCCCGGACGGTCGATCGCTGTCCGCGTCCAGGGGCCGGCCAACGGTCTCCGGTGTCACCAGGACACAGACGATGGCGACGACCGTCAGACCGGTGGCGTACCAGGCGGGCGAGAGGGCGTCGCCGGTGCGTCGCACCAGGAAGGTCGCCAAGGCTGGGGCCGTGCCACCGAAGAGCGCGCTCGCCAGGCCGTAGGTGAGCGACAGGCCGCTGTAGCGGAGCCGCGTGGGGAACAGCTCGGCCAGGAACGTCGACGGCACCAGCGCCCCGAGCGCGAGGCCGATCAGCGAATAGCCGAGCAGGAGGCCGCCCGGTTCCCCGCGCCGGAGGAGCGCGGTCACCGGCACGGTGAGCACCAGCAGGGCGACGGCACCGGCGACCAGGGGAGGTCGGCGGCCCACCCGGTCGGAGAGCCACCCGGCCAGTGGCGCGGCCCCGGCGGCGAGCAGCAGGCCGACCAGCGCCACCGCCAGCGCCCGAGGCAGGGGGACGCGCCCGGTGGTCGCCAGGTGGCTGGGCAGGAAGACGAAGACGATGTTGAACGTCGCGGAGACCGCGGCCACGATCCAGAAGCCGACGGCGAGCTGGCGCCGCGCGGTCCGCAGGGTGTCGGCCAGCGGGGTGCGGGCGGCCGCGCCGAGGCGTTGGACCGCCCGGAAGCCCGGCGTCTCCTCGATCCGCAGCCGGATGTAGAGCCCGACGAGTCCCAGCGGCAGGGCGAGCAGGAACGCCAGGCGCCAGCCCCAGCCGCGCAGCGCCGGCCCGTCCAGCGCCGCGCCGAGCAGCGCGGCGGTGGCGATCCCGGCGGCCAGGCCCAGCCCGACGGTCGCCCACTGCCAGCCGCCGTACCAGCCGCGGCGGTGCGAGGGCGCGTACTCGACCATGAACGCCGCCGACCCGCCGTACTCGCCGCCCGCCGCGATGCCCTGGCCGGCCCGGAGCAGGACCAGTAGGACCGGTGCGAGCCACCCGATCGAGGAGTATCCGGGCAGCAGTCCGATGGCGGCGGTGACCAGCGCCATCAGCAGGATGCTGGCCGCCAGCGCCCGCCGGCGACCCAGCCGGTCGCCGTAGTGGGCGAAGAGCAGGGCGCCGGCCGGGCGGGCCAGGAAGGCCACGCCGAAGACCGCGAAGGCCGCGAGCAGCCCTCCGACCGGGCCGGCCTCGGGGAAGAACGTGGCCGCGATGATGGTGGCGAACGCGCCGTAGAGGGCGAAGTCGTACCACTCCACGAAGTTGCCGATGGAGCCGGCGAGGAGGGCGCGCCTGCTGGCCTCCTCGCCGGTCGCGTGCGGCTCCTGCACCCTTCCCCGCCCGGCTACTGCCGCGCCATGGCGATCTTGAGACGCTCCTCCGCGGTGACGAAGTGGTCGGCGTCCGCCGCGTCGTCGCCGAGGTCGATCTGGACCCAGTTCACCTCGCCGGTGAACTCGTTGCCGCGCGGCCCGTAGTCCTCCGACACCACGGCGCCGCCCTCCATGCCGACGTCGCAGGTGTCGTCGGCGGAGAAGATCATCGCCGCGGTGGCGCCCACGCGGCCCTCGCCGACCTTGTCGCCGTCGACGAACAGCGTGACGTTGCCGCCCTTGCCGAGCCCGCCGCCGTCATAGGCGAACTCCATCCGCACCTGATGCTGTCCAGGTGGGATCGGTCGGCCGCCCTCGACGTAGAAGCGCTGGACGCCGAGCAGGTTGTAGCAGTACTTCGGCTTGCCGTCCTTGGCGTACAGGCTCCAGCCGCCGATGCTGCCGCCCTGGGCGACGATGACCCCTTCGGCGCCGGACTCTGGGACGACGACCTCGGCGGTGACCGCGTGGGACTTGTTCTTGATGCTGACCACCGAGCTCTCCGACAGCCGCCCCATGCCGCCGAACAGCAGCTGGGAGTTGCCCTTGATCAGCGTCGGGCGGCCGGCAAGGTCGGGGTTGAGGCGCTCGCCGACCCGGTCGTCCAGCGGCAGCACGTTGTACTTGGTCGCCTCGATCAGCCACAGGCGCTGCAGCTCGTGGAGCTTGTCGGGGTGCTGCTTGGACAGGTCGTGGGCCTGGCTCCAGTCATTGGTGGTGTCGTACAGCTCCCAGCGGTCGTCGTCGAAGGCGGGCACCTCCTCGCCGACCAGGAGCCAGGGGGTCTTGTGCCTGGTGACCGCGGTCCAGCCCTTGTGGTAGATGCCGCGGTTGCCGAACATCTCGAAGTACTGGGTCTCGTGCCGGTCGGCCTCGTCCGCGCCGTCGAACGAGTAGGCCATGCTGACGCCCTGCAGCGGCATCTGCTGGACCCCATTGACGCTGACCGGCTCGGGCAGCCCCGCGACCTCCAGCACGGTGGGCGCCAGGTCGATGACGTGGTGGAACTGCTCGCGCAGCTCACCCCGGGCGTTGAAACCGTTGGGCCAGTGCACGATCGTCCCGTTGCGGGTGCCGCCCCAGTGGGAGGCCACCTGCTTGGTCCACTGCAGCGGGGCGTCCATCGCGTGGGCCCAGCCGACCGCGTAGTGGTTGTAGGAGTCGGGCCCGCCGAAGTCGTCCAGGCGCGCGGCCATGAACTCCGGCGTCTCGATCGCGGCGGCGCCATTGAAGTTGATCATCTCGTTGAAGGTGCCGTTGAGGGTGCCCTCGGCCGAGGCGCCGTTGTCCCCGATGATGTAGTAGACGAGGGTGTCGCCGAGGATCCCGAGGTCCTGCATCGCGTCGATCAGCCGCCCGACGTGGTGGTCGGTGTACTCGAGGAAGCCGGCGTAGATCTCCATCTGGCGGGCGAGGATCGGCTTGAGCTCGGCGGGCATGTCGTCCCAGGCGGGGATCTCGTCGTGGCGGGCGGTGAGTTCGGTGTCGGCGGGGATCACGCCGAGCGCCTTCTGCCGCTGGATGGTCTCCTCGCGCAGCCGGTCCCAGCCCTGGTCGAACTTCCCCCGGTAGCGGTCGGCCCACTCCTTGGGCACGTGGTGGGGGGCGTGGGTGGCGCCGGGCGCGAAGTAGATGAAGAACGGCTTGTCGCCCGTCAGCGTCTTCTGCTGGCGGGTCCACTTGATGGCCTTGTCGGTCATGTCCTCCATCAGGTGGTAGCCCTCTTCGGGTGTCTTCCCGGGCTCGACCGGGGTGGTGCCCTCGTACAGCGCCGGGTAGTACTGGTGGGCCTCGCCGCCGATGAACCCGTAGAAGTACTCGAAGCCGCCGCCGCCGGTCGGCCACGCGTCGAAGGGCCCGGCCGGGCTGGTCTCCCACACCGGGACCTCGTGGCACTTGCCGAACTGGGCCGTCGAGTAGCCGTTCAGCTTCAGCGTCTCCGCCAGCGGGGCCGCCGTGTTGGGCCGGATGGAGTTGTAGCCGGGCGCGGAGGTGGCGATCTCGGTGATGCCGCCCATGCCGACGGCGTGGTGGTTGCGGCCCGTCAGCAGTGCCTGCCGGGTCGGGGAGCACAGCGCGGTGGTGTGGAAGCGGTTGTACTTCAGGCCGTCGGCGGCCAGGCGTTCGGCCGTCGGCGTGCTGATCGGGCCGCCGAACGCGCTGGAGGCGCCGAAGCCGACGTCGTCGATCAGCACGACCAGGACGTTCGGCGCCCCCGCCGGCGGCCGCAGCGGCTCGATCGGGGGGAACGAGGTGTCGGGGTCCTTGGCGTCGTAGGTCACCAGGCCGGCATAGGGCCGGTCCGGGATCGGGAGGATCTCCCGCTGGATGTCGTCTGACACGCTGTGCCTCCTCTCGCCCAAACTCACCGACACCCTCCTCGCTGCCAGGGTGACTCGGCATCACCCAATGAGGATGATTGCGGGTGATGCCGCTCCCGCGGACCACATCTCATCCTGGTGAACCGGGTCGAAGGATGAGGCGCGCTCATCCATCGACCGGCGACCCTGGTCAGGCAGACGCACAGATGGGCCAGAGGAGTCGGCGATGGGACCGAGGCGCTACCAGATCGTGGTCGCGGGCGAGTTGAGCAGCCGCTTCGCGCCGGCGTTCGACGGCATGACGGTGCGGTGCGCCGGCGGTCGGACGGCCATCACCGGCATGGTCGTCGACCAGTCGCAGCTTCATGGCCTCCTGGACCGAGTTGGGGAACTCGGACTGGAGTTGGTCAGCGTCAATGCCGTCGGGGATGAGGATCCGCCAGCAGGGAGCTTCGATGTCTGACGCCACAGCGACCAGCACGAAGAAGACGCCCCGCCGTCACGCCGCGACCGGCATGCCGCTGCTGGCCAGCAAGCTCACCGCTCCTTCCATACCGGGTCGCGTGGTCGCCAGGCCCCGGTTGTTCGCGCTGCTCGACGCGGGGGTCGAGCGACCTGTGACGCTGGTGGCCGCCCCGGCCGGGGCGGGCAAGACCATGCTGCTGACCTCCTGGATGTCGGCGGTCTCGCTGCCGGGGCCGGTCGCGTGGCTCTCGCTCGACCATGGCGACAACGACCCGGTCCGGTTCTGGACCTATGTGCTGGCGGCGCTCTGCCGGTCGGGTGCCGTGCCGGCCGGCAGCGGCCTGCAGGCCCTGCTGCCGTCGCCGCAGAGTGACGACGCGCTGCTGCCGTCGCTGCTCCACGGCCTCGACGAGCTGGCCTCGCCGGTGGTGCTGGTGCTCGACGACGTCCACGAGCTCACCGAGCCGCGGGTGCTCCGCGGGATCGGGTTCCTGGTCCGCCATGCGCCGCCGCAACTTCGGCTGGTGCTGTCGACCCGGGCCGACCCGCCCTTGCCGCTGCACCGGCTGCTGGTCTCCGGTCGGCTGACCCAGCTGCGTGCGGCCGACCTGGCATTCACCGTCGCCGAGGTCGCCGAGCTGCTGGCGGAGTACGACTACCGGTCCAGGCTGTCCGACGACGACCTGGTCGTGCTGCAGGCGCGCACCGAGGGGTGGGCGGCGGGGTTGCGCCTGGCGGCGGTGTCGATGCAGCACCAGCCGGACCTGCACCGCTTCGTGATGGAGCTGGCCGGTGACGATCGGAGCCTGGCCGGCTACCTGGTCTCGGAGGTGCTCGAGCAGCAGCCGGCCGAGCTGCGCAGCTTCCTGATGCGGACCTGCGTGGTCGACGAGCTGAGCGGGGAGCTGGCCGACGCCCTCACCGGGCGGGACGACGGCGAGCGCACCTTGGCCCGGCTGGAGCGGGCCAACGCGTTCGTGGTGGCGCTCGGCTCCCGGCGCCAGTGGTACCGCTACCACCCGCTGTTCGCCGAGCTGTTGCGCTACGAGCTGCGGCGCGAGGCGCCGCATGAGGTCACCGAGCTTCGCCGCCGGGCGGCGCGCTGGTACGCCGGGCACAGGCTGCCGGTGGACGCCGTCCAGCAGGCGGTCACGGTGTGGGACTGGGGCTACGCGGCCGAGCTCATCGCCGAGCATGGGCTCGGCCTCACCCTTCACGGCCAGGGCCAAGGGTTCCGGGACCTGTTGGATCGGCTCCCGGCCGACGTCGCGCGCCTCGACCCGGAGCTCGCGCTGCTGACGGCCGCCGAGCGGATCGCCGCCGCAGACGACGGGGCGGAGGCGTCGCTGCTGCTGGCCCGGGAGCAGGAGGGCATGCTGGCCGAGGACCGGCGCCCCCGGTTCGCGCTGGTCCTGGCGATCTGCCGGCTGCTCCGGGCCAACCGGGCCGGCGACCTCGACGAGGTCCTGGCCGCCGGTCGTGCGGCACTGGCGGCGCATGCGCAGCTCGGCGGTGGCGCCAACGTGGGTGGCGTGGCCGCTGCCGCGCGGGCGGTGGCGCTCTCGGGTCTCGGCAAGGCCGAGCTGTGGACCGGGGAGCTGGACGCCGCCGAGCAGCACCTGCAGGCAGGCGAGGCGGCGGCGCTGGGGGCCGGGCTCGACGAGGTGCGGCTTGAGGCGCTGACCGCGACCGCGGTGCGCTTCCTCGACAACGCCATCGACATCTCCAACTATCCGCTGCCCGCCCAGAAGCGCGAGGCCGAAGCCAAGCGGCGCATCGGTCTCGGGGTGACGGGGCTGGCCGACGCGCTGATCCTTCTCGGCGTGCG
>Ga0209843_1000265_pt1 | contig 10245 bp, 5 predicted proteins | sample GWRWS1_20_30_FD_187222 | JGI IMG/M metagenome (GOLD analysis project Ga0209843, IMG submission 187222) | Riverbed sediment microbial communities from areas with vegetation nearby in Columbia River, Washington, USA - GW-RW S1_20_30 (SPAdes)... | ecosystem: Environmental > Aquatic > Freshwater >... | reverse complement strand
GATCTTAAAAAGGTGGACGCCCAGCAGGCGCGACGCGTGCTCGACCGGCTCGTCGGCTACAGCCTCTCGCCCCTGCTCTGGGAGAAGGTCCAGCGGGGACTCTCGGCCGGCCGCGTGCAGTCGGTGGCGGTCCGGCTGATCGTCGACCGCGAGCGCGAGATCCAGGCGTTCGTCCCCGTCGAGTACTGGTCGCTCCACGCGCGGCTCAACGCGGCGCGGCCGCCCGAGTTCGTGGCGACGCTGAAGGAGGTCGGTGGCGAGAAGGCGTCGCTCGGCAACGAAGAGACCACGCGCGCGCTCATCTCGTCGCTCGACGGCGCGCGCTTCGTCGTCAAGTCCGTCACGCGCGGCGAGCGCCGCCGCAATCCGGCGCCTCCGTTCATCACCTCGACCTTGCAGCAGGACGCCGGCCGCAAGCTGGGCTTCTCCGCCAAGAAGACGATGACCGTCGCCCAGCAGCTCTACGAAGGCGTCGAGATGGGCGAGGAAGGACCGGTCGGTCTCATCACGTACATGCGCACCGACTCGGTCCGCATCGCGCGGGAGGCGCAGGACGAGGCGCGGGCCGGAGTGGCGGTGGAAGAAGCTCCCGAAGCCGGGGCTGAGGCGCCGGCCCAAGAGGCCCCCAAAGATCCCCGCATCAGGTGGTATGTGATCCACACCTATTCGGGGTACGAGAACAAGGTCAAGTCCAACCTCGAGCGCCGCACGCAGTCCATGCGCTCGCAGGGCGGGGAGAAGATCGCTCAGGTCCTGGTCCCCACTGAGAAAGAAAAGGAAATCAAGGGCGGGAAGCGGCGCGAAGTCGACCGCAAGATCTACCCCGGCTACGTCCTGGTCGAGATGATCATGGACGATGACTCCTGGTATGTCGTCCGCAACACCCCCGGTGTGACCGGCTTCGTGGGTTCCGGGGCGCGACCGGTGCCCCTCGAGGAAACCGAGGTGCGGCAGCTTCTCAAGCAACTGCGGGACGAGACTCCCAAGTACCGCATCACGTTTCAGAAGGGCTCCACGGTACGCATCACCACCGGCCCGTTCGCCGATTTCACCGGCGTCGTGGATGAGGTCATGCTGGAGAAGGAAAAGGTCCGCGTGCTCGTATCCATCTTTGGCCGGGCGACGCCGGTTGAACTGAATTTCGGGGACGTGGAGAAGGTGTAGCGCATGGCCAAGAAAGTGATCGCCGTGGTCAAGCTCCAGATCCCCGCGGGGAAAGCCACACCGGCCCCGCCTGTGGGCCCGGCGCTCGGCCAGCACGGCGTCAACATCATGGAGTTCTGCAAGACGTACAACGAGCGCACGGCGTCGCAGGTCGGGACCATCGTGCCCGTGGAGATCACGGTGTACGCCGACCGCACCTTCACGTTCGTCACGAAGACCCCGCCGGCCGCGGTGTTGCTCCGCCAGGCCGCTGGATTGGAGAAGGGCTCGGGCGAGCCAAACAAGATCAAGGTCGGCAAGGTGACACGCGACCAGGTACGGCAGATCGCGCAGCAGAAGATGAAGGACCTCAACGCCCACGATATCGACGCGGCGATGCGTATGATCGAAGGCACCGCTCGATCGATGGGCATCCAGGTCGTCTAGTACACATACCTACGAGGAGGGTGGGAGATGCCCGGCAACGGTAAGCGATACACTGAAGCCGCGAAAAGCATCGACGAGACCACCTTGTACGACCCGCGCGAGGCGATCCGCCTCGTGAAGCAGGGCGCCAAGGCGAAGTTCGACGAGACCATCGAGGCGGCAATCCGCCTCGGAATCGATCCGAAGCAGGCCGACCAACAGGTACGCGGGACAGTCGCCCTGCCGGCCGGAACCGGCAAAAAAGTCCGCGTGCTGGTGTTTGCGAAGGGCGAGAAGGTCAAAGAAGCTGAAGCCGCCGGCGCGGATTACGTCGGCGCCGATGAGTACATCGAGAAGATCAACGGCGGCTGGCTCGACTTTGACGTCGCCGTCGCCACGCCTGACATGATGGGCACGGTCGGCCGCCTGGGGCGGGTCCTCGGCCCGCGCGGTCTCATGCCGAACCCGAAAGCCGGCACCGTCACCTTCGATCTCGCGAAGGCGGTCAAGGAGATCAAGGCGGGCAAGATCGAGTACCGTACGGAGAAGGCCGGCATCCTGCACGTTCCGATCGGCAAGGCGTCGTTCACCGAGGAGCAGCTGCTCGCCAACTTCACCGCGCTGATGGAAGCCGTCATGCGCGCGAAGCCGGCCTCGGCCAAAGGACAGTACCTGCGCTCGATTACACTCTCGAGCACGATGGGGCCAGGCGCGAAGGTGGATCCCGCCAAGGCGGAGGCGTTGACGAAGGTCGCGACCTAGTGATACACTAGGCGCCGCTTGACCGAACGTAACTGCATACGCTGCGCCGTAGACAGCAGGCGATCCCAAGCGTGAGCGAGGGACCTGAAATGCCGTAGGCGGCCTGCCGAGGTGCTCACAAAGTCGTGGGCCTGTCTATTGGCGGGCCCATTGCATTGTGAGGCAGTGCCGGGGAGGACAGACGGGAATGAACGTGCAGACGCCGGAGCGCGAAGAACACGAGCAGCGGGAACGGGCCGAAGCGCGGCTCGAGAAGGTCCAACAGGTTGAGACGATCCGGGCGTGGCTGAAGCAGGCCACGGCCGCCATCCTTACCGACTACCGCGGGCTGAACGTCGGCGAGCTGGTGCAGCTCCGGAACAAACTCCGCGAAGCCGGGAGCGACTACCGGGTCGTCAAGAACACCTTGCTCCAGCGGGCCGCCGAGGGGCTGGGGATTAGCGGTCTGGAGCCGTATCTGGAAGGTCCGACCGCGGTTGCGATCAGCCGCGGGGATCCCGTGGCACCGGCCAAAGTGCTTCAAGAGTTTATGCGCCAGATGCGCAAACTCGAGATCAAGGGCGCGCTGGTGGAGGGACGGATCATCACCGCCGAGCAGGTGAGAGCGCTCGCGGAGATGCCCAGCAAGCCGCAGATGCAGGCGAGGCTGCTCGGCACACTGCAGGGTCCCCTGTACGGCCTGGCGGGAGTCCTGGTCGGACTGCAACGCAACCTTGTGTATGGGCTGGATCAGATTCGCAGACAGAAAGAAGCAGCGGAAGCTGCATAAGAGGAGGAGCACCGGTGGCAACCAAACTCGACAAGAACGACATCGTGGACGCGATCGGCAATCTGACGGTGCTGGAACTGGCCGAGCTCGTGAAGACGCTCGAGGAGAAGTTTGGCGTGAGCGCGGCGGCGCCGATGGCCATGGCGGCGCCCATGGCCGGTGGAGCGGCACCCGGCGCGGCGGCGGTTGAGGAGCAGACAGAGTTCGATGCGATTCTCAAGAGCATTGGCGACAAGAAGATCCAGGTCATCAAGGTCGTCCGTGAGCTGACCGGACTCGGCCTCAAGGAGGCCAAGGACCTCGTCGACGGCGCACCCAAGCCCGTGAAGGAGAAGGTCAGCAAGCAGGAGGCTGAGCAGATCAAGGCCAAGCTCGAAGGCGAAGGCGCGACCGTCGAGATCAAGTAAGCCGATTCCTGCCGGACGAGCGGCCTCTTGACGCCCTGACTCCCGACAGGTAATATAACCTTTACGGCATTCGGGGGCAGGGCGCGGGTTTTTGAGGTGTCCGAAGTCGACAATGCGAAGCGAGGCGGAACAGCCTTGCTTTCGCTGTTTTTCCCGCCGGAATTCTCGCTGGAGGTGAAGTGCATCCCGTGAAGACGCGCAGCCGACGGACGCTTGGACGTGCGGTCGGGGCCCGGTCTCGTCTCCCTGTGAGCGGGCAGCTTGTCGCGCGTGGGCGTCGGTCTCGAGTCAGTTCCGCGAAGATCCCTGAAATTCTCGACGTCCCGGATCTCATTGAGGTCCAGCGGCGTTCATACGAGTGGTTCCTGCGTGAAGGGGTCCGCGAGGTCTTCGAAGAGGTCTCGCCGATCCAGGACTTCACGGGGAACCTCGAGCTGCACTTCGCCGTGGAGGGCCGCGGCAAGCGGCCCGAGCCGCCGGTCATCTTTGACGACGCTCCCGTGCTTGAATTCGGCGGGTACCGGCTGGAGCGGCTGAAGTACAGCGAAGAGGAGTGCCGCGACCGCGACTACAACTACAGCGCGGCCCTGAAGGTCAAGGTCCGCCTGCTCATCAAGGAGACCGGCGAGATCAAGGAGCAGGAGGTCTTCATGGGCGACCTCCCGCTGATGACCCGCCGGGGAACCTTCATTATTAATGGCGCCGAGCGGGTGGTCGTGAGCCAGCTGGTCCGCTCCCCCGGCGTCTACTACAGCCACACCCCCGACACGTCAGGCCGGCTGATGCCCACCGCGACCGTCATTCCACACCGCGGGGCATGGCTCGAGCTCGAGGCGGACAACAACGCCATCATCTACGCCCGCATCGACCGCACCCGGAAGATCCCTGTGACGGTGCTGCTGCGGGCGCTTGGCCACGACAGCGATGAGAAGATTCTCAAGCTGTACGACCACGATAAGGCGATCCAGGCGACCCTCGCCAAGGATCCGGTCAAGGAGCGCAGCGGGCAGAAGGCGGTCGAGGAAGCCCTGATCGAGATCTACCGGCGATTGCGGCCCGGCGATCCGCCGACGGTGGACAGTGCGCGGCAACTGCTGCAGACGCTCTTTTTCGATCCGCGACGCTACGACCTGGGCAAGGTCGGGCGCTACAAGCTCAACCGCAAACTCGGCCTGGATGCGCCCCTCGAGTTTCGCACGCTGGTGCAGACCACCGGCGGCGAGTTCGATGACGTCAAGGCCCACAAGGACAAGAAGGAGTTCACGCTCAGCCTGAAAGACGGCCGCGAGTTCACCGGCGTGCTCTCCCGCGTCATGGCCAAGGTGGACGGCGAGTTCGTGGACGTGAGGAAGATCGACCGCGGCACCCGCGTGGTGCTCGGCATCGCCCCGTCCACCAAGGAAGTCCTCTACGTCCTGGCGGGTGAGGGGCTCCGGCACGGCCAGCAGGTGCGCGACGACATCGTCGCGGTGGTGCGGTATCTGGTCGGCCTGTTCGGCGAGGAAGAGGGCTTTACCGTCGACGACATCGATCACCTGGGCAACCGGCGCGTCCGCTCGGTCGGCGAGCTGCTGCAGAACCAGTTCCGCATCGGCATGCTGCGTATGGAGCGGGTGATCCGCGAGCGGATGACCATCCAGGAGACCGGGCAGATTACCCCACAGGTCCTGATCAACATCCGCCCGGTCGTCGCGGCGATCAAAGAGTTTTTCGGGAGCAGCCAGCTCTCGCAGTTCATGGACCAGACCAACCCGCTGGCGGAGCTGACCCACAAGCGGCGGCTCTCCGCCCTCGGTCCCGGCGGCCTCTCGCGGGAACGGGCCGGCTTTGAGGTCCGCGACGTGCACACCAGCCACTACGGCCGGATGTGCCCGATCGAGACGCCGGAAGGTCCGAACATCGGCCTGATCTCGTCGCTGGCCACATATGCCCGCGTGAACGATCTCGGGTTCATCGAGACGCCCTACCGGGTCGTGCGCGATGGGACCGTCACCCGCCGCGTGGAGTATCTGACGGCCGATCAGGAGGACCACTACATCATCGCCCAGGCGAACGCGAAGACCGACGACCGCGGCCGGCTTGTCGAGTCGCGTGTGTCCTCGCGGCACGGGTCGGAAATTGTGCTGGTCCCGCCCGACAAGATCGACTTCATGGATGTGTCGCCTAAGCAGACCGTCTCGGTGGCGACAGCGCTCATCCCCTTCCTCGAGCACGATGACGCGAACCGCGCGCTGATGGGATCCAACATGCAGCGTCAGGCGGTCCCACTGCTCGCCAGCGAAGCGCCACTGGTAGGCACGGGGATGGAGCTGCGCGCCGCGGTGGATTCCGGTGCCGTGGTCATTGCCCGGCACGCCGGATCGGTCGAGGCCGTCACGGGTGAGGAGATCACCATCAACAGCGGCCGCTCGCACGACACCTACAAGCTGATCAAGTTCCAGCGCAGCAACCAGGGGACGTGCATCAACCAGACACCGCTGGTGCGCACCGGCGAAGACGTCAAGGAAGGCGACGTCATCGCGGACGGTCCGTGCACCGACCAGGGCGAGCTGGCGCTGGGCCGCAACGTGCTGGTCGCGTTCATGCCGTGGGAGGGTTACAACTACGAGGACGCGATTGTCATCAGCGAGCGCCTGGTGAAAGAAGACCTCTTCACGTCGATTCACATCGAGGAGTATGAGGTCGAGGCGCGCGACACGAAGCTCGGTCCCGAGGAGATCACGCGGGACATCCCCAACGTCGGCGAGGAAGCGCTGCGCGACCTCGATGACCGCGGCATCGTGCGGATCGGCGCCGAGGTGCGGGCGGGCGACATCCTCGTCGGCAAGGTCACGCCGAAGGGCGAGACCGAGCTCACCGCCGAGGAGCGGCTGCTCCGCGCCATTTTCGGGGAAAAGGCGCGCGAAGTCCGCGACACCTCTCTCAAGGTGCCCCACGGCGAGAAGGGCAAAGTCGTCTCGGTCAAGGTGTTCAGCCGGGAGACCGGCGATGAACTGCCCCCAGGCGTCAACACGCTCGTGCGGGTGTACGTCGCCCAGAAGCGCAAGATCACCGTCGGCGACAAGATGGCCGGACGTCACGGGAACAAGGGCGTGATTTCGGTCATTCTGCCGGACGAAGACATGCCGATGCTGCCGGACGGATCGCCGGTGGATATCGTCCTGAACCCCCTCGGGGTGCCGAGCCGGATGAACGTCGGCCAGGTGCTGGAGACACACCTGGGGTGGGCGTCATCCCAGATGAACATGTGGGCGGAGGCGCCCGTGTTCGATGGCCCCAAGGAGGACGAGATCAAAGCAATGCTTTCCGAAGCGGGCCTGCCCAATAACGGTAAGATCCAGCTGCGCGATGGGCGCAGCGGGGACGCGTTTGACGCCAAGGTCACCGTCGGCTGGATCTACATGATGAAGCTACTCCACCTGGTGGAGGACAAGATCCATGCCCGTTCCACCGGACCCTACAGCCTGATCACGCAGCAGCCGCTTGGCGGCAAGGCGCAGTTCGGCGGCCAGCGGTTCGGCGAGATGGAGGTCTGGGCGCTGGAGGCATACGGCGCCGCCAGCACGCTGCAGGAGCTCCTGACCGTGAAGTCCGACGACGTCGTGGGCCGCGTGAAGACCTACGAGGCGATCGTCAAGGGCGAGAACATCCAGGAGCCCGGCGTGCCGGAGTCGTTCAAGGTCCTGGTCAAGGAGCTGCAGGCGCTCTGCCTTGACGTCAAGGTGCTCACGGAAGACAAGAAGGAAATCGAGCTCAAGGAGGTCGAGGAGGACATCGCGGAAACTGCGCGGGCTCTCGGGATCAACCTTGAGGGCGAGGAAGCCCTGGTGGAGGACTACTGATGCAGGACGTCAACAACTTCGACGCGGTGAAGATCGCCCTGGCCTCGCCTGAGACGATCCGTCTGTGGTCGCACGGCGAGGTAAAGAAGCCCGAGACCATCAACTACCGTACCCTGAAGCCGGAGCGCGACGGTCTGTTTTGCGAGCGCATCTTCGGCCCGCAAAAGGACTGGGAGTGCCACTGCGGCAAGTACAAGCGCATCCGTTTCAAGGGCATCATCTGTGACCGCTGCGGTGTTGAGGTCACCCGGGCGAAAGTGCGCCGCGAGCGGATGGGTCACATCGAGCTCGCCGCTCCGGTCTGCCACATCTGGTACCTGAAGGGCGTGCCCAGCCGGGTCGGTCTGCTGCTGGACATCTCCCCGCGGTCGCTGGAGCGTGTGGTGTACTTTGCCTCCTACATCGTCATCGATCCGGGCACGACCCCGCTCAACAAGAAGCAGCTGCTGACCGAGAACGAGTATCGCGAGCTGCGCGAGAAGTACGGCACCGCGTTCCGGTCCGGCATGGGCGCGGAAGCCGTCAAAGAGCTGCTTCTGGAGCTGGATCTGGAGAAGGTGAGCCGGCAGCTGCGCGCCGACCTCAAGGACTCTTCCGGCCAGAAGCGGATGAAGATCCTGAAGCGCCTGGAAGTCGTCGAGGCCTTCAAGAAAAGCGGCAACAAGCCTGACTGGATGATCCTGGACGTCGTGCCGGTCATCCCGCCTGACCTGCGGCCGATGGTGCAGCTGGACGGCGGGCGGTTCGCGACCTCCGACCTCAACGACCTGTACCGGCGCGTCATCAACCGGAACAACCGCCTCAAGCGTCTGTTGGACCTGGGCGCGCCCGAGATCATCGTGCGCAACGAGAAGCGCATGCTGCAGGAGGCGGTGGACGCCCTCATCGATAACGGCCGCCGGGGCCGCCCGGTCACCGGGCCCAACAACCGGCCCCTGAAGTCGCTGTCCGACATGCTGAAGGGCAAGCAGGGCCGGTTCCGCCAGAACCTGCTCGGCAAGCGCGTGGACTACTCCGGCCGCTCCGTCATCGTGGTGGGTCCGAAGCTCAAGCTGCACCAGTGCGGCCTGCCGCGTGAGATGGCGCTGGAGTTGTTCAAGCCTTTCGTCATGAAGCGGCTCGTGGACAAGCAGCTGGCCCAGAACATCAAGTCGGCAAAGCGCATGGTGGAACGCGCGCGGCCCGAGGTCTGGGGCGTGCTCGAGGACGTCGTGACCGAGCACCCGGTGCTGCTGAACCGCGCGCCGACGCTGCACCGGCTCGGCATCCAGGCGTTCGAGCCCACGCTGATCGAGGGCAAGGCCATCCAGGTCCATCCGCTCGTATGCACCGCGTACAATGCGGACTTCGACGGCGACCAGATGGCGGCGCACGTGCCGCTGTCGGCGGCGTCGCAGGCTGAGGCCCGTCTCCTCATGCTGTCCGCGTACAATATCCTGTCGCCGGCGTATGGGAAGGCCATCACCAGCCCCACCCGCGACATCGTGCTCGGGTGCTATTACCTCACCCAGGAGAAATCGGGTGTGCGCGGCGAGGGCAAGATCTTCAGCACGCCCAACGAGGCCGTCCTGGCCTACGAGAGCGGCGCGGCGGAGCTGCACGCGCGCGTCAAGGTGCGGCTCACGCACGACAGCGAGCCGATCGAGACGACCGTCGGGCGCGTGATCTTCAACGAGGCCATCCCGGAGGAGCTGCGCTTCATCAACGACGTGGCGGACCGCAAGGTCCTCTCCACGATCGTGTCCGAGGCTTACAACCGGCTCGGCTCGACGAAGACGGTGCTGCTGCTTGACGCGGTAAAGGACCTGGGGTTCAAGTTCGCCACGAAGAGCGGCGCCGGCATCGCCATCGACGACATCGCCATCCCCGAAGAGAAGGACAAGATCCTCAGCGGCGCCGACAAGCGCATTGTGGACATCGAGACGCAGTTCCGGCGCGGGCTGATCACCAGCGGAGAGAAGTACCAGCGGACGATCGACGTCTGGACGAAGGCCACGGAAGAGATTACCGAGGCCATGCTCCAGAACTTCGACCCGTTCAACCCGTTGTACATGATGGCCCAGTCCGGCGCGCGGGGCAACATCCAGCAGATCCGCCAGCTGGCCGGCATGCGCGGCCTGATGACCGACCCCTCGGGCAGGATCATCGAGCTGCCGATCAAGGCGAACTTCCGCGAGGGCTTGACCGTGCTGGAGTACTTCATCTCGACGCACGGGCAGCGCAAGGGCCTGGCGGACACGGCGATCCGCACGTCCGAGTCGGGGTATCTGACCCGGCGCCTGGTCGACGTGGCGCAGGATGTGATCATCCGCGAGGAGGACTGCCGGACGACCGAGGGCGTGGCCATGACGGCCATCAAGGAAGGCAACGAGGTCGTCGTGGCGCTCAAGGAGCGCATCATCGGCCGCACCGCGGCGGAGGACGTCACCGCCCCGCGGGGTCGCAAGGTCATCGTGGAGACCGACCAGGAAGTCACCGAGGAGATGGCGGATGCGATCGAGCAGGCCGGCGTCGAGTCGGTGGTCGTACGCTCCGTCCTGAACTGCAAGTGCCGCCACGGCGTGTGCGCGAAGTGCTACGGTCGCAACCTGGCCACCGGCAAGCAGGTGGAGATCGGCGAGGCCACAGGGATCATCGCCGCGCAGTCCATCGGCGAGCCGGGCACCCAGCTCACGATGCGCACGTTCCACACCGGTGGAGTCGCCGGCCAGGACATCACGCAGGGCCTCCCGCGCGTCGTCGAGCTGTTCGAGGCGCGCAAGCCCAAGGGCCTCGCGAAGATGTCCGAGGCGGAGGGCCGGGTATCGGTCGAGGAGTCCGAGAAGACGCTGCGAGTGATCGTCACCGACGCGAAGGGCGAGGATCACGCCTACACGTTCCCGCCGCGAACCCAGCT
>Ga0209843_1000264_pt1 | contig 10247 bp, 10 predicted proteins | sample GWRWS1_20_30_FD_187222 | JGI IMG/M metagenome (GOLD analysis project Ga0209843, IMG submission 187222) | Riverbed sediment microbial communities from areas with vegetation nearby in Columbia River, Washington, USA - GW-RW S1_20_30 (SPAdes)... | ecosystem: Environmental > Aquatic > Freshwater >... | reverse complement strand
CGCCGCGCTGGCGGTCGCGGACGCGTTCGGTCGGGTCGTGGCGTTGGTCAACGACCAGGCCGCCGCTGCGGTGCCGCTCGAACGGCGCCCCTGGGTGCCGGTGGAGTCGGTCGCCCGTACCCTGGAGCCCGGCCGAACCCTCGCCGCGGATCTGGCGGGGGAGGACGTGATCCGTGCGGTGCAGGCCAACCCGGCCCCGAGCTATCTCGTCGTCTCCGGCGACGATGTGGTAGGCGTGCTGCGCACCTCCGATCTCGCCAGGCTGCTCAACTCCTGACCCGCACCACTCTTACCCGCACCATTAGCGTCGAGGACCGCAACCGGTGACCAGAACCACCTTCGCCCCCGGCGACCGGGTGCAGCTCACGGACCCGAAGGGGCGCATGCACACGGTCGTACTCGAACCGGGCAAGGTGTTTCACACCCACCGTGGAGCGCTGCCGCACGACGACCTGATCGGCCTGCCGGACGGCTCCGTGGTGACCTCCACCGGCGGTACGGCGTACCTGGCTCTGCGGCCGCTGCTCAGCGATTATGTGCTCTCGATGCCACGCGGGGCACAGGTGATCTACCCGAAGGACGCGGCCCAGATCGTCGCCATGGGTGATGTGTTCCCCGGTGCGAAGGTGCTCGAGGCCGGCGCCGGATCCGGGGCATTGACCTGCTCGCTCCTGCGCGCCGTCGGCGAGCACGGCGAACTGCACTCGTACGAGATCCGGCCCGAATTCGCCGAGATAGCCCGACGCAACGTGGAGGCGTTCTTCAGCTCGGCCGCGGCGCCTAAGGCCTGGACACTGCACGTGGGCGACGTGGCGGAGTGTTCGGAGACCGGTTTCGATAGGATCATCCTGGACATGCTGACGCCGTGGGAGGTGCTCGATCTGGTGGATCGAGCGCTCGTCCCTGGCGGCGTTCTCATGGGCTATGTGGCCACGACTCCCCAGCTATCCGAGCTGGTGGAGGCGCTGCGCGCGCGGGGTGGCTACACGGAGCCACGGGCTTGGGAGTCGCTCGTACGCGACTGGCACGCGGACGGTCTCGCGGTCCGGCCGGACCACCGAATGATCGCGCATACGGCGTTTCTGATCAGTGCGCGCAGACTCGCGCCGGGCGTCGTGGCGCCTCCTCGGCGGCGTAAGCCGAGCAAGGGTGCCGAGGCCTACGCTCTCAAGCGCGCAGCGGCCCTCACGCGCCCAGCGGCCCTCACGCGCGCGCCGGATCGGACGGACTCCGCGGAGGTGGCCGAGTGAACCAGCCCACGTTCCCGAGCGACCTTCCGGCCGTCTTCCCGGACTGGTCGCCCTACCCCGACCTGGAGTCGGCGGCGCGCGCCTACCTGCGCGACCCGGACCTCGCACTGGAGGCGCTCGGGGGGGTGCTCGCCGGCGCCGGTGTGCTCTGTTTCACGCTTGAGCGCTTCGTCAACGACGTGAACGGGGTGTGGCAGGAGGTCGCGGTCTGCGACGGCACCCGGCTCGTGCTGTGGCACGGCGAGGATGTGCCACCCGGTGAGGGACCGGCCGGGTCGATGACCTCCTCGGTGCGGGTGCTGCCGCTGTCGGTGGTCAACGAGGTCGGCACCCGCCGCCGCCTCCAGCGCAGCCCGGACGGCACGGTACAGGTGGATGCGGTCGATGTGTACATCCTGTTGAGCTCGTTCGACGATGGCACTATGAACGGCTCGGGTGACGAGCAGGGACCCATGGTGCGTCAGGACGCGCTTCGCTTCGTCAAGACGATCGACGACGGCGGTACGGGACAAATAGCGCGACTTGAGGAGTTCGCCCGGATAATCTCCTCGATGGTCGGCCGTCCGCTCTGAGCTATCCGGCGGCGAGCTATCCGGCGGCGAGCTATCCGGCGGCCGGCCCGGCTATCTCGACCTCATCCGCGGCGCGCACCACGTGGATACAGTCGCCCGGGCAGTCCTTCGCGGAGTCGATCACCTCGAGCCGCAGGTTCGCCGGTACGTCGGTACGGCTGCCCGGGCCGGTCAGGAGCTCCCCGGACCCGGTCTTGACATAGGCGAGCCCATCCACGTCGAACTCGAACACCTCCGGTGCGTACTGGACACAGAGGCCGTCGCCGGTGCAAAGGTCTTGATCCACCCAGACCCGCAACCGTTCGTCGCTCACCCGCACCACCTCTTCGTCGCCCCGGCCAAAGGTACCCCCAGCACCGATAACGACCTTGTGACAGGGGCGCCGGGTGGGGGAATACGTCGCCCGGAACAGTTAGTGTTTAACAGGTACAGTTTCGCCCTCCGGCCGAGCGCCGGCAGGGCACACCCCCGGGGAGGTGGGACGTGGCACGCAGTGAGGACGCGGATGCACGAGCCGCACGCTGGGAAAGGGAGGCCCACGATCTCGCCACCCAGGTCGCGTTCCTCCAGGAGGAGCTCGCCCTGGTGCGGCGCAAACTGACCGAGAGCCCCCGTCACATGCGGCAGCTGGAGGAGCGCATCGCCGCGACCCAGGCGCAGCTCGCACGACTGACCGAGAACAACGAGCGGCTGGTCGCCACCCTCAAGGAGGCCCGGGCGCAGATCGTCACGCTCAAGGAGGAGGTCGACCGGCTGGCGCAGCCACCCAGCGGGTACGGCGTGTTCCTTACCCGCTATGAGGACGGCACTGTGGACGTCTTCACCGGTGGGCGCAAGCTTCGGGTGGCCGTGTCCCCGGCGGTCGAGCTCGATTCGCTGCGCCGTGGCCAGGAGGTGCTGCTCAACGACGCCCTCAACATCGTCGATGCGCTCGGCTTTGAGCGGGCCGGCGAGGTGGTCATGCTCAAGGAGGTCCTCGATGGTGGGGACCGGGCACTGGTCATCTCCCACGCCGACGAGGAGCGGGTCGTGCACTTGGCCGACACTCTCCTGGACAGCCCTCTGCGGGCGGGCGACTCCCTGCTGATCGAGCCGCGCTCGGCGTACGCCTACGAGCGGATCCCGAAGAGCGAGGTCGAGGAGCTCGTGCTCGAGGAGGTGCCCGACATCGACTACGGCGACATCGGCGGCCTCGACCGGCAGATCGAGCAGATCCGCGACGCGGTGGAGCTGCCCTTCCTGCACGCCGAGCTGTTCCGGGAGCACCAGCTGCGTCCGCCGAAGGGCGTGCTGCTCTACGGCCCACCCGGCTGCGGCAAGACGCTCATCGCCAAGGCGGTCGCGAACTCGCTGGCGAAGAAGATCACAGAGCTCAAGGGCGACGAGAAGCGCACCAGCTACTTCCTCAACATCAAGGGCCCGGAGCTGCTCAACAAGTACGTCGGCGAGACCGAGCGCCACATCCGGTTGATCTTCCAGCGCGCCAGGGAGAAGGCCAGCGAGGGAACGCCCGTCATCGTGTTCTTCGACGAGATGGACTCCGTCTTCCGTACCCGTGGTTCCGGCGTCTCCTCCGACGTCGAGAACACGATCGTGCCGCAGCTGTTGAGCGAGATCGACGGTGTGGAGGGACTGGAGAACGTCATCGTCATCGGCGCCTCCAACCGCGAGGACATGATCGACCCGGCCATCCTGCGCCCGGGCCGGCTAGATGTGAAGATCAAGATCGAGCGTCCGGATGCGGAGGCAGCGAAGGACATCTTCAGTAAGTACATCCTCACCGGCCTGCCGCTACACGCGGACGATCTGGCTGAGCACGGCGGCTCCGCCGAGTCCTGTGTGCAGGCGATGATCCAGGCAGCGGTGCTGCGGATGTACTCCGAGACGGAGGAGAACCGCTTCCTCGAGGTGACCTACGCCAACGGGGACAAGGAGGTCCTGTATTTCAAGGACTTCAACTCCGGTGCCATGATCCAGAACATCGTGGACCGGGCGAAGAAGATGGCGATCAAGGAGTTCCTCGCCACCGACCGCAAGGGTGTGCGCCTACAGCATCTGCTCGACGCGTGCGTCGACGAGTTCCGGGAGAACGAGGATCTGCCCAACACCACCAACCCCGACGACTGGGCGCGGATCTCGGGCAAGAAGGGCGAGCGGATCGTCTACATCCGTACGCTCGTCTCGGGCGGCAAGGGCACCGAGTCGGGTCGGGCCATCGACACGGTCAGCAACACCGGTCAATACCTGTAAGAATGGGCGGCGCTCCAGCGGCGGGAGGCCCTCGGGCCTCCCGCCGCTTCAACTCGCGCCGTTTTCCAAGCGTTTGGCACAAGAGCAGCGATCTTGGAGACCAGCGGAGATCGAGACGCCAGTGGAAGCCACGTTAGGCGTGCCAGGCGGCGCCGATGCCGTCGCCGGGATACCAGTGACGGGCCGGGCGTTCGGTGAAGGCGAGGAAGCGCCGCCCGGTCTTCTCCGCGTACTGCGACAGAACCGGGGTCTTGGTGACGTTGTCGGTCAGCAGGAGCGCGCCCGGCGCGAGGCGCGACTCGACCGTAGTGAACTCGCGTCGTTCGTGCGCGACGCTGTGGTCGCTGTCATGCAGGAAGATGTCGACCGGCCGATCCAGGCTCTCCAGGGTCGCCACCGAGTCTGCGTAGACGAGATCCACCACTGTGGACCATTGACCGGTCCGGACCAGGTAGCCCGCATCGGGATTGATGTCGACCGCGGTCACCCGGCCGGGATGACCCTCCTCGGCGTTGCGCAGCACGGCGGCGGCGAGAACGGCCGTCCCGAGGCCCTTGTCCACGCCCGTTTCCACCACGTGAGCGGGTTTTCGAGCGCGCACGATCGCGTACCAGCCCAGCCGCCGCGCGTACCGCACCTGCTTGTCGGCCAGACCACGCCGCGCCGCCGCAGTCGTGGCCGAGCGGATGTGCTCGCGCAGAGCGCCGTCGGCCGCGATCTCGGCGAGGTAGTCGCGCACGACGGGTACCGGTACGTCGCAGATGGCCGCCACGAACCAGGCCAGATGGTCGCGGTTGAGGGCGGTCAGGTCATAGGTGTAGTTGTGGTGCTCCCGCGACGTGACTAGCCACCGGGCCGACGCCGCCACCACCCTCGCGTCGTGCCGCAATACCCGTGCCGCCCGCTTCGGGAAGAGGGCCAAGGGTGCCAACGCGGAGCGCGACATCGCGCGACGGAGCTGGGATGACGCCATCGGGCGAGCGTAGATCCAGGCCCCGATCGAGGTTGCCCCACCCTCCCACGGGGGCCCGTGCGGGCGAGGCCACATGGGCGCGTACGGGCGAGCGACCGGCCCAGCGGTCTAGGCTCGACGTGTGGTCTGGTCGTGAGGTCCACCCGAGCGAAGGCGGAACCGGTATGAGCGTGCGTCGGGTTATGGGTACGGAGGTCGAGTACGGCATCTCCGTACCGGGTCAGCCCGCGGCCAACCCAATGGTTACGTCCTCCCAGGTGGTCAACGCGTACGGGGCCCGCCCCGAGCTGGCCCGCGGCGGCCGGGCCCGGTGGGACTACGAGGAGGAGTCGCCTCTGCGCGACGCCCGCGGCTTCACGTACTCGGGAGCTCTGTATGACCCGGCGGAGGCGCTCGCGGACGAGGATCTCGGGTTGGCGAACGTCATTCTCACCAATGGTGCCCGCCTCTACGTCGATCACGCCCACCCGGAGTACTCGACGCCTGAGGTCACCAACCCCCGCGACCTCGTTCTGTGGGACAAGGCGGGAGAGCGCGTCATGACCGAGGCGTCCCGGCGCGCCGCCACCGTGCCGACTGTCGGGACGATCCACCTCTACAAGAACAACACTGACAACAAGGGCGCGAGCTACGGCGCGCACGAGAACTACCTCATGCGACGCCAGACCCCCTTCTCCGACATCGTTAGCAATCTGACGCCGTTCTTCGTCACTCGCCAGATCGTCTGCGGCGCGGGCCGGGTCGGTCTCGGTCAGGACGGATCGCAACCGGGCTTCCAGATCTCCCAGCGGGCCGACTTCTTCGAGGTCGAGGTCGGTCTGGAGACGACGTTGAAGCGCCCGATCATCAACACCCGCGACGAGCCGCACGCCGACGCCGACAAGTACCGCCGGCTGCACGTCATCATTGGCGACGCCAATGTCTCGGAGATCTCGACCTACCTCAAGGCCGGTACGACGGCGCTGGTGCTCGCGATGATCGAGAGCAAGATGCTCGCCCCGGACCTCGCCATCGCCGACCCCGTCGCGGAGCTGAAGGAGGTCAGCCACGACCCGAGCCTGACTCACCTGATCCGGCTACGCGACGGGCGCCGCCTCACCGCGCTCGACCTCCAGTGGGCCTATCTCGACCGGGCACGTTCCTTTGTGGACTCGCACGGAACCGACGACATGACCGAGGACGTGCTGAGCCGCTGGGAGAGCGTGCTCGACCGGCTCGGCCGCGACCCGATGCTCTGCGCGACCGAGCTGGACTGGGTCGCCAAGCTACGACTCCTCGAGGGTTACCGCGAGCGGGAGTCGCTCGGCTGGGCCTCGCCGAAGCTGCAGCTGGTGGATCTGCAGTACTCCGACGTACGCCCAGAGAAGGGTCTCTACCACCGGTTGGTCGCGCGGGGCGCGATGCAGCGGCTGCTGGACGACGACGAGGTCATCGTCGCGATGACCGAGCCGCCGGACGACACCCGCGCCTACTTCCGGGGCCGCTGCCTGGCCAAGTACGCCGCCGAGGTCGTCGCCGCGAGCTGGGACTCCGTCATCTTCGACGTGGGCCGCGAATCGCTCGTGCGGGTGCCGATGATGGAGCCCGAGCGCGGCACGAAGGCTCACGTCGGGGCGCTCTTCGACCGCTGCCCAAGCGCCAAGGACCTGCTCGAGGCACTCACCGGCACACCCGCCTAAGACCGGCGCAGCCGTGCACACGTGCGGGAAGCGGCCCTTCCCGGACGGTCTTCAGTGGGTTTCTGCATTTTCGCCTGATCCGCCGGAGCCGTACGGCCGGGTAACGTCGCACCCGCGAGCTACGTTGGCACGCAGTGAAGGCGTCACGCACGGCAGCGCGGCGGCAGCAAGGAGGACGACCCCATGTCTACCCGTGATAGCGGCCAGTCCGGCAAGTCCCGCCGGGATTCTGGCTATGAGGAAGAAATTGACGAGGCGCCGGCCCCCGAAGCCAACCCAGAGGTCACCGAGCGCCAAGAGAAGCTGACCGAGGACGTTGACGACCTTCTGGACGAAATCGACTCCGTCCTTGAGGAGAACGCGGAGGAATTCGTCCGCGGATACATACAAAAAGGCGGTCAGTGATAGAATGTCCGATTCGGAGGGAGAGCCAGAAGGCGTACGAATGTGCCGCGACTGCGGTGAGATTAAGCCCCCTTCGAGAGTTCCACGTAAGCCCTTGGCGAAAGGGTGGTCGCGGCAGCTACTGCAAGCCTTGTTTTAACGCGCGGTCCAAGGCCAGCTATGCCAAGCGCGTCGGCGAGAAGCACGGCAGAGCTGTGATAAGGCGCCCGGACGTGCCAGAGGGAGAACGCCGCTGCCCCGATTGCGGGGAGACTAAGGGGCTCGACGAGTTCCCCAGGAGCCGCAACGACACGGGCGGTCGTGGCCGGTACTGCAAGCCGTGCCACAACGCGCGGGCACGCGAGACGCGGCAACGACTATACGGCGGGGGTCGCGAGTACCACCTGCGGCACCGGTACGGGATTGGCGTCGCGGAGTTCGACGAGATGCTCGCCGAGCAGGGCGGGCTGTGCGCTATTTGCGCAGAGCGTAATCCGGCTCATGTGGACCACGACCACGTGAGTGGCACGGTACGGGGCATACTCTGCTTCAACTGCAACGGCGGATTAGGACAGTTCCGCGACAACACCGAGTACCTCGGCAGCGCGATCACCTATTTGAGAGGACACCAAGGCCGGTGGCTTTTGATCCATCCGGGCGTCTACCAGCGGTTTTCACCAACGCCGGTACCTCGTCCTTCACCGACTTCCTGAGCGCCGCCGCGCCGGAGCTCCTGCCCGGTCGGCGCCCACTGCCCCCCGGACTCTCGGCCGATGTCGCGCCGCATGCGACAACGATCGTCGCGCTGGCCTTCGCCGAGGGCGTGGTCATGGCTGGGGATCGGCGCGCGACGATGGGCAATCTCATCGCCAGCCGCGACATCGAGAAGGTGCACCCCGCCGACGAATACTCCGTGGTCGGGATCGCCGGCACGGCGGGCGTCGGCATCGAGCTCATCAAGCTGTTCCAGGTCGAGCTGGAGCACTACGAGAAGATCGAGGGGGCGATGCTCTCCCTGGACGGCAAGGCCAACCGCCTGGCCACGATGATCCGCAACAACCTTGGCGCGGCGCTGCAGGGCCTCGCCGTGATTCCGATCTTCGCCGGGTTCGACCTCGACGCGACCGAACCGGCCAAGGCCGGCCGCATCTTCAGCTTCGACGTCGCCGGTGGCCTGTACGAGGAGACCGGTTACGACGGCATCGGCTCCGGCTCGCTGTTCGCCAAGGCGGCGTTGAAGAAGCGCTACCGGCCCGGGCTGAGCCGCGACGAGGCCGTCCGGTTCGCCATTGACTCCCTGTACGACGCGGCGGACGACGATACCGCGACGGGCGGCCCGGACCTGATCCGCAAGATCTTCCCAGTCGTCATGACCGCAACCGCCGAGGGCACCACGCGTCTCAGTGACGAGGAGAGCGGCACGATTGCGCAGGCACTCGTCGAGGCACGTCGGAGCAACCCCGGCGGCTGAACCGCCCTACACACCTGAGCCGCCCAACACTTGAACAAGCGACCGAGGAGAAGCAGCCGCCGTGGCCATGCAGTTCTACACCTCGCCCGAGCAGATCATGCGGGACCGCTCGGAGTACGCCCGCAAGGGGATCTCCCGGGGCCGCAGCGCGATCGTGCTCTCCTACGCCGACGGTGTGCTCTTCGTCGCGGAGAACCTGACCTCCCTGCGCAAGACGAGTGAGATCTACGACCGGATCGGCTTCGCCGCCGTCGGTCGGTACAACGAATTCGAGAACCTGCGCTCGGCCGGCGTACGGATGGCCGACCTGCGCGGCTACTCGTACGACCGGCGCGACGTGACGGCGAGGGCGCTCGCCAACGCCTACGCGCAGACCCTTGGCGCGATCTTCACTGAACAACAGAAGCCGTTCGAGGTCGAGATCTGCGTCGCCGAGGTGGCCGCGTCTCCCGCCGAGGACGAGCTCTACCGCATCACCTACGACGGGTCGGTGGGCGACGAGCATGGCTTCGTCGCGATGGGCGGCCAGACCGAGCCGATCTCCGCGATGCTCAAGCAGGGCCACCGCGACGACCTCGGTCTCAGCGAAGCGCTCGTGCTGGCGGTCACGGCGCTCGGCAGTGTCGGCGGGGAGGGTGGCGCGCCGCGCCAGCTCGGCGCGGGCCAGCTCGAGGTGGCCGTGTTGGACCGGCGCCGCAGCGGCCGGGCGTTTCGGCGCATCACCGGCCTCGCCCTGACCAGCCTGCTGCCCGAGGCCCGTCCCGAGCCCAGCACTCCGCCGGCCGAGGCACCGGCCCAACCCAGCGGCGACGCCAAGCCGGACAGCGATGCGAAGACCCCGAACGGCGACGCGAAGCCGGGGAACGGCGACGCGAAGGCCGGGAACGGCAAGGGCAGGCCGGCGAACAAGGCCGAGCCGGAGCCGCCCTCGGCGCCGAGCCCGAACGGCGACGGGACCGACCCGGCGGCGGGCGGGTCAGTGTCGGGGCAGTAGCAGACGGACCAGCCGCCAGTACCCGCCGACGAGGGCGTTGTATGGCCCGATGCCGCGCGGCGCCTCCAGGTTGGTCGGATCGAAGCGAGCGGTCAGCATGGGCGCGAGGTGCGCGTCGGGCACCCGCCGTTCCGCCTGCAACTGCCGGCGCCTCGCCCGTACCCAGTCCCGGTGTTCCCACAGCCAGCGCCAGCCGCGGATCTTCGCCCCCAGCCAGCGGCCGGTCAGCGCCGTCACCAGCATCCCCGCCTCGGTCACCACGAGCACCGGCAGGAGCAGGATCAGGGTGCGTCGCTGGAAGCCGGTGAGGACGAGGGCAAGCCGGTTGCGCTCAAGCAGGTAGAGCTTTCCCTCGTTGCGGGAGAACTGGTAATGGTGGCGCACCACCGCGTCCGGCACATACTCGACAGTCAGGCCGCGTTGCCACAGCCGCAGGCTGAGTTCCGTGTCCTCGTGGTAGGCGAAGTACTCGTCGGCGAACCCGCCGACCTCATCCCACAGCGTGCGCCGGATGACGAAACAGCAGCCGCTGCCGGCGGGAATCTTCCGGCGTTTTGCGTAGAGCGTCGCCGGTGACCCGTTGCCGCCGGCCCACGACAGGCCGGCCACGTGCAGCGGGTTTCCCGCAGTGTTGATCAGGTCGGGCGCTTCGGCGAGGCGGATCGACCCCATGG
>Ga0209843_1000262_pt1 | contig 10281 bp, 7 predicted proteins | sample GWRWS1_20_30_FD_187222 | JGI IMG/M metagenome (GOLD analysis project Ga0209843, IMG submission 187222) | Riverbed sediment microbial communities from areas with vegetation nearby in Columbia River, Washington, USA - GW-RW S1_20_30 (SPAdes)... | ecosystem: Environmental > Aquatic > Freshwater >... | reverse complement strand
TCCGATGTACGAGCTGAACGAGGACACCAAGCGGATCGAGTTCAGCCACAACCCGTTCTCGATGCCGCAGGGCGGGCTCGACGCCCTCGAGCGGTCCGACCCGCTGACGATCAAGGCCTATCAGTACGACATCGTCTGCAACGGCGTCGAGCTGTCGAGCGGGGCGATCCGCAATCACCGCCCGGACATCATGTACAAGGCGTTCGCGATCGCCGGCTACAGCCGGGACGAGGTCGAGGCCCGCTTCGGGGGAATGCTCAACGCCTTTAAGTACGGCGCGCCGCCCCACGGCGGCTCGGCGCCCGGCATCGACCGGATCGTGATGCTGCTCGCCGGCGAGACGAATATCCGTGAGGTGATCGCGTTTCCCCTGAACCAGCAGGCGCAGGATTTGGTGATGCAGGCGCCCGGGCCGGTGCCGCCGGAACGGCTGAAGGAACTCCACATCAAGCTCGATTTGCCGAGTATAGACTCGGGAAGGGAATCTTAAGCGTTGAGTGAAACCACTGCCATCACCCGCCGGATCTCATTGGCCCCCGACCTCGACATGCTCCCACTCCTCGGGCGCAACGACGATCACCTCCGCACGCTGGAGACGGAGCTCGACATCCGCATCGTCGCTCGTGGCCACGACATCATGCTGAAGGGAGACGAGCGTCAGGTGAAGAAGGCCGAGCGCGCGCTGGTCCAGCTCGCGGAGCTGGTCCGGACCGGAACTCCGCTGCGCGCGGGCGAGGTCCGGGCGGCGCTCCGCATGCTCTCGGACGACGAGCAGGCCGATCTCAAGACGGTGTTCGCGGACGCCATCGCCGTGCCGTCGCGCAAGAAATGGGTCGCGCCGAAATCGGTCAACCAGAAGCGATACGTCGACGCGATTCGCGGCCATGACATGGTGTTCGCCATCGGCCCCGCCGGGACCGGTAAGTCGTTCCTGGCCGTCGCGATGGCGGTCGCCGCGCTCATGAAGCGCGAGGTCGCGCGGATCGTGCTGACGCGGCCGGCGGTCGAGGCGGGGGAGCGGCTGGGATTTCTCCCCGGCGACCTGTACGAGAAGATTCACCCCTACCTGCGACCGCTCTACGATGCCCTCTATGACATGCTCGAGACGGAGCGGGTGACGAACTTCATGGAGAAGGGGGCGATCGAGATCGCGCCTCTCGCGTACATGCGTGGCCGCACGCTGAACGATTCGTTCATCATCCTCGACGAGGCCCAGAACAGCACCGCGGAGCAGATGAAGATGTTCCTCACGCGCCTCGGGTTCAACTCGAAGATGGTGATCACCGGCGACGTGACCCAGGTGGACCTGCCGGCATCGCGCGGCTCGGGACTGATCGAGGTCCAGTCGGTACTGCGCGGCGTTCCGGGGATCCGTTTCGTCTACTTCGACGACGGCGACGTGGTGCGACACCAGCTCGTATCGGCCATCGTCCGCGCTTACGACGCCCACGACGCCCGCAAGGGCGAGCGCGAATCGACGCCCGCCCCGTCCTGATGGCTGCAGCAGTCGCGAATTGCCAGCGTCGGGTCGCCGTGTCGCCGGCGCGGCTCGCGCGGACCGCCGAGCGGGCCCTCGCCGCGCTCGGCCGCGCGGCAGGCGACGTCGACGTGGTCGTCGTCGACGATGCGGCGATCCGACGGCTCAACAACCGGCACCGCGGCGTCGGCCGGCGCACGGACGTGCTGGCGTTCCCACTCGCGACGCCGGCGGACCTGCCGAGTCCCCTCGTCGGTCAGATCGTCATCTCGGGGGAGACCGCGCGGCGTCAGGCGAACCGACTCAAGGTACCGCTCGCGATCGAGCTGGACCTGCTCGTCACGCACGGTGTGCTGCATCTGGTCGGCTACGATGATCGCGATCCCGTCGAGGCGGGCCTCATGCACGAGCGTGAGCGGGAGATCCTCTCGGCCGGGCGCCGCCGGCTACCCCCTCGGCTCTGGCAGGGACTCCTGAAAACGCGGCCTCCCGCGTCTGGCTCGGGCCACCCTCGGTCCACGCCGACTCGCACCGCATGAGACGCGCGATGCGGAGCCGGGTCGCATCTGTCTCAGGCCACCCGCGGCTCAAGCTGGGCTCACGGACCCCGCTACAACGGAGCCGGGTCGAATCTGCCGCAGGCCACCCTCGGTCGGAGCCGGCCTCCCGGACCCCGCTACAATGACCAGCCGGGCCGGATTCGTGTCGCTCATCGGGCGCCCCAACGCGGGGAAATCGACGCTCTTGAACCGTCTCGTCGGCGAGAAGCTTTCGATCGTGTCGCCGCGGCCGCAGACGACGCGGAACCGCATCACCGGCATCAAGAACCTCGCGGGCGCGCAGGTCGTTTTTGTCGACACGCCCGGGCTCCGCCCGGCCGCCGGCATGCTGGGCGATTTCATGCTGAAAACAGCACGGCGCGCCGTCGAGGACGTCGACCTGGTTTGTCTCGTGGTCGACGCTTCAGTGAGCGACGATCCGGACGAGATCGTCCTCGAACCGCTCCGGGCGTACTCGGGGCCGGTCTTTTGCGTGCTGAACAAGGTCGACCGTGTGCGGCCCAAGAGCCGGATCCTGCCGATCATCGAAACCTGGCAGCGGGGTCACCCGTTCGCCGAGATCGTCCCGATCTCGGCGACGGAAGGAACGTACTGCGACCGGCTCCTGGAGATGATCGTCCGGACGCTGCCCGAGCATCCGCCGTTCTTCCCGGCGGATGCGACGAGCGACCAGCCCGAGACGTTCTACGTCGCGGAAATGATCCGCGAGAAGGTCTTTCACCTGACGCGCGAGGAGGTGCCGTACGCCGTCGCAGTCCGGGTCGAGGAGCTCACGGAGCGTGAGCATCCCGCGTGCCTGTACATCAGGGCGACCGTTTTCGTCGAGCAGGAGTCACAGAAAGGGATCCTCATCGGCAAGGGCGGGGCCATGCTGAAGCGGATCGGCACGGCGGCCCGGCACGACCTCGAGTCGTTTTTCGGGATCAAGGTGTTCCTCCAGTCGACGGTGGAGGTGCGCCGGCACTGGCGCCGGGACGAGCGGGCGCTCCGCGAGTTCGGATTTCGGCTGACGTCCTGATGGCGCTCGGAAAGTCCGCGGCGGTTGTGATCGGGTCGTTTCCTCTCGGCGAAAGCGACCGGCTCGTCACCTTCTACTCGCGCGATTTCGGCAAGATCCGAGGCGTGGCGAAGGCGGCCCGGCGGATGCGCTCACGGTTCGGGAGCGCGCTGGAGCTCTGCACGCTCGGCGAGCTCGTGTTTTTCGACGCCGGCCGGAGCGAGCTGGTCCGCGTCGACCACTTCGACATCACCCACCCCTTCCACCGCGTGCGCGAGGACCTGGAGCGGCTGGCGCAGGCGGCGTGGATCGTCGAGTGTGTGGCGCGACTGACCGCGGAGCGCGACCGTCACGTCGCCCTCTTCGGCCTCCTGGTCCGTGGTCTTCGTGCCCTCGAGGGTTCTCGGAATCCGGCGCGGGTGGCGATCTGCTTCGGGGTGCGGTACATCGAGGCGCTCGGCCACCGGCCCCGGCTCGACGCTTGTGTCGAGTGCGGTCGGGCCTATCCGTTTCCGCGTCCGTCGCTCGGCGCCGGCGGCCTCGTCTGCCAGGCGTGCGGGCGCGAGAGCGCGGACACCCTCCCGATCTCACCCGCGACGATCGGCGCTGCCGAGCGCCTCCGGTCACTGTCCTGGGAAGAGGCGCTGGCCCTGCCTCTCGGCAGGGTCGAGGCAGAGCTCGCCGTCCTGCTCGAGGCGCAGGTCTCACGCCTCATCGGCCATCCGCCGCGGGCGAGCAAGTTCCAACGCGAGCTTCGGCGACTGCTGTCAGTGTCGGGGGAACACGCTCCCGCCGCCGGGGAGGCGAGCCTGTGAACAGGGCGGTGCGAGCCGCAGGGCGTCGCGGGGCTGGGGCCCCGCCGGCCGAGGCGAGCCTATGAATATGGACGTGCTGGTGTCCCTCTCGAAGCGGCGGGGCTTCGTCTTCCAATCGAGTGAGATCTACGGCGGTACGGGCTCGTGCTGGGACTACGGCCCGCTGGGCGTGGAGCTCAAGAACAACATCAAACGGGTGTGGTGGCGAGACTTCGTGCAGACCCGAGCCGACATGGTCGGAATCGACGCGTCCATCCTCATGCATCCCACGGTGTGGAAGGCGAGCGGCCACCTGGACCGCTTCACCGATCCCATGGTCGACTGTCGGGAATGCAAGCGGCGGTTTCGCGCCGACCACGTGGACGCCGTCTCGTGGGTCCACTACTGTCCTGCCACCAAGGGCAACAAGTTCACGATACCGGCCGGCGAGCCCTGTGGCCATTGCGGACAGCGCCGGACGCTGTGCCCGGAGTGCGGCAAGGGCGAGTTGACCGCACCTCGCCAGTTCAATCTGATGTTCAAGACATTCATGGGTCCCGTCGAGGAGGACGCCGCGCTCACGTACCTCCGTCCCGAGACCGCCCAGGCGATGTTCGTCAACTTCGACAACGTCCTGCAGTCGATGCGGCTCAAACTGCCGTTCGGCATCGCCCAGGCCGGGCGGTCCTTCCGCAACGAGATCACGCCCGGCAACTTCATCTTCCGCACGCGCGAGTTCGAGCAGATGGAGATCGAGTACTTCGTCAATCCGAACGAGCGAGTGGAGGGCCGGCCGGCCGACGAGTACTGGCACGACCGGTGGATCCAGGACTGCATGGCGTGGTTCGGGCGCTACGGCCTCCGCGCCGAGAATCTGAGACTCCGAGAGCACGACCGCGACGAGCTGGCGCACTACGCCAAGCGCACCGTCGACGTCGAGTACAACTTCCCTATCGGCTGGAGCGAGCTGATGGGCATCGCCAACCGCACGGACTTCGACCTCAGGCAGCACGCGAAGTGGAGCGGCAAGTCGCTCACGTATTTCGATGAGGAGCGGAAGGAACACGTGGTCCCCTACGTCGTCGAGCCCGCCGCCGGCGTGGACCGTGCGCTCCTCGCCTTCATGGCCGATGCCTACCGCGAGGAAGAAGTGCGCGGGGAAAAACGTGTGGTGCTGCGGTTCCACCCGGAGCTGGCGCCGCTCAAGATCGCCGTGCTTCCGCTTCTCAAGAAGCGCGACGACATCGTCGGTGCCGCGCAGACGATCCGCGCCGATCTCGCGCAGCATTGGCGCGTGGTCTACGACGACACGGCGGCCATCGGGCGGCTCTATCGCCGGCAAGATGAGGTGGGCACACCCTACTGCGTCACGGTGGACGTTCAGACGGTCGGGGACAGCGAGCGCGGCGAGGCGGGCGACCGGCGGGTCACGATCCGGGAGCGGGATTCCATGGAGCAGATCCGCGTGCCCATCGCGCAGTTGGTGACGGTGTTCCGTGAGCTCTTCGACGGCGCGTCGTGGTCTCAGCTCGCGGAGCAGTACCCACCGGCCCGAGGCTAGGGCGTCTGGCTCTGGGGGACCGGGCTCGGGGGGGCGAACGGCGCTGGCGCGGGCATGGGAGCGGGCGTCAGTGCGGGTGTCGGCGTCGAGGGCTGAGACGGCGTCGGAACCGGAGTGGCCGGCTGAGCTCTCGGCTGGCCTACGGCGTTGCACACCACGCCTGATTCAGTCCCCTTGACGAAGGCCATCGGTACGGGGCGCAGGCACTCTCCCGACGGATCCTCGTCGATCAGCATCGAGACGACCCGATCCGGGACGGGAAAGTCTTCCTTCGGGCTGTCGCCGAGCACCTTGCCCATGTACCCGACCCAGATGGGCACCGCCACTCGGGATCCTGTTTCGTCGCGCCCGAGGCTTCGCGGCCGGTCGTAGCCGACCCACACGCCGGTCGCAAGCCGTGGCGTGAACCCGATGAACCAGGCGTTGGAGTAATCGTTGGTCGTCCCGGTCTTTGCGGCCACCGGGCGTCCCAGAGCCTTCGCGGCCTGGCCGGTGCCGCGCTCCACGACGCCGCGGAGCATGTGCGTGATCACGTAAGCGGTCTCCGGCGCCAGCGACTCTCTGCCCTCCGGTACGTGCTCCTCGAGGAGCTTTCCCTGCGCGTCGGTGACGTAGCGGATCGTCACCGGCGGCATCCAGACGCCCTGGTTGGCGAGTGCACCATAGGCGGAGGTCAGCTCCAGGAGGGAGAGGTCCGACGTGCCAAGCGCCAAGCTCAGGTTGATGTCGAGGGGGCTCGCGATGCCGAGACGGCGCGCGACCTGGATCGTCTTGGCGAGGCCGATCCGCTCCTGGAGCTTGACGGTCACGACGTTCACGGACTCCTCGATCGCCTGCTGAAGGGTCGTGGACCCGCGGAACTTGCGATCGTAGTTCTCGGGCTTCCAGGTTTGCCCATTCTTCCCACCGACGGCGTAGGAGACCGGAGAGTCCTCGATCTGCGAGGCCGGTGTGAACCCCGCCTCGATCGCCGCGATGTAGATGAAGGGCTTGAAGGCGGAGCCGGGCTGCCGCTTGGCCTGCACCGCCCGGTTGAACTCGCTGCGAAGGAAGTCAGATCCTCCGACCATCGTCTTCACGTAGCCGGTCTGGGGCTCGACCGTGACCACGGCTCCCTCGGGGAGCTCGCCGGGTCGGGCTTGGGTCGAGCGACCCTGGAGCGCCTTCAGCCCGTCGCGGAGCGACTGCTCGGCGGCGAGCTGCATGGTGGGGTTCAGCGTCGTATAGACGTTGAGGCCGCCCTTGAGGACCAGATCCGGACCGTACTTCGCCTCGAGCGTCTGCTGGACGTAGTCGACGAAGTATTGACCGGTCGTGCGCCGCCGCTCCGGTGGGATCACGCCGAGATCGGTCTTCGCCAGGCGCTTGGCTTCCTCGTCCTTGAGGGCGCCGTAGTCGACCATCCGACGGAGCACGACCTCGCGCCGGCGCTTCGCCGCCTCGCCGCGATCGAACGGCGAATAGTTCGAGGGCGCCCGCGGCAGGCCGGCGATCAGCGCGGACTCACGCACGGTCAGCTCGGAGACCGACTTGCCGAAATATGTCCGCGCCGCCGCCTCGACGCCGTACGAGCCATGACCGAAGTACACCTGGTTCAGGTACATCTCAAGAATCCGATCCTTGGAGTAACGGCGCTCTAGCTCCAGCGCCAACACCGCCTCTTTCAGCTTCCGCTCGAGGCTCTTGTCTGGTGTGAGGAAGAGGACCTTGGTGAGCTGCTGGGTGATGGTGCTGCCGCCCTCGACGATCCGCCCGCGCCGGTAGTTCTGGATGACGGCACGGGCCACGCCGATCGGATCGATACCCCAGTGGGAGTAGAAGCGCCGATCCTCCGTGGCCAGGATCGCGTCGCGGAGCGATTGTGGGATCTGGGCCAGCGGCACCAGGATGCGCCGCTCCACGTGGAGCTCGGTCATCGGCTCGTCGTTCTCGTCGTAGATCTTCGTGCCCTGGATGGGCTGCAGCGTCTCGAGCGCGGTGACCGAGGGGAGTGAGCGCGGGAGGATCGTGAAGGCCCAGAGCGCGGCGACACCCACCGCCGTGAGGCCGAGCAGCGTCAAGGCGCCCACAGCGATGAGCACCCGGCGTAGCCAGCGCCGTCGCCACAGCGGGAGCTTCGGAGGGCTCGTCGAGCGGTCTGCCGCGGAGGTCATCTCCTGACATTATACGGCCCCATACGGCCCCGGACGGCCGTCCGTTGTCTTGCGCCTTCAGAATCGGTGTGATACAACGCCGGTGCTTTGAGCCTCGTGGAGTTCCCCCTGGTCGACGAGCAGCTCCGGATCATCAGGCGCGGTGCCGCCGACATCATCGTCGAGGCCGAGCTCGCGCAGAAGCTCGAGCGATCGCGGCGCGCCCACACACCGCTGAACGTCAAGCTGGGACTTGATCCAACCGCACCGGATCTTCATCTGGGTCACACGGTCGTCTTGAGAAAGCTACGGGACTTTCAGGATCTGGGTCACCAGGCGATCGTGATCATCGGCGATTTTACGGGCATGATCGGCGATCCGACCGGCCGCTCGGAGACGCGTAAGCCGCTCACCCGGGATGAAATCCGCGCGAACGCGGACACGTACCGCGCGCAGCTCGGCAAGGTGATCGACATGTCGCACGCTCGCGTCGAGTTCAATTCGACGTGGCTCGCGCCCCTGACCTTCGAGGGGGTCATCCGCGAGACGGCGAACCTCACGGTGGCGCGAATGCTCCAGCGCGAGGATTTCGCCGCGCGGTACGCCGCCGAGCGTCCGATCAGCCTCCACGAATTCCTCTATCCGATCGCCCAGGCCTACGATTCGGTGACGCTGAACGCCGATGTCGAGCTGGGCGGGACCGACCAGACGTTCAACCTGCTGGTCGGACGCGACCTGCAACGTGCTCATGGGCAGGAGCCGCAGATCTCGCTGACCGTCCCGCTTCTCGAGGGACTCGATGGCGTGCAGAAAATGTCCAAGAGTTACGGAAACTATGTCGGCATCAACGAGAAGCCGGAAGACATCTTCGGCAAGCTCATGTCGGTCTCGGACGAGATGATGTGGCGCTACTTCGACCTGCTCACGCGCGTCCCAGAGGCGGAGATCGCTGCCCTCCGGGCCGGGCATCCAATGGACGCCAAGAAGCGCCTTGCCCGTGTCATCACCGCTCAGTACCACGACGAGGGTGCGGCGCAGTCGGCCGAGGCGCACTTCGTTCGCGTGCATCAGCAGCGCGACGAGCCCTCGGACGTCGAAGAGATCGTGTTGCCGCGCGGTGTTGGGGCGACGCCGGGCAAGGCCGTGCCGCGCCGTGGCTCGTCCTGGCCGGTGTGGTTGGTGCTGAAGGAGGCCGGCTTCGTCTCGTCGAGCTCTGACGCCCGTCGGATGATCCAGCAGGGCGCGGTCGAGATCGATCGTCGGCGCGTCACCAGCGTTGAGGAGACCCTGGCCCCGGGGCAGGGCTATCTCATCCAGGTGGGGAAGCGGCGCTTCAAACGCGTCCTCCTCGAAGGCGGTGGTTAATAACTTGACAAGCCCAGGGTCGATCCGTATAGTCAGGCGTTGCCTCACGGGGACGTGGGGCGCTCAGAAGTAGACCCGGTCACCTTCCAAGCTGACCGTCGTGCTCTTTGAAAGCTGGATATGCTACTGGCTCACCGAAAAGGTGTGAGCACCATCCGTTCTATTCGAGTACCTTGCGCTCGGCCGAGTGACTGCACGCTAGATCGCAGTAACACGTTCGAGCTTGAGGACCAGGTTCATCGCTTTACTTGGCGAGTTTGATCCTGGCTCAGAGCGAACGCTGGCGGCGTACTTAACACATGCAAGTCGAACGAGGATCATCGGGTTAGCAATAATTCGGTGGTTCTAGTGGCGTACGGGTGAGTAACACGTGGGTAACCTGCCCTTGAGTCCGGGATACCCTCTCGAAAGGGAGGCTAATACTGGATACGTTCCCCGGGGCGCAAGACCTGGGGAGGAAAGGTGGCGAAAGCTACCGCCCTTGGAGGGGCTCGCGGCCTATCAGCTAGTTGGTGAGGTAACGGCTCACCAAGGCTATGACGGGTAGCTGGTCTGAGAGGACGACCAGCCACACGGGAACTGAGACACGGTCCCGACTCCTACGGGAGGCAGCAGTGGGGAATTTTCCGCAATGGGCGAAAGCCTGACGGAGTGACGCCGCGTGGGGGACGAAGGCCTTCGGGTCGTAAACCCCTGTCAGAGGGAAAGAAGGGTGTCGGCGTGAATACCGCCGGCATTTGACGGTACCTTCAGAGGAAGCCCCGGCCAACTCTGTGCCAGCAGCCGCGGTAAGACAGAGGGGGCAAGCGTTGCTCGGAATTACTGGGCGTAAAGGGCGCGTAGGCGGGATGGCAAGTCGGTCGTGAAATCCTTCGGCTCAACCGAAGAACGTCGATCGATACTGCTGTTCTTGAGGGTTGCAGAGGAGACTGGAATTCCCGGTGTAGCGGTGAAATGTGTAGAGATCGGGAGGAACACCGGTGGCGAAGGCGGGTCTCTGGGCAATTCCTGACGCTGAGGCGCGAAAGCGTGGGGAGCAAACGGGATTAGATACCCCGGTAGTCCACGCTGTAAACGATGAGCACTAGGTGTGGGGGGGTTCAGTCCCTTCCGTGCCGCAGCTAACGCATTAAGTGCTCCGCCTGGGGAGTACGGCCGCAAGGTTGAAACTCAAAGGAATTGACGGGGGCCCGCACAAGCGGTGGAGCATGTGGTTCAATTCGATGCAGAGCGAAGAACCTTACCTGGGCTTGACATGTAGGAAGTAGAAACCGGAAACGGGGACGACCTGTTAAGTCAGGAGCCTACACAGGTGGTGCATGGCTGTCGTCAGCTCGTGCCGTGAGGTGTTGGGTTAAGTCCCGCAACGAGCGCAACCCTCACTCTATGTTGCCA
>Ga0209843_1000261_pt1 | contig 10287 bp, 12 predicted proteins | sample GWRWS1_20_30_FD_187222 | JGI IMG/M metagenome (GOLD analysis project Ga0209843, IMG submission 187222) | Riverbed sediment microbial communities from areas with vegetation nearby in Columbia River, Washington, USA - GW-RW S1_20_30 (SPAdes)... | ecosystem: Environmental > Aquatic > Freshwater >... | reverse complement strand
CATCTGACCCAGCAGCGCGAGGAAGGGTTCGACCTCGGTCTCCGTTTCCCAGAGCATGGGCGGTCTCTCCACCTTCAGGGAGGCCTGGGCTCGGAGCGGCCCGTCGAGGTCCATCAGCCCCTCTTCGGCGCGCGGACCCCGCGGAACTCCCAGTCGCCGCCGAACGCGGTCGAGACGACCTCCTCGGACCCGCTCGGCTGCGCGCCGACGTCCTCGCGGATCGGGACGTCGCCCTCGACGATCCGGTTGCGCAGTGTGCCGAGGCCCTCGACCTCGACCTCGACGACATCGCCCGGCTCGACCGGGCGCGAGTTCGCCGGCGTCCCCGACAGGATCACGTCGCCCGGCACGAGCGTGATCGTCCGCGCGATGTCGGCGACCAGGTAGTGCATGTCCCAGAGCATCTCGTCGGTCGAACCGTCCTGGCGCACGTCGCCGTTCACCAGCGTCCGGATCCGCCTTCCGTGGAAGTCCCAGTCGTCCACCAGACCCGGCCCGAGCGGGCACAGCGTGTCCGAACCCTTCACGCGCAGCATCGACCCGGCGTCCGTGTCGCGGAAGTCGTGGAGGCCGTAGTCGTTCGCGATGGTGTAGCCGGCGATGTGCTCGGCCGCCTCGTCGGGTCCGATGTGCTTGCAGGTCCGGCCGACCACGATCGCGATCTCGCCTTCGTAGTTCAGGTAGCGGCACCGCGGCGGCCGCACGACCTCGCCGCCGTGGGCGTTCAGCGCGCTGATCGGCTTGTGGAAGTAGGTCGGCGCCGGCGGCATCCGCGCGAGGAACTCTTTCACCCGGCTCTCGTAGTTCAGATGGACGCAGACGATCTTGGTGGGTTCGGAGGGCGGGAGGTGCTCGGCGCTGCCGAGTGCGATCCGGCGGCCGTCCGCAGCGACCAGCTCCTCGCCCTCGCGCACGACGGAGGCAGGGACGCCGTCGAGCAGGATCCGCCGTGTCTCCACACCCACCTCCGGGTCGTTCGGGGCCGACCGGTAGTATCTCGCCCGTGGCCGAGCTGAAGGGGTTCGTTCCGCCGCTCACACCCGAAGGCCGATCCTCCGTGGTGCCCGGTCCGCCGTGGCACTACTCGGGCGACCTGCTGACGATCGAGTATCGAGCGGCTCCCGGTTCGGTCGCACGCTGGCTCCCCGACCCGCTCGAACCCGCCGAGGAGGACCCCGACGCGGTCGCGGTGATCTTCGCGGACTGGCAGTCCTGCTCGGACACGTTCGAGGAGCTGCTCGACCCGGTCCGCTCCCAGTACAAGGAGGCCTTCGTCGTCGTCCGGTGCCGGTACCGCGGCGAGACGTACTCGCGGTGCATCCTGATCTGGGTCGACAAGGACTTCTCGATGGTCCGCGGTTGGCACCAGGGGTATCCGAAGAAGCTCGGCTCGATCTGGATCACCCGACCGGTCACGCTCGGCAAGGCCGGCCCCCGGCTCGAACCCGGTGGGCGGTTCGGCGCGTCCGTCGCCGCGAACGACCGACGCATCATCGACGCTCGCTTCACGATCACCGGGAAGGCGGAGACGAACGGGTTCGTCAACGCGCTCCCGATGCTGCACACCCGCTACTTCCCGAGCATCGAACAGGGCGAGCCCCCCTCGATGGACGAGCTCGTCACGATGAAGAGCTACGACTGGGAAGGCTCGGAGGCGTGGACCGGTGACGCGGAGATCGCGTTCGGGTCCTCGCCGACCGAGGAGCTCGAGAGCCTCGCGCCCGTCGAGCCGATCGCCGGCTACTTCCGGAGCGTCGGCGTGACCTGGGGCATCGGCACGAGGCTCGCCTGACCCGCGTGGCTCGGGCGCTCCGCACCATCGACCGCTCGACCGCGCGCCGACTCGCGATCACCGTCCAACGCCTGGCCGGCACGCCGCCCCCCTCGAGCCCGAAGGCCGTGCTCGGCGTCATCCGCTCGATCCGGTGCGTGCAGCTCGATCCGATCGCGGTCGTCGCCCGGAGCCCCTTGCTGGTGCTCGGCAGCCGGGTCTCGGGGTTCGACCCGAAGCACCTCGACCGCTTGCTGTGGCGAGACCACTCGGTCTACGAGTACTGGGCGCACGCGGCCTCGGTCGTCCTCACCGAGGATCACCCGATCCACGCCTGGTACATGCGGCAGTACCTACGAGACGACGGGTCGGCGTGGAACCGCCGGCGCCTGGACTGGATGGCGGCCAACGCGAAGCTCAAGCGCTCCGTGCTCGCGCAGGTCCGCCGCGACGGCCCGGTGCTCGCACGACGGATCTCCGGCGGCCTGACGGGCGAATCGTGGCGCTCGAGCGGCTGGACGAACGAGCGTAACGTCGACCGGATGCTCGGGTTCCTGTGGGCCTCGGGCAGGGTCATGGTGGCGGGTCGCGAGGGGATCCAGAAGCGCTGGGATCTGACCGAACGGGTGCTCCCGGCCGACGCTCCTCGCGAGCGCCTGTCCGACCTCGAGGTCACTCGCCGGGCCGTCGACCGGTCCCTCCGCGGACTCGGGGTCGGGACGGCGAAGCACATCAGGTCGCACTTCACGCGGGATCGCTATCCCGAGCTGAATCGCGTCCTCGCGGAGTTCGAACGCACCGGCCGGATCGAGCGCGTCGTGGTCGGGCACGACGGGGCGGCGATGCCGGGAACGTGGTACGTGCACGGCGACGACGTGCCGCTGCTCGAACGGATCGAGCGCGGCCGGTGGGAGCCCAGGGCCACGATGCTGTCGCCGTTCGACAACCTGATCGCCGACCGCGCGCGCGCGGAGCTGTTGTTCGACCTGTCCTACCGAATGGAGATCTACGTCCCGAAGGCCAAACGGCGGTACGGCTACTACTCGATGCCGGTGCTCGACGGCGACCGGTTCGTTGCGCGGATCGACCCCGCGATGGATCGCGCCAACCAGCGGCTGCTCGTGCGGGCCGTGCACGCCGAACCCGGCGTGCGGACCACCCGCGAGTCCGGACGCCCCGTCGCGGAAGCGATGCGGGACCTGGCGTCGTGGCTCGGCGCGACCGAGATCGAGCTCGACGGCTCCGTGCCGGCCGCGTGGCGCTCCGGTCTGGGCTGAGTGCCCGGTGCGGTAGCCTGCGGTCCCATGCGGCTGGTGCGCTTCCGGTTCGGCGATCGCATCGCGACCGGCGCGTCCGAGTTCGAGTCGGACACGATCCGCGTGCTGCGGGGGACGTTCTTCGAGGATCCGCTGCCGACGGGCGAGGAGGTGCCGTTCGACGACGTCCGCCTGCTCGCCCCGGTGCTGCCCTCGAAGGTCGTCTGCGTGGGCAAGAACTACGCGGCGCACGCGGCCGAGTTCGGGATGGAGGTGCCCGAGGAGCCGTTGGTGTTCCTCAAGCCCTCGACCGCCGTGATCGGCCCGCGCGACCCGATCCGGCTGCTGCCGATCAGCAAGAGGGTCGACTACGAGGGTGAGATGGCTGTCGTGATCGGCCGGATCGCGCGCGACGTCCGGGCGGAGGAGGCGTTCAAGCACATCCTCGGCTACACGTGCGCGAACGACGTCACGCTCCGCGACCTGCAGAAGACCGACGAGCAGTGGGCACGCGCGAAGGGGTTCGACGGGTCGTGCCCACTCGGACCCTGGATCGAGACGGACCTGGACCCCAACGACGTCCGCGTCGAGACCCGTCTGAACGGCGAGGTCCGGCAGGCCGGGCAGACCAGCGACATGGTCTTCGGGGTCGCGACGCTCGTCGAGTTCGTCACGACGTTCATGACCCTGCTTCCCGGCGACGTCATCCTGACGGGCACGCCGGAGGGGGTCGCTCCGCTCTCGCCTGGCGACCTGGTCGAGGTCGAGGTCGACGGCGTCGGGACCCTCGCCAACCCCGTGGAACCCGCGACGTGACCTCCGGCGTGCGCACCCGGTTCGCCCCGGCGCCGTCGGGATCGATCCACGTCGGCAACGCTCGGACCGGCCTGTTCTCGTGGGCGTTCGCGCGCCACGCGGGCGGCGCGTTCGTGCTTCGGATCGAGGACACGGACGCGTCGCGGGTGACCGAGGAGGCGTTCCACGGCGTGATGGACTCGCTCCGGTGGCTCGGGATCGACTGGGACGAGGGCCCCGACGTCGGCGGGCCACACGCGCCGTACCGCCAGTCGCAACGGCTGGACATCTACCGCGAGATGACGGAGCGGCTCCTCTCGAGCGGCGATGCGTACCCGTGCTACTGCACGGAGGAGGAGCTCGAGGAGCGGCGGAAGGCCGCGCTCGCCCGCGGCGAACCGCCTGGGTACGACGGCAAGTGCCGGGACCCGGACGTCCGGGCGGCGTTCGAGGCGGAGGGCCGCACCGCCGTGATCCGGTTCGCGATGCCCGAACGCGAGCACGTCGTCCACGACCTCGCGAAAGGCGAGGTCCGGTGGGCGCCGGGACACCTGCGCGACTTCGTGCTGGTGCGTTCGGACGGCTCGCCCGTGTTCCTGCTCGCGGTCGCGGTCGACGACATGCTGATGGAGATCACGCACGTGATCCGCGGCGACGACCTGCTCGCCAGCGCTCCTCGCAACGCCGCGGTGATCGAGGCGCTCGGCGGCACGCCGCCTGCGTACGCGCACGTCCCGCAGGTGAACGGCTCGGACGGCAAACCTCTGTCCAAGCGCCACGGTTCCACCAGCGTCGAGGCCTTCCGCGAGCGCGGGATCCTGCCCGAGGCGCTCATGAACTACCTGGCGCTGCTCGGCTGGTCCAAGGACGCCGAGACGACGTTCCTGTCCAAGCAGGAGCTGATCGACGCATTCGAGATCGAGCGCGTGTCGAGGAACCCGGCGCGGTTCGACGTCGGGAAGCTCGAGTGGATGAACAACCACTACGTCCAGTCTCTCGACGACGACGACCTCGCCTCGAGGTGCCTCCACTTCCTTTCGGTCGCCGGGCTCTCACCGGACCTCGAGCTCCTCCGTCGCGCCATGCCGCTGGTGAAGGAGCGGATGAAGACGCTCTCGGATTCGGTGGACCTGCTCCGGTTCCTGTTCACCGACGACATCACGCTCGACGAGAAGGCGGCCGAGGTGGTCTCGAAGGCTCCCGACGGGTACCTGCGGAGCGTCGCGGAGGCGCTGGCCGAGCTGCGGCCCTGGGATGCCGAGACGATCAAGGCCGAGCTCGACGAGCTCGCCGCGGGGACCGGCCTGAACCGCACGAAAGGTTTCCAGCCCGTCCGAGCCGCCGTGACCGGATCGACCGTCTCGCCACCGCTGCCCGAATCGCTCGAGCTCCTCGGGCGAGAGCGCGCGATCGAGCGCCTCCGGTCGGCCTCGTGAGGCGGACGCTCGTCCTCCTCGTGGCGGCGCTGGTGCTCGTCGCGCCCGAGTCGGCCGCGATCGCCGTGGAGCCACCCGATCCCGGCGACGTGAAGCCCCAGATCGTCTGGAAGAAGATCCCGTTCGGCGCGCGCCGAAAGCGGCAGACGGCGGCGTATTCGATGCGTCACTACGGCGAGCGCACGTACGAGCTCTCGAACCCGAAAGTCGTCGTCGAGCACTACACGGACGGAACCTCGTTCGACTCGGCGTGGAACCACTTCGCCGCCAACGGCACCCACCTCGGCGAGAAGCCGGGGGTGTGCTCGCACTTCCTGATCGACATCGACGGGACGATCTATCAGCTCGTGAACCTGCGGATCCGGTGCCGGCACGCGATCGGGATGAACTGGACCGCGATCGGTATCGAGCACGTCGGCACGAGTGCGGACCGGGTGCTCGGCGACCGCGACATGATGCGCGAGTCGCTTCGCCTGACCGTTTGGCTGATGGCCCGCTACGGGATCTCGTGGGGCAACGTGATCGGCCACGCCGAGACGCTCCGAAGCCCGTTCCACACGGAGCGGTACGAGGACTGGCGGTGCAGCACGCACGCGGACTTCAACCGCTCGGAGATGCGCATCTATCGCCGGCGCCTCAAGCGCGTCGCCGACCGGCTCGGCGTGCCGATCGGCGCGGGTCCGAACTGGGTCGACTCGGGCTGCTAGGGGGTCGCGAGCGCTTCGCGGAGCGCGTCGGCGGCGTCCTCGGGAGCGACGGTGTTGATCGCCATGGCGGAACCGATCTCGAACCCGGCCTGGGTGGAGATGCGAGGGATCAGCTTGAGGTGCCAGTGGAACACCTGCTCCGCGTGCCCGCCGTTCGTGGGCGCCGAGTAGATCACGAGGTTGAAGTCGGGATCGCCGCACGCGCGGCGCACCCCGGTCAGGGTTCGGATCAGGATGTCGGCGAGGTCGTCGACCGCCTCGTCGGCGAGGTCGCCGAACGAGCCCTGGTGGAAGGTCGGCGCGATCCACGTCTCGAACGGCGTCTGCGCCGCCCAGGGCTCGAACGCCACGAAGCCGCCGACCTCGTCGACCATGCGCACAGCTGCTCGCCGCTCGGCCTCGATCAGCTCGTCGTAGACACAGATCCCGTGCTCGTCGAAGTAGCGCGTCGCCACGTCGAGCCGCCGGAGCAGCCGGGGCAGGAACACGGGCGTCGCGACGATCTGCGAGTGCGGGTGCGTGAGGGAGGTCCCCGCGAGGGTCCCGAAGTTCTTGAACACGACCACCGCTCGAACGTCGCGGCGCGCGATCAGCGCGCGGTAGCGCTCCCTCCACACGCGGACGACCACGGCGACCTCCTCCCGCGACATCTCGTCCATGCGCCCGTCGTGGCGCGGCGTCTCGATCACGACCTCGTGGCTCCCGATCCCGGGCATCTCGCGGAACATCGGCTCGCCCGAGCGGGTGGCGGGGCCCTCCCCGGAGAGCGCGGCATACATGTTCGGGACGACGCGCACCTGCCATTGCGGGCCGGGCGGTTCCCGCAGGATCTCGGGAGGTGTCTGATCCTCGTTGCCGGTGCAGAAGGGACAGCCCGGGTCGCGTTCGGGCAGCTCGGATCGAGGCATCACGACGGGCACGTGTGGGCGATCCTCGCGACGGGTGGCGAGGATCGCCCACTGACGGGTGGTCGGGTCCTGTCGGAGCGTGGACATGAAGCTGGAGGGTAACGGGTGGCGGGTTCAGGCGCGACGGCGCTTCGGCGACAGGACCCGGCCGAGGAACGCGATCAGCACGGCGAGCCCGATCGGCAACACCGCCACCGAGAAGACCAGCAGCGTCAGCACCACGCCGGTGTTCGCGGTCTGGGACGAGAACGTCGTCCCCTTGATGACGGCGTAGATGTTCGCGGCCACGTAGAAGGTCACCGGCACCAGGAACGGGAGCATCACCAACACGGCGAACACGACCAGTCCCAACCCGACACCCACGAGCCTCGATCCGAAGGGGCCCGAATCCCTGCCGATGTCTTCGGCTTCCACGTCGCGCATCCTACCGGCCCCGGATCTCGACGACGCCGTCGATCACGCGGGTCTCGTACGCGAGGACGGGTTCGGTCGCCGGGCCGCGCAGCACCTTGCCGCTCGTGAGCTCGAACGTGCTGCCGTGCAGCGGGCACTGCACCGTCCGGAGCGAGCCGCCGAATCGGACCGGCCCCCTATGCAGCGGCGCGCCCTGATGCGAACAGCGGTTCCCGATCGCGAACAGCTCGTCGCCGTTTCGGACGAGGAGCACGGCCGAACCATCCAGCTCGATCCGGACGGGGCGCCCATCCGTGAGATCGGCGAACCGGAGCAACGAGGAGGACCAGCCGTCATCGCCCATGATCGGCGCATCATCGCATCCCTCGAGTAGCATCCGCCCGATGGCAGTGGTCCCACTCCCCGAGGCGGCACGAGCACTCCTCGAGAGCGATGCGCTCGCACACGTCGCCACGATCGACGAGGATGGGTCCCCGCATGTGACGCTCGCCTGGGTCGGGGTCGAGGGCGACGAGATCGTCCTCGCGACGCTGCCGGATCAACGGAAGCTGCGGAACCTCCGTCGCGACCCTCGTCTGGTGCTCTCGGTGGAGTCGTCCACGACGAACGAATGGGGTCTGCTCGAGTATCTCGTCGTGTACGGGACGGCGCGCGTGACCGAGGGCGGTGGCGCCGAGACCCTCCAACGCCTCGCCCACACCTACCTCGGGCCCGACGTCGTCTTCCCCAACATGCCCGACCCACCGCCCGGGTTCGTCACGAGGATCACGCCCGAGCGGGTCCGCGGCCTCGGGCCGTGGAACCCGTTGCGCGGCTAGTGAGGGGCGGCGGCCTCGCGCGCCAGCCGGACGGCCTCCCGGACCCCACCGGTCCACGGATCGCCGTGTCCGGGGAGCACGAGATCGGCGGTGAGGTCCTCGATCAGGGTCAGGGACTCGAGCGCTCGGGCCGCATCGGCGGTGAACGGGGCGATCCTCGGGCCTCGCGCACCGGTGGTCACCGCGTAGGTCGCGAACGCGTCGCCGATCAGGAGGGCGTTCAGCGATCGGAAGTGGAGCACGGCGCTCCCCGGCGTGTGGCCGGGGGTGAGGGTGACGACCGGGGTCCCGGGCAGGTCGAGCGTCGCGCCGTCGCCGAACGTCGAGACCTCGCGCAGGTGATGTGTTCGAAGGCCACCGCGCAGGAGCGAGAACCACAGGAAGCCCGTGAGCGGGGCGAGCCTGGTCGGCCCGAACCCCTTCGAGGGGTTGGGCACCTCGCCACGCGCCAGCGCCGCATCCGCCTCGTGGACCGAGACCGGGATGTGCCGATCGCTGCGGAGCCGTTCGGCGAATCCGATGTGGTCGCTGTGCCCGTGGGTGAGGACGAGCGCGCGCACGTCGGCGATCGACCGTCCCATCGATGCGAGCTCGCGGGGGAGATCGCGGTACAGCCCGGACACTCCCGCGTCGACGATGGTGACCTCGTTCGCTTCCTCGACGAGGTACGCATTGATGATGCTGCTGTCCCCGATGCGGTGGATGCCGGGTGCGATCCGCATCTCGAACCTCCCTCCGCCGCCGACCGTGGAACCAACTGCTCCATCCTGCGCCCGGTCCTGCTCAGGCCGCCAGACCGTTGATCTCCCAGAAGCCGCGGACGTCGCTCGTACCGTCGCGTGATCCCAACGTAGGTCCTGCGGGGGCCGGGTGACCCAGCCAGGCGAGGGGTCCGGCCTTCCGGACCCCTCGGCGATCTCGTCCTGGGTGAAGGGTCCAGCGCGTGGGGGTTGGCGGATCGTCGGCTGTGGGTCGCCAGGGCCTGCGTACTGCGCTCTACGTAATACACCCGCCCTTCGGCCTATTGCCCGACTTTTGGCATCCGCCGTACGCTCGCGACCAATCAACAGGTGTGGACATCGAAAGGCTCGACGGAGGACGAATGGGCGCGACTCCCCTAGGACGTGGTCCGGCAACCATCTCCCTGATCGTCATCGAGTCGGTTGGGATCGTTCGGGCCAGCCTGCGGCTGGTCTTCGCCGGCGACCCTGATCTCATGCTCCTGGGAGAAGCCGAGGATGCGGACGCGGGACTGGAGTTGGTCGCGTCCCTTCGGGGGCAGGGCCTGCGACTCGCGCTCGTCGGGCTCGAGCTCGGCGGAGATCACGACTCCTTCTGGCTGATCCGCTCGCTCCGCGAGCGGTCGCCCGAGTTGATCATCCTGGCGACAGGTGCCGATCTCCACCGGGGCTCGATCTCTCAGGGCTTGTTCGCCGGCGCCGACGGATTCGTGCACAAGAACTCGTCGCCGGAGCGATTCGTCGAGGCGACCAGGCGGGCGGCGGCGGGCGAGGTCGTGCTCGAAGGTCTCCCTCGCGGCGCGCTCGGCGGCATCGTGGAGGGTGTCGAGAGCATGGAGCGGCAACGAGCCACCACACCGATCCTCACCGACCGGGAGAAGGCGGTCCTCGTCGCCGCCGCGGACGGTCTTACGGCGCGCGAGATCGGCCGACGTCTCGGGGTGAGCGAGCGCACGGTGACGACCCACCTCAACCACATCTACCGCAAGCTGAACGTGAGCAGCCGGGTCGCCGCATTGTCGGCGGCCTGGCGTCTAGGCTTGATCACCACGCCGGTCGTCAGTCTGATGGCGCGCAGCGACGAACAGGTCTCCGAGCCCAGCTACGTCGCGGTACCGGGATAGTTCCTCGTGCCCTGATCGGGTCGACGAACAGCGACGGCGGGCGTCCGCATACCGACCTTGCTCTCCGCCTGATCGCGTAGACGGATGTTCGTACGCAAGTGCCTCGACCGCTTAGACACTATTCCGGATACCGCCTGCGCAGCGACCGTGGCTACCGTCGTCGTTGGCAACGTGGGATCGCCGGGCGGCGTCGCGGACGCGAGGTCTTCCCGGCCTTCACGTCGGGAAGGAGGTGAAGATCTACATGCTGCTTCAGGCCTACACCTTCGTCCGGGTGACCGGCGCGGACCTCCGCTCGCGGGTGCACGACCGATTCGT
>Ga0209843_1000260_pt1 | contig 10288 bp, 12 predicted proteins | sample GWRWS1_20_30_FD_187222 | JGI IMG/M metagenome (GOLD analysis project Ga0209843, IMG submission 187222) | Riverbed sediment microbial communities from areas with vegetation nearby in Columbia River, Washington, USA - GW-RW S1_20_30 (SPAdes)... | ecosystem: Environmental > Aquatic > Freshwater >... | reverse complement strand
TGAAAATCGCCCCGGTGGCTTTCGCACGCGTGGGTGCCTTGCCGGCCATCCTTCAGGGTGACGGTCACGCGCGCGGGCCGAAGGCGCGGGGCGACGGCGCTCATCGCCGGATCTTCCGTCACGTGCACGCGATGACGCAGCGCGGCCACGGCAGGGTCGCGCAAGGCGGCATCATCGAGCGCCGCGTAACCGGCATTTCCTTTCACCACCATCACCGCCGCCCTGAACGCGGCCCTGATCAACGGCATCAGCGGTCCGGTCGAGTTCCTGATCCTGCCGGGCACCTACCAGGAGTCGGTCAGCGTGCTGCCGATCCCCGGCATGTCGGCCGGGCGGACGGTGACGCTGCGCTCGCTGATCTACGACCACTGCGGCGGGATCCGCGCAGGGCATCGCCTGAAGGCGGTGGTTCCCGGCGGCTCGTCGGCGCCGATCCTCACCGCCGCACGCCGCGATGCGACCGGCGCGGTAACGCTGACCTGGCGCGCGGGCAGGGGAACGCCCGCGACCGGCTTCGCCGTGTACCGCGTGGACGAAACGGCGCCCGCCAGCGGCGCGACCGACTCGAACGCGAGCCTGGTGGCTACCAGCCGCAGCACTGGCGAAGGCGAGCAGACGTGGGTGGACCGGACAGCCGCCAGCGGTGGGTCGTACGCGTACTGCGTGACCGCCGTGGACCGCGTCTGGAATGAGGGCGTCGCCAGCGCGCCGCGCCGGGTCCGCTAACGACCCGAGGCGCGCTTGCGACGAGTCTTGACCTCGGGTTCTGGCGTCGTACCGTGGACCAAGTTGTGCACCCAGTCGACGCGCTCCTTCTCGCGCCGGCGCAGGCCGCGGGTGTCCCGATCGTGCTCGCCCGGCAGTCCGGATCGATCCGCAGGCTACGACGGTGGATCCGGGCAGGGACGGCCGTTGCGTACGCGAGGGTCGGTCGATCTGCGGGGCGAGGCCGGCGCCAATGACGACGATGGGAAGTTCGCTCAGCTGATTAGCCCAGGCCAGTCCGACGGACCGGGCTGACCTGCTCGAGCTCGGCCGGCGAGACTGGAGCGGTCGCTGCTATCTGCTCAGCCGTGGCAGCGCGTGTGGGCGTCGGCTCGGTATCCGGCGGCCGGTCAGCTACGGCGATCGCGGTGGAGACGAGCAGGCCGGCACCCGCCGCGATGAGTGAAACGACGTACGGCTTGATCTGGTCGGTCTGGTCGCCGAAGCCCGGACCGGCGATGACATATGCGCACGCGATCAGTGCCGGGCCGGCGAGTCCCGACAGCGCGATCGCAACCCGTGGCGCACTCGCCCGGCGGGCGAACCAAGCGATGCCGGCCGCCAATCCGCCCGCGACGACGATCATCTGGTTTGGCCCGACCAACCAGTCGGCGCGCGTGAGCAGATCCGGCACGTCGACAAGCCCCAGCCGCGGCGACATCTGCTCGCGGTGCGTGGCAATTGTCACCGCCACCGATACAACCGCGAACAACCATCCCCAAACCACACCGGCGCCGACGCTGCGGGCGATCGGTGGCGCGGCCAGTGCCGTGACAGCAAGGACGACGCCCACCACGATGCCGACGCCGATGGTGATGGCTATCGTCAGCTCGGGGCGGGTGGTGACGGCTGGCTGCGCTGCCCGTACCGGCAGCCAAACCAATGGAAATGAGGCCGCGGCGCCCAGCCCCGCCGCGGCCGCAGCCGTGATCCAGGACGCGACACCCGCGCCGGCCGAAATGATGCTGCGCCGGCCCGCTGCGACCGCGCCCAGAACCGCTGCCGCGTACACGAAGGCCAACCAGGTCAGCAGTCGGCTCCAGGCGTTGCCCACACCCTGGAGGCCCGGCTCCCAGTCGATAATGCCCAGCCCGTGGCCGACCCCCAACTGTGCCGCGGTCAGCAGGCCCGCCGAACCTGAGCAGCGCACCATGAGCCTGGCCCAGGTATTGACCACCGTTGCGACCGCCACGCCGCGAAGCCTACGACCCCAACCGCCTGTCGCCCACGCCTGTCCCGCTCGAAAACTCGGTTTGGGCTACGCTGCCTGGGAGTATTCGCTGATCAGTCCACCGAGGATCGTTCCTCGCTTTACCCGCGAGGAGGCCACATCAAGCCGTGCCGAGGGAGCATGATCCGTGTTGGGCGGTGGTCGGTCTCGGCCCTGGCGCGGCCGATGTTCGTTGTGGTGCGTGACGTACTCGTTCAGCGTGGCAAGCAGGTTCCGTTCACCGCGGACCAGCATGCGGTCTAGGCACTCTCGGCGGACAGTGGGCCCGCCGTCGCCCGGCGCATCGCCGACTACTTCAGCCGAATGAGGCCAACGCCGGCCGATGCTTTTCCGCAGCTGTCCGACCGGGAACGCAAGATCCTCTCGCTGGTTGCCCAGCATCTGACGAATCCCGAAATCGCGCGCCGGCTCGAACTATCCGAGAATACGGTACGCAACAACGTATCCAACATCTTCACCAAGCTTCAGGTCGCCGGCCGGGCCGAGGCGATCATCAGGACTCGCGATGCCGGCCTCGGCCGCTAAGGCTGGCGCAGGTCACCGTCGCCGCCCCGGTGGCTACTGGCGGCGATCACTTGTCTGGCGCCACGCGCGGGCCTAGCGTCGGCGCATGGGACTCCTTATCGACCTCGTCAACGCCGTCGCCGGCGGCCGAGTCCAGATTGTCGATCTGACTGCTCCGCTCTCAGCCCAGACGCCGATCATCGGGCTACCTGAGCCCTTCGGACAGACCGCTCGCTTCTCATTGACCGAGATCAGCCGCTACGACGAGCGTGGCCCTGCCTGGTACTGGAACAACATCTCGACCGGGGAGCACACGGGCACCCACCTCGACGCGCCCATCCACTGGGTCACCGGCAGAGACGCGGCCGACGTGTCGCAGGTGCCGATCACCCGGCTGATCGCGCCGGTCGCAGTCCTGGACTTCGCCTCGGAGGCGGCCGCGAACCCGGATTTCCTCCTTGAGATCGAGCACATCAAGGCCTGGGAGGCCACGAACGGCGCGCTGCCCGACGGCGGATGGTTGCTGTATCGGACCGGCTGGGATGCCCGGTCAAACGACGACTCCGCCTTTATCAACGAGGGCCACACTCCGGGCATCTCGGCGGAGTGCGCTGCCTGGCTAGCCGTGGAGGCACCAATTCAGGGAGTGGGCGTGGAGACGGTCGGCACCGACGCCGGTGCGGCTCACTCGTTCGAGCCGCCGTTCCCGTGCCACTCCTTCCTCTTGGGTCACGGAAAGTATGGGCTCACCCAGCTCCGGAATCTCGACCAGCTACCGCCCAACAGCGCAGTCGTCGTTGTCGCGCCTCTGCCGATCGTGACCGGTTCGGGGAGTCCCACGCGGATCCTGGCCCTCGTGGAGCGCTGAGCGATGCTGGTGGCGGAGGCGGTCGGCCGGTTGTTGGCCGAACTCGGAGCAAAGCACGTTTTCGGTGTGGTCGGTTCCGGCAACTTCCACCTGACCAACGCGATGGTCGCCTCCGGCGCCCGGTTTGTGGCTGCGTCGCACGAAGGCGGGGCAGCCACCATGGCCGACGCGTACGCACGAGTCTCCGGGAGGGTGGGAGTGCTTTCTGTCCACCAAGGCCCAGGAGTCACGAATGCGATCACTGGGATCGCCGAGGCGGCGAAGAGCATGACTCCACTCGTTGTCGTGGCACCGGAGGCACCGAACCCCCGCTCAAACTTCTACATCGACCTCGGTGCGATCGCGGCCGCGGTGGGTGCCAGATTTGTGCGGTTGCGCAGCGCGGCGTCGGCTCTGGAGGACGTCGTTGACGCTTACCAGACGGCGCAATCGGCCAGCGAGGCCGTGGTTCTCGGCATGCCGCTCGACCTTCAGGCGCAGCCGGCGCCGCCGTTTCCGGAGGGTCTGAGCGTGCCCGTGGCACCCGCGCCGGTAACGCCGCTACGGGAGGAGGGTCGGGCACTCGCCGATGCACTTACCCGCGCCGAACGCCCGCTGTTCATCGCGGGCCGGGGCGCGGCCCGTCAACCGGTGGACGCTGCGCGCAGCGCGATCACCCGCCTTGCCGACCGATGTGGTGCTCTTCTGGCCGTGTCCATGGCCGGAAAGGGCCTATTCGCTGGCGATCCGTGGTATTTGGACGTCTCGGGCGGCTTCGCCTCGCCGCTCGCCGCGTCGCTCATCGGTGAGGCCGATCTCGTGGTCGCGTGGGGATCCACCTTGAACATGTGGACCACCCGCCACGGTCGGCTCATCTCACCCGAAGCTGTCGTGGTCCAGGTCGACCGGGACCCGTCCGCGCTGGGTGTGAACCGACCTATCCACCTGGGCGTGTCGGGCGACGTCGTCCAGGTCGCCGAGGTTGTTGAGCACGACCTCGCCGGCCGGGACTGGCAGCAGGCCGGGTTCCGGTCGAACAAGCTCCGCGCCCGCATCGCCACCGAGGTGAGATGGCGTGACGTGTCCTATGTAGACGAGTCCGGTGATGGCCGGATCGACCCGCGGACACTGACCATCGCCCTCGACGATCTGTTGCCGCTTGACCGGACCGTCGCGATCGATTCCGGCAACTTCATGGGGTATCCCGCGATGCTTCTGTCCATCCCGGACGTGGCGGGCTGCGTCTTCACCCAGGCGTACCAGTCCATCGGACTCGGCCTCGCGAGCGCGGTCGGTGCGGCCGTGGCCCGCCCCGACCGGCTGACCGTGGCCGCGCTCGGCGATGGCGGCTTCCTCATGTCGATCGCCGAGCTGACCACCGTTGTACGCCTCGGCCCCCAGATTGTGGTCGTGGTGTACAACGACGCGGCGTACGGCGCGGAGGTCCACCACTTCGGACCGGACGGACACCCCCTCGACATCGTGACCTTCCCCGACACCGACTTCGCGGCGATCGGGCGCGGATTCGGGTGCCTAGGTGTGACCGTGCGCGAGACTTCCGATCTCGAGACAGTACAGACCTGGCTCGACGGCTCGCGCGATACGCCCCTCGTCGTTGACGCGAAGGTCCGCTCGTCACGAGGCGCATGGTGGCTGGAGGAGGCCTTCCGAGGCCATTAGATCCCGCCGCGGCCGTAGTGCGGCAGCCGGCATCGGGTTGGACTGGCAGACTGCGCCGAGGACGACCCGCGGCTGTCGGCACGGACTCGAGGATCACGGCTGGTCGGCAGACTCCACAGGACGCACCGGAGCAGAGGCCAGCCGATGCTGTTCCTGCGCCACGATGGTCCGCCCGAGCTGAACCTCGGAGATGTCGACCGCGCCCGGAGAGGCCTGCGCGATGGCACTGTGCCGCACGTACGCGTCGAAGAGCTGAGCCTTGGAACCGAGGAGCTCGAGCATCCGCTGGTCGACTGAATCGGCGATCAGCGGAGGTGAGCAGCTGCATCGGCGCTGCTCTCGGCCTACTCGACGGCTTTCTCGGCGGGCCGAGTCCGCACGCGCCGGCAGGGCTCGCGAGACGGCTTACGCCATTCTTGATCCGCGGGCCGGGCGACCGCGCCGCCCGCGACATACTCAGGTCCGCGACCATGGGGCAGGCCTTCGACTCGCTGAACCACTTGATGCTCGACTACGGCGGGCAGGAGGTCCACTACGGCAGCGCGATCGCGTTGGCCACCGTCATCCGAGTGTGGTCGCGCGACACGGAAAGGGCCGCCGCCGAGCTCATTCGGGCCTACGTCCGGTAGTTCGACGAACCGGAGGCATGTCGCCGTACCGAGGCCGGCGGCGAGCAAGTCGATCGCCACCGCAGCCCTCATCACGTGAGGGTGGTGGCCAATAGCGATCGGCATGCGTCGGGGATGTCGCAGTGTCGCAAGATCGGCGAGCGGGTGTCGCCGACGTCCGTGCGCACGATTCTGCGTCGCCACGGCCTCGCCTGACCATCGCCACAAACAGCAGCTCACGGACCCGATCACTAGATTTGGCCCGGTACAGGGTCCATAACGTCGCCGCATCGACACACAACGGTCATAGGTGCGGAGAAAGGGACGTAAATGCGCCTCATTGTGTGGCGGCTAATGTGGGCACGGCTGGGTCACCGATTTCTCATCGCGGTGATGACCACCTCAGCGGTACGCAGGTCCCTTTGGTCCGCCCACGGACGGCTACACACCATCTGGCTCATGCTTGAGAACAACGGGGTGCGCGGCGCTGCCTTCGATGCTTTGGAGCACCACAAGATACGTGCTGCGGTCATAGCGGCCATAGAGCATCGCGCGCGCATGACCACACGACCCGCCTGGATCAGACGGGTCGCGCGAGCGCTGCACAATGCCGACCGGCGCACCGACATCAGGCAGGCGCTAAGTCATCCGGAGATCCGGCGCGACCTCAAGGCTGCCGCTGGTCACCGGGGCGGCATCCGGGCAATGGCCATTATCAGGATCGTCGCGTTGGCCGCCGGCCTGAAGCTCAAGGACATTCTTCTTCAATAGATCGAGGACTGCGGCCAAGAACAACTCGCGCCTCGTCCAGTACTCGATCACCCATCCTTGCGGGCCCACCTTTCCAGGGTTCGGAGTGATGTGCCTTGTAGCGCCCGTAAACCCGGTCACTGCGCCTGAGCTGCCGTTTTCATGACGAGCGACCAGGCCGGCTTGTCCGGTGTCACCTCGCCGCCGTCGCCGACCACCTTCCCGTAGAGATCAAGACTGGCCCGAGAGCGATAGCACTACGGAATTCACTTTGTCCCCAGCCGATGAGAAACGGGACGTAGATGCGGCGGAGCAGGATGGTGTCGACGTGGAAGAAGTCGGTGGCCAGAATCCCGGCAGCCTGAGTGGCGAGGAACTGGGTCCAGGTCGGGCCGGCCCGCCGGGGTGCGGGGTCCACGCCCGAGCGTTTGAGGATGAGCCACACCGTCGAGGGCGCTACCCAGTGGCCGAGGCCGAGCAGTTCGCCGTGCATGCGCCAGTAGCCCAGGTTCGGCTTGGACTGACTCCGGCTCCACGACCTCGACGAGGGCGCCCACCCGGCGAATCGTGGCGCTGTCCTGACCCGGCAACGCGTTCGCTACTGCCGCTGCTCGCACGCTGCTGTCCGATAGACCGGATATATGCGATTGATGTCGGCGACCGACACGGCGGTCACTCAATCCCTTGGGGCGACCGACGACCAGGGCGACTGGTCGTCGCGCCATCCGCATCGAGGTGTTCTGCCCGATATGAGTGCGGTCATACGGCGGCCTTGCCAGATGGTGAGCTGAGCCTGACGCCGCGGCAACGAGATCGTGGCGCTGGCGCGATCGCGACCGGACACGCCTGGGTCACATAGTGACTACGACGCCGGCAAACCAGGATCCCGCGATTCGGCGCGGCCCGTGCCGACGGAAGGTGGGTGGTTCGAATGAAGGTACGGCTGGGCACGGCACTCGCAGTTCCGCTGGCGTTGGCTGCCGCGCTGACACTCATCGGTTGTGGCGACGGGGCCGGTGACGGTGGAGGTGCTGGGGCCGAAGGCAAGACAATAGAGGTCGGCAAGTCCTTCTGGCACAGTGGCTTCAAGGTCACCCTCAGCACCGCGACGGTCGTGTCGCCGGAGGCGACCACGACACCGGCTGCGATGAAGCCTTCCTCGGTGACGATCGAGGCGATGTTCCAGAACCTGGGCCCGTCGACGACCGCCTTCCGGGCTCCGATGGTGCTCAGCTCCGCCGGCAAGCACCACACCCAGGCGGGGCCGCAGCAGGAGCTGCCGAAGGTACCCGGCCAGGCTCGCCAGTCGGGCACGATCGCGTTCGTGGCGGACGAGTCGTTCCGGCTATCCGACGCCGTGCTGACCGTCGGCAGCGCCGACGAACGACAGGCCGTCGTACCGCTGGCCGGCGCGGACGGCCTGGTCTCGCTGGAACCCCGATCGTTCCAGGTCAGCGGCAAGGCCAGCAATGGCCCAGCCTTCTACGCCACCGTGGAGGGTGGCGAGCTTCGGGCCGACAACCCTGACGGGTACGGCGAGGCCAAGGCTGGCAACGAGTTCCTGCGACTACGCTTTTCGGTCACCAACGACGGACCGGGCATGCTCGCCGTTCTCTACGGGCTCAGCAACAGGCTTGGACTGCCGGACGGTTCGAGCGTCGGGATCACCACGCTGTGCGGAAACCCGCAGCTGCACCCGGGGCCGCACGCGACGGCGCGCGACGGACTGGTGTGCTTCGAGGTGCCGGCCCCAGCCTCCGGCGAATACCTCTACGCCATCACTGGCGACGACACCGAGGGCCTCCGCTTCACGATCGCATGATCGGTCGCGGCTATGGTCCGCCCCGTACAATCCAAGCGGGGCGGACCAGCCGCGTCGGGCATGGAGCGGGTTGCGTTGGACACCAACGGCGGCGCCGAAGCATCGGGGGCTGACCGCACGCTGGCCGCGGCCGTTGCCACCGGCGCGCCGACCGCGGCCGCGCCGCTGGCTCCGTCGGACCCGCGTCGCGTCGGCGACTATGGGCTGCTGGGTCGCCTCGGTGAGGGCGGCATGGGCACCGTTTTCCTCGCGCGGGGACCAGACGGCCAACCCGTCGCACTGAAGGTCATCCGCGCCGAGTATGCCCGGGACGGCCGCTTCCTCAACCGTTTCCGGTACGAGGCTGCGGCCGCCCGGCGCGTTGCCCGGTTCTGCACCGCGCAGGTGCTGGACGCGGGCGCGGACGCCGGCGTCGCGTACATCGTCACTGAGTTCATCGATGGGCCGACGCTCGCCGCCGAGGTGCTCGCACGCGGACCGATGCGTGGGTCCACTCTGGATGGTCTGGCGATCGGCGTGGCCGCGGCCCTCAACGGAATCCACACGGCCGGCGTAGTCCATCTTGACCTTAAGCCGAGCAATGTGATGCTGTCGCGAATCGGACCGAAGGTGATCGACTTTGGCATAGCGCGGGCATTGGATGCGACCGCCGCCTCCACCACGTCCGGCCACGTCGAGGGTACGCCGGCGTACATGGCCCCGGAGCAGTTTGCCCGCGGCAGGTCCACCGCGGCGTCGGACGTATTCGCCTGGGGTGCGGTGGTGGCGTTCGCGGGCACCGGGCGCTCACCGTTCGGAGAGGGCTCGCCGTACGCGCTCATGAAGCGCGTCGTCGAGGACGAGCCCGACTTGGCCGATCTCGATCCCCGTCTGCGCGGCGTGGTCGCGGCCGCCATGCGCAAGGACCCGAGGGATCGCCCGTCGTCGCGGGCGCTGCTGCTCAGCCTCGTCGGCGAGACCGACGACCCGGTCACGGCCACGGCGACCGCGCTCGATGCCACGTGGCACAGGCGATCGCCGGTCGAGGACGCGACTCGTGAGCGGCCGTTGAACGCTGCCGCGCTGGGGCGGCCCACGCGCGACCGCCGGCGTGGCCTGCTCGGGACGGCCGCAGCGCTGGCCGTCGGTGCGCTGGCGATGGCAATGCTCGTGAGCTCCGGGCCGCCCGGTGGTACCGGCGACGGCGGATCGTCCACGATCAGCGGCGCGGAGACCATCCGGCTGGGCGAGCGCGTACCTCGGGCGGGCTTCCTGCAACTGGAGTCCGGGCAGATCCACCGATTCGCGTTCGACGCACCTGCGGGTGCCCGGCTGTTCGTACAGGGCATCGCCGAGAACTGCGCACATCTGCTGCCGTGGCGCGTCACCGCGGCCGGCGGTGGCCAGGTCGCCGCCGGCGAGCTCGGCTGCGCGGTCCATGGGCCCGTGACCCTGACTCGGTCCGGCAGCTACGAGATGCTGGTCGGTGGCGACAACCTCGCCGGCAGGTATGCATTCCGAATAAGCCTCGGATCGGCGGTGCGATGACGACGTACCTCGAGACGTGGACGCGCGCCGGTCCGCAGCTCGTACCGCTCGTCGGGGAACGGCTGACGCTGGGCAGTGACGGCTCCAACGACCTGGCGCTGCCCGCCGACCGCACCCTGTCCCGCATGCACGCGGTCCTGGAGCGCTACCCCGCCGGGTGGTGCGTGCGCGACCTCGGCTCGCGCAACGGCACGTTCGTCAACGGGCAGCGAATCTGGCAGGAGCGGGCGCTCCGCGACGGCGATGAGATCCGCGTCGGCGCCGCCCGGCTCGTCTACCGGGCGCGGGCCCCACAAGCGCCAGCGGCGCCGCGGACCGAGGCCGCCGACCCGGTCCCGGACCTGACCCGCCGCGAGCGTGACGTGCTCATACGGCTGTGCCGGCCGCTCCTGGCCGGCGACATGTTCACCGCGCCGGCATCCAGCCGCGAGATCGCCGAGGCCCTCGTCGTCACAGAGGCCGCAGTCAAACAACACCTGCTGCATCTGTACGCGAAGTTCGGCATCCAAGACGACGGTGAGCGCCGCCGATTGCGCCTGGCCAACGACGCGGTA
>Ga0209843_1000257_pt1 | contig 10322 bp, 7 predicted proteins | sample GWRWS1_20_30_FD_187222 | JGI IMG/M metagenome (GOLD analysis project Ga0209843, IMG submission 187222) | Riverbed sediment microbial communities from areas with vegetation nearby in Columbia River, Washington, USA - GW-RW S1_20_30 (SPAdes)... | ecosystem: Environmental > Aquatic > Freshwater >... | reverse complement strand
GAGGCCGAGGGCCACCACCATGCCGGAGCGGCCGGTCTGGGCCAGCGCCTGCGTGCGCGTGCGAAGTGGACCCGGAGCAATCCATGACCAGCCGACCCGCAGCCCGACGCCGGCGGCGATGAAGACGCAGGTCAGTTCCAGAAGACCGTGGATCGCGATGAGGCCGAAGAACACGTCCGAGCGGCCGTTGCCGACCATGATGCCGCCGATGAGCCCGACGTTGAAGGCGTTGGCCCAGAGCAGGTAGAGCGTGGGCAGGATGAGCACTCCGCTGGCGAGGCAGATCGCACTGACGAACGCGTTGTTGGTCCACACCAACGCGGCGAAGTTCTGCGGAGCATAGGTAGAGTAATAGGCCTCGAAATCGTTGCTGACAAGCTGGTCGATCTCCTCCTGGCCCATGAAGGTCAGAGCGATCTGCTCGTCGCCGGCGACGAGGGCGATCAGGATTCCGCTCAGGGCGAGAAAGCCGGCTGCGGCGCCCAGGCACCAACCCCCGGCGCGGTAGATCTCCGCCGGGAACGAGACGCTGAAGAACCGCCCGACGGCGGCGATCGAGAAGCCGCTGGAGGGCGTGACGGCCGAGCGGGCCTGCAGCACCAGCCGGGAGAGCCAGGCCACTAGGGTCGGGTCGGCCGAGCGGCTGCGGACCACCGATAGGTGTGTGGCGGTGCGTCGGTACAGCACGACAAGCTCATCGATCTCGGCCGCGGTCAGCTTGCGGCGTCGTTTGCCGGACAGCACCTGCAGTCGGTTCCACTCGCCACCATGCTCGCTGACGAAGGCATCAAGGTCCACAAGCGCTTCCCATCTGCTGTGCCCCGGTCCCGGGCCCCGCCGAGCGTACTCGTCGTAGACACTGTCGAGGTGACCCTCAGTGCGACGCCGACCATCGCGGCAACCGGAGAGACCGGCCAAACCCGGTTCCTGACCGGCGAGGCCGTGCACCTCGACGTCCGCGTCGCCCGGCTCGGTTCGCGCGTGCTCGCCCGCCTCATCGACATCGTGATCCAGTTGGTACTCGTCTACGCCCTGCTCATCCTCCTGGGCCTGCTGACCCTCCTGGGGGCAGCGGTGGGTCTGGTGCAGCCCGACTTCGCCGTCGTTGAGATCATGTACATCGTGGTGCTCGTAGCCGCCTTCATTGGCTACCCGGTTCTTCTGGAGACGCTCACCCGCGGTCGCACGATGGGCAAGCTCGTCGTCGGACTGCGCGTCGTCCGAGATGACGGCGGACCGGTGACGTTCCGGCAGGCCCTCAGCCGCGGCCTCGTCGGAGTCGCCATCGAGTGGCCGGGATTCATCGGTGCACCGCTCACGTGGCTCGCGACCATCTGGACCATGATCGCCAGCCCGCAGAGCAAGCGGATCGGTGACCATGTGGCGGGCACGATTGTTATTCATGAGCGGACGCCGGCGGCATGGGGCTGGGTCCCGCAGATGCCACCGGGCCTGGATGGCTGGGCGGCGACGCTCGACCTCGCCGGCCTCGACGACGATCTGGCCCTCGCGGTTCGCCATTTCCTCGCCCGCAACCGACAGATCCGTGAGCCGGCCCGCACCCAGCTAGGACAGCGGCTAGCGCGTGAGGTCGCGGCGGTGACGAACCCGCCCCCACCGGAGAACACGCCGGGATGGGCCTACCTGGCCGCCGTCCATGCCGAACGCCACCGGCGCGCGATCCGCCAACTGGCCGCCGTGCGTAGCCGGGCGGCTACGGTCTGGCCAGATCTGGCCGCGGCCACCGCCCCACCGGCTTCCTTCGCGATAGGGCTGCCGCGCTATGGCGCCCCATCCGCACCGGCAGCGGCAGCAACGATCGCCGGCGTCGTAGCCCCCCGGGCGCCGTACCCGAACAGCTGAACGCTCGCGTCGAGAGGGCCCACCGGAACTCTCCTCAAACCTTCCTTCGCCCTTCACGTGACAAGTTAGGCTGTCCTAATTAAGGTTAGCCTCGCCGAACTATCACTGGAGGAGTGGATCTCGTGCGGAACCCCCGCCTTAATGCCGCGCTCGCCCTGGCCGCGGCCGGTGCGCTGACGTCGACCCTGGTCGCCTGTGGCGGCGTCGAGCCAGCCAGCGGCACCACCGCGCCGGCGTCGGACAAGAAGGTCACCGTATACAGCGGTCGCAGCGAGTCGTTGGCGAAACCCGTGCTGGACCAGTTCACCCGAGCCACCGGCATCACGGTCGAGGCACGCTACGGCGACACCGCCCAGATGGCGGCTCAACTGCTGGAGGAGGGTGACCGCACCGCCGCGGACGTGTTCCTCGCCCAGGATGCGGGAGCGTTGGGTGCCGTGGCGAAGCAGGGGATGTTCGCCACCCTGCCCGACGCGCTGCTGTCCAAAGTCCCAGACGCGTATCGGGCCCGCTCCGGACAGTGGGTCGGGGTCACCGGCCGGGCACGGGTGCTGGTATACAACCCGGACCTGGTTGCCGCGGCCGACCTTCCTGCCTCGGTGTTCGACCTCACCGGCCCGGCGTGGAAGGGCAAGGTCGGGATCGCCCCGACCAATGGCTCATTCCAGGCGTTTGTCACCGCGATCCGAATCGGCCAGGGCGACGCGAAGGCACGGGAGTTCCTGGCCGGCCTGAAGGCAAACGCCGCCCCGATCCGGTCGAACAACGACCAGATCGTGCTCGACGTCGCCGACGGCAAGCTCGCCGCCGGCCTAGTCAACCATTACTACGTGCACGAGATCGCCAAGGAGAAGGGCGTCGCGCCGGACAGTCTCAAGGCGAAGCTGCACTTCTTCGCCCCGGGCGATGCGGGCAACCTGGTTAACCTCTCCGGCGTCGGCGTGCTCGCCTCGGCCGGCAACGACCCGGACGCGCTAGCCCTGGTTGAGTACCTGCTCGGCACGCAGGCGCAGACCCACTTCGCCACCGATGTGTGGGAGTACCCGCTCATCGCCGGAGTCGCTGCGGCCGCCGGGTTGCCCGCCTTTGCCGACCTCAAGCCTCCGGCGATCGACCTCAACGACCTGGACTCGCTGGAGCAGACGGTCGCCATCATCAAGGAATCGGGGCTGGCCTGACCACCACCTTTCACTCCCGGCGGGCGCGCACCGGTGCGCCCGCCCGGCGCTCTGCGCTGGCCTGGGCGCGACGGGCGGCGCCGCGCCCCGTCCTGCTCGCTGGCGCCGGCCTGGCCGCGGTGATCGCCGTACTGCCGTTGGCCTATCTGGCTGTCCGCACCGGCGAAGCGGGCTGGACGCGGGTGGCCGCCGAAGTGTTATCCCGGCGCACCGGAGTCCTAGCCGCGCGTAGCCTCGCCCTCGCGGGCGTGGTCACTGCATGCTGCGTCACGCTGGGCGTCGCTGGAGCGTTCCTGGTCACCCGCACCGATCTGCCGGCGCGGCGGTTGTTCGGGGTGCTCGCCGCATTGCCGTTGGCCATACCCACCTACGTCGCCGGCTTCGCCTGGGTGTCCACCGTGGACACCTTCGAGGGCTTCTGGGCCGCGGCCCTGGTGCTCACGCTCTGCTCGTACCCGTATGTGTTTCTTCCGGTTGCCGCGGCCTTGACCGGCGCCGACCCGGCGCAGGAGGAGGTATCCCGTAGCCTGGGCCGCGGCGCCTGGCAGACCTTCACCGGCGTCACGCTGCGCCAGGTGCGTCCCGCAGTCGCCGCCGGAGCGCTGCTGGTTGCGCTGTACGTGCTGTCCGACTTCGGCGCGGTCTCGATCGTTCGGGTGGACACCTTCACCCGAGCCATCTTCACCGCCTTCAACCTCGGCTTCGACCGCACCGGCGCGCTGGTGCTGTCCACCGTGTTAGTGGTGCTGACCGTGCTGCTGCTCACCGGCGAGACGCTCACCCGCCGCCGCGGCGCCCGCCACGCCCGCACAGGTGGCGCCGGCCGGCCGCCGGTCCGGCTACGGCTGCACGTCCTTCGGTGGCCCGCAGCCGGGCTGTGCGGCGTCCTAGCGGCACTCGCGCTCGGCGTACCCGCGGTCAGCCTCGTCCGGTGGCTTGCCGCCGGAGTGTCCCGTCCCGGCTCCCTCGACGAGGTCGCCGCCGCGGCCGGCAACTCGCTGTGGGTCTGTCTCGTCGGTACCGGACTCACCGTGGGGCTCGCCCTGCCGATCGGGCTGCTCGCCGCCCGGGCCCCCGGGCCGCTGGCCGTCGGGCTAGACCGGGTGACCTACCTCGCGCATGCGCTGCCCGGCCTCGTCATCGGCCTGTCGCTGGTCTACTTCGGAATCAACGTCGCGTATCCGCTCTACCAGAGCGTGTGGCTCCTCGCACTGGCTTACGCGGTGCTGTTCCTGCCGCTCGCGGTGGCCGCGGTGGCCGCGGCGGCGGCTCAGTGCCCACCGGTGCTGGAAGACGTCGCACGTACGCTGGGCCGGCGCCCCCCGACCGTCTTCGCCACCATCACGCTGCCGCTGACCCTGCCCGGTATCGGCGCCGGAGCGGCGCTGGTCTTCCTGGCCTGCATGAAGGAGCTTCCGGCCACCCTGCTGCTGCGCCCAACCGGAATGGACACCCTCGCCACCAAGCTGTGGTCGCATACCGCGGTGGCCGAGTACGCCGCGGCCGCACCGTACGCCGCCCTGCTGGTCGGACTTGCGGCCGTACCCACGTCGATGCTCGCGGTGCGAACGGGCGTCCTGAACAGCGGGCGCCTCACATGAGCGAACTGGACGTGCGAAACGTGTCCAAGGCCTACGGGCCGGTGCTCGCTGTCGACGGCGTCGACCTGACCGTTGCCACCGGCACGCTGGCAGCGGTGCTCGGCCCGTCCGGCTGCGGGAAGACCACCCTGCTGCGCTGCATCGCCGGATTCGAACACGTCGGCGCGGGCGAGGTTCGCGTCGGTGGCCGCCTGGTCGCCGGCGGCGGGACGCACCTGGCCCCGCACCGGCGACGGGTCGCGATAGTGCCGCAGGAGGGGGCGCTGTTCCCGCACCTGTCGGTGGCCGGCAATGTGGCGTACGGCCTCGACCGGGCCGGGCGCCGGTCCGAGCGCGTAGCGCAGGTCCTGTCTCTGGTGGACCTGGCTGGCTTCGAAGACCGGATGCCGCATCAGCTCTCCGGCGGCCAGCAGCAGCGCGTGGCCCTCGCCCGGGCGCTGGCCCCGCGCCCGCCCCTGGTGCTGCTCGACGAGCCGTTCAGCGCCCTGGACGCCGGCCTACGCGCGGAACTGCGCCGCGTCGTACGAGCCGCGCTGCGCGCCGACGGTGCCACCGCGGTGTTGGTCACCCACGACCAGGGCGAGGCCCTGTCGATGGCCGACCAGGTGGCGGTCATGCGCGCGGGCCGCATCGTCCAATGCGGACCCCCGGCCGACGTGTACCGGGAGCCGGCCGACGCCTGGGTGGCAAGCTTCGTCGGCGAGGCGGTGCTGCTGCCTGGCCTCGTCGCCAGCGCCCGGGCCCACACCCCGCTCGGGGAGCTGCCCGTGGCCGGCACGTCGGCCGGCGCCGCGACCGTGTTCCTGCGCCCCGAACAGCTGCAGGTGCTGCCCGTGAACACCGCCTGCGGCGTCGCGGCGACCGTGCTGCGCCACGATTTCCACGGCCACGACGCGCTGCTGCTGGTGCGGCTCGACGACGGCCACGAGGTGCCCGCCCGGATCTTCGACCCGACCATGGCGGCGCCGGAAGTCGGCGACCGTATCGCGGTACGTGTGCGCGGCACAGCCCGGGCCTACCCCGACCCTACGAACGGTGCCGTGGATCAGTAGCGGTAGTGGTCTGACTTGAACGGGCCCTCGACCGGCACGCCCAGGTAGGACGCCTGCTCCTTGGTCAGCTCGGTGAGCTTCACCCCGAGCGCGGCGAGGTGCAGCCGGGCCACCTTCTCGTCGAGGTGCTTCGGCAGCGTGTAGACCCCGATCGGGTACTGGTCGGTCTTGGTGAACAGCTCGATCTGCGCGATCGTCTGGTTAGAGAAGCTGTTGGACATCACGAACGACGGGTGCCCGGTGGCGTTGCCCAGGTTCAACAGCCGGCCCTCGGAGAGCACGATGACCGAGTGACCATCGGCGAAGACCCATTCGTCGACCTGCGGCTTGACGTTCACGCGGCGCACGTCGGAACGCTTCGCCAGACCGGCCATGTCGATCTCGTTGTCGAAGTGGCCGATGTTGCCCACGATCGCCTGGTGCTTCATCCGCGCCATGTGGTCGGCGGTAATCACGTCGAAGCAGCCGGTCGCGGTAATGAAGATGTCCGCTGTCTCGACCACCGCTTCGATCGTCGTGACCTGGTAGCCGTCCATCGCCGCCTGCAGCGCGCAGATCGGGTCGATCTCAGTGATAATGACCCGGGCGCCCTGCCCGCGCAGCGACTCCGCGCAGCCCTTCCCCACGTCGCCGTACCCGAACACCACCGCGACCTTGCCGCCGATGAGCACGTCGGTGGCGCGGTTGATGCCGTCGATGAGCGAGTGGCGGCAGCCGTACTTGTTGTCGAACTTCGACTTGGTCACCGAGTCGTTGACGTTGATCGCGGGGAAGAGCAGAGTACCGGCGTTGTGCATCTCGTAGAGGCGGTGCACGCCGGTCGTGGTCTCCTCGGTGACGCCCTTGATGCCGGCGGCGACGCGCGTCCAACGCTCGCCGTCCTCTACGAGCGAGCGGCTTAGCAGATCCAGGATGACGCCGAACTCCTCGGAGTCGGACTCCGCCGTCGACGGCACTGCGCCGGCGGCCTCGAACTCCGTGCCCTTGTGTACGAGCAGGGTCGCGTCACCGCCGTCGTCGAGGATCATGTTCGGCCCGCCACCGTCTGGCCATAGCAGCACCTGCTCCGTGCACCACCAGTACTCGGGCAGCGTCTCGCCCTTCCACGCGTAGACAGGTATGCCGGAAGGAGCCGTCACCGTCCCATGTGGACCGACCGCGACCGCCGCGGCGGCGTGGTCCTGGGTGGAGAAGATGTTGCAGGACGCCCAACGCACCTGTGCGCCCAGCGCCACTAGCGTCTCGATCAGCACGGCCGTTTGAATCGTCATGTGCAGCGACCCGGTGATGCGCGCGCCACGAAGCGGCTGCGACTCGGCGTACTCCCGTCGGATCGCCATCAGCCCGGGCATCTCATGCTCAGCGAGCTGGATCTCTTTGCGACCGAAGGCAGCGAGCCCCAGGTCGGCGACCTTGAAGTCGCCGTCGGCAACAGTCTGGGGTCGGGTGGCGGTGGGCAGCGTGCTGGTCATGTAGCTAACTCCGGATTCGTCAGACGGTACGGCCGACGTCCCACCATACGTGACACTGCCGCCGTGCTTGCGCCAGACCCGGAGCTAACGCCAGGCCCGGAGATAGCGCACGGGGCGGTAGCCGAAAGTGGACTCTCCACTCTGGGCCTACCACCCCGTGCTTCCCCCCGGTTTGGTTCCCCCGCGCGTGGCTCGGACCGTAGTCGCGATGACGCTGCGTAGTTAAAGACTCACACTCTGCACAAGTGCTGTCAAGCTAAATACCAAAAAAGCGCAGCAACGCCCACAAAACAGCCCGAAACCTACCCCCGGCGCCCCGACTGTCCGGGTCCGGTCGCGGAGCCCGCCCGCCTAGCCGGGCGCCACCTGGAAGACCGTCGCGTCCCCGCTCACCTCGACCGAGGGCTCTGTGGCCGGCACGAAGACCGACTCGCCCGAGGTGACTCGCCTAACCTGGCTGCCCACACTCAGCAGGGCCGCGCCCCGGATGCAGACGAGGATGCGCGGGCCCGCGCCCGGCACTGACACCGGCGTGGACGCGGCGGACGCGACCGCCTTGACGAGGCTGAACTCGCGCACCGGCGCCGCCCAGGTCACCACCCCGGGTCCGACCGGCGTCGGCCGCACCACCGGGTCGGCCATCACGTCGTAGCGCAGCACCCGCAACAGCTCGGCGACGTCGACGTGCTTGGGCGTCAGCCCGCCCCGGATCACATTGTCGCTCGCCGCCATGACCTCAACGCCCACCCCAGCCAGGTAGGCATGGAGGTTGCCGGCCGGCATGAACACGGCCTCGTCCGGTCGCAGTCGAACCTGGTTGAGCAGCAACGCCACCACGACACCGACATCGCCCGGATAGCGCCGCCCAAGATCACCGGCGAGGGCATACGACTCCCCCCTCGACGAGAACGAACGCCCTGCCGCGGCCACGGCGGCGACGAGCCCCGTGCGGTCACCCGCCGGCCACCGCGTCAGCATCTCGGCCGCCGAGCGCAGCCGCGTGGCGACCGGACCCGCCTCGAGCGCAGCGATCACCGGTTTGAGCGCGGGCACGCCAAATGATCCGAGCAGTGCCGCTGTCGCGTCGGGATCCCGAAATCCGCACAGGGCGTCGAACTCCTCGATCGCGACCAGGAGCTCCGGCTTGTGGTACGGGTCGGCGTAGTTGCGTACCGGGGCATCGCGGGCCAACCCGGCCGCCTCTTCGGCCGCGAACCCCGCGCGGGCCTGCTCCGAGTCTGGATGCGCCTGCAGCGACAGCGGCTGTGCCGCGGCGAGAATCTTGAGCAGGTACGGTAGACGGCTGCCGAACTCGGCCACCACCGCCTCGCCCAGAGCCGCGGACGGGTCGCCATCGATCGCTTCGGTCAGCGGTATCGAACCGTCCTCATCGGACAGCAACGACGGCGCCGTCGGGTGTGCGCCCATCCACAGCTCCGCCTCGGGCTCCGGCGTCGGGGCCGGCCGGCGCTGCAGCGAGGCAAGGGCGGTCCGCGACCCCCAGGCGTAGCGGCGGATGGGGTTGGTCAGCGGCCTCACGTCGTCACAGACGCACGGTAGATGTCTGGCTCGATGTAGATCACCCGCGCGATGGGGACGGCCTCGCGGATGCGCGACTCGGCTGCGTCGATGGCCCGAGCGACATCCGCCGCGCTGGCGGCGTTTGGGACGCCGACCTTCGCGGCGACCAGGAGCTCCTCCGGTCCCAAGTGGAGCGTGCGCATATGGATGATGCGCTCGATGTCCCCGCCGTCGACCAGGGCCGCCTCGATCTTCGTCACGTGCTCGCTCCTCGCCGACTCTCCGATGAGGAGGCTCTTCGTCTCGATGGCCAGAACGATGGCCACCGCGACGAGCAGCAGACCGATGAGCACGGTGCCGATGCCGTCCCAGACACCATCGCCCGTCACGAGCGTGAGCCCGACACCGAAGAGCGCCAAGACAAGACCGATGAGCGCGGCGAGGTCCTCGAGCAGGACCACCGGCAGCTCGGGTACACGGGAGTGGCGAACAAAGCCGACCCAACTGGACGTGCCGCGGATCTTGTTGCTCTCCTGGATCGCGGTACGGAAGGAGAATCCCTCGAGCCCGATCGCGACGACCAGAACCGTGATCGGCACCCATTGCCAGGCGGTGATCGGCGCCGGGTGCTGCAACTTGTGCCATCCCTCGTACAGCGCGAAGAGCCCACCCACGCTGAAGAGCACGATGGAGACGATGAACGCGTACACGTAGCGCTCACGCCCGAAGCCGAACGGATGCCGCGGGGTCGCCTCCCGCCGCGCCCGCCTGCCGCCGACCAGCAACAAAGCCTGGTTGCCCGAGTCGGCCACCGAGTGGATCGACTCGGCGAGCATCGACGACGAACCGGTCAGAGCGAAGGCGATGAACTTGGTAGCGGCGATGCCCAGGTTCGCGGCCAGTGCCGCGACGATCGCCCGTGTGCCGCTGGCGGCGCTCATCTACGCGTGAACTCCTTCAACTCGTCGACCGCGGGCACCGCGGTCGGATCCAGGCCATGAGCCAGAGCTAGATATACCGAAGCGAAGTCCGGCACCGCGATGAGCGAGGCGAGCCGCTCCAACGGGGAGGCGCCCTCGGCCTGAACCACTTCACACCGGACGCCCCGGCGGGCGGAGAGCTCCACGACGGCGTCCGCCCGGCGTTCCTCGACCGCCGTCGGCTCACCCGCCTCCATCTCCTCGTCGGCGAGTCCGCCGTCGCGAAGGATGAGGAGTCGCAGCCGGGTCGGTTCGGGCTGATCCCCCGGATCGGCAAAGATGTCACGCTCGGACTCGACCAGGCCGCCATAAATGCCGTCGATGAGGCCGACCCGACCGCGACCCGCCTCGCCGAGCGAGCCCGCGACGACGGGGTAGCGGGCGTTGGCGGCCAGCATGTCACCGACCCGGCGGGCGGCGACGGTGGCGAGCGGCGACGAGCCCCAGACGATCGGGATGGAGTTGGCGAGGTCGAGCGCGAGAGCCTTGGCCGGGTTGACGAAGGACTCAGCGTCCGGCCGGCAGCGCTCGGCATCGTCGTCGAGGCGCGCCGCGGTCTCGGCGAAGTCGGCCTCATTGATGCGGACCAGACCTAGCGTCCGGGCGGCCAGAAGCACCGGCACCGTCAGCGCCCACAAGCTCGCTCGCGCCGGCG
>Ga0209843_1000255_pt1 | contig 10365 bp, 7 predicted proteins | sample GWRWS1_20_30_FD_187222 | JGI IMG/M metagenome (GOLD analysis project Ga0209843, IMG submission 187222) | Riverbed sediment microbial communities from areas with vegetation nearby in Columbia River, Washington, USA - GW-RW S1_20_30 (SPAdes)... | ecosystem: Environmental > Aquatic > Freshwater >... | reverse complement strand
GGTCACCGGCATGCCGATGTCGGTGACCCCGAGCGGGGACAGCGCGTCGATCACGGCGTTGACGACCGCCGGCGGGGAGCCGATGGTGCCGGCCTCGCCGACGCCCTTCCACCCACCTGGGTTGCTGGTGGACGGGGTGATGACGTGGTCGGTGACGAAGAAGGGAAGCTCGGCCGCTGACGGCACCCGGTAGCTCGACATGTTGCCGGTCACCAGCGTGCCGTTCTCGTCGTAGGTGGCCTCCTCGTACAGGCCCTCGGCGATGCCCTGGGCGACTCCACCGTGGACCATGCCCTGGACGATCATCGGGTTGACGATGTTCCCGCAGTCGTCGACGGCCACATACTTGACGATTCTTGCCAGGCCGGTCTCGGTGTCGACCTCGACCACGCAAACGTGCGCGCCCGACGGGAAGGTGCTGTTCACCGGGTCGAACGCGGCGCTCTCCTCGAGTCCTGGCTCGACGCCGTCGGGCAGGTTGTGGGCGAGGAAGGCCGAGAAGGCGACCTCCGGGACCGTCTTGGCCTTGTCGGGCGCGCCCCTGACCCGCAGCGTGCCCTCGGCGAACTCGATGTCCTCCTCGGCCACCTCGAGCTCGTGAGCGGCGATCTTCCTGGCCTTGGCGATGACCTTCTCGGCCGCCTTCTGCACGGCGACGCCGCCGGCGGCCAGGCTGCGGCTGCCGTACGTGTCTAGGCCCTGGGGCGAGATCGCGGTGTCGCCGTGCAGCACCTCGACATCCTCGAACTTGACCCCGAGCGCGTCGGCCACGATCTGCGACCAGGTGGTCTCGTGGCCCTGGCCGTGCGGGGAGGTGCCGGTGACCACGACCACCTTGCCGGTCGGCAGACAGCGGATGGTGGCCGTCTCCCACCCACCGGCCCCGAAGTTCACGGCGCCGAAGCCCCGCGACGGGGCGCTGCCGCACGCCTCGATGTAGGTGGACAGGCCGATGCCGAGTTGCTTCACGTCGCTCCGCTGGCGCCGCTCGGCCTGCTCGCGGCGCAGGTCCGCGTAGTCGGCGAGCTCGAGCGCCTTGTCGAGCCCGGCCTGGTAGTTGCCCGAGTCGTACATGGCACCGAAGACGTTCGCGGTCGGCTCCGAGAACGGCTCCATGAAGTTCATCCGCCGTACCTCGGCCGGGTCCTTGCCGACCCGGCGGGCGAGCGCGTCCATGACCCGCTCGATCGCGTAGGTCGCCTCGGGCCGGCCCGCGCCCCGGTAGGCATCGGTCGGCGTGCGGTTGGTGAACACCGCCGTGCACTCGAAGGAGCCCGCCTCGGCCTTGTAGACGCCACTGAACAGGGTCGCGCCGAGGACCTGGATGCCCGGAGCGACGAGCTGGCAGTAGGCGCCCATGTCGCAGAGCACCTTGGCCCGCACGCCGAGCAGCCTGCCCTCCTCGGTCGCCGCCACCTCGACGTCCTGGATGACGTCGCGGCCGTGGATGGTGGCCACATAGCCCTCGGAGCGCTCCTCGACCCACTTGACCGGCACGCCGAGCCTGCGTGCGACGGCCAGGCAGATCGCCTCCTCGCCGTAGACGTCGAGCTTGGAGCCGAAGCCGCCCCCGACGTCGGGGGCGATGACGCGGAACTTCGACTCGGGGATAGCGAGCGTGAGCGCCAGCACGGTGCGCAGGATGTGCGGGATCTGGGTCGACGACCACAGCGTCATCTCGCCCGTGACCGGCATCGGCTGGGCGAGCACCCCGCGCGGCTCCATGGCGTTCGGGATCAGCCGCGGATGGTAGTAGCGCTCCTTCACGGTCACCGGCGCTTCGGCGAACACCTTGTCGACGTCGCCGGCGACGATCTTCAGGTCCCTGAAGCAGATGTTGTCGCCGAACTCCTCGTGGATGACCGGGGCGCCTTCGGCGAGCGCCTCCTCGATGGAGGTCACGGCCGGGAGCTGCTCGTAGTCAACGTCGACCGCCTCGGCGGCGTCGACCGCGTGCTCGCGGGTGTCGGCGACCACCACGGCGACCGGGTCGCCGGCCAGGCGGGCCTTGTCCTGGGCGACGGGCCAGTGGGTCGGGATCCTGGTCTCTGGGGCGATCGGCCAGGCGCAGGGCAGCCCGGCGGCCCACTCCGAGGCCAGGTCGGCGCCGCTGTAGGCGGCGACCACGCCGGGCAGCCGCAGCGCGGGCGAGGTGTCCACCCGGGTGATGCGGGCGTGCGCCATAGGACTACGCACCACGGCCACCCATACCATGCCGGGCAGGGAGAGGTCGTCGAGGAAGCGGCCGTGCCCGGTGACGAGGCGGGCATCCTCCTTGCGGAGCATCCATGACCCGACGTATCGGCCCATCTCGACGGAGGTCTCGGTCAGCGTGCCGACGGCGCTCTCCTCAGCCGCGGCCTCGCCTGGAAGCGGTCCTTGCGCCATGGTTCACCCTCCTCGAGCACCGGCCGGAGCCGACTGGATGGATATGTCGGCGCGGCATCTGGCAAGCCGGCCGAGACGACCAGGTGTTGGCCGACAGTGGCTGCACATGCATCTTCAGCCGCAACGGACCAGACGTCCAGCCTTCTCACTGTTGCCCGTGACATCCTGGTCTGGCCTGGGGGTCGAACGGAGGCGCCCGAGCCGAGCCGGCGACGGTCCCTGTGGCAGCTGCACCTGGCGTAACCGGGGAGGGAGAGAGGATGAGCGGGGTCAGCGATCTCATCGGCATGTGGCGGGCACAGGACATCGGTGGAAGGCCGCTTCGTGACGACGTCGCTTCGACGATCATGTTTGGCACGGATGGTCGCGTGACTGGAGATTCCGGCGTGAATCGGTTCGGCGGCGCGTATCACATCGAGGGCGACGTCATGGAGCTGGGACCGTTCCATTCGACGCGTATGGCCGGCCCGGAGCCCGCGATGCGGCAAGAGCAGGACTTCCTAACCGCGCTGTCGGGCCGTCGCTCGTTCGCCATCGAGGGGGAGACGCTGGTCATCGGCCAAGGGCCCGAGCAGGTGCGCTTGCTCCGCGTCGACGAGGCGCCCTGATGGCGGCGACATGACGGTCTCGGTCATCAGCTACCCCTGTCATCACTGCGGGGTCGTCCCCACCGGCGTCAGGACCTCGTAGCCGCGCAGCCTGCGCATCCGGTAGGCCTCGCGGGTGGCGGTCCTGAGCAGCCAGACCCCCAGCCGCTCGGGCTGCCGGATCGCGCCGAGGTGCTGCGTCAGCAGCAGCCAGGTGACCTGGCTCACGTCGCTCGCGTCGTGGGCGCCGAGGCCGTGCGCGCGGGCGACCGCCCAGACCATCCCGCCATACCGGTCGACGAGCTGGTCCCAGGCGACCTGGTCGCCGGTGCCGGCCCGCGCGACCAGCTCGGCCGTCTCCGCCGGCGCCGCCACGTGATCGCGGTCAAGCCTTTCGTCCAGGACCATGGTCTGCATCGCTGACCCTTTCTCGAACGGGACCCCCTGCGATGCGATACGGAAGGCCGTGCGCTGCGGGTTCATGCCTCGGCTACAGTGGCGAGCCATGCGGATGACGGTGCTGGGCGGCTGTGGCGCGTGGCCGGCGGCCGGGCAGGCCTGCAGCGGCTACCTCGTCGAGCACGACGGGTTCCGGGTGGTGGTCGACCCGGGGTACGCCATCCTGCCGCGACTGCTGGAGCGGGTGGCCGCCGACGACGTGGACGCGGTGCTGCTCAGCCACGGCCACCCCGACCACTGCGCCGACCTGCACCCACTGCTCCGCGCCCGGGTGCTCGGCGGCGTCCCGCCGCCGGCGCTGCCGGTCCATGCCCTGCCCGGCGCGGCCGACCGGGTCCTGGCCCTCGACGAGCCGGGGCTGCTGCAGGGCGCGTCCGCGGTGTCGGCGTTCACCGCGGGCGCGTCGTTCGAGGTTGGCCCGTTGCGGGTCGACACCTGGCCGCTGCCGCATTCGGTGCCCAACGCCGGCCTGCGGCTGACGGCCGGCGAGCGGGTGCTGGCCTACACCGGGGACACCGGGCCGAGCCGCGCCATCGTCGAGCTCGCCCGGGATGCCGACCTGTTCCTGGCCGAGGCCAGCTTCCCCGAGCAGGTTCCGGCGACCGCCGCGCGGTCCCTGTCCAGCGCGTGGCAGGCCGGCCAGGCCGCCGCGGCGGCCGGTGCCGGGCGGCTGCTGCTGACGCATCTGCTGCCGGGGACGGACCCCGACCTGGCCGAGACCGCTGCAGGACGCGCCTACGGTGGGGAGATCACGGTCGCCCGTGGCGGCGTGGTGGTCGACCTCGGCTGAGCCTGGGCGGTGCTCAGGGCAGGTACTGCTGGGCGAGCCTGGTCACCTGGCCCTGCTCGACGGTGATCCAGAACGGCGGCGTTCCGCTGTTCGGGAAGTAGCTCGCGAGCTCGGCCAGGGTCACCGACACGTCCTTGGTGGAGCTGCCGGTGGCCTGGGCGGCGAGCACGTTGACGGTGATCGGCGCGTCGGCCGCCACCGGCAGGGTGCGCAGCCTGGGGTTGACGTTGCGGATGTAGTAGTCGTTGGGCGGCGGGGACTCCTCGCCGTCCTCGGCGGCCGCCTTGGCGGCGGCGTCCCCGGTGTAGAACTGGATGAGGTCGAAGGTGATCGTCTGCTGGTCCGGGTCGACGGTCTTGAGGTAGACGGGGTGGCGGCCGTCGGCGAGCACGACCGGCTCGGTGGTGGTCGGGCCGCCCGCGGTGGAGGTGGGCGCGGCGGTGGACGCCGTGGCGCCACTCGCCCCACCGGGCTGCTCGGAGCCGCCGCAGCCACTCAGGGCCGCGGTCATGAGCAGGATCAGCAGCGCGGCGATCGACGGACCCATGCTGGTCTCCTGTCCGAGTAGGGCTCGGCTGGACGATGTTCCCGGGTGGAGACTACGCGGCCGCCGCGGGCGCGACCCCGCCCATGTACCATCCTGCGTCGTTGCCCGATTCGCGGCCGGGCGGTTCCCGCTGATGGGAGAATGGCGGCAGGGCGAGGGGAGGCGGATGCCATGCGGCGACTGACCGTGGCGCTTCGCGAAGGTAGGCGTTGGGAGCAGGCGCGTCGGCTGGGGAGGGGGCTCAACCCGGTGGTGGTGTCGCCGGCGGCGCCTCGAGAGAAGGTGGCGGCGCTGGACGCCTGGGGGCCGTCGCTGATGCCGCGAACCGCCAGGCTGCAGGGTGTGGCGATGGGGCTCGGGGTGCTGGGGGCGCGGGCGACGAGCGGCGCGGCCGAGCTGCTGACGAGGATGGTGGCGCCGGCCGAGGCGCCGCTCCGTCGGCAGCTTGCGGCACGGGCGGTGGTCGGGGGTGCGGGGGCGGTGTTGGCGGCGGTGCCGGAGCGGCATTGCCGGCGCCTGTGGGTGGCGTCGCTGCGGTCCACCGGCCTGCTGCTACGGGACGGCGCCGCCGGTGGGGCCGTCCACGACGCCGGGCGCTGGTTGCAGCGGCGCTACCCGAACCAGCGCGGCGTGCGGCCGCTGGCGGTCGGCGCCGTGCACATCGCCGGGCTGGTCTACCGGGCCGGTCGGCGGCTGCCGGCGAGAGGGGCGGCCGTCGACCGGCGGCGGCCGGAGACGACGTCGCTGGCGACCACGCTGGCGACCTCGTACGTGGTCACGACGGTGGGGACGGGCCTGGCCCGGGGCTTCGTCTTCACTCGCAGCGCGCTGGAGTCCTACTTCGGGCCCGGACCGTCCAAGCGGGCGCTCGCCCGGCTGGTCAACGCCGGCGTGTGGGCCGGCGCGGCGGCCGCGACCTACAGCGCCGGCGTCGCCTGGGTCGGGCGGGCGAACGAGAAGCTCGAGCCGGGCTACGCCACCCCGCCGACGAGCCCGCTGGTGTCGGGCAGCCCCGACAGCCTGCTGCCGTTCACCGACCTCGGCCAGCAGGGACGCCGGTATGTCACCGACGTCGTCACCCCGGAGCTGATCGAACAGGTCATGGGCGAGCCGGCGGTCGCCCACCCGATCCGCACCTACGTCGGGTTCAACAGCGAGCCCCTGTACCAGACCGGCCGCGCGGAGCTGGCCCTGGCGGAGCTGGCCCGGACCGGCGCGTTCGACCGGTCGGTGCTGCTGCTGATCTCCCCCACCGGCACAGGGTGGGTCGACCACACCCTCATCGAGGCCGCCGAGTTCCTCACCCGCGGAGACATCGCCACCTGCTGCATCCAGTACGCCAGGTACCCGTCGTTCCTGTCGGTGCAGAAGGTCGCCCTGGGTCGAGGCCAGTTCCGGCTGCTGCTGTGGGGGGTCACCCAGCGGCTGGCCGGCCTGCCACCGGAGCGGCGGCCGCGGGTGCTGGTGTTCGGCGAGAGCATGGGTGCCTGGACCAGCTCCGACGTCATCATGTTCCAGGGCATCCAGGGGTTCGACCACTACGGGATCGACCGGGCGCTGTGGGTGGGGCTGCCCTGGCTGGCCAAGTGGTCCCGCAGCGGCATGACCCGCGGCAGCAGCACCCTCGTCCCAGAGGGCACCGTCAGCGTCTTCGACCACCACGACCAGTTGAAGGAGCTGACCGACGACCAGCGCGCCCGGCTGCGGGCGGTCGTTCTCTCCCACGACAACGACCCGATCGCCGTGCTGGGTCCCGACCTCATCGTGCAGCGGCCCCCCTGGCTCGCCGACGGCCAGCGGGGCCGCGGCGTCCCGCACGCGATGCGCTGGCAGCCGCTGGACACCTTCCTCCAGACGGGGATGGACGCGATGAACGCGATGCTGACGACCCCCGGCCAGTTCGCCTCCTTCGGCCACGACTACCGCGCCGACATGGCCCAGTTCGTGCGCGACGCCTACGGCCTGCCCGACGCCACCGACGCGCAGCTCGCCCGGATCGAGGAGGTCCTGCGCTCCCTGGAGGTCGAGCGGGCCGAGCGCATCAAGGCCGTCGACGCCAAGGGCGCCCCTCCGGCGCCAGCGCACCGGTCCGACCGCGGCATCGCCGGTGGCGTGCCGCTCCGCGACCGGCGGGCCCCCCGGGCGCAGTGGCGACCGCGCCGTTGACCCGTCCTGGGGATCGGTCGACACTGAGGCATGATCGACCAAGCCGGCGGGAACGCCGAGAGCCACTTCCTCACGGCCAGCGACGGCGTCCGGCTCCACTACCTCCACTGGCGCAGCGGGCGGTCGCCCCCTTCGGCGGTCGTCGTCTTCCTGCACGGTATCGCCAGCCACGCCGGCTGGTTCGCGGAGACGGCCGCCGACCTCAACCACCAGGGTGTGGAGGTCTACGGGCTCGACCGCCGCGGGTCGGGCCGCAGCGGCGGGCCGCGGGGCCACCTCGACCGCTACGAGCGCGCCCTGGACGACGTCGAGCAGCTCGTGCGGCTGGTCGCGTCCGAGCACGCGGGGGCACCGGTCTTCCTGGCCGCATCGAGCTGGGCCGCCAAGCTCGCGGTGGTGTACGCCGCGGAGCGGGCGGCGCCGCTGGCCGGGCTGCTGCTGCTCGGCCCCGGCCTCCTCCCTGTGGTCAACCTCTCACCATGGCGCCGGGTCCGCGTCGTCGCCGGCCACCTGGTGCGACCGACGGCGCGCCTGCCGATCCCGCTGACGCCGGAGCTGTACACGGCCAACCCGCCCTACCGCGACTACATCCGCGCCGACCGGCTGCGGCTGCTCGAGGCCACCACCCAGTTCTTCTGGGAGACGGCCCGGCTGGACCGCCGGCGCCGGCGTGACGCCGCCCGCCTGGAGCTTCCGGTCCTGCTCCTCCAGGGCGACGACGACCAGATGATGGACGTGCCCGCGACCCGGCGCTGGTTCGAACGGCTCGGCGGCGAGGACAAGACCTACCGGGCCTACCCGGGCGCCGGCCACACCCTCGACTTCGAGCCGGACCGGACCGCGTACCTGGACGACATGCTCGCGTGGCTGTCGACCACGGTCCGCCCCCGGCCATAGGAGGACCCAGATGCCGACGGTGACCGAACTCCACCTGCTCGCCGTCGACCTCCCCTTCAAGGTCACCGTCCGGCACGCCGCCGCCGCGCGCACCACCTCCGAGAGCCTGTTCCTCCGCGCCCGCCTGGACGACGGCACCGAGGGATGGGGCGAGTGCCTGCCCCGCGCCTACGTCTCCGGAGAGCACCGCGACCAGGCCTTCGCCCTGCTGCGGGACACGATCCTGCCGGCCCTGGTCGGCCGGTCGTTCCCGTCGCTCCGCGAGGTGGTCTCGTTCCTGGAGAAATGCGACGGCAAGGCCCCGCCCGAGTGGGTCCACCCCGACACCCCGCAGACGTCGGCGTGGTGCAGCGTGGACCTGGCGCTGCTGGACGCGTTCGGCAGGGCAGCCGGCGAACCGGCCCGGCCGGGCGCGGCGGACGGCCACGCGCCAGCGGACACGGCATTGCGGCGGTACCGCTACAGCGGGGTCGTGTCCGCCGGCCACGGGTGGCGCTACGCGGTGTCGCTGCTGAAGATGCGCGCCTTCCGGTTCCCGCACGTCAAGCTCAAGGTCGAGCACGACGGGGCCCGGCGAGCGGCCACGACGGCCCGGCGACTGCTCGGCCGCCGGGTCGACCTCCGGGTCGACGCCAACATGGCCTGGGACGTCGAGCAGGCGCTGGAGGTCATCGGCCAGCTCCGGGGGGTCGGCATCGGGTCGTTCGAGCAGCCGGTCGCCAGCGGCGACCTCGACGGCCTCGCCCGGCTGGTGGCCGAGTCGTCGGCCGGGATCGTGGTGGACGAGGGCCTGACCGACCGCGACTCCTTGCAGCGGTTCATCGCCCGTCGCGCCTGCACGGGCGCGAACGTGCGCATCTCCAAGTGCGGGGGCCTGGTCGGCGCGTATGCCCGCTGCCGCGAGGCGCTGGACGCCGGCCTCATGCTCCAGGTCGGCTGCCAGGTCGGCGAGTCGTCGCTGCTGTCGGCCGCGCACCTGACGCTGCTGTCGGCGCTGGCCCCGCTGACGCCGGGGGTGCGGTACGCCGAGGGCTGCTTCGGGCGGCACCTGCTGCGGGAGGACCCGGTGTCGCCGCTGGTCCAGTTCGGCTACGGCGGCCGCCCCCCACCCCGCCCGCCAGGGGCCGGGCTCGGCGTCCAGGTCGACCTGGCGGCGCTCCAGCGGCACACGGTCGACCAGGCCAGTGTCACCTAGGCTCGAAGAAAGGGGAGGCCGATGTCGCGAGTAGGACGGCTGCTGCTGTGGGTCAAGGCCCCGCCGGCGGTGAAGCGGTTCGACACGCTCAGCCGCACCCCCGCGCAGGCGCAGGACCGCCTGCTGCGGAAGATCGTGGGGGCCAACGCCGACACCGAGTTCGGCCGCCGTCACGGCTTCGGCGGCATCAGCTCGTTCCGGAAGTTCCAGGAGCAGGTCCCCATCTCCACCTACGAGGACCTGGAGCCCTACATCGACGCGCAGATGCAGGGGCGGCCCAACCAGCTCACCAAGGAACCGCCGGTGCTGTTCACCACCACCAGCGGGACCACCGGCAACCGCAAGTACATCCCGATGACCCGCGAGAGCAAGCGCACCAAGTCGCGGCTGACCTGGCTGTGGCTGTGCGGCCTGTACCGCGACCATCCCGGCGTCGTCGGCGGCAGGATGCTCAGCGTCGTCAGCCCCGAGGTCGAGGGCCACGCCCCCAGCGGCGTCCCCTACGGTGCCGAGTCCGGGCACGCCTACCGGACCCTGCCCGGACCGGTCAAGTCGATGTACACCGCGCCCTACGCGGTGTTCGCCATCGAGGACTACGAGGCCAAGTACTACACGCTGCTGCGGCTGGCCGCCGGGCAGGACATCAGCCTGATCGCCACGGTCAACCCCAGCACGGTCCTGCTGCTGGGCGACAAGCTGGCGCACCACACCGAGTCGATCATCCGCGACGTCCGCGACGGCTCGCTGTCGGCCGACATCCCCGTTTCGCAGGAGCTGCGGGATTCCCTGCACCTGCGCCCCGACCCCGATCGCGCCCGGCGGCTGGAGCAGGCGGCCGCCAGCGGCGGCGGCGTGCTGCGGCCCGGGCTCGCGTGGCCGACGCTGGCGGCGATCGGCTGCTGGAAGGGTGGGACGGTCGGCGCCTACCTGGCGAGGTTCGACACCCTCTTCCCGCAACGGCCGCCGGTGCGGGACTTCGGCTACTACGCCACCGAGCTGCGCGGATCGGTCCCGCTCAGCGACGAGGGTGACGCCGGGGTGGTCGGGGTCGCCACCAACGTCCTGGAGTTCCATCCCGCGGGCGAGGATCGCGCCCCCGAGGGCCGTGAGCTGCTGCGGGTCGAGCAGCTCCAGGCCGGGGAGCGCTACTTCGTCTACGTCACCAACACCTCGGGGCTGTACCGCTACGACATGAACGACATCGTCGAGGTGGCGGGGTACTACGGGAAGACGCCGATGATCCGGTTCATCCAGAAGGGGAAGGGGGTCGTCTCCTTCACCGGCGAGAAGCTCTACGAGGTGCAGGTCATCGCCGCCGTCGACCAGGCGCTCGGCT
>Ga0209843_1000253_pt1 | contig 10394 bp, 9 predicted proteins | sample GWRWS1_20_30_FD_187222 | JGI IMG/M metagenome (GOLD analysis project Ga0209843, IMG submission 187222) | Riverbed sediment microbial communities from areas with vegetation nearby in Columbia River, Washington, USA - GW-RW S1_20_30 (SPAdes)... | ecosystem: Environmental > Aquatic > Freshwater >... | reverse complement strand
CGGGATAGCCCCGAATCAGCTCGACGGCGGCCTCGGCGCCATGGGCGGCCGCAATGCCCTCGGCGACACGGCGGACGCCGTCGAGCACGCGCTCGCGGGTCGCCTCGGACACCGTGCGGATCGTGCCGAGCAGGCTCGCGGTGTCCGGGATGACGTTGCGGGTCGTCCCGGCCTCGATCTTCGCGACGGTCACCACCGCCGGGTCGAAGACGTGGACCCGGCGGGTCACCAGCGTCTGGAACGCCTGCACGATCTCGCACGCGATCGGGATGGGGTCGAGGCAGTCGTGCGGCGCCGAGGCGTGTCCTCCCCTGCCCCGCACCACGATCTGAAGCGTATCGCCGGACGCCATGGCGGGCCCCGGACGCGCCGCGATGGCGCCGGCCGTCAGCCGATGGGTCACGTGCAGCGCGAAGGCGGCCGTCGGCGGTGGGATCCCGTCGAGTAACCCTTCCTCGATCATGACGCGCGCTCCGTGGTAGCCCTCTTCGCCGGGCTGGAACATGAACAGCACCGAGCCGGCGAGCGAGTCGCGACGGCGTGCCAGCAGGCGCGGCCTGGCGACGACCGACGTCGTGCGCTGCCCCGTCCGCACGTCGAGATCGAGACCGTTCAAGGCGTCCAGCACGGCGCCCTGCGTGCGGGGCAGCGTGAGGCCGAGCTCGGGGTGTCGGTGAATCCGCCGGCGGAGCTGGATCGTGTCGTCGAGGATGCGTTCGGCGTCGCGGAGGATCTCGGAGGGTTTCATGGAGTCGGATTATAAGGCCTCTCACCGTACGAAGACCTGAAGCTCAAGGGACGGTGAGATAGGCAAACAGCTTCGGATCGAGCCGGTGGCGATACTTCTCCAGCACCGGGCGCACGGCACGCATGAACGCGTCGCGCTCGGCGTCGGTGAGGTGGATCACGTCGTTCCTCGCGGGATCGAGCTTCGCCATGATCTCGGCGTCCTCGGCCGCCGCCAGCTGCCGCTGGTACGCAGTCGCCTCCCGGACTGCCGCGTTCACGGCGACCTGCACCTCCGTCGGCCATGCTCGGTATTGCGCCGCGTTGCACACGATCGCGGCGGCGCCCCAGAAGTGCCCGCTGAGCGTGATGTAACGATGATAGTTGTGGACGCCGAAGTTGTAGATGTTGGTGAGTGGATTGTCCTGGGCCTGGAACCGCTCGCTACCGATCTGCTCCACGAACTCCTTGACGTCGGAGGCGATCGGCTCGAAGCCCAGCGCCCGGAAGACTTCCCCGTGCAGGTCGCTCATCTGGGTGCGGATGCGGAGGCCGCGGCAGTCCTCGGGCGTGCGGATCGGCCGCACCCGGTTCGAGAGGTGCCGGAAGCCGTTGTCCCAGTATCCTAGAAGACGACAGGCCGTCTTTTCATGAACCTGCTGCCTGGCGCCTTCACCGTATTCGCCATCCAGGGCCCTGAACACGGTGTCGCGGTCCTTGACGATGAACGGCAGCTCGAGCAACTGCAATTGCGGTGCCGCCCTGGAAAAGCGCACGGTGGACATGTAGCAGAACGACAATTCCCCGCGCTCGACCATCGGCACGAGATCCCCGGACGGGCGACCGAGCTTGAGGATGCTGCCGATCAGCTCGAAGCCGACGCGGTGGCCGAGTTGTCGCTCGAGCAGCTCGCCGAATCGCGCCGCGGCGCGATTGTGGATAGACGCCGGCTCCTGGTACCCACCGAACTTGATGACTAGTTTTTTGGACGCGTTGTCGGTCATGAGTCGCGTCTGCTATATCACAAAGTGTGAAGGGTGACGAGTGACCGACCTCGACGCCGCGCTGGCGCGACTGGGCTACGCGGCATTCCGTCCGGGCCAGCGCGAAGCCATCGAGACTCTGTTCGTCCACGGGCGGCTGCTCCTCGTGGCGCCGACCGGTGGCGGCAAGAGCCTCAGCTATCAGCTCCCCGCGACGATCCTGCCCGGCACGACCCTGGTCGTGTCGCCGCTCGTGGCCCTGATGGCGGATCAGGTCCAGGCGCTCGAAGCCCGGGGCGTGCGGGCGACGTATCTCGCCTCCACGCTCGAGGCGCCGGAGATGCGGCGCCGCATGGCGCGGATGGCGCGACAGGAGTTCGCGCTCGCCTACGTGGCGCCGGAGCGACTTGCCTTCCCCGGTTTCCGTGGACTGATCCGCGAGATCGACTGCGCCCTGGTGGCGGTCGACGAGGCTCACTGCATCAGCGAGTGGGGTCACGACTTTCGCCCGGAATACCTCACGATCGGAGCGCTGCTCGCCGACCTGCCGCGCGCCCGGGTGCTGGCATGCACGGCGACGGCGACGCCGATCGTGCGCGACGAGATTCTGGCCCGGCTCGGCCTGCCGCCCGATACGCCCCAGATCGTCCGGGGCTTCGCGCGGCCCAATCTGGCCCTGCGCGCCGCGGAGATCGTGGGCCGCCGCGAGCGGGAGCGCCTCGTGGACGGCGCCCTCTCGGAGGCGCTCGAGGGCCCGAAGCGAGGGCGCGGGACGGCCATCGTGTACGCGCCCACGCGCAAGCAGGCCGACGAAGAAAGCGAGCGGCTGGCGGAGCGCGGCTGGCGCGCCCGCTCGTACCACGCGGGCCTCGACGGGAGGACGCGCGATACCGTGCAGCGTGACTTCGCCGAAGGCGGGCTCGAGGTCGTGGTGGCCACGAATGCCTTCGGTATGGGGATCGACCGCCCGGACGTTCGGGCCGTGATCCATCTGGGCCCGCCGGGGTCGATCGAGGCGTACTACCAGGAGGTCGGCCGTGCGGGGCGCGACGGGGCCCCCGCGCTCGGACTCCTCCTGGTCGGCGCCCGTGACCTGCCGCTGCGGCGGGCTCTGCTCGAGCGAGGCGCGGGCGACGCGGCGCCGGATCCGGCCGTGGTCGAGCACAAGTGGAGCATGTTCCTCGAGCTGATTCGTTGGGCCGAGGGCGGCAGCTGCCGCCACGACGCGATTCTGCGCTATTTCGGCGACGAGGCGGAGACGCTCGCGGGCTGCGGCCGGTGCGACGTGTGCCTCGCCCTCGAAGAGAAGCCGGAGGCCGGAGATCCGGAGCGGGTGACGCTGATCGTCCGGAAGGCGCTGTCGGGAGTGGCGCGCGTCCATGGCCGCTTCGGGCTCCAGCTCGCCGTCAAGCTCGTCCACGGTGACACGGACGAGCGGCTCGAGCGCGCGGGGCTCACGAAGGTCCAGACCTTCGGAAACCTCAGGGATCAGCCCGCGCCCTGGTTGATCGCGCTGCTCCGCCGCTGTGTGTCGGCCGGCTGGGTGAGCTTCGAGGGCGCCGATCGTCCCGTCGTCACGCTGACCGAGGATGGTCGCGCCGTGATGAAGGGCGAGCGCCCCGCGCGCCTGCTCTTGCCACCCTCTTCGTCTGGACCCAAGCGCGTTGAGCGCGTCGGCCCGCGGCGAGTTGAGCCGGCGGCGGATCGGGCGCCCGGGCGGGTCGCCGACCGTGAGCCGGTCGAGCTGGACGCGGCGGCGCTGGCCCTGTTCGAGGCGCTCCGGCGCCATCGCCTCGCCGTGGCCCGAACGGAAGGCGTGGCTCCCTTCATCGTGGCCAGCGATCGCACGTTGCGCGACATCGCGGCGCTGCGGCCGCGCGATCTCGCCGAGCTCGAGCTCGCCCATGGGGTGGGGCGGCACAAGGCCGCGCGGTATGGCGCCGGACTACTCCAGGTGGTGGCGGCACAAGCCTCGCGAGCCCGCGAGCCGTGACTCGTGATGCCGACCGGTCGGCGCGGCTGGCCGCGTCAGGCGCGCTACTTCGGCAGCCGGGCCTCGAGCGCATCGAGCCAGGAGCCAAGCGCTTTCAGATGAAGGTCGACGAGAGCGTCAGCGTCGGTCGGGACGGCCAGGGCGCGCTCGCGGCAGTAGGCGCCGACGGTCGCGTCGACGTCGAATAACGCGGTCGCCAGCGTGCCGGGGTCCATCTCGTCGACCTCCGCGCGACGCTCGGCCCGGCGCTCGGAATCCTCCGCCGGGTCGAAACGTTCCATGACCGCGACCATTCGATCGTAGAGTTCACCGTAGCGGTCACCCATCGCGAAATACGGCGGCAGCCCCTGAGACGTCAGGAACTCGTCCACGGTCCCGCTCGTGCCGTAGATTCCTGCGGTCTGCGGATGGGGCTCGAGATGTCCGAAGCTTTCGTCGCCTTCGGGGGAGGTCCAGCGGGCAAGCGGATACAGACGGCAAGCGAGCGGCCGGTCGGGGTGAACCGTGCAGCCCTGCGGCCCGAGAAAGACACAGCCGCGGTCGTCAGCGCGCGTTTGCAGGACGGTGCCGCCGGCCTCGGTGTAGCGGGCGAGGAATTCGGTCGTGCTGACGCCGAGCCGGCGCGACAGCCGGAGCGCCTCGTACGGTCCCACCCGGATCGCCTTACCGTGGCAGCACCGGTTACAGGCGTTGCAGACGTACGAGTACGGGCTGTCGCGCCGGAGGCTGAAGTCGACCCGGGCTATCGGATCGCCGTACGGAACTGCTGTGCCTCCACGTCGCGAATCGCTGGAGCCGGCCCGGCCCTACTTGCCGATGGCCTTGCCTTCGCCCTTGGCGTCGCCCTTCGCGTCGCCCTTCGCGTCGCCCTTCGCGTCGCCCTTGGCGGCGCCCTTGGCGGCGCCCTTCGCGGCGCCCTTCGCGGCACCCTTCGCCGCACCCTTGCCGTCGCCCTTCGCGTCGCCCTTGCCCTCGCCCTTCGTCTCAACCTTGCCCTCACCCTTCATGTCACCCTTAGTCTCACCTTTGCCCTCGCCCTTGGCTTGGGCGATCGAGCTGGCGGGACGGACGCCGAGGGCGGCACCGAAGGCTGCGATGGCGGCGGCGAGCTTGAGGGTCTCACGACGACTCAGTGGGGACTGTTCGGGGGTCGGGTCCTTGTCGTCAGGCATCGCGGCTCCTTCGTCGAACAAAATTGGACTTCGCGACGTGACCATATCACGGTTTGGTAACCTGTAGGGATCGGTGTTTCTTCGATGCGGCTTCTCAGGCGCTGCGGAAACGGCTCGACTTGACGAACAGGATCGCCAGCATCGGCAGCACGAAACTGAGCACGGTCGTCACCACCAGCAGCATCCCGAGCTCGCTGTAGTCGGCCGGCGACTTGATCGCGCCGGTGGCGTCCTTCACTTCGCGGGCGACGGTGAAGATCTGATTCAGGTACTTCGTCCAGAGCTGCGCCGCCGCCAGCGCGAGGTTCGTGAACGACGCCATGATCGCGAAGAACGTCGCTTTCAAGCGGTCGGGCGCGGAATTCGCGATCCACGCCAGCATCGGCACCATCGCGATCTGGCCGAGCGGGGATTCGAGCGCCGTGTCGATGAGCACGATCACGCGCGCATCGACCACACCACCCGTGTGCGCCGCCGTCCATTCGTGCAGCCCGTAATACATGCCGACGATGGGGAGGCCGAGCACCGTGCTCACGATGGTGAGGAAGCCGACGATGTAGGCGATCGAGCGTTCGGCCATGAAGCGGCGAAAGATGAACAGTCCGGCGAGGGTGAGCACGCTGCCGATCAGCGACAGCGTGGCGAGGAACTGTTGATCGAAGCCGAGCTGATCGATCATCCACCACGTCGAGCCGGCGCCCGGGCCCGGCATGGCCCGGAACACGAAGACGACAATCGCGGTCCCCACCAGCACGTGACGCGCATCCGCCTCCAGCTCTCCGGTGAGCCGCCAGATCAGGAACAGCACGATTGCCATCGACACACCGAACACGAGCTCCTGACCGCCGGCGACCTGCCCGACGCCGACGCCGAGCGAGACGACCGCGAACGCGAGGCCGCCACCGAGGATCCACCAACTGACCGGGGGACGCTCGCCGTGCGGGTTGAGCATCCTGCGCACGTCGCTCTTCGTGAAGCCCCGCGCGCTGAGCCGCCGCGCGGCCCGCCATGTGAGACTCGCACCGAAGACGACGCCGAGCACCGACACGAAGGGAATGACGAGCGCCAGCTCGTAGACCCGGAGATAGGCGAGGGTCCTCTCGGCCTCGGGCAGCGCGCCGGCACCGCGCAGCAGGTACACATTCGCGAGCGAGACGAGGACGCTGCCACCGATGATCGCGACGCGACCGAGCGTCTGCACGGTCGTGTTCATGGACTTCCGCTCGGCCATGCCGATCGGCCGTCCGTCGGCATCGAAGCGCGGCACCGCCTCGACGGTCATCGCGTCGGCGACAACGTCCTGCACGACGTACCCGATGGGCGAGAGCAGCGCGGCGAGCACAAACCACGTTTCGACGCTCCACATCGCGCGCATCGACTCGGCATAGCCGAGCAAGCCGATCATGATGACCAGGCTCGCCGCGATCAAGCCGGCGCCCACGAAGACCAGCGCGGCCTTCCACCGCCAGATCAGATCGACAAGATGCCCGAGTGGCACCTTGAGCGCCCACGGTAGTCCCGCCCAGAAGCCGAGCGCGGCGAGAAATTCGGCTGAAAGCCCCAACCGCTCCTTGACGAAGAACACCCCAACGATGCCGGTGAGCCCGGAGATGCCCGCCGCGACATAGACCATGAGCGGCGGAAGGTAGGAGAGCCGCATCTCGCGCCCGAGCGTGAGGATGTTGCGGTCGATCCAGTGCCGAACCGCGGCGAGGTACCCCGGTGGGGCGGCCGGAGGAGCAGAGGACATCAGGGCAAGGGTATGCACGAATCAACGCGGTCGCAATGGCGCCTCGTCTTTTCCGGAACCCGCCCGACACGCCTTCCGTGTCGCAAACGCCGAGTGCCCTTGACACGAGGGTGTCGACGCTCGTATTCTCCCGAGCACGTTTCGCGCGGCAGGAGGAGACAATGGTCGTTCTCCGGTACGCCTCGCTAGGTGTCGTTCTCCTGCTCCTCGGCTGCGCGTCGGTCAACCAGAAGCCGATCGAGGTCGACATGCCGACGGCTCAAAAACACTTCATCGTGAAGACCCCCGACGACCACACGTTCCGCTGATCGGCACATTCCATCGCCCGCGTCGGCGATGGACAGAGAAAGGAAAGAATCATGGCTCGAATCAAGCACATCGCGCTGTCGACCGAAGATCCGGCAAAGACCGCCGAGTTCTACAAGAATACCTTCGGTCTGACGGAGCTACGTCGCGAGCCCGCCGACACCGGAGCCGAGGGCGTGTGGCTGAGCGATGGTTACATCTATTTTGCCATCCTCAAGTACGGCGGCGACGACACACCCAACCTCGGCGAAGGGCCGTCCACCGTCAAGGGCATCCATCACATCGGCTTCTACGTCGATGACCTCGCGGAGACGTGTGCCACGCTCGAGGCGGCGCGTTGCACCGAGTGCCCGGGCAGCAACAAGGTCAACCGAAAGTACAAAGGCCCGGATGGGCTCATGGTGGACGTGCGCGCCAGGGGTTGGGACGAGCAGATCAAAGCCCGAATGCAGCTGTATCAGCTCACCCCGGCATCGGTTTCGCCTGCGTAATCCGCGCTCCGTGTGCGAGAGGGCAAGGTCGCGGGAGGACGCCCAATGCTGAAACTCTCCGACATCAAGTCTTCGGACGAGGAGTTGCGGGACTACTACGCGCAGCTCCGAACGCGACACGTGACGCCCGCCTGGATCGGCGGCGGCATCAGCATCGAGCCCCGGAGCAAGGCCGTGCCACACGTGTGGCACTGGCGCGATCTGCGTCCCCAGGCGATCCGGGCAGCCGAGCTCGTCGGGACCGAGCAGGCCGAACGACGGGTGCTTCGCCTGACCAACCCCGAGCTGCCGGGCCTATCGGCGAGCAACACGCTGGTGGCCAATCTCCAGATCGTGATGCCCGGCGAGATCGCCCGCGCCCATCGCCATTCTGCCTCGGCGCTGCGCCTGATCATCGAGGGCAAGGGCGGCTACACGGTCGTAAACGGTGACCGCGTTCCCATGTACCCGGGTGACCTCGTGCTGACCCCCAATTGGACGTGGCACGACCATGCGAACGACACCGACGAGCCGATGATCTGGCTCGATGGCCTGGACACCCCGTTGGTGCGCGCGCTGGAGGCCGGGTTCTACGAGGAGTACCACCGGGAGACGCAACCCGTCGGCGAGGGTGTCGGCTCGCCGCGGTGGCACTACCCGATGGCCGAGGCTCGTGCCGCCCTGGAACGGCTGGCGGCCGAGAGCTCCGGCAGCCCCTTCGACGGCGTCATCCTCGAATACACGAACCGAGTGACCGGCGGACCCGTCATGCCGACCATCGCGTGCTACGTCCAGTTGCTGCGCCCGGGGGAGGCGACCCAGGCCCATCGCCACGTCTGCTGCACGAATTACCACGTGATCGAGGGCGCCGGATACTCGGTGGTGGGCGGCCAGCGGTTGGACTGGGAGGACAAGGACGTGTTCACGGTGCCGACCTGGACCTTCCATGAGCACGTCAACAGCGGCGATCGGCCCGCCTTCCTGTTCAGCTTCACCGACGCGCCGGTGATGAGAGCGCTCGACCTCTACCGCGAGGAGGCGAAAGCATCGCGATGCCACAGACGATGAAGGCATGGTTCACCGTTCCCGGTCCCGAAGGCGCCGTGTTCGAATTTCGCGAGAGCCCTGTGCCGGCTCCTGGACCCGGCCAGGTGGTCGTGGCTGTTCGTGCGGCCGGCACGAATCGCGGCGAGCTGATCCGAGGCGCGCAGTTGCGGGTGGCCACCGCGCCGGCCAGCCCCGCGCGAGCGGGCACAGAGTTCGCCGGCGAGATCGCCGCCCTCGGCGATGGGGTGAGCGGCTGGACGCCGGGGGACCGCGTCATGGGCCGCGCGGTCGGTAGCTACGCGCAGTACGTCGTGGCGCACCAGCGGGCCCTCATGCGGATCCCCGACCGCATGCCGTGGGCCGAGGCCGCGGCGATTCCCAACGTCTTCGTCACCGCGCACGACGCGCTCGTGACCAACGCGGCCGCCAGGCCGAGCGAGTCCGTGATGGTCACCGCCGGCCCCTCGGGCGTCGGTACGGCGGCCATCCAGATCGCGCGCCACATCGGTGCGAACCCCGTGCTGGCGACCACCCGCACCCCGGCCAAGGCCTCCGCGTTGTGCGCCCTCGGCGCCCACGAGGCCATCGACACACGCGACGCCGGCAAGTGGGTGGACGCGGTGATGCGCGCGACGGCGGATCGCGGCGTCGACGTCATCATCGACCACGTCGGCGGCCCGATGCTCGCCGACAACATCCGGGTGCTCGCGCTCAAGGCGCGGCTGGTGAGCGTCGGGCGCAACGCGGGCCGCGTCGGCGATTGCGATCTGGACGAGGTGGCGCGAAAGCGCGCGAGCATCATCGGCGTCACCTTCCGCACGCGCACCCCCGAGGAGTCGCTCGTGTGCAGCGAGCGGTTCAGCGCCCACCTGCTCGACGCCGTCGCGAAGGGCGCGCTCAAGCCCGTGCTCGACCGCACGTTCCCATTCGACCGGCTCACCGACGCGCACAAGTACATGCTGAGCGACGCGCAGACCGGCAAGATCGTGCTCATGGTGGACAGCGCCGCAGGATGAGCGCCCCGGAGGCCGCGGCAGCGCCCGCGGTCGCCACGAAGTTCGGCGCGCTGTACCACCGCGACTACCGCCGCTACTTCCTCCTGGCGCTCCTGGGCATGACGGCTGAGAGCGTCGAGCACGTGACCAGCTACTGGGTCATCTTCGAGTCGTTCCACTCGCCGACGCTCGGCGGCTTCGCCGTCATCAGCCACTGGGTGCCCTACCTGATCTTCTCCGTGTACGCGGGCGCCCTCGCCGACCGGTTCGACTGCCGCCGGCTCATCCAGGTCGCCCAGGGACTGTTGATGCTCGTGTCGCTCGCCTGGGGCGCGTTGTTCCTGACGGGAACGCTGCGCGCCTGGCACGCGGCCGCGCTCCTGATGGTCCACGGCATGGCCGGCGTCATCGCGTCGCCGCCGATCCAGCTCATTGTCCACGACATCGTCGGCGCCGAGCATCTCGCGAGCGCGATCCGCCTCAACGCGATCAGCCGCTATTGCTCCATGCTGGTCGGGCCCGCCGTCGGGGGTGGTCTCCTGCTCGCCCTGGGTCCGGGCGTGGCGCTCCTCGTCAACGTGCTCCTGTATCTGCCGCTCACCCTCTACCTCTTCCGCATGCCGTACACGGGGCATCGGAGCGAGGTCGGCGCGCCGCGACAGGCGGCACGGTTCAGCTTCGCGGAGGCGCGCCAGGTCCTCGCCGAGGTCCGCTCCGAGCCGCGGATCATCCGGATGATCGTGCTCGCCGGCGCGACGTCGTTCTTCGTGGGCACCGCGTTCCAGGCGCAGATGCCGGAGTACGCGCACCATCACGGCTCCGAGGAGGCCGACGTCTGGTACAGCGTGCTGTTCGGCGCCAACGCGGCCGGCGCCGTGATCGGCGCGGTCATTCTGGAGAGCGTCGCGATCTTCCAGGGGGGCGCGCGAGCGGCCATTGTGTGCGCGGCGAT
>Ga0209843_1000252_pt1 | contig 10437 bp, 9 predicted proteins | sample GWRWS1_20_30_FD_187222 | JGI IMG/M metagenome (GOLD analysis project Ga0209843, IMG submission 187222) | Riverbed sediment microbial communities from areas with vegetation nearby in Columbia River, Washington, USA - GW-RW S1_20_30 (SPAdes)... | ecosystem: Environmental > Aquatic > Freshwater >... | reverse complement strand
TTCCGTTCCGTCTACGACGGCGAGGCGGCGCGCTTCACGCCCGTGCTGGCTGCCGAGATCCAGGGGCTGCTCGGATCGGACGTCGCCATGTGCCTCGACATCTGTCTCCCGGCCGGGGCCGCGCGGGAGAAGCTCGCCCTCGCCGCCGAGCGCACGACCCTCTGGGCGGAGCGTCAGCTCGCCGCTCCGCGCGGTGACGGGCAGCTCCTGTTCGGCATCGCCCAGGGCGGCACGGATTCCGAGCTCCGCCGGCGCTCGATCGAGGAGATCGCGGCGCTCGGCTTCGACGGCCACGCGCTCGGCGGACTGAGCGTGGGGGAGGACCGCGAGCTCATGCTGGACACCATCGCCTGGGCGGCGCCGCTCCTCCCGTCCGAGAAGCCGCGCTACTTCATGGGGATCGGCGACCCGGCCGGCATCCTCGAGGTGGTCGAGCGGGGGATCGACATGTTCGACTGCGTCCTGCCGACGCGGCTCGGCCGCACGGGCTCCGCGCTCACGTGGGACGGCCGCCTCAACCTCCGAAACGCCCGCTTTGCGGGCGACTCTGCACCGCTCCAGGACGGTTGTCCATGTCGGGCGTGCGCGCGGTTCTCGCGCGCGTATCTCCGGCACCTCGTGAATCAGCAGGAGCTTCTCGGCCTCGTGCTCTTGTCCGAGCACAACGTCCGCTTCCTGCTCGACCTGGTCGCGGAAGCGCGGGGCGCGATCGAGCGCGGGGAGCTCGCCGCCTTCAAGACCGCAGCCTTGGAGCGCCTCGCCGCCACTCCGTCCGAGGGGCTCGATTCGGCCTGACCTCACGGCGCGGCCTGATACTTTTGTCCGGCACAACGTGCGATTCCGATGCCCTCGCGGACGTCCCCTAGGGCGGCCCGAGGCGGCCGAGGCAGCGTGCTAGGAGGCTCAGTAAGTGGATTTCACCCTCATCTTTATCGTCGGGATGCTCGTGCTCCTGTACCTGCTGCTCATCCGCCCCCAGCGGCAGCAGGCCAAACGTCACCAGGAGATGCTCCAAAGCCTGAGCGTCGGCGACGAGGTGATCACTGCGGGGGGCGTCTACGGCGAGGTCACCGGCATCGACGACGAGCGCGTGCAGCTCGAGATCGACGCCGACGTGCGGATCGCGGTGGCCAGGCGGGCGATCACGAGCAAGGTGACGCCGCAGGAGGCCGCCCTCATGGCCGAGGAGCCGGAGGAGGCGCCCGAGGCCCTGGAGGCGCCCGAGCCTGACACGTTCGAGGAGCCGGAGCCCGTGGCGGAGGAGCAGACCCGCCGCTAGGGCATCACCGGAGCAGCCGTGCGCCGCTACCTCCTCATCCTCCTCATCCTCCTCGGCGCGATCGCGGGCGTCGTCACGCTCGGGTACTTCCGTGAGCCGACGCTGGGCCTGGATCTCCAGGGCGGAATCGAGATGGTCTACAAGGCCCAGCCTCCCGAGGGCGTTCAAGTGACCAAGCAGGGCATGGACAATTCGGTCGAGATCTTTCGCCAACGCGTCGACAAGCTCGGCGCGCGGGAGCCCGAGCTGCGGAAGCAGGGCGAAGACCAGATTGCTGTCGAACTTCCCGGCATCAAGGACCCGGCGCGGGCGGCCGAGATCATCGGCCAGACCGCGCAGCTAGCGTTCTACGACCTTCAAGACGACACCGACGTTCTCTCGCAGGGCGCTGACGGCAACCCGGTGCCGAGCGAGACCCTCCTGCCCCTGCTCACGGCCGAGGACAAGATCGAGAAGGGGACGACGCCGAGGGAGTGGTACCTCTACTCCGACAAGAAGGAGCGCCTGGCCGGGCCCGCGCCGACGAAGGAGGCGCTCCTCGACCAGGTCGAGGGGGGCGAGGCGCCGGAGGGGTCGCAGTTCTACGTCGTTCCGAGCGACAAGATCGTCCTCACGTGCGAGCCCCCGACCTTCTGTCCTCCGGGCATCACCCCGACTCGAACCCAGTACTACCTCTATCAGTACCGGCCGAACGACGCTGAGAACCCCGTCCCCGAGCTGACCGGAGAGGATCTGAACGCCGGGGGGACCCGCCAGGACTTCGGACAGAACGGCGAGCCGATCGTGCAGCTCCAGTTCACGGACGAGGGCGGCGACAAGTTCCACGAGATCACGCGCGAGCTCTTCCAGCGCGGCGCCGCCACCGCCAGCCTCGCAGGCTCGCCGAACGACTCGAACTACTCCCAGAACTTCGCAATCGTCCTCGACGACGAGATCCGCTCCTGGCCGCGGATCGACTTCACCGACCCGCAGCTCGCCGACGGGATCGCAGGCGGGAGAGCGGAGATCACGGGCGACTTCACGATCGAGGAGGCGAAGGACCTCGCGCTGGTCCTTCAGACCGGCGCCCTTCCCTACGAGTTTGTCCAGCTGAGCCAGACGCAGATCTCACCGACTCTCGGCGAGGACTCCCTCCGCGAGGCGCTCATCGCCGGCATCGGCGGTCTCATCGCCGTCGCGTTCTTCCTGCTCCTCTTCTACCGCTTCCTCGGCGTCATCGCGATCATCGGGCTCGCCATCTACGGCGTCCTCCTCTACGGAGCGATCCTCCTCTTCAACATCACGCTCACGCTCCCGGGGATCGCCGGCATCATCCTCACCATCGGCGTCGCGGCGGACGCGAACGTCGTCATCTTCGAGCGCATCAAGGAGGAGGTCCGCGCGGGCAAGTCCGTCCGCGCCGCAATCGCCACCGGCTATCGCAAGGGCTTCGGCACGATCGTCGACGCCAACGCGGTGACGGCGATCACCGCGGCCATCCTCTTCATGGTCGCCGCGGGCGGGGTCAAGGGCTTCGCGCTCATGCTCCTGATCGGGACGGGCATCTCGATGATCACCGCGGTGGCCGGGACGCGCGCGCTCCTCGGCCTGCTCGCCGGCTTCCGCTGGTTCGACAACCCCGCGTTCATGGGCGCGAGCGCCCAGCAGATCCCGTCCTGGCAGAAGATCGACTTCGTCGGCCGACGCAAGGTCTGGTTCGCGCTCTCCGGCACCGTCGTCCTTATCAGCCTCGTGTCGCTCGGCGTCAAGGGCCTCAACCTCGGCATCGACTTCCAGGGCGGGAGCCAGGTCGGCTTCGAGACGCCGACGCCCGTCACCGTCGAGAGCATCCGGGGCCAGACGGCGTCGGTCGCGGGCGCGGACGCCGTGATCCAGGGCCGCGGGGCCGAGACGAACGGCGCCTACACCGAGTTCCAGATCAAGACGGCTGCGCTCGCCGCGGACGAGCAGGTTGAGCTCCGCCAGACGCTCGCCAACGAGTTCGAGGCGGAGTCGATCGGCTTCAAGAGCGTGTCGGCGAGCTTCAGCCGGCAGATCCTCCAGAGCGCGCTCATCGCCATCGCGGCCTCGCTGCTCCTCATCGTCGGCTACGTCACGCTGCGCTTCGAGTTCAAGTTCGCCGTGCCGGTGCTCATCGCGCTCCTCCACGACATCCTCATCACCATCGGCGTCTACTCCCTGACCGGCCGGGAGGTGACGACCTCGACGGTGGCGGCGGTCCTCACCATTCTCGGCTACTCGATCTACGACACCATCATCATCTTCGACCGGGTGCGCGAGAACATCCCGCTGATGCGGAAGTCGAGCTTCGCGGCGATCGCCAACCAGTCCCTCTGGGAGACAATCCGGCGCTCGCTCGCCACGACCTTCATCACGCTCCTGCCGGTCGCCGCACTCCTCGTGTTCGGAGGCGACACGCTCAAGGACTTCGCGTTTGCGCTCCTCGTGGGCATCGCCTCGGGCGCGTACTCGACAATCTTCATCGCCACGCCCTTCCTCGTCATCCTCAAGGAGCGGGAGCCCGAGTATCAGCGCCGCAAGGACGCCGGGCTCCAAGAGAAGCTCGACACGGTCGGCGAGAAGTCGGACGGGCGACCTGCCGAGGAGCCGGTCGTCGAGGAGGAGCCGCTGGCCGAGGAGGAGCCGATCGCCGACGAGAAGCCGGTCGCCGACGCGGCCCCCGCCGGCGCGGCTGCCGCCCGGCGGGAGGCTCGGCGGAAGCGGCGGCGCGCGAGGCCGCATGGCAGAGCGCGCTGACGGCACCGACCGCTCCCTCCGCACCGCTGCGGAGGAGCTCTTGCTGGCGGGCGTCGGCGTCGTCGCGCTGACCAAGGAGCGAACGGAGGAGCTCGTCGACGAGCTTGCCGGGCGCGGTAAGGTCAGTCGCGACGAGGCGCGTGACCTCGTCGAGGAGATCGTCGGCCGCTGGCGCGGCGACGCGGTGCGCGTCGGGGAGCGAGCGGGCGCGACTCTCTCGGGCCTCTTCCGCGAGCTAGGCCTCGTGACGCGACGGGAGTACGAGGAGCTCGAGCTCCGGCTCGCGCAGCTCGAGCACCGCCTGCGCCTCGTCGAGAAGGAGCCGTGACCGTCCCTCGCCTCTGGCTCGCTCCCGTGGGGGAAACCACCGGTTCCCCCACACCCCCTCCACGAGCGCATAGGCCAGAGGCTGGCCCATGAGCTCCCGCCCCGCCGTCCGGCGGCTCGGGCGGATGTCCGAGATCGCCCAGGTCGCGGCGAAGCACGGGTTCGGGTACCTGTTCGCGACGCGCGGTCCGGCCGCGGTTCGCTCTCGCCTCGGGCGCGAAGTGGCCGTCGAGGACGAGGGCTCCCCGCGCGGTCAGCGACTGCGGGAGATGCTCGACGAGCTTGGCCCGACCTTCGTGAAGTTCGGCCAGTTGCTCTCGACCCGTCCCGACATCGTCCCGCCCGACATCGTCTTCGAGCTGAAGGCGCTCCAGGACGCGGTCAGCCCGTTCCCCTTCGACCAGGCCCGAGCTGTCGTCGAGGAGGAGCTCGGACTGACGCTCGAGCAGCTCTTCCTGGAGTTCGACGAGAAGCCGATCGCTGCGGCGTCGATCGGTCAGGTGCATCGGGCCGTGCTCCCGAACGACAAGCGGGTCGTCGTCAAGGTGCAGCGCCCCTCGGCGCCGCGCCAGATCGAGGCCGACCTGGAGCTCATGTACCAGCTCGCCCGCTTTGCCCGCGAGCGGGTGAGCGCGCTCGAGTTCATCGACACGGTCGCGGTCGTGGACGAGTTCGCCCGCTCGATCAGGCAGGAGCTGGACTACCGCATCGAGGCGCGCAACGCCCAGCAGTTCCACAGAAACTTCGCGGGTCGACCGCACGTGCGCGTGCCGCGCGTCTTCTGGAGCTACTCGCGCGCCCGCGTCCTCACGCTCGAGCTGCTGGAAGGCGTGCACGTGCGCGACGTCGACCTCGAGAAGTACACGCTCGAGGAGCGGCGGCGTCTCGCCTACCGGATCGCCGAGGCCTGGATGGCGATGATCTTCCGGGACGGCTTCTTTCACGGCGATCCCCACCCGTCGAACATCATGGTGCTCGAGCAGAGCGACCAGATCGGGCTCGTCGACTTCGGGACGGCCGGCCAGCTCGCCTCGGACGACACGTCGAAGCTGACCGGCCTCTTCGTGGACGCCGTCAACCAGAACATCGAGGCGCTTCCGCGCCGTCTGGCGGCTCTCGGCGTTCGCTATCCGAAGGAGATGGAGGAAGAGTTCGTCTCGGAGCTGCGCGAGATCTACTACCGCTATTACGGCGCGACCCTCGCGGAGATCGACCCGATCCAGGTGATTCGCGAGGTCTTCGCCCTCATCTACCGGATGCGACTGACCCTGCCGACCCGGTTCATCGTCCTCGACCGGGCGATCGCGACCCTGGGCTCGGTCGGCATGGAGCTCTACCCGGACTTCAACGTCTTCGAGGTGGCGAAGCCCTACGCGCGCGAGCTGATGATCGAGCGCTTCACGCCGCAGCGGGTCGCCGCACGGTTGCAGCACGAGGCTCGCAACTACGCGGGCATCATGCTCGAGCTGCCGTACCAGGTGCACGACGTCCTCCAAGAGGTCCGGGACGGGCAGATCGAGGTCGGCTTCCGCCACCAGGGACTCGACGACCTCATCAAGCGCATGGACATCGTCTTCAACCGCCTCGGCATCGCCATGGTCGCCGTCGGCGGCGCGGTCACGTCCGGCATCCTGGCCGCCACGATCCAGGGCGGCGTGGAGATCCTGGGCGTTCCGCTCGTGGCGGCGGTCGGACTCTTTCTCTCGACGATTCTCAGCATCTGGCTCGTCTGGGGCGTGCTCCGCTCGGGCCGTCTCTAGGAGGAGCGTCCGGCCCCAGGGCGAAGGGGAGGACATGAAGGTCATCCTCTGGTGGCGCCGCCGCCAGATCCTGCGGGCCTGGCGCCGCGGCACGATCGACTACGCGCAGGCTCGCTGGCGCTACGAGCGCCTCGCCCGCGGGCTCTGACCTCGAACGCGGCTGGCACGCGCACGTGTGGGCAACCTCCCCACACCGGGACCGGACTGCGAAGCCACTCAAGGGGGCCATCGCGAGTGTCGATACCGTCGGTGGCCGGGGCAGACTCAACGCCAGGGTCGGGTGCGCGTGTTTTAGCCGCAAGCGCATGCGTGTCCAGCCCCGGCCGTCTTCTCTCGAGACAGCGACGGACTCGTCCCGCGTACAGAGACGGGCGAGCGGCCCCCAGCGTCCGTCCTGGACGGCTGTGCGCTCCCTTGCGAGACGTCCGGCACGCTTTCGTCGGAAAGGACATCTGTTCGCGCCGAGGGCTCGCTGCTAGCGTCGCCGCCATGGGGGAAGCGGTTCTGGTGGTCGAGTACGAGGAGCCGACGAGGGAGTTCCTCTCCCGGCAGCTCGCCGACGACGGCTTCGAGGTCTTCGCCGCCGACCGGGCCGTGGCCGCGCTCGAGCTCGTCGAGTCCACCCGCCCCGACCTCGTTCTCCTGGGCGCGATTCTGCCGGATTCGTCCGGCTTCGAGCTCTGTGGCCGGTTGCGGGCGGGCGAGCCCGGCCGGGCCTGGAACCGCGACGTACCGGTGATCATGGTGAGCACGCGCGGCGATCCGGTCGACCGGGTGCGCGGCTTCGCGCGCGGGGCAGACGACTACGTGATCAAGCCCTTCGTCTACGAAGAGCTCGTCGCCCGCATGCGTGCGGTGTTGCGGCGCGCGGCCGGCCCGCAGCACCGCCGACTCGCCGTCCACGACCTCGAGATCGACCTCGCCTCCCGCGTCGTCCGCGTCGGCGGGCAGGCCGTTCGGCTCTCCGCAAAGGAGTTCGACCTCCTCGTCGCCCTGGCCGAGGACCCCGAGCGCGTCTTCCGCAAGGACGACCTGCTCCGCGACGTCTGGGGGTTCAGGTCGCTGGGCCGCACGAGGACGTTGGACTCCCACGCGAGCCGCCTCCGCCGCAAGCTCAACCGCGAGGGCCAGGCGGCCTACGTCCTCAACGTCTGGGGCGTCGGCTACCGGCTGGTGGCGGCGGCGTGAGCAGGAGCCAACAGAAGGGCGGCCGCCTCGCGGCGGCCGCCCTCTCACGTTCGTCTCGGGCTGGCTAGTCCAGCGAGAACTCCTGCGTCTGCGGGTTCAGGTGCCCGAGCTTCATCGCTCCCGCGGTGGTCGGTCCGCTGAGGTTGAAGACGTTCACGCCCTTCGTGATCTCCGACTCGTAGATGAAGCCGTTGTACCAGTACGAGGACCAGGCTCCGCCGAGCTCGTTCACGACCGCGCCGCCGGGCGTCGTTACCTGGCCAAGGGGCGGCGGATCCGACCAGGCCACCGTCTGCGCGTTCGCCGGGTCGCTGAAGTCGACGACCCACGTCCCGGCCTGGTAGTTGCCGAGCACGAGGACGTCGCGTTCCTCGACCGGAACGACGTTGTAGTTGTGAATCGTGCAGTTCTCGGTCGACGACTGCGGCCGCGGCAGGGTCCACTGCCCGAGCTTCGTTCCGGTGGCCGCGTCGTAGAAGAAGGCGCTCTTCTTGACGTCCGCGTCGGTCGCCTCGCACTCGGGGGCGGCGCCGCCGCCCGGCTCCCAGCCGAGGATGAGCACCTCGCCGTCCCACGTGAAGGCGGCGGAGTGCCAGTTCCCACCGATACCCACGCCCGGCTCGGTAACGTTGTAGAGGAACTGCGGATCCTCGAGCGAGCCGCCGCTCGGGCCGCCCAGGCTGTAGACGTTCGAGGCCGCGCCGCTCGCGCACGCCAGCTTCATGACGTCGCCGAGGATTGCGCCGCAGTCGTGAGCGGCACCCGCGTTCATGAGCGGCTCGTTCCGGATGAAGCTCGCGCTCCCCGGATCGTCCAGGGGGACCTCGATGATGCCGATGAACGGACACGGGCCGCCGGACGTCTGGTTGTAGACGATCAGGCGGTTGTTCTCGAGGTCCGGCACTCCCGTCACCGTGTGCGAGCCGCACCCGAACGCGTCGGCCTCCGGCCGGGCGCTCAGCTCCACCGAGCCGACCAGCTCGGGGTTCGTGAGGTCGCTGATGTCGAAGATGTGGATACCTTCGAATCCCACCGGTACGGGCTCGCCGTCGCAGAACCGATTCTCCGCCTCGGGAGTCGCAGGATTGTCCGCGGGCGCTGGGGAGTTCCATGCCCGCACGAGGACGTTCTCCCAGACGACGATGTCGCCCTGGTCCCCGTTGCAGTGCTGCCAGACGATCTCCTGCGGATTACCCGGCGCGTTCTTGATGATCCGGAACCCGTCGTAGTTCCCGTCGAAGGAGAGCTTGCCCCAGAAGGCGATGTCCGAGTTGATGTTCCGGCTGGCGGCCGTCGCGCCGAAGAACGAGGCGGGATGAGGGCTATGCCCCAACGCGTGGATGTTCTTCGTGTGCGGACGCGTCCCGTGGTCGGCCCCCGCCGCAAGCGGAAACGCCAAAAGACCGACGGCCGCCGCCACGAGAGCGAGTACGTGCGGAAGCTTTCGCATGTGCACCTCCTAGCTCTGCGGGAAGCGCGCGCGAGGCCGCCGGCCCAGAACGTCGGCGTCGAGCGCCGACCGGGATGCTCGGCACAACTCCCCTTTTCCCTGCCTAGCGGGAGCAGTCTTCTGGCTTTCGCTCCCGGTGTCAAGTTGGAGCTTCAGTTAGACGAGCAGCCGAACCGCCGCCGTGGCGACCGCGGCCACGATGACGACGAGGAGGAGCGGCGCGCGAAGCAGAAGCGCGACGATCGCCGCCGCGAGGCCGACGAGCCGCGCGTCGAGCACGATTTCCTCGTCGCCTCCGACGACCTGCGTGACGACGAGGGCGGCGAGGAGCGCGGGCGCGAGGAGCGAGACGACGCCCGCGAGCCGAGTGGGGAGGGGACGCCCGCCGAGGAGGACGGGGCCGACCGACTTGAGCGTGACGGTCGCCGCGCCCACGAGACCGATCACGACCCACGTCTCGGTCACGGGCGGCTCCAGCCGATGAGGCAGGCCGCGCTCGCGGCGATGATCGGCACGCCCGCCGGCGTGAACGGGAGGAGGACGAGGGCGATCGCCCCACCCGCGAGGGCGGCCGCGAGCGCGCGCCGCGACCGCACCTGGGGGACGAGGAGGGCAAGGAAGAGCGCGGGAAATGCGGCGTCGAGCCCGAGGCTCGCAGGGTCGCCGAGCGCCTCGCCTCCGATCGCGCCCACGGCCGTGCCGCCGACCCAGCAGACGTAGAGGACGACGCCGGCGCCGATGAGCAGGTGCCGGTCGAAGCGGCCGTCCGGCCGCCGCGACAGCGCCCAGGACTCGTCGACGATCAGCTGGGACTCGACGAGCCTTCGAAGAGGGCTGCCCTCGAAGAGCGACGCGACCGACACGCTGATCGGCGCGTAGCGCGCGTTCAGAAGCGCGGCGGCGAGGACGGCGGCGGCAACACCTCCGCCCGTCCCCAGGATCGACGCCGCGGCGAACTGGGCGGAGCCGGCGAAGGTCGTGGCGGACATCACCGTCGCCGCGACCGGCTCGATTCCCGCCGCTCGCGCGAGGACGCCGAACGAAGCGGCGAAGGCGGCCGCGGCCAGGGCGATCGGGACGATCGCACGCGCACCGTCGCGGTAGCGGGTACGGCTCACTCCCCGGGGACCCAGTCGCGCGTGAGAACCAGCCAGAACGCGAGGCCAGCATACGGCCCGTAGCGGCGGAAACGGCGCTCGATCGTCGAGTCCTTGACCGGACGCCCACCGTTCAGTCGCGCGTACTTCGGGCGTGTCCAAGAGTCGAGGACGAGGCGGGAGTAGCGGCCGAGGAGCATCATGATGTGCGCGGCCGCGTACGGGCCGACGCCCGGAAGCGCGAGGAGCCGCGCGGCCAGCTCGTCGTCGGGAAGCTCTTGACGGCCGGCCCGGCCGAGCTCCTCGAGGTCGAGCGCGCCGGAGGCGGCGTCGGCCGCGAGCGAGCGCAGGTAGGCGCCGCGGTAGCCGGCGCGCATGACGTCCCGGTAGAACGACTCGTCGACAGCGGCCATGGCCGCCGGGGTGGGGAAGGCTCGGCCGTAGGGGCCGTCGGTGGTCATGGGCTCCGAGAGTGTGATCCAACTCGTGGCTCCAGCCAAGAAGGGGAGATTGAGACTCTCCCGGCCGAAGCTCGGCTTGCTGCGGTCCACCGCGGCGATGCGCTCGAACGGAATCCTC
>Ga0209843_1000250_pt1 | contig 10459 bp, 15 predicted proteins | sample GWRWS1_20_30_FD_187222 | JGI IMG/M metagenome (GOLD analysis project Ga0209843, IMG submission 187222) | Riverbed sediment microbial communities from areas with vegetation nearby in Columbia River, Washington, USA - GW-RW S1_20_30 (SPAdes)... | ecosystem: Environmental > Aquatic > Freshwater >... | reverse complement strand
CCGGTGGCCGTTGACAAGTCCGGCGTCGCGCCAGGCTTTGACGGTGCCGGTGGACACGCCGAGGGTGGTGGCCATCTCGGTCAGGGTGAGCAGGCCGGCCTCACGCAGGCGTTGTTCGCGGCTGGGTAGCTGGTAGTTGCGGACATGCGGGCGACGATCAGTTTGTGGAGTGGGCGGCCCTCGCCGCTGGTGAGACCGCGGTTGTTGAGGATGTCGGCGATCTCGGTGTGGGTGTGGTGGTCGAGCAGGTTGTCGATGGCGGCGACGACCTGGGGTGGGGTTTTGCGTAGTAGCCAGGCTGGTTTGAGCGTGGCAGGGTCAGGGTGTGGTTTTGGCCGCCGGGTAGCCGGCGGTGGCAGGTGATGGTGTCGGCGTGAAGGTGCCAGGTGAGGGCCAGGGCTGTGACCAGGGACGATGGCTTCCTGGCAGGCTGACGGTCATGGTGGTGCGCACGGTGGCGTTCGTGATCCTTCGGCGTGTTCTAGGACTAGTCGGTCTGGGTGCCACGCCGGATACGAAAGATGTGGAGATCGCGGTGCTGCGCCATCAACTGATGGTGTTACGCCGGCAGGTCGCGCGGCCGCGCTGCGCACCTACGGACCGGATGGTGCTTGCCATGCTCGCGAGGCTGTTGCCGCGGGCACGGTGGCCGGTCTTTCTGGTCACGCCCGCGACGCTGCTTCGGTGGCATCGCGAGTTGGTGGCCCGACGATGGACGTATCCAGGGGCACGGCGCGGTCGGCAGGGCTTGGAGCCCAACGTTATCGACCTTGGTCGTGCGGATGGCGCGGGAGAACCCTCGTTGGGGATACCTGCGCATTGTGGGGAGTGCCGCAAGCTCGGCATCCGTGTGTCGGCGACCTCGGTGCGCAGGATTCTACGCCGCCATCGCCTCGGGCCGGCACCCGGCGTGGCGGGCCGAGCTGGACTGCGTTCCTTCGGGCCCCAAGCAGGCGGGATGCTTGCATGCGACTTCTTCACGGTCGAGACGCTCGGCCTGACCCGGCTGTACGTGCTGTTCTTGGTCGAGCTCGACCGGCGCCGGGTGCACCTGGCCGGGATCACGGCTCACCCCACCGGCGCCTGGGTCACGCAGGCGGCCCGGAACCTGCTGATCGACCTCGACGAACATGCCCACCGGTTCCGGTTCCGGTTCCTGATCCGCGACCGGGACGCGAAGTTCACGGCCGCGTTCGATGCGGTGTTTATCGCGGCAGGCGTCGAGACAATCAAATTCCGCCGCGGGCGCCGAGGGCCAACGCGTACGCCGAGCGGTGGGTGCGCACCGTGCGGGCCGAGTGTCTGGACTGGACGCTGATCTGGAACCGTCAGCACCTGCAGCGCGTCCTCACCACCTATGTTGAGCACTACAACACGGCCAGACCCCACCGCGGCATCAACCTCGAGGTTCCGATCCGCCGGAGGAGACCGCTCGAGGCGTCCACTGAGCCCGGCGCACGCATCCAGCGGGTCGACGTTCTCGGCGGGCTGATCCACGAGTACCGCCGCGCGGCCTGACCACTCAAATCGAGCGGGCTCTCCTCCCGTCGGCCCCTCCGGCTAACCAGACCACACGCCGGTCCCGCCAGCCAGGCTGTCCAGCCCGCGGCGTGATCCGAGACGCGGCTGCCGAGGGCATAAGGATAATCAGCACCCCGGTCGATGAGATGGCACCCTTCACGCACGAAATGCGCCAGACACTTGCGTCGAGGCGCAAATACTGTTGTGTGGACTGTGGCGAAACTCGCCGAAAACTCCAACCTTTGACCGCGACGCGCTCTCACCTATCTACTTGGATCCGTCACCCGACGTCGCGCCGGCGAAACCCGCCGATGCCTATCGCGACGACAACGGCGGCGCCCGCCAGGAGTGTCAGTAGCGGTGTGAGTGTGAGGTGGGCGGCCGGTAGGTGTGGTGTGTGTTGGAACGGCGACAGGTCGATTATCCAGCGGGGTAGTTTGAGCACTTCGCCGAGGAATCCGATAACGAAGCACACGGCCAGGATCGTCCACGCGGCGGACACGGCGCGCGGCGCGAGACCGTACAACGCGGTCGCGACGCCGGCGAGGAGCCAGATCGCGGGCAGATAGGTGAGGGCCGCGCCGACCAGTGTCGGAATCTGGCTGAGGTCACGCACCTGCGCGGCGTAGGGTACGGCGGCGCCCAAGCCGGCCGCGGTCATCACGATGGCGCTCCCGCCAAGGGCTATGGCGATGTGGCTGGCGATCCAACGCTCGCGCGACACGGGCGTGGCCAGCACTGCCTCGGTGTGCAGTGTCGTCTCCTCGCTGCGTAACCGCTGTACAGACTGGACGGCGAAGCCGGAACCGACCAGGGCCAGGGTCAGCATCGCCGTGCCGAAGTAGGCGTCGGTGAGACTGGCCCCACCGGCGGCCGCCATCAGCTGTTTGAGCGTCTGGTTGTCGCCGACGAAGTCCTGGATGTCGTTGGCGATGGCGCCGTAGACGAATCCGAGGACGAACAGACCGCCGGTCCACGCGACGATGGTGCCGCGTTGCAGGCGTACGGCCAGACCGAGCGGGCGCCCCAGGCTCCGCGCGGCCACCGCTCGGCCGGGCCGTGGCTGCACGAGGCCGGCACCGAGGTCGCGTCGAGCGGTGACCGCTCTGGCAACCAGGAGAAGAACGATCGTGACCAGGGCCGGAATCGCCAACGGCCACCATCGCTCGCCTGCGTACGGTCGGATCTTCTGAGACCATCCGATGGGTGACAGCCAGGACAGCCGGCCGTCACCGATGTCGCCGATGGCCCGCACCGCGAACGCGTATCCGAGGACGCCGCCCGCCAGTCCCGACGCGACGCGGCTGTTCTCGCTGATCTGCGCGGTGACGAGGGCCAACGCGCTGAAGACGAGGCCGATCGCCAGGAACGACGTCCCGAACGACACCGATCCGGCCACCGGCAGGTCCTGCTGTAGCAGGCTGATCGTCACGGTGACGCCGATGAGGATGTTCATACCCGTCACGATCGCGAGGGCAGCGGCGGTCTGCGCGTCGCGACCCAGCACCGTGGCGCGAAGCAGCTCCGTTCGGCCGCTCTCCTCCTCGACGCGGGTGTAGCGCCCGATCATCAACAGGCTCATCAACGCGACGAGCACGAGTCCGAACGTGCCCGACTGGAAGGCAACCTCACCGCCGACGGTGTCGAGACCCTGGACGGGTCCGTTGAACGCGATCGCTGCCGCGTTCTCCGCCGAGGCCGCAGCGGCCTGGTCGAGGCCGGCCTGGGTGGGATACAACCCCTTGATGGAGGCTGCGGTCGCGACCACCAGCGCGGTGACCGAGACGACCCACACCATGATGCGGACCCAGTCCCGCCGTAACGCGAACCGCACGAGGATCCATGCTCCGGTAAGCTCGGTCATTGGCCCGGCCCAATCGACTCGGCAACCTCGGTGGGGTCGCGTTCGGATCGGGGCCGTCGCGGAGCGACCGTGTCGCCGTACTCCCGCAGGAACAGCTCCTCCAGCGTCGGCGGCTGGCTGGTCACACCTTGCATGCCATGATTCACGAGCAGCTGCATGGCGGGGCCGAGGTCCTCGTTCGCCACGGTGAAGCTCACCCGAGACCCGTCGAGTGCGACATCGCGGACACCGGGCAGCGTGTCCAATCCGGACACCGGCCGTTCCGTCTCGGCCGACACCGAGGTACGGGACAGATGGCGCAGCTCGCTCAACGTCCCGCTCTGCACCGCCCGCCCCGAACGGATGATGGTCACCCGATCGCAGAGCGCTTCGACCTCGGCGAGGATATGGCTCGACAGCAACACCGTTCGGCCCTGCGCCTTCACCTCACGCACACAGTCCTGGAACACGGACTCCATCAACGGATCCAGACCCGATGTCGGCTCATCCAGGATCAGCAGCTCGGCGCTCGACGACAACGCGGCCACCAGCGCGACCTTCTGACGATTTCCCTTCGAGTACGTCCGCGCCTTCTTCGTCGGATCCAGCTCGAAGCGTTCCGGCAGCTCGTCGCGACGCCGACGATCGAGGTCGCCGCGTAGCCGCCCGAGCACATCGATCACCTCGCCGCCGCTCACCTTCGACCATAGGTTGACCTCGCCCGGCACGTACGCCAGCCGCCGGTGCAAGGCCACCGCATCGCTCCACGGGTCCCCACCGAGCAGCGCGACGTCACCGGTGTCAGCGCGCAGCAAACCCAGCAACACCCGAATGGTCGTCGTCTTACCCGCCCCGTTCGGCCCGAGAAAGCCGTGCACCTCCCCGGACGCGACGGACAGATCGAGCCCGTCAAGAGCCCGGGTTCGGCCGAAGGACTTCACCAACCCTGACACCGAGATCACCGTGTCCACGAGCACAACCTACCGAACACGGGACGAGTCGCGTCACAGGTCGACCTCGGCCGATGCGCGGCCGCCAACCCAGCATGACGAATGGGCGCCGCATCTCGCCCGGGAAATGGGTGGCCGACGTCGCCACCGAGACACCGCCCGCGCCGCCGAGGTCACCCGGTCTCGTCGCTCAGGGCTGCGGCAGCGCGGTCAGAGCTGCCACAGCCGTGAGCCTGCCGTGGGTTTCACCAACCGTTGAGGGTGTGGGCTCGCATATTGGGTCAGGGCTGTGAGCTGCCGATCCTCGGCTGGAGTTTGATCACTGTCTGGGCGCAAGGCTGGTCGGCATGGCCTTGTCCTTGCTGTACCTGATGTTGCGTCGCGTGTTGGAGCTGCTGGCGGTGATGGCCCGCGGCGATTTCAGCAAGGACGTCGAGATTCTCGTGTTGCGTCACGAGATCGCGGTCCTGCGGTCCTGCGCCGCCAGGTGAAACGACCGCGCTATCGACCCGCCGAACGGGCCTGGCTGTCCGCGTTGGCGCGGCTGGTGCCCCGCCAACGGTGGCCGATCTTCGGTGTGACGCCGGAGACCTTGCTCCGTTGGCACCGGCGGCTGGTCACTGGCAAATGGACCTACCCGTGCACCCGGTCCGGCCGGCCGCCTGTGTCCAAACAGATCCGCGACCTGGTCCTGCGGCTGGCCGCCGAGAACCCGACCTGGGGCCATCGCCGCATCCAGGGAGAACTGGTCAGCTTGGGATACAGAGTCATCGTCCGTATCGGCCAACTGTCCGCCCAACGGGACCAAGCGGAACAGGCCCTCAGGCACGAGGCCAGCCACGACCCGTTGACCGGCCTGCCGAACCGAAAGGCATTCACCACTCGGCTCGGCGATGCACTCGAGCGCGGCGAAGGCTGCGCGATCCTCTTCGGCGATCTGGACGGAGTGGGCACGCGGCGCGGCCCCCACGGGACGCCGGGCACGTAGGGCCCTCATGGGCCGGCCGATCGGACGAGGCGAGCCCGTATGCAAGCCGTCACTCTGGCAGGCATGACGCAGCCGCCGTTCGTCCTCGGACAGACCCCCGCGACACCGCCGCGAACGCCGACATGGAAGATCGTCGCCGGGGTGGCGTTGCTCGCCGGTACCTTGTGGCTCGTGGGCTCGACCGTCACACGCATGCAGGAACCCAGCGGCGGAGGCGGCGGAGGCCAGAGTGATTCGGACGCCAAGTCCGATGTCATCGTCTCGGAATGCACCGGCTCGGGAAGTACCTACACCGCCTACGTGTACGTCAAGAACACGACCTCACGCACCGCCGACTAGACCATCACCATCGAGCGGCTAACGGACAGCGGGACACGACTGGCCTCCGACGTCGTGCACGTAAACAACGTCGCCCCGGACCAGGCCGCAGAGGCGCGGGCTCACGAGCAGGGTGCCGAGACCAGCGTTGGGTTTAACTGCAGTCACTCGGTGCGGAGGAGATGAGTCCGGGCCCTCTGTACGCCAATCTGAGCCAAGATCCGGCGTCGCTCGACGATCACAGCACCCCGCACCGACGGAGCGCCCGGCGTCCGGTGTGGACGGCGGGCGCGTGCTTGTGGTGGCGCTGGGAAGCCGGCGTCGTAGAGGTCCCACCAGGTCTCGAAATCCGAAACGGCGTTTCGGATTTCGGCGTCCGACAGTCGGTCAGCGATCGGCAGCGATGACTAGCTTACCGTCCCGATCCAGCCGGCCACATTGAGGTCCCCATCGTCCAAGGTCTCGGCAGCGATCAAGCCACGCACCTCGCCGCAGCCGGTGGCAGCAATCAGCTCAGAACGCAGCCGAGCCGCGTCCGCGAACGCTTCCTCGGCCGATTCGGTGGCCACCTTCGTGACGGCAACGATCGTTGTGTCCGTGGGCGTCATGTCGTAACGCCATGTCCCCACGATGGCTGCCCATGCCCCTGCGGCCCAAAGCTTCCTGCCCTCCAGTGCCTCACGGTCCGGGGACTCAGGCCGTGAGCAACTCGGACAGCCGCACCGGGCGCAATCCCTTTTCTCGTAGGCCGGCGAGGATGTGCGGCAGCGCCTCATCGGTCATCCTCGCGTTGTCCTCGGTCACATGTAGCACCACAATGGAGCCGGGTTGTACCTTGGTGAGCACCGCGCGCACGATCGGCTCCCAGGCTGTGGCTTGCGGATCACCGCTGACGACGTCGGCCTGCACCACTGTCACGCCGACCGGCGCGATCGCCACCAGGGCGGCGGCGTTGTAGCAGAGTCCGGGAAACCGGAAATACCGGGTCTGATTCCCACCGTACGGCTTGATGATGTCGAAGGTGCGCTCCAGCTCTGCCGCCATCTCGACGCGCGGCACCCGGGGAAGGTGGTAGCAGTCTGCGGTGTAGGCGCGGTGCGACCATGTGTGGTTCGCCAGCTCGAACCGCGGGTTGGCGGCGAGCCTAGCGGTCACCTCCGGGTACTTCTGCACCCACATGCCGGTGAGGAAGAAGGTGGCGGGCACCGACTCGCGCTCGAGCAGTTCGATGACCTTGAGGTTTGCGTAAGACCGTGCCTGTCCGCTGGCCAGCTTCGCAAGCATGCCCGTGGTCATGTCGGCGTCGAAGGTGAGCGCGACGGCGTTGCCAGTGCGCGGCCCGTGGGTCACGACAGGTGGGCGCTCCGCGTCCGACCAACCCGGTGGCCGCGTCGGTGCCGAAGTCGACGCCGCGGGTGGATTCGACGCCGCGGGTGGATTCGACGCCGAAGGTGGGGCGGTGGACGCAGGCCGGCCAGCCGGATGGCCACACCCGGTCAGCGCAACCAAGCCCGCCGACGCGGCAGCTATGAAAAGCAACCGGCGCCCGTGGGTGAATAGCCAGCGGTGATGACGGCGCACGACGGCGCCGCCGCGGCGGCGGGGGGACACAGTCAGGAGCGTAGCCACTCGAGGCGAGGCTGCCCAACGCCGGCGAAGACCACGGCGCGGCGAGCTCGCGCCGAGGCGCAGAGGTGCCTCATTACGGCTCGGTAACGGCCCCCTTGTCCATAAGGGACGCGCTCGCCGCTCGTCGTGCCGCCGGTGGGCGGCTCGGCCGGCCGTCGGGCGTGCCTTCCGAGTGGTGGCCCGCATCCGTCGCGAGCGTGCCGAGGGCGTGTCGTCGCGTGCCATCGCCGCCGCCCTCAACGGGGACGGGGTGCCGACCGGGCAGGGTGGCAAGGCCTGGCACGCCTCGACGGTCCGGGCGGTACTCGCCCAGCGGTAGGGGTACGCCGTGAGGTCCGACGAGCGCATCACCGTCCGTACCGGCTCGGCGTACTCGATCGCGGCGACGCTGAGGCAGCGTCTTCGCCCGGCGATGCTGGCGCAACTGGTGGCCATTTTGACCGGAAAAGCACCGGCCACGGCCCCGACCTGCGGTGCCCGGTCGCAGCAGACGGGCCGCCGGTGTGGGCGAACCCTGCCCGACGGAGCTGTCGTCTGTCACGCACATGGCGGGGCGGCCGGGCAGGTGAGGGCGAAGGCGCTCGCGCGGGCGTCCCTCGCTGAGGCCCTGGCCAACGGCGACCGCCGACCGGCGTGGGAGATCCTGCTCGACTCGATGCACACCGTCGACGTGGTGGCTCGCCAGATACAGGACCAGGTGGTCGCCGGGTGACGGCGGCTCTGCTCGACAGGCTGTTGGACGCGACGGAGCGGCAGGGCCGATGGGCGAAGGTCGTGATCGATGCGGGCGTCGACGAGCGGTTGCCGCACACGCAGTTGACGAAAAGGTGGCCGAGCAGATGCACGCTGTCTTCGGTCGCGTCTTGAGCCGGCTCGGCCTGAGCAACCAGCAACGGCGCATGATGCCGGCGGTGTTGGCCGAGGAGATCGCGACGATGGCGGTCGCCGCGCCGCGGGCGATCGAGGGGCGGCCGGGTGGCCGGTCGTGATCCCGTCCACAATGGCCCTACGCAGCCCGTTGTACGCGACGCTGAGCCAAGATCGGAATCCGTACGTCCCCGTCATCGACGCGGGCGCTCCACTCGTCACGCTGCTTGACGCACCACGACCTGGTCCACGACCACGGGCCCTTTGCAGGTTCGCTCCAAGAAGTGGGAAGCTGCGGAAGAAGTGAACGATGTGCCGCTGCGGCCTGACATCGGGGCGGATGAGGTCTGTGAGTTGGCTGTGTGGCCCTCAGGCCGGCTGTGATCGCGTGGCACGGGCCTTCACTGTATAGCGCACGACCGTCCGGAATATGCGGTCATGCCAGGCGCGGCGCCGTTCGTCCCACAACACGGCGAACAGCCCGAGAAGCCACAGTGGAGCGAGGAGAAGGCCGGCCAGGGAGCGCGCGGCGGCGTGGGGGAAGGAGAGCTCCTGCCCGTCGCTCCGGAGTACGACCACGCCGATCAGCAGGTCGCCGATGGTCTGTCCATTGAGCCACCAGCAGGCCGCGAAGTAGGCCCACGGGACGAGCGCCGCCGCGGCCGTTACGCCCGCACTGAACCAGCCGGGAACGGCGCGTACAAGCACCTCTTGCCAGGCGAGCTCGGGCAGAGTGCTGATAGCGAGCGCGGTGAGCGTGAGCAGCGCGACGTCAATGAGCAAAGCCACAACTCGCGAGACCAGCCCGGCGTACGCGTTGCGCTGCGGTGGCGACGGCAAGGGTCACCTGTCGTTGGAGTGAGCTTTGGCCTCGTCTATCGGCGGCCGCGGTGTATCGACAGGCTTTGCGGGCGCCGGCTCCGAACCCGGCCGGACCGTGGTCGACGCGCTTCGTCCCTTACCCCGGAACGCGGATTCGACCCGATCATCGGCGGTGGCAGTGGTGGCGCGAAGGCGCTGCGTGGCCTCGCCGACAGCGCCCCGGCCTTGCTCGAGCAGAAGCTCACGCAGGCGTGGGTCATGGGTGAGATCGTCGATAACGGCGGGGAGCACGCGAGCGCGAATCTCCGGCATGACGCCGTCGATGAGGCGCGGCACCACGTCCTCCACCAGGTGCGGCACCATGCCGTCGACGATCTGCGGTACGGCTTGAGCCTGGGCCCAGGCGATGCCGTCGCTCACGCTTGCCTGGAGGAACGCGGCAGCGTCCGCGCGTCCGGCTGCGACGGTGGCCTCGCCGCGCTTCGTCGCCGCAGCGACGAGGCGGTCGAGCCGTTCGCGGGATCGCGAGATCGGCCTGTCCGGTCCGTCCGGGCTCGGTGAGCTCGACGTCCAGCCGACCGTGCGGAACGCGATTCGGGCCGGCGGCCCGATGACCCGCCGGGCCAGGCCGCGGGCCTCGGTAGCGGTCTGCTGGAGCAGGCCGACGCCCGTCATGAACGCCTCGGTGCTCGGAGCCCCGGGGCGTAGCCGCTCTGCAGCGAGCACGGCGATCCCCAGCGCCAATCGGATCGGGTGGGCGCTCGGGTCGGGCGGGGCGTGCGCCTCGTCGCCGACCTCGACCACGGTCTGTGTGTGTTCGGCAGACGCCGCGAACCACGAACCCTCGTCCGTGGATGTGTTTTCGTCGTCCCCCGCTGCGAGCTCCCCAACGTCGGTGGTCATCAGATTCACCCACCTCCAACTCGTGACGTTAGCGCATGGTTCGCCCCGGAATTACCGTTCCCGCCTCCATGATCTTGGTGGCCGGCTGTGAGCATTCTCAGGCGCGCTCAGGCGACCTTGACAAGTCCGCGGACGCCGAGGAGTCGTAGTACGTTGCCTCCACGGCCGATCTCCCTACACGCGCTAGCCTCGCTCGAGGCGATTTGCTGCGGCAGGTCGTGGGCCACAAGCTGTCGCCAGGCGTCGCGGATCAGGCGGGTTCGCTCACCGCACCGAAGGGTCCGAGGAGCGCGGAGGGCTCCGTTGCGTTGGGCGACAGCGTGATCAAGGCAGGCTTGATCTGTGAAGTCTTCGACCTGCCCTCGTCCGTGGTCGCCACCGGTGTCGGCGTTTGCCGGATTCCGGTTCCCGCCTGAGGTGATCGTGGTGGCGGTGCGCTGGTACCGGCGGTACGGCCTGTCCTACCGCGACGTCGAGGAGCTGCTGGTCGAGCGTGGTGTGGAGGTCGACCACGTCACCGTCTACCGGTGGGTGCAGCGGTTCTTGCGACACGAGGTCGCACGTGGTGAGTGAGCTCGTCGAGGAGGTTCGGCGTATGTCGAAGACGTAGCTACGGGT
>Ga0209843_1000248_pt1 | contig 10473 bp, 8 predicted proteins | sample GWRWS1_20_30_FD_187222 | JGI IMG/M metagenome (GOLD analysis project Ga0209843, IMG submission 187222) | Riverbed sediment microbial communities from areas with vegetation nearby in Columbia River, Washington, USA - GW-RW S1_20_30 (SPAdes)... | ecosystem: Environmental > Aquatic > Freshwater >... | reverse complement strand
GTCGCCCAGGATAGAGTAGGAGGTCGGCTGACTAACCGGTCGGTCAAATGCGTCATCGGGCCCTCGGGAGGCGATCATGCCAACCGTGCCAACCCGCGCCGGCAGGCTCGCCTTCGACGAGCTCGGCGCCGGTCCCGGCCTGCTGCTGCTGCCCGCCGGCGCCCACGACCGCCACGACTGGGATGGCGTGCGGCCGGCGCTCGCCGAGCGCTTCCGCACGATCGCCCTGGACTGGCCCGGCCACGGCGACTCCCCGATGCCGCCGGCGTCCTGGCGCGCGTCGGCCGCGACCTTCGCCGACGCGGTGGAGGACGTCGTCGACGCGCTGGACCTGGCCCCGGTCGCGCTGGTCGGCAACTCGGTCGGCGGCTTCGCCGCCGCGCGACTGGCCATCCGCCGCCCACGGGTGGTCGGCGCCCTCGTCCTGGTCGACAGCGGCGGCTTCGCCGGACCGACCCTGCGCTCGCGCGCGTTCTGCGCGGCCATGGGCCGGCCCTGGTTCCTGCGCGCGATCTACCCGTGGTTCGCGGCCCGCTACCTGCACGCCCGCGGCGGCGCCGCTCTGCGCATCCGCGAGGCGGCCATCGACGCCGCCCGGCGGCCGGGCACCACCGAGATCCTCAACGGCCTGTGGCGCAGCTTCAGCGGCCCCGAGCACGACCTGCGCGCCGACGCCGGCGGCATCAGCGCCCCGACGCTGCTGGTCTGGGGCGTCCACGACCCGGTGGTGCCGCCACGGGCCGGCCGCCGCGCCGCGGCGGCGATCCCCGGCGCGCGGCTGATCGTGCTCGACGCCGGGCACGTGCCGTTCGCCGACCGCCCCGAGGCGTTCCTGGCCGCGGTGCTGCCGTTCCTGGAGCCCACCCGCCGCCGGGCGCCGCACCGCGCCGAGCGCGACGGCTGACGAGCGGCTCGGGTGCGGCCCGATACACTCGATCACATGATCAAGGTGCACGTGTTCCGGGAGGGGCAGGAGCTGACCGACGTGCCGGTCGCGGACCTCTCCGAGGTCCGGGGCGAGCCGGACCTGCTGGTCTGGGCGGATGTGATCTCCGGTACGCCGGAGGAGGTGGCCGAGATGGGCCACGAGTTCGACATCCACCCGGTCGCCCTGGAGGACTGCCACCACCAGCGCAAGCAGCGACCCAAGGTCGAGGAGTACCCGGGCCACGTGCTGCTGGTCGCCTACGCGGCCAAGCCGGGCGCGGACGGCCAGCAGGTCGAGCTGCACGAGCTGGACCTGGTCGCCGGGCCGAACTTCCTGGTGACCTTCCACGCCGGCAGGCCCATCGACGCCGAGTCGGTCGCCAACCGGGTCAAGGCCCACCCCGAGCTGGCGAAAGAGGGTTCCGGCTTCCTGCTCTACGTGGTCCTGGACGAGCTGGTGGACTCGTTCTTCCCGACCCTCGACGGGATCGGCGGGCGGGTCGAGGACCTCGAGGAGGCGGTGTTCGCGGGCAGGAGCGACGTGCAGAACCAGATCTTCGCGCTCCGCAAGGACCTGATCGCGGTCCGCCGGGTGGCCGGCCCCATGCGTGACGCCATGATCGTGCTGCTCCGCCGCGACCTGGGCCTGTTCAGCCGCGAGGCGCAGCGCTACCTCCAGGACATCTACGACCACCTGATCCGGGTGGTGGAGAGCGTCGAGGACTACCAGGACCTGGCGGCCGGCGCGCTGGAGGCGAACCTGACGGTGGCGTCCAACCGGGTCAACACGGTCGCCCGCAACCTCACCGCGTACGCCGCCATCTTCGCGGTGATCACCATGATCAGCGGCATCTACGGCATGAACTTCGAGCACATGCCGGAGCTCTCCTGGCGGCTCGGCTACGCCTGGGCGCTGGGCCTGATGGCGGGCGGCGCCGGCGGTCTGTGGCTGTATTTCAAGCGGAAGGGCTGGTTGTAGAGAATACCCAGGTGAACGCGACGCTGGAACGAGTCCGCGTGCGGGTCGCCGAGCGGTTCCCGGCCGACCTGGACCGGATCCGCGACTACCTCCGGCTCCCGTCGGTCAGCGCGACCGGCGAGGGCATCCGCGCCGCCGCCGAGGCGACCGGCGCCTGGATCGAGGGCGCCGGCGGCTCGTTCGAGCTGGTGGAGACCCCCGGCCACCCGCTGGTGCTCGGCGAGCTGCCCGGCCCGGCGGGCGCCCCACGGCTGCTCCGCTACGGCATGTACGACGTCCAGCCCGCCGAGGAGCCGGAGTGGACCTCGCCGCCGTTCGCGGCCGAGGTCCGCGAGCTGGCGGGGGTCGGTCCCGCCGTGGTGGCCAGGGGCAGCGCCAACTCCAAGGGCTGCCTGGCCGCCTTCTTCCTCGCCGTGGAGGTGCTGCGGGAGCTGGAGGCGATGCCGCCGCTCACCGTCGTGCTGATGGTCGAGGGCGAGGAGGAGCTCGGCAGCCCCAACCTGCCGGCGGTGGTCCGCGCCCGCGCCGCCGACCTCCGGGCCGAGGCCGCCTTCGACCTGGACCTGACCGCCGGCCTGGACGGCCAGCCGGAGCTGATCCTCGGCTGCAAGGGGCTGTGCAGCCTGGAGCTGGTCGCGGAGGGCGGGGACTGGGGCGGGCCAGCGATCGACCTGCACTCCAGCGAGCAGGCCTGGATCGCGTCGCCGGTGTGGGCGCTGGTCCACGCGCTGGCGACCCTGACCGACGAGGACGAGCGCATCCGGGTGCCCGGCCTGGACGGCGGTCAGGGGCCCTCTGACGGCGACGCCCGCCTCCTCGCCGAGCTGGCCGAGACCTTCGACCCGGCCGAGCACCTGCGCGAGGCCCGCGCCGCCCGCTACCGCCTGCCCGGGGGAGCGGCGGAGCTGCTGGAGGCGCTGCTGTTCCGGCCGACCATGAACGTCTCCGGGATCGCCGGCGGCTACGTCGGCCCGGGCGGCAAGACGATCGTGCCGAGCCGTGCCGTGGCCATGGTCGACATCCGGCTGGTGCCGGGCGGCGACCCCGAGGCGGCCACCGCCGCGGTCCGCCGCCACCTCGACCGCCACGGCTTCGGCCACGTCGAGGTCCGCATGCTCGAGTCCTACCCGTGGGCCAAGGCCCCGCCCGGCAACCGCGCCGAGCTGGCGCTGCGCGCCTCCTACCAGGCACTCGGCCGCCGGCCGCTCCCCTACCCGCTGGCTCCGTGGTGCGCGCCCTACTACGTGTTCGACCGCATCCTCGGCCTGCCGTGGGCGGCTGGTGGCGTCGGCCACGCCGCGGGGGCGCACGGCCCGGACGAGTACGCCACCGTCGCCGGCCTCCAGGAGCACGTGGTCGGGGCCGCCGCCTTCCTGCTCGCCTACGCGGCCGGTGCCGTCGAGGCGCCGGCGTGAGCGCGCTGCGGGTGGTGGTCGCCAGGGGCGACCCGCTGGAGCGGGGCAGGACCCTCGGCTACGAGCTGGCGGACCTGATCCGCCACTCGCTGGAGTTCTACTGGCGCTACCTGGTCCGGCGGGGCGTGCACGCCGGCGAGCTGGCCGGCCTGCTCGGCCCCTACCTGCAGGCGGCCGAGCGGGAGCTGCCCGACCTGGTCGAGCTGGTCAGCGGCATGGCCGAGGCCGCGGGGGTGTCGTTCTGGGAGCTGTTCGCGATCAACGCCTTCGAGGAGCTGGAACCGCTGCTGGAGCCCGGTGAGGCCACCGGCACCACCGGGGACGGCTGCTCCACGGTGACCGTGTCCGGGCCCGGCTACACGCTGCTCGGCCACAACGAGCAGTGGATGGCCGGCGACCGCGGCAACGTCGCGGTGGTGATCGAGCTGCCCGACGACGGCCCGGCGCTGGTCTCCCCCACCATCGTCTGCTGCCTGCCGGCGGTCGGCATGAACGAGTACCGGGTCGCCCAGGGGATCCAGTCGCTGGTCGCCCGCGACGACGGCGTCGGCGTGCCGCGGGTGCTGGTCTCCAGGCACGCCCTGGTGTCCTCCTCCCCGGCCGACGCGCTGCGCCGGGCCACCCTGCCGGGACGGGCGGGCGGGTACGGGCACAGCTTCGCGTTCGGCACCGGGTCGGCGATGAGCATCGAGACCAGCGCCACCCGCTTCGCGGTGGCCGGCGTGCCCGGCTGCCACACCAACCACTACACCGACCCGGAGCTGGCCGAGCTGGCCCCGCCGCCCAGCCCTGGCAGCGTCGCCCGCCTGGAGCGGCTGCGGGCGCTGGTCGAGGAGCGCGCCCCGGCCACGCCGGCCGCCCTCGGCGAGATCCTGGCCGACCACGGCGGCGGCGGGCCGCAGACGATCTGCGAGCACGGCACCGGGGAGCCGGCCGACGAGGCCTCGGCGATCATGTTCTCGATGGTCTGCGACCTGGACCTTGGGAGGATCTGGGTGGCGCCGGGCAGCCCGTGCGCGACCCCCTACGAGGAGGTGGACCTGTCCGGTGTGGTCTGAGCGGGGGCCGTTGCGGTACGAGCGCCTGACCTGGCCGGAGGTGCGGCGGGCGGCGGCCGAGGAGCGCGTCGCGCTGGTGCCGGTCGCGACCCTTGAGGACCACGGCCCGCACCTGCCGGTCGACACCGACCTCAGGATCGTGACCGAGATCTGCGAGCGGGCCGCCGCCGAGGCCAGCGGCCGGGTGGTGCTGCTGCCGGCCATCCCGCACGGCTACGACCCGCACCACATGGACTTCCCCGGCGCGATCACGATCGGCTGGGACACGTTCACCCGCTACTGCGCGGACGTCGGCCGCTCGCTCGCCCACCACGGCTTCCGGCGGATGCTGTTCCTGAACGGCCACGGCTCCAACCAGAACCTGGTCGAGATGGCGGCGCGGCTGGTGATGGTCGAGCGGCCCGAGGTGCTGGCGGCGGCCGCGTTCTACCTGGCGAGCCCGGAGGCGGCCGCGGTCATCGAGCGGGTCCGCGACTCCAGCAGGGGCGGCATGGCCCACGCCTGCGAGCTGGAGACCTCGATCTACCTGGCGATCGACCCGGGCGCGGTCGACATGGACCTGGCGGTGGACGAGCGCGGCTACCCGGAGGGCGAGCACGCCTGGCTGGACTGGTCGGACGGGTCGCTGAAGCTGATGCCGTGGTGGTCGGCGTTCAGCCGCAGCGGCGTGCAGGGCGACGCCACCAGGGCGACCGCCGCCAAGGGCCGGGCGCTGCTGGAGGCGGCGGTCGCCGAGTGCGTCGCCTACGTCGACGAGCTGCTGGCCAAACCGCTCCCGGAACGGCATGAACCGGCGGAGGGGTCCGGGGAACCCCAAGGGGGTGCCCCGGTGGATCGGGGGCGGCCATGACGGTGCGGGCGACCAGGTTCGGCGGGCCGCTGGCCGAGGGCGGCTGCGTCGGCGTGCCGGCGCCGGCCAGCCCCTGGGAGAACCGCTCCGACCTGCTCCGCGGGGTCGAGTGGTGGCAGGCGCGCGGCTACCGGGTGAAGCTGGCCGACGGCATCGAGGCCCGCGACAGCTACGTCGCCGGCGACGCCAAGGGCCGCGCCCGCGACCTGGAGGCGATGTTCGCCGACCCCGAGGTGGACGTGGTCCAGTGCCTCACCGGCGGGTTCGGCTCCATGCAGCTCCTGCCCCACCTGGACTTCGACCTGATCGCCGAGCACCCCAAGGCGTTCCTCGGCTACTCCGACATCACCGCCCTGCACGTGGCGCTGCGCCAGCGGGCCGGGCTGGCGACCTTCTACGGGCCGCACCTGTGGACGATGGGCGCCAAGGACACCAGCGAGCTCACCCGCGGTCGGCTGCTGGAGGTGCTCGCGGGCGGCGGGACGGGGCCGGTGCCCCGCGATCCCGACGACCCGTACGTGCGGCCCATCCGCGGCGGCCGCGCCAGCGGCCCGCTGGTCGGCGGCGACCTGTGGCTGCTGCTGCAGACCATGGGCACCCCCTGGGAGCTGGAGCTGGACGGCGCGATCCTGTTCTTCGAGGACGTCGAGGCGCCGCCCTGGTACGTGGACGGCATGCTCACCCAGCTCGGGCAGGCCGGGAAGCTGGCGCAGGTGGTCGGGGTGGCGATCGGCGAGATGGACAAGTGCGACTGGAGCGAGCAGCGGCCGGAGTGGCCGCGGACCAAGTCGCTGGAGCAGGTCCTCGAGGAGCATCTGGAGCCGCTCGGCGTGCCGGTCCTCTACAGGCTGCCAGTCGGGCACGCCAAGCACCTGGCCACCCTGCCGCTCGGGGTGACCGCGACCCTCGACGCCGACGCCCGCACCCTCACGGTGGACGAGCCGGCGCTGCGGTGAGCTCCTCCGGCGCGGTCACGGTCCGCCCCGCGGCGGTCGGCGACGCGCCCGCCCTTGGCCGGGTGCACGTCCGGGCGTGGTGGTGCCGAGGTGCGCTACCGGCGGCGACTGGAGCGCGGGTAGAAGCCGGGCGGTAGAGCGCGGACAATGTAGCCGTTGGAGCAGTCGCGTGAGGGGCGGTCTCATGCGTGCGGGGCACCAGCGTGGCCGCGTGGGAGCGCGCACCGCCGCCAGGCTCGCCTGGTGGCTGTGCGCGGTCTCGTTGGCGATGATGGCGGCGCGCCTGGTGGTCGTGGTGCTGGGGGCATCGACCGCGCTGCCAGCCGGCTTCCCGCCACCGGTGGTCCAGGCGATCGAGGTCATCGGGTTCCTCGGCGCGCCGATCCTCGGGGGGGTCATCGCCTCGCACCGCCCCGAGAACCCCTATGGCTGGCTGTGGTGCGCGATCGGCCTCAGCCTGGGCGTGACCTTCCTCGCGGTCGGCTACGGGGCCTACACCCTGGTGGTGGAGCCCGGCGCCCTGCCCGGTGGCGTGGCGGCGGCGTGGGTCTCGGGCGTGGCCACCGCCATCGACTATGGTCTGCTGCCATTCGTCTTCTTGTTGGTTCCCGACGGCCGGCTGCCCTCTGACCGCTGGCGATGGGTGGCCCGGACGGCCGGCCTGGTCGGCGTGGTGCTGGTCGTGCTCTTTGCGGTCGGTCCCGAGATCTACGACTTCCCGTTCGTCGACAACCCGGTCAGGTTCACCGGGACGCCCGGCGAGCTCGTCGAGTGGCTCTTTCAGAGCGGCGTCGCCCGGGTGGTCTGGCTCGCCTATATAGCGACCTTGGCGCTCTCCGCGGTGTCGATGGCGGTGCGGTTCCGACGCGCCAGGGGGCAGGAGCGCCAGCAGCTCAAGTGGTTGGCGTTCGTGGGCATCGCGGTGTTCGGCTTCTTCGTCGTGGACGTGTTCGTGTCGGCGTGGGAAGGCCGCCTGTTGGACGCGGTCGTCGGCGCCCTGCTCTTCTCGGCCATGTACGCCGCCATCGGCATCGCGGTCCTCAGGCACCGCCTGTACGACATCGACCTGCTGCTCACGCGCACGCTCGCCTATGGGTTGCTCACCGCCGCGTTCACGGTGGTCTACCTGGCCATCGTGGTGGGGATCGGCACGCTGGTCGGCTCGCCCGAGAGACCGGGCCTGTTGTCGATCGCCGCCACCGCCGTGATCGCGGTGGCGTTCCAGCCCGCCCGCGAACGCAGCCGGCGGCTGGCCAACCGGCTGGTCTACGGCAAGAGGGCCACGCCCTACGAGGTCCTGTCGGCGTTCTCGCGGGGCGTGGCCGGCGCCTCCACCGACGACTCGCTGCTGCGGATGGCCCGCCTGGTGGTGGAGGCGACCGGCGCGACGCAGGCGACCGTGTGGCTGCGCCTCGGCGACGTCCTGCAGCCGCAGGCCCGCTGGCCCGAGCGTCGGCCGTTGCCGGAGCCCGTCGCGCTGGAGGGCCGCGGCGTGGACGAGGCCCTGGCCGCGACGCAGGCCACCAGCCTGTCGTTCCCGGTCGGGCACGAGGAGGAGCTGCTCGGCGCGCTGACGGTGACGATCTCCCCGGCCGAGCCGCTCACCGTCGCCGGTGAGAAGCTGATCACCGACCTGGCCACCCAGACCGGGCTCGGTCTGCGGTTCCAGCGCATGAAGGAGCGGGCCCTGTTCGCCAGGGCGCTGGCGTCCTTCCTCCCACCGGAGGTCGCCGAGCTGGTCGAGGCCTCGCCGTCGGCGCTGTCGCTGCGGGAGGAGCTGGAGGCCACCATCCTGTTCTCCGACATCCGCGGGTTCTCCTCCCTGGCCGAGCGGCTCCCTCCGCGGGAGGTGGCCGAGGTGGTCGGCCGCCACCTGGCGGCCATGGTCGAGGTCGTCACCTCCCACGGCGGGGTGCTGGACAAGTTCGCCGGCGACGCGGTGATGGCGGTGTTCGGCGCGCCCCGACCGGCGGCCGACCACACCCGGCGGGCGCTGGCGTGCGCGGCCGCCATGCAACGCCGGCAGCTCGCCCTCAACGACGCCGCGGAGCACGCGGCGCTGCCGACGTTCCAGATCGGGATCGGGATCAACACCGGGACGGTGATCGCGGGAACCCTTGGCGGGCCGGGCCGGCTGGACTACACGGTGCTCGGCGACGCGGTCAACATCGCCCAACGGCTGCAGAGCGAGGCGGTGGGCGGCGAGATCCTCGCCGCGGCCGTGACCGTGCGGCAGGCGGGCGCCGACGGGGCGGAGCCGGTCGGCCGCAAGCGGCTCAAGGGACGCCAGGAGCTGGTGGAGGTCTACCGGATCCACTGGGCGGCCGCCCCGACCGCGCGGCCCTCGTAGGAGACCGCCTACGCCAGGTCGAGGGCGGGGTCGGCGTGGACGGGCTCGCCCTCGACCAGGGTGGCGAGCACCCGGGCGTCGCCGATCGGCCCGGCGGCGGGGTCGAACGGGTCGCGGTCCAGCACCGCCAGGTCGGCGAGCTTGCCGGGCGTGATCGAGCCCGTGTCGGCCTCCAGGCGCAGCGCGTAGGCCGAGCCGATGGTGAAGGCGTCCAGCGCGGCGGGCAGGTCCAGCCGCTCCGCCGGCAGGAACGGCTCGCCGCCGCGGTCGGATGGCGCCACCCGGTTGACCGCGACCTCCAGCTCCAGCAGCGGGTTGGCGGTGGAGACGGTCCAGTCGCTGCCGAACGCCAGCACCGCCCCCGCTCGGCGCAGGCTCGCCCACGGGTACTGCCAGCCGGCCCGCTCCGGCTCCAGGAACGGCAGGGTCAGCTCCCGCATGTACCCGTCCAGGCACGCCCAGAACGGCTGGGCGTTGGCGACGACCCCGAGGCGGCGGAAGCGGGGGCGGTCGTCGGGATGGACGAACTGCAGGTGGGCGATCTGGTGGCGGCTGTCGCGACGGCCGTTGGCGTCGGCGGCGGCCTGGAAGGCGTCCAGCGCCTCGCGGACCGCCCGGTCGCCGATCGCGTGGATGTGGACGTCGAAGCCGGCGCGGTCCAGCGCGGTCACGACCCTGGCCAGCTCGTCGGGGGGGAGCATGCCGATGCCGCGGTTGCCGGTCGGCGCGCCGTCGCCGTCCAGGTACGGGTCGAGCATCGCGGCGGTGCGGTTCTCGAACACGCCGTCCTGGAAGTGCTTGACGGCGCTGGCTCGCAGCCTGCCGACGGTGTGGGTGCGGGTCAGCGCCGGCAGGCTGGCGAGCTGGGCGTCGCCGTCGGCCACCTCCCACTTGACGGCCGCGACCACCCGGCCGGTGAGCGCGCCGCGCTCGGCGACGGCCCGGTAGGCGGCCAGCGTCTCGGGCGACACCAGGGCGTCCTGCCAGGCGGTCACCCCCAGCCGGTGCAGGTGGGCCTGGCCCAGCTCGATCCCGGCCTCCCGCTCGGCCGGGCCGGGGTCGGGGACGAGGTCGCCGACCAGGTTCATCGCCTCCTCGTGGAGCGCGCCGGTCGGCTCGCCGGTGGCGTCCCGCTCGATCCGGCCCCTGGGCGGGTCCGGCGTGGCGGCGGTGACGCCGGCCACGGCCAGGGCGCGGCTGTTGACCCAGGCGCTGTGCCCGTCGGTGGAGGCCAGGAAGACGGGCCGGTCGCCGACGACCGCGTCCAGCGCGGCCCGGTGCGGGGCGCCACCCGGGAAGGCGTCCATGACCCAGCCGCCGCCCTCGACCCAGGGCGCGTCGGGATGGTCGGCGGCGTAGCGGGCGACGGCCGCCGGGTAGGCGGCCGGCTCGACCTCGTGGAGGTCGCATGCCAGCAGCTCCAGGCCGCCGATGGAGGGATGGACGTGGGCGTCGTGGAAGCCGGGCAGCACCAGGCCGCCACGCAGCCGCAGCACCCTGGTGGCGGGACCGCGGAGCGCCGCGACGTCACGCTCGGCGCCGACGGCGGCCACGCGGCCGTCCCTGACGGCGACCGCGTCGGCCCAGCGCCGCGCCGGGTCGGCCGTGTACACCGGCGCCCCGACCACCAGCAGCTCGGCGGCTCCGTCCGCTCTGCTCATCGGTTCCGCTCCTTCCCAGCTCGTCCCGTCGTCTCCGGCGCGCCGCCCCGCTCCTGCTCCACCGGGGCGGGCTGCCCCCGCGGCGCCGCCGTCGGGCGGAGGCGGGCGGCGACCGACGGCCAGTCCACCACGACCAGCAGGGCGGTGGCGGCCATGGCCGAGTAGTCCAGGCGCATCGCCAGCCAGATGCCGGCGTGCAGGGCGACCGCGGCCGGCAGGAACAGCCACGCCAGCCGGGGCCGCCACAGGACCAGCGGGAACCCGAGCTCCACGGCCA
>Ga0209843_1000246_pt1 | contig 10479 bp, 9 predicted proteins | sample GWRWS1_20_30_FD_187222 | JGI IMG/M metagenome (GOLD analysis project Ga0209843, IMG submission 187222) | Riverbed sediment microbial communities from areas with vegetation nearby in Columbia River, Washington, USA - GW-RW S1_20_30 (SPAdes)... | ecosystem: Environmental > Aquatic > Freshwater >... | reverse complement strand
GATCCTCGCGCTGGCGCGCCAGCGCAACCTCCCACGTGAATGCCAGTCCCGGACGCCGCGGTTCTGGCGCATTCCTCAGCTTCGCCACGCGTACCTCCCATTGGCTACGGGCGCGCATAGCGTCCCGGAGCCGCCGGTCGCGGTAGAAGGTCTCCGGCGGACGGGCCAACCCATAGTCGTCCGCCCACCATTCGCCGGCGACCGGATCGAGGATCGTGTCGAGGTGCGACGGGTAGCGCCGCTCGGCGCCATCTCGAGTGTCTTCGCACTCGCGCATCGGCTGAATGATGCGGCCTTCCTGATCCACCACGACGAGGTAAAGACCGGTTGTCGCGAGCAGTCGCTGAAGCAGATCCAGACTTGGCGTCATGGCACCGGACTCAACCCTGCCCACAGTGGACGGAGCGACCTGCGCCATCGTTGCCATCTGCCGCTGGCTCATGTCATTGATCCGCCGGGCCCGACGTACCAGCCCGGGGATCGGGAAGCGTCCCACCTTCGGCAGGGACTGCTCCATCGCATCTGCCTTCTTCTCCCAGTCTGCGCGCATGGCGGCCAGATTGCTCGACCATTGGGCGCCCGCGCAAGCCGCCATCGGAGGACCTGTGGATAACTCGTCGCCTGTGGACGGTCAAGGTGGCGATGCGATGCACGCCGCACCTCACGCATCGTCACCGGCCCCGCTCCGGTCCACCTCTCACGATTTGAGAAACTGCAGGTCAGATCTGGTGTTGCCGATAAGTGAGCAGAGCAAACGGCCGGCGGAAGAACGGCAGCGGTCGGCTGGGCAGGATAACTGAGCGTGGCGTGACCGGGTCCACTGGGCGGTCCATTGGCGTCGGCGTGGGCCGCGCCACATCAGCCGGCGCGACGATGGGCGGGCTGGCGCCGCAATGGATGTGCTACGGTAACGGGGTAGCAGTTATCGGTTCCCGGAGACTTCCTAAGGCGCCTGCGGAAATGTGACCCAGGCGCTTTTTGTTGTGGGCGCTCACTCCATGTGGGCGTCGCGGGTCCGTGATTTATCAAGGAGTAAGACATGGTTGTTGGCACAGTCAAGTGGTTCAACGCGGAGAAGGGCTTCGGCTTCATCACCCCCGATGGTGGGGGCAACGACGTGTTCGCCCACTTTTCGGCCATCGCGACCAGCGGCTACCGCTCGCTGGACGAGAACCAGCGGGTGGAGTTCGAGATCACCCAAGGCCCCAAGGGCCCGCAGGCCGAGAACATCCGGCCCGTCTGAGCATCTCAGCGCATCATCCGGTGCCGGCTCGCTGCGTCGCAGCGGGCCGGCATCGGTCATTTTAGACAGTTGATCGGGGTACGTACGGTGTGGACATGGACGTGACCGACACCAATACGGCACTAACGATCGTCTGTGCCATCGCCATCGTGGTCGGCATCTTCGGCACGGTGCTCCCCTTCGTGCCGGGCCTGCTCTTGAGCTGGGGCGGGGTGCTGCTGTGGGCGATCTTCGCCGACGGTGGCGCCGGCAAATGGCTCGTCTTCGGCATCGTCACGGTGCTGGCGTTGCTCGGTACGGCGATGAAATATCTGCTGCCAGGACGCAAGATGCAACGCGAGGGCGTGCCGAACCTGTCGCTTCTCGCGGGCGGTCTTCTCGGCATCGTCGGGTTCTTCGTGGTGCCGGTGGTGGGGCTCTTCCTGGGGTTCGTGCTGGGCGTCTTCCTGGCCGAGCTGACCCGCCTGAAGAGCTCACGTCTGGCCTGGCCATCTACGTGGCGAGCCATCAAGGCGGTCGGCTTCTCCATGATGATCGAGATCTTCGCCGGGATGTGCATCCTGGCCGTATGGGTGGCCGGTCTGTTCCTGGTCTGAGCGCCCAGCGCTAACGTCCAGTTAGTGAAGCTAGGACCGCTTGGTCTCGGCGCGTTGCACGAGGGTGATCAAACGCTCAAGTTGGGCGTCGACCCGGTTGAAGCGGGTCTCGGTTGCCCGTTCCAGGCGGCCCAGCTGTTCCCGCGTCTCGGTGACGTCGGTCTTCAACCCGGTGACGTCGGTCCTCAACCCGGTGACGTCGGTCCTCAACCCGGTGACGTCGGTCCTCAACCCGGTGACGTCGGTCCTCAAGCCGGTGACGTCGGTCCTCAACCCGGCGACGTCGGTCCTCAACCCGGCGACGTCGGTCTCCAGGCGGTCGAACCTGGCGTCGTTGCGGGACTGCCCGTGGGCGATGAGTTCGCCAACCTGGCGCCATAGCGCAGGCAAGTCGTTGGTGTGCGCCTGCGCCGGATCCACGGTTTCCACTCGCAATTCGCCCTCCGCTGGATTCGCTGCCCACGCCACGATAGACCACGACCTACGCCCAAGGACAGACTCGCGCAGCGGGGTGTGGATAACTTCAGCGAAGGTGCCACGACGCGTGGGTGCGGGCCCCCGGCGCGAGCCCCGGGCGCGAGCATCGAGACGGTCGAGCGCAAGGCTGGCAACGTCGGGACGCGCTACTCCCCACGCTGGATTGGTTCTAGCGGACCCGAAGGCAGTCCAGGTTGAGGAAGTTACGGCTCCGGCGCGATGAGTCATAGACGAGCGAGACAGTGTTCGGCCCGCGTCGCAGCGGCACATCGATGCTGACGGTGGCGTAACGGTCCCACCCGCCCATGCCGGCGAACAGCATCGTGTCGGCACGCACGATGCCGTTGACCTCGAGGTACCGGAACGCGTCGCCCGCACCGGCGGCGTAGCGGAAGGTGAGCGTGTGCGTCTGTCGGGCGGACACGTTGACCTCAAAATCGTCAACCTCGAAGCCTTCGACTTCAAAACTGACGTACTGGCCGTCCATGTGCCAACCCGCCGCGTACCCGGACCCGGTGTAACCGGCGTGGATGGCCTCGCTCGCCAACCCAGCCAGAGTGGCCGTCTGCACCCCGTACACCGTGCCGCCGTCGGCCGGCAGCCGCGCCGTCTCGCCGCCGGCGCCGAGGAGTGCGACCTCGCCGAGGAGCAGCCCAGCCGAGGCCTGGGTGGCCGCGTTGACCCGACCGGCCGGTCCCCGCCAGATCAGGCCCAGACCATCGCTCGCGTCGCGGCTGGAGTTCCACACCGCCTCCGCGTTCGCGGCCAGAAACTCACCGTAGCCCTCGAAGCGGTCCGCGGCGTAAAGCCTCGCCAGGCCCTGCGCGAAGATCCCCTTAAAGATCTGAGCGTCCTTGTTCTCAGCGCTTGGCTCGTTGGGCTCCTTCAGGATGTCGCCGGGGTAGACCAGCGTGGCGATCGCGGCATCGGCGATCCGCCGCGCACGCTCTAGGTACAAACCCTCGCCGGTGGCGCGCCACAGTTCGACGAGCCCCCCTAGGATGACGCCCTGATTGTAGGTCCACGTGGTGTCGCCGTTGTTGGCGCACGAGCCGTCCAAGCCGTCGTTGACCAGATGAGCAGAGTTGATCATTCCGCTGGCGTCGAACCAGGCCCAAGACCGAAGCGCCCAGTTCAGATAACTGCCGGGGGAGCCGTCGTCGGTTCGGGTCCGGCGATGCAGGCGCGCGGCCGCGAGCAGGAAGAGTTCGTTGGTGATGGCGTTCTTGTACGTACGGTCCCTGCGCCACCACAGACCACCGCCGCACGTGTCGTCCCACCCGTCGCTCATCGCGGCGAACAGCGCTCGCGCCTCATCGAGGTACTTCGGATCTCCGGTGACGTCGTAGGCGCGCACCCACGCATTGAGGTACCAGCCGTCATCGTCGTAGAACTGGGAGCGCCGCCCGCGGTAGCGCGCAAACGACTTTTCGATGACATTGAGGTACGCGATCTGGCGCGTGCGTTCGTACGTGTTGACCACGGCTTCAATCGCCAGGGCTGGCTGCCACGCCTCTGCGGTCGGGGTCACCCATCGGCCAGTCTTCGGGGAGAAGTAGGTGAGCAGCCTCGCGATGGCCCGGCGGTCGCGGTCCTGCGCGATCTCAGCCGATGCCAGCACGGCCCCCAGTTTGACATGTTCCGGTCCCGGGTACCCCCGGGTCGGCCTACCTTTGGACATGGACCTGAGACATCACGTCACACGAGGAGGCCAACGATGACCACGGCCCGAGACGTCATGCACAGCGGTGCGGAATGCATCGACGTGGGTGAAACGCTTGCCGCGGCGGCGCAGAAGATGCGCAACCTGCATGTGGGCGCGCTACCGATCTGTGGCAGGGACAACCGTCTACATGGGATCATTACCGACCGCGACATCGTGGTGCGGTGTATCGCCGACGGACAGGATCCGAAGACCATGACGGCGGGCGAGATGGCTCAGGGCCCCCCGATCTGGGTGGACGCCGACGCCGAAGCGGCCGAGGTGCTGTCCGTCATGATCGAGTCCGGTATTCGCCGGGTCCCCGTCCTGGAAGACCATCAGCTGGTTGGGATGATCAGCGAGGCGGATCTCGCCACACGGCTGGACGAGGGACAGGTCACGCAGTTCGCGTCGGCGCTCTACAGCGCGCCGCCGAACAGCTGACCTTACGCCGCCTCGGCCAGCAGGCCCGCGCGCAGGATCGCGAGTGAACGGCGCAACAACCGGGACACATGCATGGCCGACACCCCGATCTGATCGGCGATCTCAGACTGGGTCAGCTCTCCGGCGAACCTCAGCAAGAGAATGCGCTGCTCCCGCTCGGGCAGCGTGGTCATGATCTGTTGGAGCGCTGCGCGATCGATGGCCCGGTCGACGCTGTCATCCTGACCGGCCAATGTGTCGCCCAGTTCGGTCGCGTCTGTTGCCGGGCCCACCGGGGCGTTGAGCGAGTGCGGACGGTACGCCGCGGCGCATTCCAGGCCTGCGATGACCTCGCGCTCGCTGACGCCCAGCCGATGGGAGAGTTCGGCGATCGTTGGCGCGCGACCCATGCTCTGCGTCAGCAGCGGCCGCAAGCCGACGATCTCCAGATGAAGCTCCTGCAGGCGCCGCGGTATGCGCAGCCGCCACCCGACGTCGCGGACGTAGCGCTTGAGTTCGCCGACGATGGTGGGCGTGGCGTATCGCACGAACGGCACGCCCCGGCCGATGTCGAACCGATCCACCGACTTGATCAGCCCTAGGATCGCGACCTGCATCAGGTCGTCTACAGGCTCACCGCAGCGATAGAACCTGCGGGCGAGCCGGCGGGCCAACGGAATGTAGGCGCAGATCGCTTCATGGCGCACCTGCTGCCTGGCCGGATCTCCATCCGACATCCCAGCCAACCGCACGAGTGCCGGGTGCGCCGCACGGATGCCCTCCACGGGACAAATCTGCCACCGTCACGGTGGGCGGATGCGGCGTTTGGAGGTTCGAGCGCTCCGACACGCCGGGTTTGGCGCCGCAATATCCTCTTGCGAACTTTCCGCTGGAACCAATCTTCTGCGACTCCCGGATGAGGAGGGATCTTCTCGACCGGGCGATCGTGGCTGGTTCGCGGCGCAGACTGTGGGGTACGGGTTCAGACAGAGACCATCACGGGCAACGGCTGGGGGTACTTGGTGCGGGTCCGGTCAGGAGACGTCGACGCAGGACCACTGCCGCCGGCGCGGTTCGCCATGCCCGAGCCACCCTCCACGTTAGTGCAGGTGCCCCGGGTAAGCCGGATCCTCGACGTCGCGGCCCGGGGTCCGGTGATACTACTGGCCGCACCGGCAGGGTGGGGTAAGACGGTTGCGGCGAGCGCCTGGCTCAGGGGCGGCGGGGCCGACTGCAGAGCGGCCTGGTTGACACTGGAACGCGGGGACGAACGAGAACGATTCTGGTCCCGGCTGAGCGCCGCGCTGGCCACCGTCGGTATCTCGGGAGAGCGAAACCGCACAGCACCAGAGGCCGAGGATCGTGCCGGCCAGCTGGCCGACCGGATCAACGGACTGCGCGAGCCGGTCCTTGTCGTCCTGGACGACTTTCACGTGGTCGAAGACCCGAGCGTGCTGGAGGGCCTCGACCTGCTCGTCCGCCATACCCGCGGGCGGCTCCGCCTGCTCATCGCGACCAGGGCCGACCCCGCCCTGCCGCTGCATCGGTGGCGGCTTCGGGGGGAGCTTACCGAGGTGCGCGAGGATGATCTCGCCTTCACCGTCGACGAGACTTCGCAGCTGCTGGCCAGGCACGACCTGGCGCTGCCGACCGCCGACATACGAGCGCTGCACGCCCGGACCGAGGGTTGGCCAGCCGGGCTCAGACTCGCCGCGCTGTCCATGCGGGGACAGCCCGATACCGCACGGGTGATGGAGGAGTTCAGCGGCGAGCTCGACAGCGTGGCGCAGTATCTGGACGCGGAGGTCTTCCAGACTCAACCGGCGCAGGTCCAGGATCTCCTGCTCTGCACCAGCGTGGTGGACCGAGTCTGCGGCGAGCTGGCCGACGAGCTGACCGGACGCGACGACGGAGAACAGCGACTGGCCGACCTGCGGCACACGAACGTGTTCCTGGTCCCGCTCGGCGGCCGACCGGCGTGGTACCGCTACCACCACCTCTTCGGCGAGATGCTCCAGGCCACCCTGCGACGGCGTGCGCCGGAGCTGATCCCCGAACTACACCACCGCGCTGCCCATTGGTACACCACTCACGGCCTTCCGATCGCCGGGCTCAGGCACGCCCTTGCGGCGGACGACGCGGGGGTGGCCAGAGCTCTGCTACGCGAGCACTGGCCAGAACTCGCGTTGTGCGGTTGCCACGAACGGCCACAGCACACCCGAGCGTCCATATCGGACGATGTGCCGACCGGCGCCGATGCGGAGCTGACCCTCGCATACGCAGCCGACCGGCTGGACATCAACGACCTGGACGGTGCGGATCATCTGATGCGCAGCGCGGCGCGCCGGCAGGAACACTCCACAGCCTCGATGGCCGCGGGGCTGATACCCGCGGCGCTGCGACTGGCGCGGGCGCGCCTCGGCGACGACATCACCAGCGTGGCGTTCGCGGCCAGCGACCTGCTCGACAGCGTCGAGCAGGCGGAGACCCGCGCCGAGATGCAGGACGACGATAACGACCGGTGCGCGGCGGCCCGCACCGTGGCCCTCACCGCGTTGGGCCTCGCCCAGCTGGGCGTCGGCGACCTCGAGGCCGCCCAGGACACGCTGCTCGACGGGGTGTCCGCCGGCGCGCAGGCTGGGCCGCAGTGCGCCCGGGTCTCGTGCACCGGCGGGCTCGCTCTGCTCAGAGCCGTCCGCGGCGAACTGCGCTCCGCCGATCACACCGCGCGGGCCGCGCTGGCGATGAGCCCGTGCCGCGGACAGAGTACGTCCGTCCACAGTGAACCTGCGTATCTCGCGCTGGCGATCGTGCACCATGAGCGCGACGAGCCGGCCGAGGCCGCCCGCTACCTCGATCTAGCGGTACGCGTGCGCGATCTCGCTGGCGACACAGCGCTCGCCGCCTGGGTCACGATCATTCGGGCCTGGCTGCTGACCGCCATGGACGACCTGACCGGCGCCCACGACACGCTCGCCCGAGGTAGGGGCGCGCTGGGTGAGGAACTCTCGCCGCACCTGCAGCGGTGGCTCGCCGCAGCCGAGGCCGAACTCCGGATCGCCTGCGGGGCGGCGCACACCGTGTCGGCCACGCTGGCGCCCCTGCTCGAGGACGCGCAGGCCACGTTCACCCCCGTCGCCGTCGCTCTTGCCCATGCGTACCTGCGCGACGGCGACCCGCACGCGGCGGCGCGGGCGCTGCCGCACTGGTCGGACGAGACCAAGGCCGAGCCGTTCCTGTCGCTCAGGCTCGACGCCGGTCTCGTCGACGCGGTGAGCGCGCGCCGCGTCGGCGATACCCGCCGGGCCGCGACGACGCTAGAGCGGGTACTACAGCTTGCCGAGCCGGAAGGCTTCCGCCGGGTCTTTTCCGACGGCGGTTCGCCGGTGCGGGATCTGCTGACCGAGCAGCTCGAGTTCGGCACGGCGTACTGGTCATTGGTAACGGGGCTGGTCGAGGCGCCGACCCGACGCCCGGACGACCAGGACCGGAGCGTGCCCCGACCGAAGGAACAGCTGACCGACCGCGAGCTGACTGTGCTTCGATATCTGCAGAGCATCCTGTCTAATGAGGAGATCGCCTCGAAGCTGTTCGTGTCGGTGAACACCGTGAAGACACACGTACGCAACATTTACCGCAAGCTCGATGTCGCCAGGCGCCGGGAGGCGGTGCGTCGGGCTCGGGAGCTTGGACTGTTATAAACCGAACGAGTAAACCGAACGAGAAGATGTGGAGCTCGCCATGACCGAGGCCGGTCTGCGCCCGGACAACAGGACTGTCACCGTGGCAACGTACGACGACTATCTGTCCGCCCAGAAAGCAGTGGACTTCCTCTCCGACAACAAGTTCCCGGTCAACCTCGTCTCCATAGTCGGGGAAGACGTCCGCACCGTCGAGCGAGTGTTGGGCCGCATAACGGTGGCGCGTGCCGCGGGCCTGGGCGCAATCAGCGGAGCGTGGTTCGGCCTCTTTATCGGGCTGCTACTGGGCATCTTCGCTGACTCCAACTGGCTCGGCGTGCTCCTTGGCGCCACGGCCATCGGGGCCGTCTGGGGTGCCATCTTCGGCGCGGTCGCGCACGCCTTGACCGGCGGGCGGAGGGATTTCCGATCCGTCAGCAGCCTTGTTGCGGCCAGATACCACGTGAACGTTGCGGCCGAGCAGGCCGACGCCGCCCGTCGACTCCTGGCGCAGCTGAGCCCCGGCTGAGGTCGCGTGACTCCGGCGCACCCGGCGAATCGGTTCGAGCGAACGCCGAAGCCATCCGCGCGGCCGTGGCGGCCAACACCTGATCAGCCGGCGGTCACGCCCGCGGATGGGCTGATCGTCACGCCGGTGGCGATGGTGATGAGGTCGTTCATGGACATCGTCGCCAGATCGCCGGTGGCGGTCAGCGTGAGCTGCCGGCCGTCACCCATGTCAATCGCGAGCAACGGCCCGCCCGGGCCGACTCGAAACTCGGCCGGTCGCCCATTCACCGTTGTCGGTGTCGCGTTCTCCTCGTGGTAGGTCGGTCGCAACCACACACCGAGCACACTGATCACGTCGGGATCGTTCGAAGGCTCAGGCGGGACGAACTCCATGACCGCATCGGTCACCTTGGCGGGGATGTACCGATCTGGGAGCAGTGCGAACGTGAATGGCGGCGTCACCACGAGCGTCGCGGCGGCCAATCCCCTGGCATAGCGGAGCGTGTCCGTCTCGGAGAGGCGTCCCGTCACCATGACCCACTCGCCCGACCCAAGCTGCCACATGACCGCCCAGTTCGGGTCGCTGTCGCCGATGACCACGTGCTCCACCCGGGCGCTGCGCCCGGAGATGGTCACCCGCTTCGCACTGTCGGACGGCGCGCCCTCGGTCGGCTGCTGCCACGCCACGGTGACCTCAAGCATCACCATGGCGCCCTTGCGGTACGTCATCCGCCAGAAGTCCGGGGTGAACGCGACCTGTCGGCGGCCCAGACTCGCCGGCTCCCAGGTTGGCTTCAGCGGGAACGATGCGAGCCGGTACGAGGGTGGCGCTAGGCGCACCGCGGTCGGCGAGACCGACGGAGAAGGCGACGGCGTGGCCGACGGCCCGACAGTCGGTGCCGCACCCGAGTCCCGGCCGGGCTCGGTGCAGCCGGCCGCACCGACGGTCACGACGCCGAGGGTCATGACCACGAGGGCCACTCGCACGCGGGCACTGGTCGCGCTGCGTACGGTCTTCATGCAGACTCCTCTCATCGGGCTGGTGGACTGACGACCGCCGCGGGTTCGAGCGCGATGCCCTCGGCCAGGACGACCAGGTCGACCACGGCCAGGCCGGTGCCATCGCCGGCGGTTAGATGCAGCATGCGATCGCCGCCGAGTTCCACGAAGAGCTCCGTCACACCGCTGCCGTGCCTTGCCGCGGCTGGGTGGCCGTTGACGTCCACCGCGGTGGTGCCGCTCGGTTCGGTCACCGGCTCGAGGGCGACCGCGAGCAGGCCGGCCCCGGTACGGAATTGCATGATCGACGGATTCATCACGGCGAGCGTCACATCGCGTGGGAGCAGCGCGAACGTGAACGGTGCGGTCATCTGCATCGGTCGCACCGTCAGCGCGTTCGCGACCTGGAGTACCTCGGCCTCGGTAACCGGGCCGCTGGCTCTCACCTGCACCCACTCACCGGTCGTCGCCTGCCAGGCCACGGCGATGGACCGGACCGCCGATCCGTACTCCTGAGTTCCGTGCTCCTGAACCCGGACGGTCGCGTCGCGGCCGCCGACGGTGGCGGCGTGGCTCGTTTCCTGATCGTTGCCGAGATCCACGTCCCATTGCAGCGAGGACACCAGCAGGCTCAGGTCGCGCGGACCCGGGTAGGTCGCCTCGTAGTTCAGCGCCGCCTCCACCGACCCCTGTGCGGTCGTCGCATACGTGAACGATGCGACGCCGACCCAGCCCGGAAGCGGGGTCGCGGTGAGCGGGAAGGAGGGAACCACGTTCGATGGGCGTACCAGCTCCACCTCGGCCGGTCCGCTCGGTGTGGTCGGACCGCTGCCGGGCCGGAACAGTAAC